>ERZ887849.45-NODE-45-length-113325-cov-35.268959_pt1 | contig 113325 bp, 84 predicted proteins | sample MGYA00521267_ERZ887849 | MGnify/ENA primary metagenome ERZ887849 (study PRJEB32303, sample SAMEA104408601) | aquatic metagenome | biome: Brackish water; feature: Pelagic; material: water | place: Baltic Sea | collected 2014-06-06T16:11:00 | depth 2,863 m ...
TGATAAACAATCTTGAGTTTTTCATTTTGTTCTTTTTCGGCTTTTGCTTTTTGTCGTTCCTCTTCTTCTCTAACCTTTTGCCAGTACATTCCCTCAAGATCAGGAGGCTCAATGCCAAGCTCTTTTTCTATTTCATAAACATATTTTGGACGTTGTGGCCCTTGTTTTCTATAAACAAAAGCGAGAATTACACCGACAATTAATCCCATAAAATGTCCCTCCCAAGAGATACGAGGAGAAATTGGAAGAATTCCCCAAATCATACTCCCGTAAACAAATGCGATAAACATGGATAGGGCCTGCAAGGGAAGGTATTTCCGTAGCGTCCCTGAAGTAAAAAGAAAAGCAACGAGACTGTAAATCACCCCGCTCATCCCAATATGATAAGCTCCTTTATTCGCAGCAAACCACCATACGCCGACACCTGTAAAAACCCAACTGAATAAAAGAACTTTAAATGCGATTTCTTTATAGAAATAAAATAAAAAAAGCGTCAGTAAAAATATTGGAACTGAATTGTTGATAATGTGATTGAAGTTTTCTGTTGAATGGACCAAGGGCATAAATAAAATACCTTGAAGCCCTTCAATACTTTTAGGGAGCACGCCGAGTTTATAAAATTGAAAAAGAAATAATGAATCGGCCCAGTAGAACAGCCAAATGAATACCAATATTATGATGGCAGGTGGTAGTGCATTACCAAAGTGCTTATCAAATTGCGGATTCTGATTCATGATTCATTCTTGTCAATTAGTGTGCCGACCTATAAATTATGACAGTTTGTCAATTTTAGGACCTCATTTATGAATGATATTGTAATTTTGTGTGACATGGAGATTAAAAATAAAATTAAAGAAAGTGGGATCATTCAATTGGATTTGAACGATTTTAGGTCAAATAAAACATTGATGGGTATTGATTTGTCAGAAAGGCTACATAAAGGATTAATTTTAAAAGAAAAGGATTTTCGGATTTGGCTGAAGGAACATGATTGGAAACAGTATACTAATCATGCCGTTTTTGTTTATTGTTCTGTAGATGCTATCATACCGACGTGGGCATACATGTTAATTACCTCAAAAGTATTAGAATATACTGAACACGTAATTGTTGGAAAACAAAGCGATTTGGAGAAAAATTTAATCAAGGAAAACATTGATTCACTTGATTTATCCTTGTTTCAAGATCAACGCGTCATCATTAAGGGGTGTTCTGAGATTACCTCACCTGAGCATGCCATGTCAGTACTGGTTGTTTTGTTGCAGCCAGTAGTGAAATCAATAATGTATGGAGAGCCTTGTTCAACAGTTCCTGTTTTCAAAAAGAAAAAGACCTAAATTTGTAACATGTCAGGATCTACTTTAGGAACTATTTTTACACTCACTACTTTTGGTGAATCTCACGGGAAAGCTATGGGGGGAGTGATCGAAGGATTTCCTGCAGAAATAACATTGGATTTGGCATTGGTTCAGCAAGAACTTAACAAAAGAAGGCCTGGCCAAAGTGAATTGGTCTCAGCAAGAAATGAAAAAGATCAAGTTGAGTTTCTTTCGGGTGTTTTTGAAGGAAAATCAACAGGTACGCCAATTGGATTTATCATCTTAAATGAGAATCAAGAATCAAAAGATTATTCACATATCAAAGACACTTATAGACCTTCTCATGCTGATTTCACTTTTGAAAAGAAATATGGAATCAGAGATTATAGAGGAGGAGGAAGAGCAAGTGCTAGGGAGACTGTTTGTAGAGTTGTTGCAGGGGCATTAGCCAAGCAAGCATTGAATAAAATGGGAATAAAATTCTCAACCTATGTTACACAAATTGGAGGGATTAAAATTGAGTCTCAGGAGTTTTTTAAATCAGAAACCATTGAAAAATCTTTGGTTCGTTGTCCGATACAGGATGCTTCAAGTAGGATGGAAAATTTGATTTCTGAAATCAAAAAAGAGGGAGATACTCTTGGAGGCATCATTCAGTGTATAGTAAAAAATGTACCAGCGGGGTTAGGAGAACCGGTTTTTGATAAGCTGCATGCATCACTAGGAAAATCCATGCTTTCAATCAATGCCGTTAAAGGATTTGAGATTGGATCGGGATTTATATCTGCCTCAATGAAAGGTAGTGATCATAACGATGTCTTTGATACAAAAGGAACGACAATTTCGAATTTTTCCGGAGGTATTCAAGGGGGCATTTCCAATGGAATGCCAATTGTTTTTCGTGTTGCTTTTAAGCCTGTTGCCACCATAATGAAGAGTCAGGATTCAATAGACAAGAACGGGAATAAAGTGCGAATAGAAGGCAAAGGCAGACATGACGCTTGTGTTGTTCCTAGAGCTGTTCCAATCGTAGAATCGATGGCAGCCATCACAATACTTGATTATTATTTAAGAAATAAAACCATTCATATTTAAACGATAAGTTATGTTACAAAGAGTTCAAACGATATATTTTTCATTGGTAATCATTTGTTTGGGAGTCACATGCACAGGCATGGAGTTTTTTCGATTTGTGAAAGGCACAGAATTTTATTCATTTTCTGTTTACGGTATTCAGAAAGGTATGGGTAACGACCTTTCCATGCATAAGAGCATACCTATATTTCTTACGGTGATAGGACTTTGTTTATTTGCTTTTATGACATTGATGAGCTATAAAAATATTAAAAGACAGCTCAAGTGGTCAAGAGCCTTATTTTATTTTTACATGTTAATGGTTATTGTGTTTTTGATTTACTCTTCTTTTGGAAAAGGTATGTTTTTTAAAAATAATGCGAGTCAAGAATTGGGCTTGGGGTATATTTTTTTTATTGCAGGTCTTCCTTTTTCGTTCCTTGCCCTTATTGGCGTTAAAAAGGATAAAAACTTACTTGATTCCCTGAACCGTTTAAGATAATGATTCCGATAATTCTCGTAAATTAGATTATTCATTAAAAATCAACCCTTTGAATAAGAGAGTATTAGAGATTAGAAACCTCTCCAAGAATTATAAAAATATTAAAGCTGTTTCAGAGCTGAGCTTGCATGTTAATGAGAAAATGGTTTATGGCATCTTAGGCCCAAATGGAAGTGGAAAGACAACAACGTTAGGTATGCTTCTAGGGGTAGTTAATCAAAATCACGGAAGCTATTCTTGGTTTGAAAATGGGAACAAGGACGAGAATCGAAAACGAATTGGATCATTGTTAGAAACACCTAATTTTTATCCCTATTTAACCGCAGAACAAAATCTTGAAATTACAGCTAAAATCAAAGAGATTGATGGGGTTTCATCTGAAATAGATAGGGTTCTAAAAATGGTTGATTTATACAAACGTAGGGATTCGAAATTTAAAACTTTTTCTTTAGGGATGAAACAGCGTCTTGCAATAGCAAGCGCATTATTGGGAGAGCCTGAGGTTCTTGTTTTAGACGAGCCAACGAATGGTCTTGACCCTCAAGGAATTGCGGAAATACGCGACTTAATCATTGACATTGGTAAGAAGGGCAAAACAATAATCATAGCATCCCACATCCTTGATGAGATTGAAAAGGTATGCACGCATTGTGCCATTTTGAAAAACGGAAAATTACTTCGAACAGGGACTATAGACGAGATTATTGGCAATCAGGAAAGCACTTTGGTTAAAATAGGAGCAGAGGATAAAATGCTACTTACGGAAATAGTCAACTCAAACCCTGAAATGACTATATACAAACAATCTGCTGTAAACGATTTAATGATTATTAGTGTTTCTAAAAACACAAAATCCGATCAAATTAATCGGTATTTTTTTGATAAAGGAATAGTATTAAACCAACTGGATGTCTATAATGAATCCTTAGAAAATCAATTTTTGGACATAATTAGAGAATCATGAATCGATTACTTACCATTGAATGGCTCAAATTAAAACACCTTAGCACGCTTAAGGTCATACTAATGGTCTATGCCATATTATTGCCCTTAATTTTTTATTGTTTGTCCCTAATGCCTATCTATGATCAGGTTTATAATCATCAGATTTATCAATTTCCGGATGTTTACCATTATGTGACTTACATATCTAGCTTTTTCAATTTGCTTATTGGTGTTATTATCGTTGTTTTTACCTGTAATGAAATTAAATACAAAACGCAGCGGCAAAACCTAATTGATGGTCTTAGCAAAAAAGAATTGGTTCTTTCAAAATTTTATGTGGTAGCCTTATTATCGATTTTTATAACTCTATATACCTTTTTGATTGCAGTTCTATTTGGTTTCTCCAATGGTTCGACGGATATCTTTAATGGAATCAGATACATTGGGTTTTATCAAATTGCCACTTTTGGGTATTTTATTTTCGCTTTTTTTCTAGCAAACCTTTTGAAAAACCCAGCTTTATCAATCGTATTTTATTTACTGTCAACCTTTCTTGAAGGTATGACTGGCTTATTTGCAAAAGATTATTCGCAATTTTTTCCTTTAAGTACTTTTTCAACCTTAATCCCGATGCCTGTAATCCCTGATGGGTTTGAGTATGCAATGACTGAAATGCAAAGGGCATCATTAGGGTTGTTTTATGTATTCGTTTTCTTGTATGTGTCTTATTACATACTTACCAAAAGAGATGTTTAATCGTTTAAGATAATTCGTCAGAAACCAATTTGTAGGTGGGATCCTCTAGTACATTTACGCTAATGATTTTTTCAGCACCTTTAAGTAATCGAATACAATCTTTACTAAGGTGTTTAATTTGAATTTTCTTCCCTGCATTCTTGTAGCGTTCGGTAAGCTTATTTAGAGCCTCTATTGCGGACATATCGACTATGCGACTTTCGGCAAAATCAATGATAACCACATCGGGGTCATTCTTTACATCGAATTTCTCATTAAAAACGGTTATTGACCCAAAGAATAGAGGTCCATATATTTCATAGTGCTTCGCTCCATTCTCATCGATGTGTTTTCTTGCTCGAATGCGTTTTGCATTGTCCCATGCAAAGACCAGGGCAGCAATAATTACTCCGAGTAAAACAGCTAAGGCCAAGTTATGCAAGAATACAGTGACCATTGTGACCGCTACCATTACAAAAACATCAGATTTAGGCATGCGATTGAATGTCTTAAAACTGGCCCATTCAAAAGTCCCAATGGCTACCATAATCATAAGCCCAGTTAATGCCGCCATCGGAAGTCTTTCTATTAAGCTAGATCCGAACATAATAAATACAAGAAGCATAATTGCAGCAACTATTCCAGACAATCTTGCTCTAGCACCAGAAGATATATTGATTAGACTCTGTCCAATCATTGCACAACCCCCCATTCCTGAGAGCAATCCGGAAAGAATGTTAGCAGCTCCTTGCGCGACAGCTTCTTTATTTCCTCTGCCTCTAGTTTGAGTGATTTCATCAATAATATTAAGAGTAAGTAAGCTTTCTATGAGTCCCACACCTGCAACTATTGAAGCGTATGGAAAAATGAGCTTCAATGTTTCCCAGTCCATAGGTATATTGGGAATATTTAAAGGAGGGAATCCACCTTCGATTGATGCAATATCACCAACTGTGGTCGTTGGAATATCCAAAAAATACACCAATCCAAAAACAGCCAATATTGCGGTTAGAGCGGCAGGAACCATTTTGGTGAATTTGGGTAAAAGCCAAATGATCAACATCGCAAAAACAACCAGCCCTAAAAATGAATAAAGCTGTTGACCATGCATCCATGGTGCGTTGGGGTCTGTTGAATCCGTTGTAAATTGACTGAGCTGAGAGGTAAAGATAATAATGGCCAGGCCGTTTACAAACCCAAATATTACGGGTTGAGGAACCAATCGCATTAATTTCCCGAGCTTCAAGAAACCTGCAATAATTTGCAAAACTCCTGCTAGTATTACGGTGGCAAATACATATTGTGTGATCTCATCAACCGTTATGGCTGGATTAATTTGTTTTAGACTGGTTACTAAGCCAAAAAACACAACCGCTATTGCCCCAGTAGCTCCAGAAATCATACCTGGACGTCCACCAAAAATGGCAGTAATAATACCCATTATAAAGGCAGCATATAGACCAGTTAAAGGAGATAGTCCTGCGATTAATGCAAATGCAACGGCCTCAGGAACCAATGCCATTGCCACTGTTAATCCTGATAAAACTTCTGTTTTATAATTAACTTTTTGCTTTAAGTCGAAAAGGTTGAAATACTTGTTCATCTTTGCCTAGAGGTGTTTTTGAAAGGGGCAAAGATATTCTTTTATGTAAAGTATACACTAAGTTCCAGAACGATGTTTGATTTTTTTTAATTAGGGTTTAATTTTAACTGTGTTTTTTTCCTCCAAGAGAAGAGACACACTCCTTTCTAGTGTTTCAATTTTACTTTTAAGACCCATAAGTTCGGTATTGTTTTCTTTAAGTGTTTTGTTTTCATCTTCTAAGGCTGAAATTCTTTTTATTAATTCTTGTGTTGCGGAAACATTTAGCATAAAGATTGCATCATAATCAACGGTTCGAAAATCATCAACTTCTCGCCCGTAAACAAAAACTTTTCCAGAGCTTTCTGAATCAATTTTAAAGGTGTTTTTGTTTGCGAAAATCACGTTTGAAATGACTTCGTTATTTTCAAAAATAAGTTTGACACGATCCCCTTTTGACAATTCGTTTTTTAAAGTAATCGTTCCGTTAATACATTCCGCCAGCTGATAGATGTCAGGTATGGTATTTGTTGATTTTGAAACGGACTGAGGAAAAACTTCTTCCAACTGCTGTGCTATTGCTTTCTTGATGGGCTTGTCTCCATGTGAAGGATCAATCATATGATAGTCCGTCACTTTTATTTTATTTAAAGTTTCAAGGTCTTTCTCTGAACTTGAAAGTCCATCAATGTGTTTTATTCTTGAATCGGAAATGGCATTAAATTCTCCTGCTACAATACGATGTGTTGCGAAGATGCTGGTGTTCAAATTCGTTGCAGTACCTGTGCCCGTATTAGGCCCGGTTGCATAAAATGTATAATTACCAAAAGGATCTGAGTAATAACCATTTACATGTAAAAGTCCCTGAGAAGGTGTATTTGTGTTTATACCTACACGACCGTCTCTAACCACCAAGTCTTGGCCCGCTGTTGCATTAGTAGCATCAGTTGTGGTGATAAATACAGCGTCATAGCCATTCAGTCTCAAGCCATCAACTGTTGGTTCATACATGAGAAAATTTTCGCCATCTATGGCGTCTTTAACTTTGTATTTGAATGGAGCATTAATTGCAATATCTCCTTCTGACACTTCTAATTTAGTTCCAGGAGTAGCTGTTCCTATACCAATATTTCCTCCTGTATTAAATAAATTATTATTGTCAACAACCCACTCTGCACCATCCCAAAAAGTTGTATTTCCAATTGATGTTCCGTTCGGCAATAGGCCATCCGATCCTGGGTCCCCTTGAATGCCTTGCACACCCTGTGCGCCTTGAATTCCTTGCGCTCCATCGTCACCTGTGGGTCCCGGATCACCTTGAATACCCTGAGAACCTTGTTCCCCTTGTATTCCTTGGACTCCTGCTGCACCGGTTGGTCCTGGATCACCTTGAATACCCTGAGGACCTTGTTCACCCTGAATACCTTGAGGTCCTTCTTCCCCCTGTATTCCTTGTGATCCTGTTGGTCCCGGTTCACCTTGGATTCCTTGAGGACCCTGCTCGCCTTGGATTCCTTGTGCTCCATCAGCACCCGTGGGACCGGGATCTCCTTGAATACCTTGAGGGCCCTGTTCACCCTGGATCCCTTGAGCTCCATCAGCTCCGTCATTTCCTGGAATTCCTTGCTCTCCTTGTGGGCCATTTCCTGCTGTCTTGGCATAAAGTGCATAAGGTACACTCATGAGCTCTTGAGACCCTATGTTTTCGTAATTAACGCCTCCATCGATGTCTGCCGATATTTCTACGAAGTATGGTCCAGATGACCAGTCAATTAAAGAAAAATCACCACTTATTAAATTCCCTTGTCCAATAATAAAATTGACCAGTCCAAAAGCATTGGTATTTGGAGTAAATGATTCTTCGAATACCAGATTGCCTGAAGTTGCATTTTGGTATATAGCAATCTTAATCCCAACTGTCGTGTTCTCAATAGGGCTTCCAAGGTTATCTCGGATTACCGCTTGGTAGTTGACTCCTTCGGGAGCTTGTGCCTGTAAAAGGAAATTTGTCAGTAATAAAAACACTAGGACTATAAATTTCTTCATTTTTTTAAATTAAAACTTTTGTGAATATTTTGATATGCCTAAAGTAAGTATATTTTATAAATTTTCACCTTTGCTTGCTTATCGCTTGAGTAGAAAGAAGTATTCTTCTAACTTCGCAGAAAATTCAGTACGAATATGAATTTCTTGTCAGTAGAAAATTTAACGAAATCATTTGGAGAACGAATTCTGTTCTCGGCAGTCACTTTTGGTATTGATCAAGGTCAGAAAGTTGCGATTGTAGCAAAAAATGGTTCAGGTAAAACCACGCTTTTAAATTGTCTGATGGATAGGGAGCAATACGATAGCGGTACAATAGTTTTTAGAAAGGATATTCAAGTTGCTTTTATGGAGCAGTCTGAAAATCTTCCATTAAACAAAACCATAGACGAAGTGATTTATGATCATGAATCTCCAAAGTTGAGATTAATCAAAGATTACAATAAGGCAATTGAAACTGGAGATGAAGACAAATTGAGCAATCTATTTCAAGAGTTGACAGACCTGGATGCATGGGATTTAGAGGCCAAAGTAAATCAATTATTGTCCGTTTTTAAACTTGAAGATGATTCTCAGTTGATTAAGAATCTTTCAGGAGGTCAAAAAAAGCGTGTGGCTTTAATTAAGGTACTGCTTTCTGAAGCTGATTTTTTATTTTTAGATGAACCCACCAATCATTTGGACCTTGATATGATAGAGTGGTTAGAAACTTATCTATCGACCTCAAAATCGACCATTTTAATGGTCACTCATGATCGTTACTTTCTGGAAGTAGTGTGCGATACTATTTTTGAATTGGCAGATGAAAGTTTATATAAATATAAAGGAAATTTCTCCTATTACTTGGAAAAAAAGGCAGAACGTCAAGAGCAATTGCAGTCCACGATTGAAAAGGCAAGAAATTCTTTTAGAAAAGAGCTGGATTGGATACGACGTCAACCGAAAGCAAGAGGCACAAAGCAAAAAGCCAGAGTTGATGCTTTTCAAGACATAAAAAAAACAGCATCTCAAAGACTTGATGAAGATGAGCTAGAACTTCCAGTAAAAATGGAGCGTCTCGGATCCAAAATAGTTGAATTTCATAAAATTGGAAAAGCATTTGGAGATCTCCCGATACTTAATAGCTTTTCATACAACGTCCAACGGAAAGAGCGAATGGGTATCGTTGGAAAAAATGGAACAGGCAAGACTACATTTCTCAAAATGTTATTGGGAACAGAGCCACTAGACAAAGGTAAGATAGTGGTGGGTGAAACTGTGGTTTTTGGACATTTTAGTCAGGAATTAATCAAAGTAAATGATGACTTCAAAGTAATTGATGTCGTGAAAGAGGTGGCAGAGTTTATACCTCTTGAAAAAGGCAAACAATTATCTGCAGCGCAGCTTTTGGAACGTTTTTTATTTCCACGCAGCATGCATTACAATTTTGTAAGGAAGTTAAGTGGCGGAGAGAAACGCAGATTAAAATTGCTTCGGGTTTTGATGGGGAATCCTAACTTTTTGATTTTGGATGAGCCCACAAATGACCTGGATATTTTTGCTATGGCTGTTTTAGAGGAGTATTTAAGAAATTTTAAAGGATGCTTAATTGTTGTTTCTCATGACAGGTACTTCATGGACAAAATGGTCGATCACCTCATAGTATTTCAAGGAAATGGAGAGGTTAAGGATATTCTTGGGAACTATACTGACTTCCGAAAACAGGAGAAACAGATCCAAAAAGGGAAAAAAGTCTCAAATCAGAATAAAGAACCTCACAGTAAAAACAGCTTTACTTCACAAGTTAAAACTAAATTGAGCTTCAAGGAAAATGAGGAGTTTAAGAAGCTAGAAAGTGACCTTGAAAAGCTTGAAATTGAAAAGTCTACTTTAACAGAGGGGCTTTCTGACGAGTCTAGAAGTAATGCCGATTTGTATGATATGGGAAAAAGGCTAGGGGAAGTCGTTGAACTCATTGAACAAAAAACGGAGCGTTGGATGGAGCTTGCAGACTATGTATGACTCAAAGCATTTATTATTTCAAAAAAAATTCGGATTTTTGTGTTTAACTAAACCCATGAAAGTCAGACTATTTGTTTTTTTGATTATCGCTCTTTGCTCCAATAATTTATTTACTCAAGTAATTTTTGCGGAATTACAAGGCGATCCTGATATGATTACGACAGGCTGGAATATTACAGGTGCTGCCTATACGGGTGATACTGGAGGCGATGCTGACAATTTCAATAATGAGCTGATCTTGACAGATGCCGTAAATACCACCAGTGGTGCCATTTTTTATTCTGAGCCGATCGATTTAGGCACCTGTAATCAATGGAATGTGAAATTTGATTTTCGAATGTTTGAAGGTTCGGCAGCGGATGGAATTGCATTTTGTTTTTTAGACGTTCCACCAACTGGTTTCGTAACTGGAGGAGGAGTTGGTATACCTTCAACTGCAAATGGCATAAAGGTGATTTTGGACACCTATAATAATTGTGGGGGTCCTAATCCGGGTATCCAAATTTACAGTGGCCCGGGTTATAATGAATGCATTCCTGGAATTACAAGCCTGGATAATATTGGAGGAGCCTTAAGTTTTTTAAGATCCACGGATTATTCAACTGCCGAAATAAGCTATAATTATGGCGAAATAAACGTAACTATAAACGGAACCTTATATTTAACAGCAAACTACACTGTGAATTTTGCCGGATACATGGGGTTTACTGCCAGTACAGGTGGTTCTACGGATGTTCATAGTGTGAAAGATGTCACTATCTATGCTGAAATTGCTGATGCCGACGCAGGGCCAGATATCTCGATATGTAGTGGAGAGACTTTACAAATTGGAAGCCCAAACAATCCTGAATTTTTATATTCTTGGAATACTGCAGCCAATTTAAATGACAGCACAGCATCAGACCCTTCCGTTACCATTACGAATAGTACAGGAGCAGTCATAGTAAATGAATATATTGTCGAAACAATTTTAGCCTCAAATCCCAATTCTTGTCCTGTTCATGATACGGTTCAGGTGACTGTAAATCCACTTCAGCAAACCAACCTAAATGAAGTCATTTGTCATGGAGATTTATATACCTTAGGTTCAAATGATTATTCAATAACTGGAACATACCAAGAGGTGTTTTCTGATATAAATGGCTGTGATTCTACAGTAATATTAGACCTGATTGTGAGCGCGGAAATCACCGCAGAGCTTAATCAGATTATTTGCCAGGGGGCTTCATTTGATTTAGGAGGTACAGAATACGATCAATCAGGGACTTATTTTTATACTACCCAAAACACTGAAGGTTGTGATTCTACAATCACGCTAAACCTTACGGTATTGCCAGAATTGGAATCCACCACCAACGAATCAATATGTTCAGGGTCTAGCTACGAATTTGGTGGCAATCAGTATGATGAAACTGGGGTTTATGAAAACGTTGTTATAAATGCGCAAGGATGTGATTCGACAATAACACTAAACCTAACTGTGAACCCTATACAAGAATACCAATATGATTTTTCAATATGTGAAGGAGAATCATACGAATTTAATGGGGAGGGATTAACCGAATCCGGAATATATAATACCTTAATTCAAACTGTCGAGGGGTGTGATTCAATTGTAGAATTAAATTTGACAGTACATCCAACATTCAATACATCTGAAAATTTTGAGATTTGTGAGGGTGAAGAGTTTCTTTTCGAGGGTCAATCATTTTCAACTGGAGGCTCTTACAATTTTGGTCTTCAAAGCGAGTTTGGTTGCGATTCCTTGGTTACGATAAACTTGACAATAACACCAACACCTGAAGCTCCAATATTAACATCAAACAGTCCAGTTAGTTGCTTTTTTGAACCCGTATTTTTAACAATGCAAGAAGTTTTAGGGGCACAATATTATTGGTTTAACGAATATGGATATAGTTCAAACTTATCTACTAGTGAGATAAATCTTGAGGAAGCTTATTTTGCCAATGAACTTAGTGACAATTATTCTGCTTTTTACACCTTAAATGATTGTCCTTCTGACACCTCTATTATTGAAATTGGTGTTGAGTATGGATTTGAGGACTTTACATTTCCAAATGTAATTACACCTAATGAAGATGGTATTAACGATGAATTAGATATTGAAAGTTTGATTCCTTCATGTCAGGGTTTTGAATTTAAAATATACAACCGATGGGGCAATTTGGTCTATTCTCAGTTTAAGGATGTAATGATGTATATGTCTTTTCCAACATTTTTATCAAATTCTAATTTCTCCGGAAAAACAATTAACGATAAGCTTCTTGATGATGGGGTGTATTATTACACTTTGAATGTGTTACGAGCACCAAACACGAACACCCTTGAAAATATTGGTATTAATGATTTTGGTCTTTTTAATCCGGTTTACAAACTTGATGAAAAATCTGGTTACTTACACGTGATAAGATAGTTCATTTTGTGAATCCTTGTTTTTTTTGTAATTTGGTGCAACCTATTTACCAAAGGTTGCGTCTTATCAAACATAGAACCTAATTTTATCGTGAAAACAAACCTATTACAAACGTCATTTTTCCAGTTAGCAACATTTTTGTTGTTTTCTTTATTCTTATCAAATACAGGGTTTTCAATTACATATACGTCCATAGCAGATGGTTCCTACAATGATTGCTCGATATGGGATAATGGATGTCCCAATAATACTATTCAAGTTGGTGATACGGTGATAATTAACCATGTTGTCAATGCCTCCTCATCAATGAATGTGATTGGTGTTTTGATTGTTAATGTTTCTGGAGACTTTTCTACAAATAACGATATGGAGACTCAAATCGGTTCAACTTTCATCGTCGATGGTAGTTTTGGTTTGACTGGTGAACTTGAGGTGAATGGAGAGATGTTTAATTCAGGATTTTCTTCAATCGAATTTTTGCATAACGATGGATACATTTGTAATTCAGGTTCAATTACTTGTTCTGATAGAGTTCGGAATCACGGTGGACTGATTGAATGTGGAGGAACCATTTCGACTTGTGAAATTGACATGGAAAACAATGCTTCCGCGGAGGGTGTTACGGGCTCGATATTTGCTGAAATTTCGGAACAAAACCTTTGCTGCGATAATCCAAACAACCCTGACCCATTTGATGAATTATCTGGAGATTGGTTTATTGATTCTTCAAATGTTTCTATTTGTATTTTACCTCTTATGCCTGATGCAGGTGACAACGATGTGTCAAGTACTTGTAATGACTCGGAATCTTTTATTGATCTAAACACTTTGATTTCTACAGGTTCAGACTTAGGATCATTTACTGAAACTTCTGCTTCTGGTGCATTTGACCCAGTAACAGGGATTTTGAATACTGATAATCTAACACCAGGAACATACTCATTTATTTATACGGTGAATGGATATAATTCTACTGTCGATGAATCTTTCTTTGAAATTACAATTTTCCCAGTTTTAAATACTTCTTCTTCTTTTACCACTTGTGAAAATGAGTTGCCATTTCAATGGAATGGTATGGCTCTAGAGCAAGAGGGTGATTATTCAGTTGCGTTGACTAGTGTTGTTACTGGATGTGATTCTATTGTAAACTTAGCCTTTACCATCAATCCTAATTCCACAAGTCTTACACAGCTTTCTGCATGTCCAGGAGACTTGCCAATAGAATGGAATGGGATCTCGGCAAATGAAGGTGGAAATTATGATGTTGTTATTCAAAGTGTGAATGGATGTGATTCAGTAGCTTCACTTGCACTTACTGTTCAATCTTTGGAAATGCCTGAAATTCTTTCTCAAGGGACAGTTGAATGTCCTAGTGATATTATTGATTTGTCAGTTGAAGACGTTTCAGGTGCAGAATTTTATTGGGCAGGCCCAATGGAATATGAATCGCAAGATTTGGTAAATGCATTTGAACTAGATGATTCAAATTCTGGCTTATACAGTGTTTATTATGTTCTTAATGGTTGTGAATCCGAAGTAGCTCAGATTGAGCTAAATGTTGAAAATATTTTTGAGTACAAGCAATTTGAATTTCCTAATGTTATTACGGCAAACGACGACAGTGTCAATGACGAAATTGAAGTTGAAAAATATGTCGGAAATTGTAGTGATTTTTCATTAACAGTAAGAGACCGCTGGGGCAATCAAGTATATGTTCAAGAGAGGGGGGAGCCTTCATTTAACGGAAACTCTATTCTTGGTGAAAAACTACCTGAGGGAGTATATTTTTATAATTTAACTCATTCTCAAGGATCTAAAACAGGATTCATTCATCTGCTCAAATAGGCAGAACCGCTATTTTCTTTTAATTGTTTAATTTAGTGGAACTTTTAATGTCGTAACCCTGTCTATTAGATAGGACTAAAATTACTGATTTGAAAAACCTTATTTCTAAATTCTTTTTTCAGCAGTACATTTTTATATTATTGATCTGCCTTACAGGATCGTTATCTTCATCGTGGGCTCAAAACTCATTAAATCTTGAAGGTTCTGGTCAGAAATGGGTAAATATTGGTGATGTAGATGTAAGCGGAAATCAAATTACCATAGAGGCAAAGATGCGAAGGCAAAACAATATGAATATTGTTTCTAAGCATGAAGGGACAGATGATTGTAATTATTTATTGAGGCCCAATAGCTTTCAATTATCAACAACAGATGATTTCTATATCTGTCTAAATACTTTTACTCTCAACATCAATACTTGGTACCACCTTGCTGCGACTTATGATGGCTCATCTATTAAATATTATGTTGATGGATGTTTGGTAAATGAAATTCCAGCTTCCGGTGACATCATTGTAAATAACTGGGACGCTGCAATAGGAAACAAGGCGAATTGGCCAACGGGTCCAGAGCAGTTTAGAGGCAGAATAGACGAGGTTCGTATATGGCAAACAGCAAGAACTGAGTTGGAAATCAAGCTAAATATGAATCTTTTATTAGATCCTACGAACGAGCCTGATTTACGAGCCTATTACAAATTGGATAATAATTATGACAATGATCAAGGTTATTCAGGATTTGACGGCAGCCCGCAAGGCGCGCCCGCTTTTGATGCAGCGGCACCGTTATTCATCCCTTTTGAGGTTGTTTCAGTGACAAAAACAGATGTGACTTGTTTTGGCTTAGACAATGGCGAAATAGAGATTTTGGCAATAGGGAATAATCTAGAGTATTCTATAGATGGGATTGCCTATTCTGCAACTCCAAGTTTTGACGAATTGGGTCCTGGGAATTATGATGTTTATGTGAAAGACGGAGCATGTGAAGAAATTATACCTATTGAAATCTTGGAGCCATCACCTGTGCCAACACCAGATATAAATACCAATGATCCTATTTGCAGTACAGATACCCTCTTTCTCTCAACAACTGAAGTTACTAATGCCTTTTATTTTTGGGAAGGACCAAGTGGTTTTACTTCTACGGCTTCAAGTACCTTTATTTCGAATTTGAATAATTCCAATTCAGGTGACTATTCTATTTATATAGAAGTAGATGGGTGTAATAGTGAAACCACTATTGCTTCTATAATCGTAAATGAGACATATGACATTAGTATTATTGATACGATTTGTTCGAATGAGTTTTATCAATTTGGCCCAGATGAACTTAGCACTGCTGGAGTGTACATACAAAACCTTCAGTCTGCGGCGGGCTGTGACTCTATTGTACAGCTTGACTTAACAGTCAATCCTTCTTATTCATTCACTATAGACACTGCGATTTGTGATGGAGAATCGATAAGCTTTGAAGGACTTACAATGAATACAACAGGAACCTATCCGTTTAATTTGTTTACGACTCTTGGTTGTGACTCAACCATCACCTATGAGTTGATTGTACATCCAATACCTAACGCTCCAATTATTTCTTCAAACAGTCCATTGGAATGTCCCGGAGATGTTATTGAACTTTCGGTAAACACTTCTTCTGATGCCATATATACGTGGGAGGGCCCTAATGGATTCACTTCAGGAGAAGAATCCTTATTTTTTGCTGCACAAGTAAATGACATGGGAACATACTCCGCGATGGTTACAATCAATGGTTGTGAATCCCCACTCTCATATAGTGATTTGGAAATCATTAATATTTATTCTTTTGACGATTTTGAATTCCCTAATGTTCTTACGCCTAATAATGATAATTCCAACGACGTATTCGATTTAGAGGGGTATTTCAAAACTTGTAATGCATATGAAATGATGTACTTTGACCGTTGGGGAAATATGGTTTATAGTCATAAAGAAAATGAAACACCATTTGCAGGGAATTCACTTGATGGATCAGAGCTTATGCAAGGAGTTTATTTTTATAAATTGACTTATGAAGATGGTATGAAGCAAGGATTCATTCACCTGATTCGATAAATTTAGATTCGATCTTTTAGCATTAACAAATCTTCTTTTTTTTGATAAAATACAGTTTGTAAACCTGCACTTTTTGCACCTTCAATATGCTGTGGTGAATCATCAATAAAGAGCGTTTCTTCAGCAGTTACGCCCATTTGATGTATAACCCATTTAAAAGTATCTCTATCTGGTTTTCTTCTGCCTATAAGATGTGAGTAGTAGCATTTTTTAAAAAGAGAATCTAATCTATCATATGGTGTTTTACTCAAGTTCTCCATTGCCTTTTTAAGGTGAATTTCATTTGTGTTGCTTAAAAGATAGCATGGCTTTTGAGAAGATAAACCAGCAACAAAGTCAAGTTTTTCAATTGGAAATTCACCAATCATAGCATTCCAAGCACTAATAATTTGATTTTTAGTGACGCCTACTTTTGTTTTTGTTTTCAGTTGTTCAATAAAATAATCACTACTGTGCTCTCCTTTTTCATATTTATCAAATAACCCGCTTTGGTTGAATTGATTATAGAGTTCATGGGCATTTCTTACACCCAATTCTGAAAATGCTGAAATCGTTTTGTGGTAATCAACATCAATAATTACTCCGCCAAGATCAAATAAATAGGTCGTAATTTTATTCATAGAAAAAGCTTTTATTTAGAGTCATAATAAATATGGAATTAATTTGTCATTATGACAATATTATGACAATATTTTCTAGGTGACTAACGATATTTGTTCAGTATTTAAACGACACGTGTTAGAGACTTTATATATCCACGCTTTTACCCACCATAACCTAGATGTAAATCAAATAGGTTTACTGCATATTGATGCAGCAGACCAAAAGAGACGATTAGGTGCCGCGAAATCGCATTTTGCATGCAAGGAAATGATGTTTCTATCTACATGCAATCGGGTTGAGTTTACTATAGTTTCAGACCAAAACATTACCACCGAAGAATTACTATTTGTATTGTATCCTGAAGTTGGTACTGAGAATCAGAAATTACTTTGTGAGAAATCTGAGGTTTTCACGCATTCAGCGGCGGTGAGGCATGCGTTATCAGTGGCTTCATCAATTGACTCCATGATTGTTGGAGAACGAGAGATCATAACCCAGGTCAGAAGCGCTTTTGAAACTTCAAGATCACAAGGTTTGACAGGAGACTTTATTCGACTTTTAACGAGGAAGGTAATTGAAACAGCCAAAAAGGTTTATACCGAAACGAATATTGCGAAAAAGCCTGTATCTGTTGTTTCTTTGGCTTATCATAAACTAAAGAGTCTAAATATTTCTTTAGATGCACGAATTCTAATTGTTGGTGCAGGTCTTACCAATACTACGATGTGTAAGTTTTTGAAAAAACATGGCTACAGTAACTTTGTTGTTTTTAATCGTTCCATTGAAAATGCCGAAAAGCTCGCTGATGATATTGGAGGAAAAGCTTTTTCCTTGAAAGAAATAGATCAATATAAAGATGGTTTTGACGTATTGCTCACCTGTACAGGAGCTGATAAACATCTCATAGATGTTTCTATTTATAAACACCTATTGAATGGTGAAGAAGAACGAAAAACCATTATTGACATTGCCATTCCTTCAGATATTAATCCAGAAGTAATTCGTTCATTTGATACCAATTATGTTTCTATTGATTATCTTCAAAAGGTTTCAGATGATAATCTGAAGGTTCGAGGAGAAGAGGTGATTCAGGTAAAAAAAATACTTGAAGAAGCAAATGTTGCATTTATGCAACTGACAAAAGAGAGAAATGTAGAAATTGCGATGAAAGAGGTTCCTAAACAAATCAAGGAAATTCGAAAAACAGCAGTCTCAGACGTATTTAAATCAGACATTGAAAATATGGATGCGGAAACTCGTGAAGTATTTGATAAGGTTTTGGGTTACGTCGAAAAGAAATACATAAGTGGTCCAATGAAATTGGCAAAAGAAATTATTCTCAAAAACAATGCTTCAAGTTAAAACAATTACAATAGGTACGAGAGGAAGTGATTTGGCCTTATGGCAGGCAAATCATGTGAAATCACAGCTTGAATCCATTGGCCAAAATGTAAATATTCAAATCATCAAAACAAGAGGAGATCGCATCCAAGATTTGAGTTTTGATAAAATGGAAGGTAAAGGGTTTTTTACCAAAGAGATTGAGGTAGCCTTATTGAATCACGATATTGATATTGCTGTTCATTCACATAAAGATTTGGAAACCACTCCCCCGGAAGGATTAAAAATCGCTGCAGTTTCAGAACGTGCAAATCCTTGTGAGCTTTTGCTTATTAGAAAACCCGCACACGAACCGAATGCATTGTGGGAACTTAAAAAGAATGCTATTTTGGGTACTTCGGCGGCGCGAAGAAAATCTCAGCTATTGGCTTTGAGATTAGATGTTGAGATTAAAGATTTGAGAGGAAATGTTCCTACTCGAATAGAAAAATTAAAATCGGGAGATTACGATGCCATATTACTGGCAAAGGCAGGTGTTGAACGCTTGAAATTAGATCTTTCGGAATTGGTGACTGTAGAACTCACTCCTGATGAATTTGTTCCAGCACCAGCACAAGGAGTCCTTGCTTTGCAGATACGTGAACAAGACAATAAACTCAATGATATTCTTCAGCAGATTAATGATGCCGAGGTTCAAAAGCTTGTGCACCTTGAAAGAGAAGTCCTAAGGCTTATGGATGGAGGATGTCAGCTACCACTCGGAGTATACTGTGACAATAAATATGTTCATGTTTCATACTCAGATTATGCATTACATGCGTCTCGTTACTTTAGGTTTCCTTATAAGGATTCTCCAGATTTTCCAGCAAAGATTGTTGAGCATCTTCAACACCAGCAGGTGTAATGTCCGTTTTTATATCCAAAGACGAGTGTGATTTAGATGAAATTCCATCCTTGTTAAGTGCTAAAAACATTACTGGTTTATACCAATCACTTATTCGATTTGAATCAGTACCATTTAAAATTGAACTTGATTTTGAAGTGGTGTTTTTTCCTAGCGTACGTTCTGCAAAGTTTTTATTAGATACTGGTAAAATGAATTTATCCTCTTACGTTTTAGCATGCAATGGTATGCAAACCCAAAAGCGACTTGAGGACCTAGGTTATGACTGCGACTTCGTCGCAGAAAATGCAGGGAACCCTGAGGAAGTATCAAAAAGCTTTGGGTCTTGGTTGGGGCAAAGAAAAGTGCTTGTTCCACATTCCAATATTTCGTCATTGTCTGTTACAAAACACCTAAATAATGATCAATTAAGTACTGTCGAGGTCTATAAAACGGTTTTGTCTGAGTCTAGTATAGAGCCCTGTGATGTATATGTATTCAGTAGCCCAAGCAATATCCAATCCTTTTTTAAATCAAATACACCCAAACTTGGAAGTAAACTTATTGTATGGGGAAACACTTCACTAAAGAGCTTAAATGAGCATGGTTATCCTGCAGACTACACGCTAAAGCAAGGGTCAATTGATGAGCTGAAGCATTTGCTTCAGTCGATTCTTAAAACTTAATGATTAAAGGACAATGGATTCTTTAAAATAGCGTTTTTAATTACAAGGATGTATCTTTATTAAGATGTCTCGGATGAAGTTTGTTTTTGTTTTTTTTACCTGTATAATGATTCAACATGGTTTGTTGGGTCAAAGCTCGGCTTCTCGCATCAAAAAAATATTTGTTACTGATTCTGTTGATTTGGATTCATTGAGCATCTATCCCAATTCTTTTGAGGTCTATCATAAAGATGTAATATTGCCATCCACAGCTTACAAACTTGATTTCACAAGTGCTTTATTTGTTATAAATAATACACTAAATGATTCCCTAACCTTTAAATATCAGGTTTTGCCTTTGGACCTCTCCAAGCAATATAAATTGAGGGATACCAGTATTATCTATTCCATTCAAAAAGACAATTATAATTTATTTAAGATTGAAAATTCTTATTCAGTTGAAGATGTGTTTGGGGGGAGTCAGCTCAATAAGAATGGTTCGATTTCTAGGGGAGTTTCCTTTGGGAATAATCAAGACTTGGGAATCAATTCATCCTTAAATCTTGAGCTTTCGGGAAATATCTCTCCAGATTTAAAAATACTGGCCTCTGTTTCAGATGCAAATATTCCTATTCAGCCAGATGGGAATACCAATAAGCTTCAAGAATTTGATAAAGTATTTATACAGATTTATAATGATCAATTTAAATTAATAGCGGGAGATTTTTGGCTTTCGAAACCCAAGGGTTACTTCATGAATTATCGAAAAAGAGCACAGGGTCTTTCGGTGAATTATATATGGAAGACGACCAAAGAGCATGAATGGACCACCCAAACGAGTGGTGCTTTATCCAAGGGAAAGTTTAATCGACAAGTTATTCAAGGAGTTGAAGCCAATCAGGGTCCATACAGGTTGCTTGGAGCAGAAAACGAACCTTTTATTATTGTATTGTCTGGAACTGAAATGGTTTTCATTGATGGAAAATTACTTGAGCGAGGTCAGGAGTTTGATTATACGATAGACTATAATTCTTCAGAGGTCGTCTTTACCTCTCGTAATTTAATAACGAAAGACACGCGTATAGTCGCCGAATTTCAATATTCAGATCAAAACTATGCACGCTCATTGATGCAAGAATCATTGGTGTTTAAAAGTGAAAAGTTAGATTTCTGGGTCAATATGTACGGTGAGCAGGATGCCAAAAACCAGCCCTTACAGCAGGAGATCTCACCCGAGCAACGATTCTCATTGTCTCAAATAGGTGACAGTCTGGACCTCGCTAAAATTAATTCCATCGACTCTGTTGGCTATTTTGACAATCAAAACCTCTACAAGCTAATTGACTCTTTAGGAGTAGATTCTGTATTGGTGTTCAGTGTTCATCCAGATTCGGCTTTTTATCGGGTATATTTTGAATATGTAGGAAGTGGAAATGGCGATTATGTATTGGATGAATACAATGCATTGGGAAAAGTATATCGATGGGTGGCTCCCGTTGCTGGGGTTTCACAGGGAGACCATGTGCCTTCCCGTAGTATTATTACACCTAAAAAGCAGCAGATGCTCAGTAGTGGATTTAAATGGAACTATTCTAAAAACAATTCAATTGAAAGTGAATGGGCATTGAGCAATAAAGACCTAAATACATTTTCTACACTATCATCAAATGATAATATTGGGATATCAAACCGCACCCGTTGGCTCAATACAAAGCAGTTTGGCGAGTCGGATAGTACGGCTCTTTGGACCTTAAAAAGTAAAGCTGAAATTGAATATCTATCAGCTTCTTTTAACCCCATTCAGCAGTATCGTGCAGTAGAATTTGATCGGGATTGGAACACACGAAACAAGGGATATCAAGGATATCAGCTTATTGGCACACTGGGAAGCAAGCTCACTCATAAAAAATATGGCTCAATGGCCATAGACGCACAACACTTTGGAGTTGGCGAAGACTACAATGGAAACCGAATTTATTCTCTTGGAAAATGGAAAGAGGAGGGATGGTCTGCCAAATGGGATGCAAGTTATTTGAGTGCGCAAGCAGAAAGTCAAAGCAGTTTTTTTAGGCACCGCATCAATTTATCGAAAAACATCGGCCCTTTTAAGCTAGGTTATAAAGACGACCACGAAAGGAATATTTATACGGGTGATACCAATGCTGTTAATCCGAGCTACGAATTTTTTGATTACCAGTTTTACGTATCTAATCATGACACAAGTAAATTTGAGTATAAAATCTATTATCGAGAGCGTTTCGATCGAAGAATAAAAAATACGGCCCTTAAAAAAACCGCAAAAGCCACCACTGCAGGTGCAGAGCTTCATTTTAATTCGCTGAAGAACCAAAAGCTTAGATTGATAGGTGGTTATCGGTCATTGGATGTTTTGGATACTGTTTTAATGAACCAAAACCCCGAAAACTCTTTAATTGGAAGAATAGAATACCATTTTAAAGCCTTGAAAAATGCCTTGCAATGGTCTACATTCTATGAAGTTGGTTCAGGATTGGAGCAAAAGCGTGAGTTTTTATACATACAGGTCAATAGTGGTCAGGGAATATATACTTGGATAGATTATAATGAAGATGGCATCAAAGACTTAAATGAATTTGAAACAGCTCAATTCGCAGATCAAGCAGACTACATAAGGGTATTTGTTCCGAGCAATACCTATGTAAACACCTATTCCAATGAGTTTAATCAGTCCTTTTATTGGAGGCCCGAGCGCATTTGGGCAAAAAAGAAAGGATTTTTGGGGTTCATGTCTCGGTTTTCAGATCAAGCACGGTTTCGTGTAAATAAAAAAACCAACAGTATAGATGATGGTAATGTATTTAACCCCTTTGACAATAGGGTAGCAGATAGTGCACTAATTTCTACTAATGCGTTTATGCGTAATGCTCTTTTTTTCAATAGAACCTCTTCTATATTTGCTGTGGGCTACAACTTTCAGCAAAACCAATCCAAAACTCTATTGGCTTCTGGGTTTGATTCAAGATCGTCAAGCTATAATGAGCTCAATGTGCGCTGGAATATGACACGTAAATTCGCATGGGTACTTATTGGACAACAGGGGGTGAAGCAGGTACTTGCCGATTATACTTCTGGTAGGGATTATTCGATAGATTATCAATGGCTAAAATCCACCTTAAGCTACCAACCCTCGACCAACTTTAGATTAACCCTCGAAACCCGAGGCGTTACAAAAGAAAATACAATCTCTGGTGGGGCAGGAGAAACCTGTAAGATTCTTGACATAGGAAGCACCTTTAAGTACAACCAAACAGATAAGGGTAGTCTGCAAGGAGAGTTTAAGGTCCTAAAGATTGACTATAACGGCAGCGTCAATTCCGCTATAGGTTTTGAAATGCTTGAGGCCCTTAGGCCAGGCATCAACTATACTTGGACTATAGGTTATCAAAAAACAGTTTCCAAAAACCTGCAAATTACCTTTCAGTATCTGGGACGAAAATCGGAAGACACTAGAATTATTCATACAGGAGGGATGGAAATACGTGCGTTTTTTTAAATTCTTCTTAACTTCATAGCAAACAAATTAAAGTGGCTGAATACGGAAAAATATTATTGATTGCCATGCCTGCTTTTTTGGTGCTTGTACTGCTCGAAAAGCTTTATGGCTGGTACAAAGGAAACGATACAGTTCCTTTAGATGATGCGGTTTCTAGTATGAGCTCGGGCATGACCAATGTCCTCAAAGATGTTCTTGGGTTATCTATTCAAATTGTTCTATATGGAACATTACTTGATCATTTTTCTTTGTTTACCATCGATAATACCATCCTTGTATATTTCATTGCTTTTATGGTCATTGATCTCTATGGGTACTGGACACACCGAATTTCACACAAAGTCAATTTGTTTTGGAATGAGCATGTTATACATCACAGCAGTGAAGAGTTTAATCTGGCCTGCGCCTTGCGACAACCCGTATCTACTATTGTAAGGTTTTTCACTATTTTATTGATTCCTGCGGCGATTTTTGGTGTGCCAACTGAGGTCATTGCAACGGTTCTTCCCTTGCATTTATTTATGCAGTTTTGGTACCATACGAGGCACATCAACAAAATGGGAATTCTGGAATACATATTGGTCACCCCATCCCATCACAGGGTTCATCATGCCATCAACGAAGAATATCTCGACAAAAACTTGAGTCAAATCTTTATTTTCTGGGATTTTATTTTTGGCACCTTTCAAAAAGAGCTTGATGATGTTCCTCCTGTCTATGGGATTTCTCGACCTGCGAGTACTCGAAATCCATTCAAAATTAATTTTCAGCATTTGTGGATTATGGTAAAAGATGCCTGGCGTGCAGAAAAAATTATTGATAAAATCACCATCTGGTTTAGGCCAACAGGATGGCGTCCAGCTGGTTTTGATGAAAAATATCCTGTCCATAAAATTGATGACGTATATCATTTTGACAAATACAAACCCAAGATATCAAAAGCTCTACTTTATTGGAGTATCGCACACTTGTTCGTAGTGATGTTCTTTCTATTGGATTTATTTGCACGACTTGGAAGCCTTCCTGCTAATGAGATTTTGGTATACGGCATTTATATTTTCATTACCATTTATTCGCTTACGGATTTGATGGATCAAAATAGATATAATTGGGTTTTTGAGCTGGTTCGAAGTATTGTTCTTGTTGCCATAGGCTTTTGGTTGGGTGATTGGTTTGGTCACGATTTGATTTTATATGCTGTAATGTGTTATCAAGCTGCAGCTTTTACCATTTCTTTTATGCTCCGAAAAGGAGATGAGACCAATCGAGTAAACATGTCATATCAATGAAAGGTATTTGGCTAATTATACTACTTTTTATCGGATACCTGGGTCTTGTTTTTTTTGAGAAGGAGGATATTTCCAGCTATATCAAACCCTTATTGGTTCCTGCGCTTCTATTGTCTTTTTATGCAAGTGTAAAACAAAAAGGCAACTATAAAATCATAGGTGCTTTGGTCTTCTCGACCATGGGTGACATTCTACTCATTTTTGAAGGGAGATCCTTCTTTATTTTGGGTTTGCTCAGCTTTCTGCTAGCCCATGTGTTGTACGTGCTTATTTTCAGGTCAAGGGTAGGAGCAATCAAGCTGGATTTATATACAGCGCTATGTTCTTTATTTATTATTGCCTACTATTTCTTTTTTATGAAATTTTTATGGTCGCATCTTGGCGCCATGCGCATTCCGGTACTCGCTTATGCCCTTGTGATTTCGGGTATGCTGTGGATGGCCCTGCAGCTTTTGCGCAGCGCTTCGAACTTTAGATGGCATATTACATTGGGCGCCTTGTTTTTTGTAGTTTCGGATAGCCTGCTTTCCATTCAGCTTTTTTATTCGTCCTTTGAGCTTGCCCACTTTTACGTAATGCTCACCTATCTTCTGGCCCAGCTCCTTTTGGTCTACGGCATTCTGAATTTCAGAAATGAGAGATCTTAGCACCAAAGCCGATACTACATTCTTTGTGAATGCCTTCTACAAAAAGGTTCTCAAGGACGAGTCACTTTCTCCTTTTTTTGCGCACATGGATTTTGAGAAGCACAAACCACGAATGGAGCATTTCTGGAATTTCGTACTCTTTGACGAAGGAGGATATACCACCAATGTTACTGCGGTGCATGCCGCTATGCCCCTTAAAAAACAGCATTTTGATCGCTGGATAATGCTATTCAATCAAACACTGGATGCCCATTTTGCAGGAGAGAATACTCAAAAAGCCAAACAGCGGGCAGCTTTAATCGCCTGGACGATTGGCAGTAAAATGGCTTAAGGTGTTTATAATCACTCTCAATAGTCTAGTAATGAATTACTTAAATGATATAAAAAGCAATAAATCAGTATTGTATAACCGATGACTTTATAAATAATGCGATTAGAAAATGTCATTTTAATCGCTTATCTTTGCGCCGAAACTATAAACTAACTATGAAACTGGATCAATTGGAGCTGTTTTAGAAACTTATCCAAATCAATGCGGTAACCGACTCAACTTACATCGCATTAAAAACACCCATATCCACCGTTTTGTGAACTTATTGTAAAAATGAAGGCGATTTTCACGTTGTTAATGTGTGTGATTTGGTCAATTGGTTATACCCAAGAGGGCGTGGCCATTAACAATACTGGAAGTGCTCCAGATGCTTCGGCAATTTTGGATCTTCAAAGTACCAACAAAGGAATCCTTGCTCCTAGAATGACGGAGGCGCAAAAGAATACGGTGAATAGCCCGGCTACAGGATTATTGATATTTCAGACGGATGGAGCTGCTGGCTTTTATTATTATTCTGGTACGGCATGGACTGAGCTATCTTCTCAAGCATCAGGTTGGTCACTAAGTGGCAATGCAGGAACCAATAGCACTACTCAGTTTATCGGAACCTCTGATGCTCGGGACTTAAATTTTCGAACAAATAACATCAATCATTTACGTCTATCGCAGTCTGGTCAGCTCGAGGTATTTAATACGGGTTCCTCTGTTTTTATTGGCGAGCAGTCAGGAGAAGTTGATGACTTAACCAACAATTTAAATGTTTTTGTCGGGTATAGAAGTGGGTTCTCTAATACATCAGGTAACTACAATCTTGCTTCAGGTTATAGATCATTATATTCTAATGTTGATGGATACCGCAATACAGCACTAGGTGCCGAATCTCTTTTTGATAATTCAGCAGGATACTACAATACTGGAGTTGGATGGAGGGCTTTATATAACAATACAATAGGATATCAGAATACGTCCTTGGGTTCTCAAACCTTAAATGCAAATTCTGAGGGGATAAGAAATACGGCATTGGGATACCGCGCCTTGTATTTCAATATCAGTGGTGGAGAAAACACAGCAACGGGGTATCAGGCACTTTACCTGAATACTATTGCTATTCGTAATTCAGGACACGGATTTCAATCATTGAGAAATAACTCGGAAGGCACTGGTAACTCGGCAAGTGGTTATCGAGCTTTGTACAACAATGCTACTGGGAATTACAATTCAGGTATCGGTTACAGCTCAAATAGTGTTGGGACAGCATATGTAAATTCTACAGGATTGGGTTACAATGCCGATAACACAGCAAGTAATTCAGTAGTTGTTGGTAATACCAGTGTAAACAGTATTGGTGGTCAGGTTGGATGGACAACCCTGAGTGACGGTAGATTTAAGAAAAACATTCGAAATGATGAGGTGATAGGACTCGAGTTTATTACAGGGTTGCACCCCGTCACCTATAATTATGATGTTCATGCCAAAGAAAACTGGATGGAAGAAAATTTTGGTGAGAGAGACGATGCCGAGTGGGAAGGAAAGTACCACATCGAATCCATGAGATTTTCTGGATTTATTGCCCAGGATGTAGAAGCTTTGTCAAAATCTTTGGGCTATGAGTTTAGTGGAGTAGACGCTCCCAAAAACAGTAAAGACATTTATGGTCTTCGTTATGCAGACTTTGTCGTTCCAATTGTGAAATCCGTACAAGAGCTCAATGATCTTCTCATTGAAAAGAATAATGAAATAGCATCTTTGAAAAAATTCAATTTCGAACTGCAAAATCAGCTTCTCGAAAACACAAAGGCCATAAAGGAATTACAAGAGATCCTGAAGTCAAGAAAAGACTAAAATGAAATTAATCGTTTTTGCCATATTGATTTTTCTTTCGTCACTTTCTACAAACGGACAGTCTGGAATACGAATTAATGTTGAAACTCAGGTGGTATGTGAGGGACAAGTGCAACTTGTAGTATCAGGAGACTTCGTCAATAATGGTACATTTACCCCCTCCAATGGTACGATTTATTTAAAGGGGTCGTCCAAACAAAATATCGGAGGCTCTGGAAACAATACTTTTTATGGCATTGAGCTTGATAATGCTTCTGGTGCAGATTTATCCTCTGATATAACGGTGACCAATGAGCTGAATCTCAATAATGGTATTCTGGATCTAGTCAATTCGAATTTAACAATGGGTACTGGTGCTGCGGTGCTTGGTGCTCCATCGGAGTCGAATATGGTCGTTACTTCGGGCACAGGCGAGCTTCGGAAAAGATTTTCAGGAACACCAATCAGTGATGATTCGGACGCGTTCACATTTCCGGTGGGCAGCAATGGTTCTACCGCTGAGTATTCACCGGTAGTGATGAATTTTCAGAGTGCGGATTTTGGCCCTCAGGCATATGTTTCTGTGCAAGTAGCTGACACAAAAAACCCATTCTTTTCACCCGACGTTAGCACTTATATTGACAGAAACTGGGTTGTTGAACCCAACGATATGTCCAATTATAATTATGAGGTACAGCTTTATTATACCGATGCAGACCTTGTTTTAGGTCCACTAATCGAAGGAGACATTTCTCCCGTCAAATACAGTAATGGAACCTGGTATGAGCCTCAAGGATTGATACCTGATTTCCCAGATGCTTTGGAGCAGGGAAGTGCATTTATATTCGCATCATCAAACTATATGGTGTGGGGAGATCTTACAAGCTTTAGCATTTTTGGAGGAGTCGGAGGAACAGGTGAGCCTCTTCCAGTTGAGCTTCTTTCCTTTAGCGGAGATTGTCAAGACGGAGCTTCTGTACTAAAATGGTCAACCGCTTCAGAACACAATAGTTCTTATTTTGATGTTGAAAAATCGGATAATGGATTTGACTGGGAAATTATTCACAGTGAAGATGCAGCGGGCATATCTACTTCTTTAATAGAATATGAATTTGTGGATGTAAACAAGTTCTACAACACAACATATTACCGTTTAAATCAGTTTGATATCGATGGTGTGAATCACTATTACGGTCCTATTGAAGTTTCTTGTGAAGAGCGCAGCCGTTTAATTACATTTCCAAATCCTTCTGATGCCTCCTTTAATTTGCTCATTAACGACCAAAGGTTTATTGGGAAGGCAGATATGAAGATACTAGATGCTCACGGTAAACTAGTCGGGTTCAAGGAACTCAATGTGTTGGATGGAATGAATGTTTTTCCTTGGTATGAAACTTCACTCGAAGAAGGGATGTATTTTATCCTATTGGATACGCCTACCAACAATGTGACCCTTCGACATGTTATATCCGAATAAAAGCGATATCAATTCATGTGATTTCTGCTTTTTACTTCACCCAAAATAGTATTTTTGCCATATGTCTGAAAAAAAAGGGATTGCCATTTTAGGTTCAACAGGTTCAATTGGAACTCAAGCTTTAGAGGTATTAGAAGCCTATTCTCATTATTTTGATCTTCAGGTCATCACGGCAAATCGAAATGCGGACTTACTTATAGAGCAAGCGCTCAAGTACAAGCCCAATTCAGTCGTTATTGTTGATGAGAACTCTTACAAAAAGGTTAAGAATGCCCTTTGGAATGAAGACATTCATGTGTATTGTGGAGAAGAAGCGCTGTGTCAGGTGGTAGAATCAAATGATGTCCATACCGTCCTAACAGCACTTGTTGGTTACGCAGGTCTAAAGCCTACCATTACCGCCATAAATGCCAAAAAAGAAATTGCATTGGCCAATAAAGAAACGCTTGTTGTGGCTGGAGAATTAATCACCACACTGGCAAAGGAACAAGGGGTAAATATATATCCTGTTGACTCCGAACATTCAGCTATTTTTCAATGTATTGTTGGTGAATTTCACAATCCCATTGAAAAAATATATTTAACTGCCTCAGGTGGACCTTTTAGGGGTTTTACACAAGAACAGCTGCTTAAGGTTTCCAAAGAACAAGCCCTCAAACATCCCAATTGGTCTATGGGAGCAAAGATAACCATTGATTCTGCGACATTAATGAATAAAGGACTAGAGGTAATTGAGGCCAAATGGCTTTTTAACCTTAAGCCTGAACAAATTGATGTTATTGTGCACCCACAATCTATTGTGCATTCGATTGTTCAATTTGAAGACGGTAGTATGAAAGCACAAATGGGACTTCCAGACATGAAATTGCCTATTCAATTTGCGCTGACCTATCCCGATAGATTCAAAACAGATTTTCCTCGTTTTAATTTTATGGATTATCCTGAGCTAACGTTTGAACAGCCCAATCGTGAGGTATTTAAAAATTTAGACTTGGCGTTTTACGCCATGGAACATGGTGGCACAACAGCTTGTATCCTCAATGCCACGAATGAAATAGCCGTAGATGCTTTTTTAAATGATAAAATCAGCTTTTCTGAGATTTCTCAGCTAAATCACGACGTTGTGAAATCAGCTGAAATCATCACGAAGCCCGTCTACGAGGACTATGTCTCTTCTGACAGTTCTGCCCGTCAAAGCGCTTTAAATCTAATACAATGAGGTTTGTTTTTTATTTGATTGTTCTGGGTGTTTTCGCCTCTTGCGCTTTGAAGAAACAGAGTATTGTTTTGAATTCTCAGCTACATCATTTTCATTGTGGAGGAGTTCCACCTTCTGAAGAAATGATTAAAGGATATGATACGCCCAATAATATGGACGTTATCATTGCTGGAAATAAAGACTCAATGGTTCTTAAAATTGCTGGAACTCGAAAAGTAAAACTGAAGAAAGGCGTCTACCACTGGTATCAAGGCGATAAAGCAAAAGAAACAAGTGATTTGTTGGAATCATTAGAAAAGGAGCTAGATACAAATTATGTAATTGAGGGTGCGGACTGCATCAATGAATGGAAGCTTAATAAAGATGGTGCTTTTACGGTAAGTGAAAAGTCTGACACCATCTATCTAACACTCGAGTATAAATGTTATACGGGCACACTGCCCTGTGTGAAATATACTGGACCTAAGTATCAGTAGATTCAATAGCTTCCTTCTCTTCATATAAAGCGTTTAGCTTTTGATAAGCCTCTCTAATATTAGAAATGGGCTCCACAACCAATCTGAGCTTGTCTTGTTTTTGAATGAGTCGATATCCCTGTCCCATATTCATGATCTTCTTTAAGAGCTCCGAAAACACATCCGTTTGATAAAAAGAGGAAGTTGGGTCAGCGATAAACCACCCCACCATCTTTTCTGATTTGATTACAAGTCTTTCTAATCCAAGTTTTTGGGCAAGCCATCTCAGTTCAAATGAGAAAAAAAGCTCTTTTACCTCTTTGGGAATTGTTCCAAAACGGTCTTTCATCCGTGTCTCAAATTCAAGTAGCTTTTCCATAGATTCGATATGATCTAGTTCCTGATACAAACTTAATCTCTCTGTCACATCATTCACATAATGGTCAGGAATCCTTACTTCGTAATCTGTTTCAAAAATACAGTCTTCCGAATAGGAACCCATTTGGTCTGTAGTTCTTTCGTTAAAAAGGTCTTTGAATTCGTCATTTCTCAGCTCTTTCATGGCTTCATTGAGTATTTTTTGATACATCTCAAAACCAATTTCGGATATAAATCCGCTTTGCTCACCGCCCAGCATATTTCCTGCCCCTCGGATATCTAAATCCTTCATGGCAATATTGAATCCTGATCCCAGGTCTGTAAATTGAACGAGCGCCTCAAGCCTCTTTCTAGCTTCTGATGAGAGAAGGCTAAATTTGGGTGCAATGAGATAGCAAAATGCTTTTTTATTGCTTCTTCCAACTCTTCCCCTTAGCTGGTGCAAATCACTCAACCCAAAGTTATTTGCATTGTTAATGATAATGGTATTTGCATTAGGAATATCGATGCCAGATTCAATAATTGTCGTTGCAATCAATACGTCGTATGCACCTTTGATAAAGTTAAGCATGTTCTGCTCAAGAACCTTTCCATCCATTTGTCCATGGCCAATTCCTACACGTACACCAGGGCACAGTCGTTGAATCATACCGGCAATTTCTTGGATATTGGCAATGCGGTTGTTTACAAAAAATACTTGTCCACCTCTCGAAACTTCATAAGAAATTGCGTCCCTAATGGTTTCTTCATTCAATGAAATGATTTCGGTTAAAACGGGCTGTCTATTAGGTGGGGGAGTATTGATAATACTTAAGTCACGAGCACCCATCAAAGAGAATTGTAAGGTTCGTGGAATAGGTGTAGCTGTTAGGGTGAGGGTATCGACACTGGTACGCATGGTTTTAAGTTTGTCTTTAACAGCAACTCCAAATTTTTGTTCTTCATCAATAATCATTAGACCTAAATCTTTGAATTTGATTCGGTCTGATACTATGGCGTGGGTGCCGATGAGTATATCAATCTCTCCAGATTTTAGTTTCTCGATGGTTTTGGTCGTTTCTTTTGCGCTTTTAAATCGATTGACGTAATCAATGTTACACGGAAACTCACCTAGGCGCTCTTTAAAGCTTCTGTAATGCTGTAAAGACAAAATAGTTGTAGGAACGAGAACCGCTACCTGTTTACTGTCAGCAACAGCCTTAAAGGCCGCTCTTATTGCCACTTCTGTTTTTCCAAACCCAACATCTCCGCAAATTAGCCGATCCATTGGAGTTTTGGATTCCATGTCTTTTTTTACATCTTGGGTTGCCTTAAATTGATCTGGTGTGTCCTCAAAAATAAAAGAGGCCTCCAATTCATTTTGAAGGTAAGTGTCTGCTGTAAATGAATACCCCGGTTGATTTTTTCGTTTTGCGTAAAGCTTTATCAAATCAAAGGCCAGCTCTTTAATTTTCTTTTTTGTTTTTGATTTAAGGGTATTCCATGATTGTGTGCCCAGCTTATTCATCTTGGGTACAGAACCTTCTTTGCCTGTAAATTTTGATATTCTGTGTAATGAATGTATGCCTACATATAGCACGTCACCATCCTTGTAAATAAGCCGAATGGCTTCCTGTTTTTTGTTGTTGACATCTATGGTTTCAAGTCCTGAGAATTGTCCAACACCATGATCTATATGGGTTACATAATCACCCTTTTGCAGATTGTATATTTCTTTTAATGTAAGCGCTTGCTTGGCCTTTCTAAACCCTTCTTTTAACCTAAACCTATGGTATCTTTCAAACAGTTGATGATCGGTATAACAAACAAGTTTTAGGGTTTTACAAATAAATCCTTCGTGTAGAGCGGTACTGATAGGGGTAAACGCAACATCACCCCCAATATCCTCAAATATCTGATAGAGACGTTCAATCTGTTTGGGTTGATTTGAAAAAATATAATTTTGGAATTTATTTTTTTGATTTTCTGCCAAGTCGTCAATAAGTAAATTGAAATTTTTATTGAAGCTTGGCTGAGGTAAAAGCTCAAAGTTTATGACCGTGGTGTCCTTAAAATAGGATTGTGTTCCCATCTCTATAACCTTCAGGTTTTCGAGATTTAGAATAAAGTCGTTATCATTTATAAATAAATCAGAAGGGAGTGTTTTTTTTATTTCCTGATTCAATGATTCATAAATCTTGTTTGCTTTATCGAATTCTTTTTTGATTGACTCTTTTGCTCTTTCAATCGAGTCTATCCATATAGTGATATCGCCATTTAGGTATTGAAAAAATGAATCCATGCCATCCAAAATCATTTTACCCTGAATATTTGGAACAATACTAAAGAATTTGTGAGTGTTGATAGAAAGCTGGTCTGCGGCATCAAAAGTTCTAATAGATTCGACTTCATTGCCAAAAAATTCAATTCTAAAAGGGGTATCATTTCCATATGAAAAGACATCTACAATGCCGCCTCGGATAGAAAATTGCCCAGGTTCATAAACGTAGTTGACTCGTTCAAAATGATACTCTTGTAGTAATTCATTTATAAAATCTAAAGAATAGGTTTTTCCTACCTCAATTTTCATGGTGTTGGAGACCAATTTCTTTTTGGTGAGTACCTTTTCAAATAATGCATCAGGATAGGTAACAATCCAACAATTTTCTTGTGTACTCAATTTTTTTAGAGCTTCTGTTCGCGCTACAACGTTTGCATTATCTACTTCTTCGATTTGATATGGAACTTTATAGGATGCTGGATAAAACACAAGCCGATGGTCTTCGGGATATAAACCTTGAAGATCATTTAAAAAATAGGCAGCTTCTTCTTTATCATTGAGTACAAAAACATGATGTCCTGGACATTGTTGAGCAACCCCCGAGGCAAAAATACTTTTTGCAGATCCGAAAATTCCAGTCCAGTGAATTTTTGTTTTGTCTAATGATAATTTTTGGGCAGAAAGATTAATTTCTGGATGATTTTGAAGATTTTCTATGAATGAATTTAAACTCATATCATTTCAAAAACGCAATCGCTTTTTCGACCATTGATTTAGAACCCGTAAAAAAAGCAACACGTTCGTGTAGTTTTTCAGGTTTGATTTCCATTATCCTTGCTGTTCCGGTCGAAGACATGCCACCAGCCTGTTCTGAAATAAAAGCAAGGGGATTACATTCGTATAAAAGTCTTAATCGACCTTCTGGAGCATTGATCGTACATGGATAGATGTAAATCCCACCTTTAATAAGGTTTCTGTGAAAATCAGCAACTAATGATCCAATGTATCTTCCTGAATAGGGACTGCCGTAATCATTATTGCGACTTTGACAATATCGAATATAATCTATGATTTTAGGATTGCATTCGTTGATGTTGCCTTCATTCATAGCATAGTATCTTCCTTTTACCGGCATTTTCATGTCAGCATGTGATAAGCAAAACGTATCCGTATTCGGATCCAGCGTAAATCCATTTACCCCATTTCCTGAGGTATATACAAGCATCGTAGACGAGCCATAAAGCACGTATCCTGCCGCTACTTGAGCTGTGCCTTTTTGAAGCATGTCATCGATAGAAGCGGGTTGATTGCTAAGTGATATCCTTTTGTAAATAGAAAAAATGGTGCCTATAGATACGTTTACATCAATGTTACTTGAGCCATCTAGTGGGTCGAAAAGAACGACGTATTTGCCTGAACGAGATTTGTCGTTATCGAAAGACACAAAATCTTCATTTTCTTCAGAGGCAATGCCACAAACCGCTCCACCTTTTTCTAAGACATCAATGAAAGCATTGTCAGCTATCACATCAAGCTTTTGTTGTTCTTCGCCTTGGATGTTTTGACCTCCTTGCGCTCCTAAAAAACCATCAACAAGGCCCGCTCTGCAAACATCTTTGCTGACGATTTTACTCGCTTCGGCAAGATCCAATAAAACCTTAGAAAGATCGTTTTCGTTTTGATCTTTGGGTTGTTGAGTGTCTAGAAAGTCTTTGAGCGCTGTAAAATTAGCCACCAATACTAGCTAAAAAGAATACTTTGTCCGTAACCCTCTTTGTAAACTGGGTTTACAATTAACGCAGGGATTAGTGCATCATTAGTAATGATATATTGCTCGTAATTTGATGAAAGTGCATTCAAGAAGCTACCTCTGTTTAGGTTCATTATTGCAATGAGGTCTGCATCGACAGATACAGCATATTTTACAACTTCTTTATCAAAACCAGATCTAGATATAATAGCATGTTTCATGTCTACTCCTCGATCTTTGAAAAACCTATTTGCAAAAACAATGTTTGATTTTACTTGATGCTTTAAAAAGTCATCTGATTCATCTGGAATAACAACATGAACCTTAGAACCAAAATATTTAGCCAGTCTAGAAACAATGGTTAGCTTTTGCTTTGTTTCCTTATTTAAATCCATAGGTACTACAATCGAATCATACCCCGTTGGCTTAACCATTTTTTCTTGAACAATGATAAACGGAACGGATGAGTTGGTAACTACTTTTAAAGCGTGAGACCCAGTAACATGCTGCCATCCATGAGCCCCATGTGTACCCATAAATATAAGCTGAGCCTCGTGTTCAGAAGCAAAATCTCCGATGTCTTCAAAAATATTTCCAATCCTCACATTTGGTACAATTTTGACTCCGCTTGAAACATATTTTTCAACGATTGATGCAAGTTTTTCATTTGCTTCGTGAATTTGATTTTCTTTTGACACCACATGAACCAGTTGAACTTCTGCTTTAAGTGGTTTAGCTGTAGCAATTGCATGCTCCAACGCGATGTCAGCGACAGGAGTAAAGTCATGTGGGACGATAAATGATTTTTCACTCATGGTTTAAATATTTATGCAAAGTTAAGATAAAGTATCGAAAAATAAGATGAATATTTATCTTTATTTTTGCCTTTAAACAACCATTTAATAGAAGAAATGCCATTAATAGGAAGACTGTTAAAGACAACAACCGCCGTAAGTTACAGAAAAAACGCAAAAAAAACATTGGGTTACAAACACCAGCTTGATGTATTGAGCTATTTACTGTCTAGGGCAAAGTCTACAAAATTTGGTATAGCTCATCGATTTCAACAGATACTTAATACTTCAAATCAGCTAAGTAAATTTCAAAAAAATCTTCCAGTAACGAGTTATGATGAGTTTTATGAAAAATGGTTGAAATATTCACTTCATGGAGAAAAAGACAATACATGGAGAGGGCGTATTAAATATTATGCCTTGTCATCAGGAACGACAGGATCTCCTAGTAAAAGAATACCCATTACGAATGAAATGATCAGGTCTTTTCAAAAGACAAGTATCCGCCAATTGTCATTATTGCACGGCCTCGATTTACCTCAGTCTTTTTTTAACACCAGTCTTTTAGCGATTGGGGGTTCTACAAAACTGAACTATAAGGAGACACATGTTGAGGGCGACTTAAGTGGTATATTAAAAAAACACACCTCCTTTATTGTTTCACCATTTGCCAAGCCGGGTCCAAGAATAAGTGGAATGACTGATTGGAATAAAAAGCTTGACATTATGGTCAAAAAAGCACCAAAATGGGACATTGGAATTATAGCTGGTATACCGAGCTGGTGCTTATTGCTTATGGAGAGAATTGTAGAGTATTATGAGCTTGACACGATTCATGATATTTGGCCCAATTTACACGTTTATGTACATGGGGGTGTATTTATGGATCCATATATTGAAAGGCTCAACAAAATATCGAAACACAAGATCAATCTCTTAGACACTTACTTAGCCAGCGAAGGGTATTTCGGTTATCAAAATGAAGGACATCGAAGAGGCATGAAACTGCTAATGAATAATGGTATTTTTTTTGAGTTCATTCCTTTTAATTCGGAGTACTTTGATGAGTATGGAAAGATAAAACCCAATGCAGAGGCCTATACGGTTAGTCAGGTAAAAGAAGGAGTTGATTACGCCATTGTTATTTCAAGCAATGCAGGGTTGTGGAGATACCTAATTGGAGATTTGGTTCGTTTTGTTGATACTGAGGAGTATGAAATTATCATTACGGGTAGAATAAGGCAATTTCTTAGTCTTTGTGGAGAACATTTGTCACTTGGGAATATTAATCAAGGATTATTGGAGGTAGGAAAAGAGTTTAACCTTCAATTCTCAGAATTCACGATTTATGCTGACATCGAAAACCAATGTCACAGTTGGTTTTTAGGCACGCTAAACAACGATCTTAGCCCTGATGTGGTTACGGAATATTTAGATGAAGTACTTTGCAGCTTAAATGACGATTACAAATCAGCTCGAAAATATAGCCTTGGAAAACCCAAAATAAAGATCATCTCACCGGAGACATTTTACGGATATATGCAAAGCGTAGGTAAGATAGGTTCACAAAACAAGATGCCGAGGGTGTTGAATACTGACCAGGCAAAATTGTGGTTGAAATATGTTAACGAAGCTTAGAGCTGTTGAATATAGATTTTTTTCCTGAATTAAACTTGAGACTGACCTCAACAGATTGTTTGTACATGCTCGAAAGTTGACCAAATTCATAATCATAAGAAAGACCAAGACTAAAGGCACCTAAATCAAAATAAATGGTAGGAATAACAGTGCCAACACTTCTAAAATAGGTTCCAAAGACAAAATATTGATTACTTAAAATTGAAGTGACCCTAGATGCATTCTTGGTTTTTAACCTGTAGAATAAACCAACCATAGTTTCAAGATGCTTTCCTTGAATAAATTGAGCAGCACTTACTTCTAAATTTGATTCTGAAGACAATCCATAGCGCGCATTAGCATGGAAACAAAATTTCATAAAAAGTCTGTCATCAACCAAGGAGTTATACCTCAGCTTTGGTTTGTTAAGATGCTGTACAGATACTCCTCCTTGAAAACTCATCTCATTACTTGATAATGTATTTTCGTTTTCTTTATTAAATCCATACGCAATACCAACTCCAGCGTCAAGATGAGAAAAAGAAGATATTCCATTGGATTCACCAGGGTCAATAGAATTGTCAAATTCTGATCCATTCCACTGATTCATAAATGAAACCCTAGAAAAATCAGCGGATCTGTTAGTAAACGCAGCGTGTATACCTGCTGAAATAGTATGGTTTTTCGCTATCGGTAAAACCCCACTAGCTGTTACACCACCACTTTTGATACTGAATTTTGAATCGCCTCCTACATCATTCACAAAGTATACTCCAATACCAGCGTATGCACTTTTTTGTCTTGCAATTTTTCCAATTGAAAACTCGGCCATTCCCATACTTGTCATAAATTGGGTTCCAGCTCCAAGCCACTGGTTTCTGTGTTGCAGCGTAATTCGTTCAAAACCTGAAAAAGTTGATGTAGTTGCAGGATTTATTAAGGTAAGTGATTGATCCAATTGTGAATAGTGGAAATCTTGAGCCTGCCCCAAAAAGCTTAACGTCAAAAATAGAAATAAAAGTCTTTTCATACTATCTAATAAGAGTTATGTTTCCTGAAAGAGTATCTGAAGAACCATCCAAATTAGTAAACTTCATGATGTATGGATAAACACCTGCATTGCAATCTAATCCTTTATTTGTACCATCCCATTTGAATCCTCTTACATTTGACTCAAACATAATTTTACCCCATCTATCAAATATCTTGAATTGGAAGCTAGCAACATCTTGTCCAATAATAATACTGTACGCGTTATTTTCTTCAGGGCCTATGTTGTTTGGAGAAAAACCAGTGGGTATGTGAACTCCTTCAGCACAATCTGGATTGCTGTCGTCAGGGTCACAGCCATCTAAAGGGTCGCTTCCATTATTGAATTCTGCACCGTCTGTTAGACCATCGCCATCAGTATCAGCATTGTTAGGATCAGTTCCTAATACTGCTTCTTGTGCATCTGTTAAACCATCACCATCGGTGTCAATATTGCATTCTGGAAGAATGTCATCTGGGTCACAAGGGTCTAACGGGTCGGTTCCTGAACTTAGTTCATCCCCGTCGTTGTACCCATCTCCATCTGTATCAGGATTCGTTGGATCTGTACCCTCTGCAATTTCTTCATCATTTGTCAAACCATCGTTGTCTTGGTCACAATTCCCAGCGTCTAAATTAGGAACACAAGGATCAGTATTTGCTGGGTCTTCTTCATCATTAACGCCATCTCCATCTTGATCATTGTTACTTGATTCGAGTGCGTCAATAATGCCGTCTCCATCCGTATCAGTTGGATTGTTTGGATCACCAACTTCAACGGCATCATTCTCTCCATCCCCATCTGTGTCAGGATTGGTTGGGTCCGTTCCGGCTATACTTTCATTTTGATCTGTGATTCCATCTCCATCAGTATCTAAATTAGGATCATCTATAACAAAGAATGCAACAATGTCTTCGGGGGCATTTATTACAATGGAATTTGTATCCTCAGTAATGGCTGAACCTAAAGGTCCTGTAGTATATTCCCAGTGGTCAAAAACAAATCCAGGTTCTGCTCTCGCTTTAAGATAGGTTTCAATTCCTCCAAAATATTCTGTTGTCCATGGATACGTTGGTGCCCAAACGGAGTTGACTTTTATTTCACCAGAATTTGCAGGGCTTACATCAAACGTTGTGGCATGTGGTCCATTCAAGTCATAACAATCAATCAAACCAGATTCAAGCGCTAAGCATCTTGCATTGATAAAATCTCTTAATGTTTGTACTTTGCTTTCCCAATCATTTACTGAACCTCCCCATTTTGCACATTGTCCTGCCATGTCTGGGGTAATATCATTTACCATACTATCCAGAAGGAAAAGCATGGAGTCACAGGAGAAATAAGTATTCACCAAGTCTATATATCGGGTAACATAGTATTGTTCAACGATTGGGTTTTCTGCAATTAGTTTCTCTAAAATATCTGTATGACCCTGCCCACCTGGATCTGGAAGGTTTTCTGCGTTGCATGGGTCTGCATTTGCTGAAACATCAGGAATACCGGTGTAATTGATATAATGTCCAAATGTAGCATCCATATCCCAAAGAACGTAACGCCACTTTTTCTTATCTCCTAATGGATCTGTACCATGCCACCACGCCGTATTCCAATTGAGCCAGTCCATATTAACCACATAAGAATTAAACATGAAATAGTCGCAAAGTGATTTCCAATTTAATTTAGAGTCCACATAGTCAAAGTCAGGACCTGCTGACATGTTATTGCCCAAAATAAAATTGGTTAAATTATCCCAGTTTGGTTGAGCATTAGGAGCACCGTAATCTTGCCAAGTTCCTCCCCAAGTTTTTAAATATTCCAAATGAAATTTGTCTTGATCATAATAATATTTTGTGTAATCAGAGTCATCGGCTTTTTCTCTTATCTCATAGACACCCCAATATTCACCATTTAGATATAGAACACATGACCTTGATGTTCTTTCGTCCAATCTCATTTTGGCCTTTATCGAAAGCATATGAATAAATGCGTCACGAATATGTGCACCATCTTCAAATGGATAATTGTCACTTGCCGCAGGTTTAAGAATGAGTCTTTGAAAGTCATTTCTTGTTTTTTCCGGGAAAATTTGATGATCGATATCACCATTATAACCGAATTGATCTCTCATGATAAAATCAAATCCGCGCTGAGGATAGCTCCATGAGTCATTTCCGTGCTTATTGAAATCACCCTCTCCCTCATCAATAAAGACTCCACCTAGCTCGAACAGCTCAAATGCACCAATTTTATTTGAGCCCCCGCCCCAACCACCACCTTGGTTTCCGTTAGCAACAAGGTCATAAACCTCATCACTACATACAGATACAATGGGTAAGCCATGTGTGACATTAATAAAATAGGAATTGGTTTCAGTAAAAGACGGGAGGTTCGTTCCAAAAGCAACGGCACGAACAACCTGAGTGTTAGCTACATTAATGGGGCCAGAGTAAAGGGTTGATCCTGCTGTTGGGTCTGAACCATCAGTGGTATACCGAATTTGTGCAGAGGGGTCGGAACAACTCATACTTACATTGATTGCGGAAGGGTAGGCACCTGCTTCCAAATCAAAAACTGGAGTTGCTGTATAAAATTCTTGGGCGCCAGTATTCGTTGAGTTGGGAGTAGGATTTGTAAAAAGTTTAAAATCTGCCGCGCCATCTGTTGACCTGCCAACGGAATGGTCTATCTTAGTGTAATGAACAATTTTGAATGAATCCACAACATTTCCAAAGTTGTTGGATAAAATAACCCAATCTCCCTCGGTTTGAGACAGCTTAAAGCTCGTATGTATTTCTCCTCCTTGGACAATATCTCGTGAACTACAAAAAAGCAAAAGATGATCATTTGCATTTATTGATGCCGCAGGGAATTGCCATTTTAAAAGATTTCCTGACCTATCAGAGAGATACCATCCTGTCATATCAACGGACGCTCCAGTGGTATTGAATAATTCCACCCAATCTTCATTGTCATTGAAGGCATCCGTGATACCTGTCATATTTGATGCAGAATATTCATTAATTAATACCTGACTTGAAATGCCAAGAGAAAGCAAGAATGTGGAAACAAGAATAATAAATTTCATAGTTAGTTTAAGTATTATTGACTCAATGATAAATAATTTCATCTGTGTATCAACGTTTAGACGACAAATTATTAACGAAGTTGTATCTTTACGAGATAAAATTTAATTATGTCAAATAAAATTAAGTTAATTCTACCAATTTTCATTTTATTATTCGTGTTTTCTTCTTGTAGAAAAGTGGAAGGTCCGGGGGGAAGTGTCACCATAAAAGGTGTGGTGATTGAGAGAAATCATGTTGGAACAAGTGTTTTTGAGTACCCAGCGGCAGATCAAGATGTGTATTTAATTTATGGATCAGAAAACACATTTTATGATGATGATATAAAGACGAGTTTTGATGGGAGCTTTGAGTTTAGGTATCTACAAAAAGGTGATTACCAGGTGTTTTCGTATCAAGACAACCCCACTGTTGCTAGTGGCACGGATGAAGTTTTACTTGAGATAAATGCAAGCTCTAACAATGAGGTGGTTGTTTTAGACACCATTTACATAGATAAGTACTAATGAAATCTCTATTAATCGTTTGCTTTTTTTTTACGATTTCATTTACTGGGAATTCTCAATCTTTTGAGGTTTGGGGAAGTGCTGGTGCCAAATATAAGCTCAATAAAAAAATTCAATTTTCGGGAAGTTTTTCGAGTAGATTTAGAGATCTTAAGGTCAAAACAATTTTTCCGCAGTTAACTGTTAAGTATAAAATAGTAAAATGGGTAAATGTGTCTATAGATTATCGATACGTTTCAAAAAGAGAAAACAATGGTAATTACATTGGTGCGAATCGTGTCAATATGAATGCCCAGTTTAATTATAATAAAGACCGCTTTTCTCTTGGGTTTAGGACGAGATACCAAATGAGTTCAGAAAAAGGGTCCTCAAGTTCTTATAATTCCGATTTTGATAGAGCACTACGGTTTAAGCCTTCACTAGCTTATGACATTAAAAAATCAATTTTTACTCCAATTATGAGTTTGGAATGTTTTTATAACCCTGGAGCAGGTGTGTTAGGGCAAAGAATTGATAAGATGAGATACACTCTAGGTACAGACCTCGAACTAGATGGACCGCACTCCATAGGTCTATTTGCCCGAATAGACCAAAAAATATATGACAGCAATTCAGCTAAATTTATTGTCGGATTGAATTATGAGTTAAGCCTGAATAAAATCTTAAATTCAATTAAAAAACAAGGAGACTTGTAGTATACCTAAAGGGTTTTATCCAACTAAGACAAAATATTTGTTTCTTTTCCGAATTGTTTGAATGAAACGGCTACGGCTATTCCTGCCAAAACAACCATTACGGAAAAGCTTAAAATCAACAAAGAATAATCTATTGTTCCTCCGATCAGCCCTTTTGTAGTCAGAACGATATTTAAAATGGGAATCAAAGCCGTTTGTACATTTAGTTCTATACCTGGAAAAAGACCGGCCATAGCAGGGAGCAAAACAATTATATTTAACGGTGCAATAATACTCTGAGCCTCTTTAAATGTTTTAGTGTATACGGCAATAGGAATCATGATTCCTGCAAAAAAAACGGTTAATGGAAGAAGCAAAAGAAATAATTTTAGTACAAACCCAATACTAAGAATTTGATTGACAACATTCATGATTTCTGGGTCAGGAATAATATCCATAAAATTGATGGATAAGAAAAGCCCTAGTAGTGCAAAAAAGGAAGCCATCAATCCTGATAATATAATCACTAACATTTTACCAATAAGAAATTTCCACCTGCTAACAGGAGTTGTGAGCAAAGTTTCAATGGTTCCTCTTTCTTTTTCACCTGTAAATAAATCAATTGCTGGATACATGCAACCCATAAAACCAAAAGCAATAAAAATATAAGGTAAAAATCCTCCCACGAGTTCACCAATCATTTTTTGATTGCTCGCGCTATTTTCAAATGCAATTTCAAAAGGGGTTATTTGTTGTTCATCAATGTTTAGCGTCTGGTATCGTTTCAATCTTTCTTCGGCCTCGATGTATTGCACGTATTTTTGGGCCCGTTGTTCATAACCGATATTGGTTTTGTCAAATGAACAGATCAATTTTGTAGGTTCCATTTTATCCAGTTTTTCGGAAAACTTAGAATCATATATAAAAATAATATCAAGCTTTTCTTCTCGAAGGTCAGCTTTCATTTTTAAAGAGTCTCCATGATATGGAGTTAGGGTTTTGGGCCCCAGGGCATTTGGGATCTCATTTAGTTTTATAGCCAAGTAATCATCTGGCTCTCCAAGTATTCCAATCTTTAAGGTTTTGTTTTCAGCAGATTCTTCAAAGGAGGAAGAAACACCAACAACAACGTTCAATATGAGCGGAAATATAAGAATCGGAATGACAAGCATCATGATTAATGTTCGTTTGTCACGAAGCGTTTCTTTTAGTTCTTTTTTAAAAATCTTAAATATCATGTAATTAAGCTTGGACTGTTTTAATAAATTCAGCTGTAATGCTTTTTTCACTCATCTTTTCTCGAAAATCCTGCATACTTCCCTGGTATTTCATTTCACCTTTATGGATAATCGCCAAGCTATCACACAAAAGATCTACCTCTCCCATTATATGACTGGAAAAGATGACTGTTTTGTTTTGGGCTTTGCAGTCCCTAATCAGCTGAATGATACTTTCAGCAGTAATGACGTCTAATCCACTTGTGGGTTCATCAAATATTACGATTTCTGGATCATGAATCATGGTTCTGCAAATGGATACCTTTTGTTTCATTCCTGTACTTAGCTTACCAATTCGTTTATGAGCAAATTCATTCATGTCTAATAAATCGAAAAGATATTTCTTTCTTTCAGTTAGCAGCTGATTTGAAACCCCGTAAAGTGATGCAAAATAATCTATTAGTTCATTTGCATTCAGTCTTGCGTATAAACCGGTTGAACCGGTTAAAAAACCAATTTTCCTTCTTGCTTCATCAGGGTGAGTGACTGCATTTATTCCTCCCATTATAATCGAACCAGAGGAAGGTGTTATAACTGTAGAAAGCATACGTAGCGTGGTTGTTTTACCAGCACCGTTAGGACCCAGCAAAGAAAAAATCTCACCTGGTTTACAATCAAAACTGATATCATTTACGGCAAAAGCAAATTTGTCAGTTGTTCCGGCTTCTTTTTTTTGTTCTTTATTTAAAGAAAATTGTTTTGTGAGATGTTCTACTTTAATCATTGCTTTAAACTTCTTTCTTCTCTGAGAATGGCTTTGTTCTTATTGGCCAATTGACCACAAGCCGCATCAATGTCTTTACCGCGACTTTTTCTAACGTTGACAATCATGTTGCGTTCTTCAAGGAACAAGGCAAATTGATCCACTTTTTCCGATTTGGCCTGCTTGAATGGTTCTCCATCAATAGGGTTGTATTCAATAATATTTATTTTACAAGGCACACATTTAGCAAATTCAGCCAATTCACGGGCATCAGAGATTTCATCATTGAAGCCATCAAAAATGATATATTCAAATGTCACTCTGGAATTTGTTTTTTCATAAAAGTATTGAAGGGCCTCGCGCAATGATTCAAGATTATTGGATTCATTTATTTCCATAATCTTATTGCGTTTTTCATCATTGGCTGCATGTAAGGATAAAGCAAGGTTAAACCTTACTTCGTCATCGCCTAGCTTTTTGATCATTTTGGAGATCCCCGCCGTCGAAACAGTAATCCTTTTGGGAGACATGCCAAGCCCATCTTCAGAACAGATCCATTCAATAGAATTCAATACATTTTTATAATTCAATAAAGGTTCGCCCATGCCCATATAAACAATGTTGGAAAGCGATTTTTGATATCTGTTATTTGCTTCATTTTTCAAATAAAAAACTTGGTCAAATATTTCTCCAGCTGTTAAATTCCGTAATAGCTTTAGACGTCCTGTAGCGCAAAATTCACAGGCAAGACTGCATCCCACTTGTGATGAAATACATGCTGTAGTTCTTTTTTTTGTGGGAATCAAAACCCCTTCAATAACACTTTTCGCATCTACTTCGAAGGCACACTTAATGGTTTTGTCTTTGCTGATTTGTTGGTCCTTAATGGAAATCTTATTGATCCTGAAATGTTCCTCTAAAAATTCTTGTAGATTTTTACCGATATTTTTCATTTCTTGAAAAGAGCCAACATTTTTTTTCCAAAGCCAATCCATAATTTGTTTGGCGCGAAATGAAGGAAAATCATTTGCTTTTAAATAGTCAGCCAATTCTTCAACAGAGAGGTCCCTAATTAGCTTCAATTTTGAATTCATGTCTTAACGATTGAGCATAACCGGCATTACCAGCATGAGCACATCTTCATTCTCTGAAGCTTTCGTTATTGGGGTTAAAATACCCGCTCTACTTGGTTCACTCATAGCCAGTTGAACTTCGTCAGAATCTAAATTATTTAACATCTCCACAATAAATCTTGAGTTAAAACCAATTTCTAAATCATCCCCATTATAATTACATGTTAGTCTTTCATTCGAGGCATTAGCGAAATCAGTGTCCTCTGCAGATAAAGAGAGCTCGGAGCCGACCAATTTAAGTTTGATTTGATGTGTTGTTTTATTAGCGAATATTGATACCCGTTTAATAGAATTTAAAAACTGAAGTCGATCAATGGTCAGTACATTTGGATTTTCTTTTGGAATAACCGCTTCATAATTAGGGTATTTGCCATCGATAAGACGACAAACCAATTTCATTTCACTGAATGTAAAAACTGCATTAGATTGATTGTATTCCAGTGTTATTTCTTCCTTACCCGATAAATTTGCCTTAAGCATATTTAATGGTTTTTTCGGTAGAATAAAGTCTGAGCTGTCAGTAGATTTGGCATCATTTCTTTTGTATCGAACCAATTTGTGCGCATCCGTAGCAACGAAAATAATTTCGTTGTTAGAAAACTCACAATAAACACCAGACATCGCAGGTCGAAGTTCATCATTCCCTGCAGCAAACAATGTTCTATTTATTGCATTAGAAACAATTTCTCCCGAAATTTTTATCGTGCTTTGGTTTTCGATTTTAGGAAGCTTAGGGAATTCTGCTCCGTTAAAACCAGACATCTCAGCCCGTCCGTTGTCATATGAGATTTCAATTTTATGGTTATCTCCATTAACCTTAAAAGTACAGGGTTGATCCGGCAAGCTTTTTAATACTTCCAAGACCATCTTTGCAGGAACGGCAACTGAACCATCTTCCTCAGATTGCACCTCTACTTTGGTAATCATTGTAGTTTCTAAATCAGTGGCACATATTTCGAGTTTATTACCCTTAATCGAAAACTTAAAGTTGTCTAGAATAGGGAGTGTGTTACTCGAATTTAAAACTCCCGAAATATTTTGCAAGTGACGTAAAAGTGTTGCGCTTGAAACAATAAAATTCATTAGCTAATCATTTTATACAAAAATAACAATTCAGATGAGATAATTAGAAGTCTAATTACTAGATTTTAAGAAGCGTATTTAGAAGTAAAGTAAGTTCGTAAGAATACCTTAAACGCAACTCTTGTCATTATTGATAATACAAGGTTATTCGATCTTACAATAACATCATCTTTAAGGTCTATAGTATACAATAGCTGTTTCAAATCATTCTCGTTAAGAATTGGGGTTAATACGTTTTCTAATTGCTTGTTTGAAATGCATTTTTCGAGAGATTCTTTTTCAAGGGGTATGCCACTTAAGGCAAAATCTTTACATAGTTGCTCAAATGTTTTATTTCTGAAATCATGCTTGTCCCAAAAATGTAACATGAGATTTTTGAATTCTAAAGTTTCTGTGCTTGGGTTTTGATTATTCAATGTATATTCATGTCGATTAATATTCAGACAAAAATAAGAGTAATGATTAATGATAAACTCAAAAGCAATTGCGATAAGCTCCTGAATGAAGCCAGTCGGATTATTCCTGCTACAAGAAGAGATCTTTTAGATGAAGTGGCGGCATTTATGCGAAAAGAAATAGAAGCAGCAGCAACAGATAAGAGAGAGGTTTCAATGGTTTATTTATGTACTCATAATTCCAGGAGAAGTCATTTTGCCCAAGTATGGGGACACATTGCATCTGTGCTTTTTCAGGTTAAGAATTTGAAAACTTATTCGGGAGGCACTGTCGCTACAGAATGTCACCCCAATACAATCGCCGCCTTAAAGCACATTGGTTTTGAGATCAAATGTGAAGATATTTCGGCTACTAATCCTATTTACCATGTTTATTATAACGAGAATGATTTTATCGCTTGTTATTCTAAAGCGAATACAGATGAATCTATTCCGCAAACTGATTTCATTGCCGTGATGACTTGTTCTGACTCTGATGATAACTGTCCATTGGTTCCTGGAGCAAAAAAGAGGTTTTCTACGACTTACGACGATCCTAAAGAATTTGATGAAAGAGAAAATCCTGTTCCTCATTATGTTGAAAGGAGTCTTCAAATTGCATCGGAAATACTATATACCTTTCAACAGCTGTAATATCATTTGACATCCTTGAAGATGTTCCAGAACTTATTGTCAGGAATAGGGGCGGTTATACAGATTTCTTCTTGTGTTGTGGGGTGATTAAACTTGAGCTCCCTCGAGTGTAAGCAGATGGACCCATCTTGATTTGACCTTTTACCTCCGTACTTTAAATCTCCTTTAACGCAGCATCCAATACTTGAGAATTGAGCTCTTATTTGATGGTGCCGCCCTGTTTCTAATTCAACTTGGACCAAATGGTATCGGTCTGATGAGCTGATTAAAGTATAGCTTAAGATGGCTTCTTTTGCTCCCTTGATATCCTTGTTTGAAACATAGCTTTTATTCTGTTTTTCATTTTTTTTCAAAAAATGCACAAGCTTTCCCTCATTTTGAGGTGGCTTGGTTTCAAGAATCGCCCAATACGTTTTTGAGGTCATTTTATCTCTAAACTGCTTATTCATTCGCTCAAGTCCTTTACTTGTTCGAGCAAACAAGATTACACCACTTGTGGGTCTGTCTAATCGATGGATGACTCCGCAAAACACATTACCGGGTTTATTGTATTTGTTTTTTAGATAAGCTTTTATTTCATCCGGCATTGTTTTGTCACCAGTACGATCTCCCTGAACGATTTCTGATGATTTCTTGTTGACAGCAATGAGATGATTGTCCTCGTGTAATATGCGAGAAGAATTCATGCTAATTAAGTTTAGACTTAGAGAATGTTTTTTTTCTCCAAAATGCAATTAGACTATATATTACGAATACGAAAACAGTATAAATAATCCAAGATGGTATGTCTCCCAATCCATCACCTTGAGCATAGGAATGAAGTCCAACTAAAACAAAATTAACTCCAAAGAAAGTGAAGAGTATGGCGGAATATCCCCAAAAAGACACCAGGTTGAATACAAATTTGCTTTTGAGACCAGGTATAAATCTAAGGTGGAGGATTGTTGCATAAACCAAAACGGAAACCAATGCCCAGGTTTCTTTAGGGTCCCAACCCCAATATCTACCCCATGATTCATTGGCCCAGATCCCACCCAGAAATGTGCCTATCGTGAGCATGAAAACACCAATGGTCATGGTCATCTCAGCTATATAAGTGAGCTCTGTAATATTCGTGGATATTTTTTTAGCCGTTTTTGGGCTTCTGAAAATGTAAAGAGTCAGGTTCAGAAATCCAAGTATACAAGCCAAGCCAAGAAATCCATAGCTACCTGTAATTACGGCAACATGAATCATCAGCCAGTATGATTTTAACACCGGTTGTAAAGGTGTGATTTCAGGATCTAAAAGATTGAGCTCAGTTACAAAGATCATTAAGGAGGCGAGGACGGCTGTTCCCGCAATTACAACTGCATTTTTTCTAGAAAAAATAAAACCTGCAAGCATGGTTACCCATGCTATGAACACAACAGCTTCGTAACCATTACTCCATGGTACATGTCCAGAAACGAGCCACCTAATAATCAATCCCGCCGCATGAAAACCAAATACACCAAGTAAAATATAAAAGAGTCCTTTTCTTGAATAATTAAATATTCTAACCAGTTTTTCTTTCGATGACACAAAAATTTGAATAAAAAACAAGATGAGCATCAAAAAACCGATAAGCCCGTAGGCTTGATAGGTTCTTTTGAATATTTCCCATTTATTGTATTGAACTTCTAGATTCAATAGGTTTTCACTAGGAATGATGTTACCCGCTACCTTTCTCTGCTCTGATTTTAGTTGATTTAGCAATGCGTTACATTCTTTATAATTATTTCCCGAGGACAAATCATATAAACTTCTGATATAGTTTAATGTGAGTCTTGCTATGGTTGAATCCTTGCCCCTTGACAAATTTATATTCATAGGGTTTGACCAGGTATTATTGGGATCGTTTTTTATAGGAATTACCTTTAAATATTGGCCATGGAATACGTCTTGAGTAACTTGAAATTTTTCATGAAGCTTTATAATCTTTTTATCAAATTCATCTCTATTTGATTCAGGCTTTTGAAAAGCTTTTCGATATTCATTTTCCCAATTAAAAACGGGATTCCCAGTTACATCTATATGTGAAATGGAACGGTAGCTTTCGTGTTTTTTAAGCTTTAGTCTTTTTTGTAGAACGGACGGGATGTAAATGGTATTTTGTTTTTTCCAATATTCAGCATAGAGTAACATACTCACAATGGATTGTACGGCATTGTAGTTTTTTGACTTGTGTTCAAGTGTGTTTTCTCTGTATGTTTTTCTTAACAACTGATCACACAATGTGTGAAATGGAACAATCCTACCGTCATAGCTCTGAACAGGTAGGGTTGCGACTTCGTCGGAATGTTCTTTAGATATCACATGAAAAGTTTCACCCCTTACAATTTCACTGTCATTCGTATGGTTATGCCCATCATTTTCATGATGCTCTTGTGCAAAAACACTCCCGCTTAAGGAGGATAGCATCACAAAAAACAACATACTTTTTATTTGCTTGTTCTTTTGTTTTAGTTTTTTTAATTTGTTGTTGAGCTCACGAAATCTCCCGACGGGCGCTATAATGGATAGAATCATCCCTATAGCCATCAATAAATAACCGAAATAAGTAATGTTGGTTCCCCAGTAATCATGATTCACACTTAGAATTGTACCCTCCTCATTTTGTGGGGTTTTGGGATCATCTAAAGTGTAGCTTGATTGAAAGAACCTATATCCTTTATAATCCATTACATGGTTCATAAAAATACGCTTATTTATTTTTTTATTATCCGCAGAGTCAACCAGTGTCACTTCACTAGCAAAAGAAGAAGGGGATTCTGTTCCGGGGTAATTTTCAAGCTGAAAATCACGACAAGTTACCTTAAAAGGAATGGGTTTTCTGATAGAGCCATATTCAAGTTGATAATTGAGTCCATTCATAGTAATCATTTTTGGTGAAGGTATTCTACCCATCCCACCTTCTAGAGTGACATTTTTAGAAAATTTCCCATCACTTACCTTAACCGTTAAATAATCTGAACCCCTGTTTTTATCTCCTGATGGCATAAGCGCCTTTTTGGCGTTGTATAAGATGTTCTTTACAACGAATTGACTGTTCCCTACTTGATATAAAGTAGTTGTTTTCAGTTCATTCCATTGATTGATCTCGTAGGCGATAAATAAAGAATCATTGGGCTCTATTCCCGTTTTTCTGGATTCTCTCATTTTGGACATTTCTAATGAGCGTAGGGGGAAATCGGCACTCCATTGAATTTGACCATTTAGGTTTCTAAGCTTTATACCATTAGCGTTGATTTGCTTTTCAAAACCCAATGGAACATTTCCAACTTGAATACTGCCTTTTTCATCTAAATAATTAGAGGTCATGCCTTCAGTTACAATATCTAAAACAACAGCGTTTTTAAACTTTTTATTTATCTGAAACGAATCAACTCTTTTACTTTGAAAATTAACATACTCGACTGAAACCTCTTTGTTTTCAAAATTCATTTCATCCGTAAAGTGATTTCCAAACCCATGCGTTATTTCTGATAGGTAATGCTTGTTTCCCATTACTTGAGACTTGCCTGACTTTTTATTTTTAACCTTTACAAGGAGGTGTGGATCACCTGTGTATATGAAATTACTGGTCTCTCCTTCAGTAATCACCATTATGCCTTCAAAGCTTGCATAACGAGTAACACCAGCACCCAAAATAATGACAAGAAATGCCAGGTGAAAGGATAGAATTGCAACTTTCTCTTTCCGAAACATTTTATGCGTGAAAATATTCGAAATTAAGTTAAGACTCAGAAATGCCAGTAGAATGGTGAACCATGTGGCGTTATAAACCAAAATTTTTGCTGCTTGAATTCCGTATTTAGATTCGATAAATGTAGCACTACCGATTCCAATAAGAAATAGAAGCAAACCCAAGGTCATGGTTTTCATTGAAAAGACCTGATTTAATATCTTGTCCAAAATTTTTTCTGTCATAATAGACTGCAAAAATAGTTAAAGATTTAGGAAATGTAATTAAACGATTCTAATAAGAATTTCGAGACCTACAATTCTTATTTAAAACACATCAACGAACGATATGTTTTAGTACTTTTTCATGGTTTCTATTTCTAATTTTGATCATGTAGACACCTTGTTTAAATTCTGGTGCATCAATAACAAAAAGATTAATGCCGTCTTTTAGATTAATGATGTCATGTTTAACCACTTTTCCTTGGGTATCATAATATTCGACTTCCGTCTCTCCAAAAAACTGACCGTCGTTAATAATTAAATTGAAGCTCTCGGAGCTGGGGTTTGGGTGCGTAGTGATATACGAATCTTGACTGTTGCAGCCAGAATGAATGGGTCCAAATGTTTCATTTTTACCATCAATATCATATTGAACCAATTTGTAATAACAATCTTGAAAAGATTCATCTAAATAAGAATAGGTGATTTCTGAAGTACTGTATCCTGCAGCAGATTCATTATGAATAAGCTCCCATGTGTAGCCGTCTCGGGATTTCATAAGCTCGAAATGACTTGAATTGTATTCGGATTGTGTTACCCAATTGATGAGCATTGATTCATCATTACAAATGGTATTAAAACTACTTAATTCAACAGGTAAAGGATCTCCTGGACCACCAGCAAAACCCCAGTTGCTCCATCCTGTAACATTGGTTCTTTTTACCAATGGACTCGCTACATCTCCTGTGTTGTCAATATGTATTCCGGGAGCGCCCCAAGGATTGCTTCCAACACGTTTAAGTATGGTGACATGACAATCATCAACCAAGCTCAATATCCCTTCTCCTTCAATAGTAATATTGTATGCTTTGTTTTCAGCAGTAGTAATGCCATCATTGGGAGTTATTTCCCAGTATCCATTATCAGTATTCTCAATTAAAAATGAGCCATTGCAATTGGTTGGGATGGTATCTCCATTTAAATTGTATCCCATTTGGGAATTGATCCATTCGTTTTTTAAGGATCCGCCATCAGTGGCTTCAGTGTATTCAATGGTCACAAACCTTTTATTGATTCCATTATTCGAAATGGGGTATAGGCCTGAATTTGGACCCGAGTTGGTGCCTATAAACCATCTTTTAAGAATTCCTTCAATGAATCCACTTTGATAATTTAAAGAGCCAATCTGAGCAGTTGAAGATCCAATTGAAATGGTATTACTAGATGTAATTATGTTTCCGGTTTGCATCGTTAATGTCTCTGAGATGACAAAATTGTCAAGTACATTTAAAGCTCCGCTTGCAGATACATTGTTAACAAGACTACCGATTACAGTAGAGGGGATATTTCCAATAGAAATTGATGAAGTGCTATTTGTAAATTCAATTGTACTTGTCGAGGTGTTGATTACTTTTGTTCCAATGAGTTCGTAATGATCGTTGAATGCGCTTGCTTTTAACTCGGTATAACCATTTAGCACAAGATTTCCTAGCCCATTAAAGACATCTGATTCCGATGAAAACCTTAAAGTTCCATCAATTATAACCGTGCCTGGGGTCCCGTTATCGTCATTGGTTCTGAATGTGGCATCCAAGGTAACATCAGCACCATTATTTATTGTAAGACTGCTCGTGCCGTTTCCGCTACCAATCATTCTAAAAGATCCTGAACCGGAAATCAGTTGCGGGGTAGAACCGTTCATTTCTATTTCCAAATTATATGAATTATTTCCACCATCGGTACTCATAAAACCATTGTTTATAAAATCCCCACCGATTTGTATGGTGTTTGTGCCATTTTGAATCCAATTTATATTTCTTAAGCTTCCATTTGATTGAATGGTAAAGTTGTTTTGAATTGTAAGTGTTTTGTCACCAGAAATGCCGGGAGATAAGTTGGCATTTTCTTGAATTTCAACAATCGATACATTTGTGTTTTGATCAAAAATCAAACAATTATTGCTGCTAATTGATCCTTGGTAGGCTTTGACAATAATCTCAGCAGTCCCGTCGTTTGGTGGAATCACACCGCATTCCCAAGTGGCGGCGTCAGACCATGACAAATAACCGCTTCTATAGTTAACTGTTGAATATCTGTTCGGAAAACCCGATTGATCCGTTGAAGTAATTTCTGTGGTTAGTGTCTCACCTATGGTAAGACCGTTAATAGCGCCCGTTCCTCCAGATCTTGTAATGTTTCCTGTTGATGCGCCATTTATTGCTCTGATTTCAAGACCAATTATGGTCATTTTATCATTTTTATTTTCTTGAGTACAGGCGTATTCGATAGTAACAATTGAAGCAGTACAAGTAAAGTTTGTCACGACGAGATTCCCCCCTGAATTAACTGTGGCAAAACCTGTACCTGCTCTAAATTCAAAATCACTTGGGGCTGACAATTCTAAAAGTTTTGGGTTCGACCCTGCAGCCGAAAAATCATCTCTTGCGTTTTCAATAATGATTATGTTTTCCAGTTGATGGTAATTTGAAGGGAACGAGCAAGCACCAAAATTTAAGCTGGGTTTTGATACTGTAACTTGGGAAAAACAATGATTTCCTGCAAATACAAAAAGTAAAGCAAAAAATATAAACAGGGTCAAGTCAAGACGTATTTGTCTGTTTTTCAATTTAGTAAAAGAGTTTAGCGTAGTTTAGGCGCTTTAGTTTTGACAAAATTACAAAATTAATAACACATCATTGCAATAGATATGATCAGGTTTGAGCTCATTACAATATTTTACATTGAATTCGTTATTTTCAACATCAAATAAATATATTGCGGCTGTATTGAAATTTTTATTTTTTTTAATCAATCGATTCCGTAATTTAGTAAACTATTAAATTGAAACTCTTATTTTATGTATGGTCTTGTAAATAAAGCAATTAAGGATTTGGTGACTGATAATCATGGTGACGAAGCCTGGCAAAAGGTATGCGAAATCGCAGAATTCCATGAAGGAGACTTCATTAGTATGAGTCCTTATCCCGACAAATTAACCTTTACACTAGTCGGAGCTGTTGCTCAGGTCCTCAAAGCTGATGCTACGGATGTGTTAGAGGCATTTGGTGAATATTGGATTTTATATACAGCAGATCAGGGATATGGAAACTTAATGGATTTATCGGGAAAGACCTTTGTAGAATTCTTGGGAAATTTAGATATGCTTCATTATAGGATTGCCAATATGATGCCCGAATTGCGTCCTCCTATGTTTACCACGAGGAATGAAAAATCCAATTCAGTTGAATTAGAGTACAGGTCGCATCGAGAAGGTTTGGTTCCGATGTTGTATGGCTTGATTCGAGGCCTGGGTAAAAGATTTGACATGGTGGTTAAAGTTGAACAAATTGAAACGAGATCTTCAGAGGAGAACCCACACGTGTTTTTAATAACCTGGTAACCATTTCCGTTAAAAGATTTTTTTTATTTTCATGAAATTCACACATGACATTTTAAAGGTTAGCAAGGATCTTGACGAAATTGTTGAGCTTATTTCGGACATCTCCATGTCTGAAAAAGTCTTTCTCCATTATTTTAACGATAATAAATTTAGTTTGGTCTCAGCAATTGGAGCGTCTGATGATTTAAAAACGGGTTTATCAGGTAGGTTGAGCCAAGTTTTTGAAGAGGGTGAATTGGCTAGTGTTTTTAACGTAAAAGGAGTCAAATATCATTATTTCGGTATACCAATTCTTAGCAATGCTCAAAAAATGATTGGGGTATTGAGTTTTATGGGGCAAAAAAAATTGAACTTAGATCGCAAGCAAAACAAAACGCTGAAGGTGTTTTTAAAAAGCATTTTATTCGTTTTTGAAAAAGAGCAATTTTTCCTTAATAAGCGTTCTTGTTTAAATCAAATGCTTGAGCTCAATAATGGATTTTATTTCAAGGTTGATATTGATTCTGTGATTAGTGATATTGGCCCAAATTTTAAGACCTCTCTTCCGAATATCAAATTTGGGGACATATTAACAGATTCGATCATATTTGAACAAGATTTTGATATCAAGTCACAATTTGATTTAAAAGAGTTCAAAAACCAGATCTATTTTTTTATAGATAAACAGGACAAACAGCGGTATAAGTTTTCATTTTTGATTTATGAGGGTGAAATGATTATTTCAGCATCTCCTGTTATTAATACCAAATATACTTTAATAAATTACAATTTGGTCTTAAATGATTTTTCAAAACATGATTACATTGCCGAATATATGTTTCTGCTACAGACATCGGAAAAGAGTTTGAAAGAAGCACGAGTCATTTCGGATAACTTGGTCAAAAGAAATGTTGAATTAAAGCAAGCTCAAAGAGAAATTGGTGGATTGTCAAAATTCCCATCTGAGAATCCAAATCCGATTCTTAGGTTTTCAAAAGAGTTGAAAGTTGTGTATAATAACCCAGCGAGTTTAATTCATTTTAATAATGATTTTAAAATTCGTAATAAGGGTGTTTTTGATGAGGTGCTAAAAAGAAAGCTTCTTGAAGCCTTAAAAAACAAAAGTACAGAGTCCATTATTGAAAGCAGAAATGGCAGATTTTTTTCTTTAACCATTGTTTATGTTGAAGAAATGGAATATGTTAACATCTATGCTTCGAATATTACAAGCTTTATTTTAAAGGTAAATAAAAATGAAGACGAACTTATTCGTTTAAGAGACGAAATGGAAGAGCAAAAGGAGTTTTACGAGTTTATCCTAAATAATTTACCCGCAGATATTGCTGTTTTTGATACGAAACACAATTATGTATTTATCAATCCTAAAGGCATAAGGAATAAAAAAATCAGAAATTACATGATCGGTAAAAATGATTTTGATTATGCCAAGTTGAAAAATATATCTGACGTCAAGGCAATAGAGAGAAGAAAGCTTTTTAACTCAGTTTTAAGGAAGAAGGATTCCTTGACTTGGCAGGATGAGTTTATTGATAAAAAAGGCGAAAGAGAGGTTGTTCAGCGTTCAATTGGTCCCCTGTTCGATGAGAAAGGCAAGGTAAAATACTTAATTGGGTATGGAGTGGATATTACTAAGCGTGTTCAAGCCGAAGAGGAAAATATACGGTTATCACTTGTTGCTAAAAACACGAATAATGGTGTCATCATGCTGGATAAAAATCGAAATATCATTTGGGCGAATAATGCGATTCTAAAAAGATCTGGCTATAAACTTCGAGAAGTAATTGGAAAAAAATCAGATTATTTTACTTTCCAAAATGCAGGGAATAACGCACTTGAAAAAGTGAGTAAAGCCATGGATAAAATGAAAAAAGTATCCGTGGAGTTGCTTCATGTGTCAAATAAAGGTAAAGAATACTGGGTGGATTTAAATGTTCAACCATTATATGAAGGTATAGATGTACACACTGGTTATATGTTTGTTGAGTTTGATATTACAGATCGTAAAGAAAATGAAAACACCATTCAAGACCTGAATGTTAATCTTGAAAGACTTGTTCAGGAGAAAACTGCTAAGAATATTGAGCTTTCAAATTCTCTTCGAGATCAAGAAAAAATGGTCACTATTGGTGAACTCGCAGCAGGTGTAGCCCACGATCTAAACACTCCCTTGGGAGCTATAAAAAGTGGTGTTTCAAATGTTAAATACACGTTAGACAGTATATTTAAAGAGAACATGCGTTATTGCTCATTTGAGGAAATGCAATTTGCTTTAAAATATGCCGAAAAAAACACCTTTGGTTTATATGTAGGAGGTTTGCAGTTTAGAAAAGAAAGTGTTGCCTTTGAAGATTTTTTAATAAAAAGTCAATCTGGTCTAAAGCCTGAAGAGATTGGCGATATTGCAATGATGTTTGTTAAGAATCGAATTGAAACTGATGAAAAGGAGGTCATTGATTTTGTTCTTAAGTCAGACAACACAAATCATCTTTTAAAATTACTTTTTGATTTTCAGATCATTTATTCATTTGTAAATACCATAGAGACTTCTGGAGATAAAGCCTCGCTTGTCGTCCAAGATTTAAGATCATTTATTCGTGAAAAAAGAAATACAGAAAAGGGCAAGGTGAACTTACATGATAATATAAAAACGGTCCTTAATATTTTTAGTCACAACATAAAAAACAATATTGAGCTTAATTTTGATGTAAATCAAAGCTTGATTATAATGGGTTATGATGTTCGTTTATTTCAATTATGGTCAAATTTGATTAAAAATTCCATTGAATGTATGGTGGAAATGACAGGAGTCAAGAAATTGAGTGTATATTCAGTAAAGAATACTAAAGCGAAATCAATAATTGTAGAAAATAATGGTCCAATAATCCCAAGTAATCAAATTGAAAAAATATTTGAGAAGTTTTACACCACAAAAGCACACTTAAGTGGTTCGGGGCTTGGCTTGAGTATTGTGAAAAATGTATTAGAGTTGCACAATGCAAAGGTTTTGGTTAATTCTAATGAAAAAAGGACACAATTTATAATAACATTTAAAAAAGAAAAATGAAAGAATTAAGATATGCAGTCATTTGTGTAGATGATGATCCAATGATATTGCAAGTCTTGGCGTTCCAATTGGATAAGATTTTAAATAACAAGAGTATACTCATCGAGTTTTACACGAATCCAAATGATGCATTGTCAGATATTGACATACTGATTGATGAGGACATTGATATCATTTTTGTTTTGGTAGATTATCAAATGCCTGAGATGACCGGAGCAGAACTGATAAGGAAAATTAAATCAAAGTATAAAGATTTGAATTGTCTAATGTTATCTGGACAAGCAAATTCTACTCAGGTTAGTGAACTTGAAAAAGATAATCTATTAGAGAAGTTTATTGAAAAACCATGGGACGAAGAAGATCTTCGAGATGCAATTGTTAAATTAATCGATACCAAATCAATTTCGTAGTTAATTCATACAAAAACGGATAAATTATTATAATGAAACAAAATAAAAATATTTTTGGAAATCAAATAGTTAAACCAATTATTTGGTCCTTCTTTCTACTTGTTTTTTCCAATAGTTTGCACTCCCAAATGAGTGCAAGACTCAATGCTTATGGGCACATTAATTTTGAATCTGTTTTCTCAGATACCACGTATTCCAATTTCAGTTTGGGAGAACAGGAGTTATTTATCAATGCCAAGTTCAATGATAATTTCTCGTTTTTAGGAGAGATTACTTTAAATTACTCTGGTCATGGCAATTACAGATTAAATATTGAAAGGCTCAGATTGAAGTATAATTATTACAAGAATCATTCGCTAATTATGGGGAAATTTCATACGCCTGTCAATTATTGGAATGACGTATATTATCATGCAAGATTGTTCTTCCCGACCATTGATCGTCCTTTAATGTTTTCGAAGTGGATTCCGGTTCATACTTTTGGGATGCGATTACAAGGACAAAATATTGGTAAAAACAATTTTGGTTATGATCTTTTAATAGGCAGCGGAATGGGCTCTGAAGATATACACAATGTTTTTAAGGAGACATCCATTACTGCCGCTGTTCATTGGAAGCCTACCGATGAAATGAGATTTGGGTTCAGTGGTTATCTTACTTCAATGGATGATGCATCTGAAATGGCAGCTCATAGTCATGGTGGTGGCGAGCATGAAATGAACATGTATTCCGGACCTCTAGATTTTCAGATGCTTAACGCTTCAATTGCCTATTTTGGTGAAAAGTGGGAAGTTCTAAATGAATTTAGTTTTAACCGAACGAAAACGGATACACTCGGTGTATCAAATAATATATCAAATTATACATATGTTGGCAGAAGGTTTCTAGAAAAGAATGTAGCTTTTACAGGATTTGATGTTTTATATACGGGTGAAAATGATCTTCATACGTACCCTTATGACAGAATGAAGTTTATTCTTGGTTATAAATATGAATATTCAGAAAGATTAAATGTAAAAGCACAGATAGAATATTATACAAACATTTATGTTGATCATTCTATAGGGTCGAAGTACGAATTTAAAATCCAAATGTCATATGGTTTATAGATTGCGATACACCTTAATTATTTTATTATTCTTGGTCAACGGCTATGATCTCAATAGCCAAATTACTCTGAATGATTTTTCAATTGTAGTTATTGGGAACAATACCGGCACAAAAAAAATGAGTGAAACCACAATCAAACAATATTTTAAGGGTAAGTATAATAAATGGCCGAATAAAAAGAGGGTTATCGTTGCTCTTGCGTCTTCTAAACATCCAAAAGTGGAATGGTATTCTAATTTATTGTTTAATAAATCGTTTTTTGCAGTTAAAAAATATTGGTATTCTTTGGTTTTTCAGGGCCGGAATGATGCACCGTATTTTTTCGCTTCAGATCAAGAGTTGATTGAATTTGTGAAATTGAACCCAGGTGCAATTGCTATTGTTGAAAAAAGCAGTAAAGTCCCAGAACATTTAAAGATCAAGTTAAATGAGTAAATTTTTCAACTCTTTCACTTTTAAAATATGGCTTCCTTTTACTGTTGCTCTGATTTTTATTATAGCTGTTTCTGCTTGGTATTACCCGCTAAAACAAGAGCAGTTTTTGCTAGAAAACAAGAGAGGGCAAGTACAGGAGCTGGCAAAAACAGTGGCAACAAGTTATGAGTTGGCTTTCACTGATTCTGATGAAACACAGGTTTTTAGGCGAGTTAAACAAATCATTGATTTTGCCAAAAACGACCATGACATAGACTACATACAGATTTATGAAAACGGAAAAATAGAGCACAAATTTTCTAAAGAAGGGGAGGGAGGTGAAAAGCAATTAAATAATGACACATATATTTATGAAGATTGGAAATTCAATTATATTAACAGTGAAGGATATAGGATAAATGGTTTCGTAAGGATTGCCATTTTAAAAGCGGGTATTGAAGATGAGATCTTTCAGATGAACTATCCGATTTACATGATTTTATTTGGCATTGCTTTATTTTTATCCGTTACATTCTATTTGTTGGCGGGCTGGCTGTCTCGACCAATTGTAAGACTGACACAATCCACTTTAGCGTTAAGTAAACAAGACTTTTCTACAAAGCTTCCAGAATACAGTGCTAATGACGAAATAGGTTTGTTAATTAAGTCGATCAACGAATTGAAAAACAACCTTATTGAACAGAAATCTAAAAATGATAAATTTGTTTTTGGCCTAGAGGAGTTGGTCGATAAAAGAGCAAAAGACTTAAGAGAGACTCAGGCTCAGATGGCTTTGGCTCAGAAAAATGCAAAATTTGGCACAATACGATATTCTTTTCTAGATGATTCTTGGACCAGTTCGGAAGAGTTCGATTTAATTTTGGGAGTAACTAAAAAGACGGTTAAAAACCTGAGTGGCTTACAATCATTATACAAAGAAGAGGAGGAGGGTTCTTTAAATCGTATTTGGAATGAGATGATTTCTAAAAAAGAAAATAATCACTCATCGGATTTCAAGTTAAAGAGATTTTCTGACGCTCAAGTTTTGACCTTGAATCAAGTAATAGAGATTAAATTTAAAGGGGACGAACCTGTGGAATTGATTGGTTCTATTCAGGACATCACGGAAAGGACGAAAATTCAAGAAGAGGTAGAACGCTTATCACATGTCGCTACTAAAACGACGAATTTGGTTGTTATTACAGATGTTCAAGAACGAATTGTTTGGGTAAATGACGCAACTGTGAAAATGACTGAGTATTCACGAGAGGAAATCATTGGCAAAACTCCAAGGATGTTTCAATCTGAAAAAACAGACCCAAAGACCAAATTATATATTCGCGAAAATCTAGCAAAAGGAAATATTATTAGTGAAGTCGAAATCTTAAATCAATCGAAAAGTGGCAGAGAATATTGGTTGAGTTTAAATATTGTACCTATAAATGATAATGATGATAATTTAACGGGTTATATAGCGATTGAGTCCGACCTTACAGATCACAAGAAGCAACTTCATTTAATCGAAGAAAAAGAAAAGAATTACAGGAGTCTTTTGGATAATTCAAGTGAAATGATTCACTCCTTAAATGAGGCAGGACAAATTAAATATGTAAATAGTGCTTGGCTAGAAAACATGGGGTTTAAAGACTTTAATGAAGTAGAAGGTCGACCCATTTTAGAATTTTTTACGGATGACACTTTGAAAGAGTTTAGTATAGTTATGCCTCAATTAATGAAAGGGGAACATGTAGAAGACTTAACTTGTGAATTTCTTGATAAAGGCGGAAGTGTAGTGGATATTAAGGGGAGGACAAAACCAATTATGGTCGATGGTAAGTTTGCCGGGTCCGAGGCTTTTTTATTTAATGTCACATCCGTTTTAAAAACGGAGAGGGAACTCGTTAAGATGTCTGAATTTCAAAACCTTTTAATGCAGATTTCCACAGAATATATAAATGCTCCTATATCTGAGATAAATAATTTGATCAATCAATCTCTTTCTGATATGGCTGGATTTTCATCTGCCGATAGGGCATATGTATTTAGATATAACTACGAGAAAGAAATCTGTTCGATTACTCATGAGTGGGTGGGTAGAGGGATCCCCTCTCAAATAAATGAATTGACCGAAATGCCCTTTTCTTCAGTTCCCTTTTCATTACAAAAACACAAAAAAGGTGATTTTGTAGAGTTTCCTGATGTATCTAAGGTACAAGACAAAAGAATCCATACCGTATTAACTGAAGAAGGCATACAGAGCTTGATATCCATCCCAATGATGGATGGTGATGTTGCCATTGGTTTTATTGGTTTCGACATCATGAAGACGAAAAGAGAATTCAATTCTAATGAAAAAAACCTAATGCGTCTATACGCACAGATGATTGTGAATGTTTTTAATAGAATGAAATTCATTGAAGAACTCCAAAGCACTAAAGAGGCTTTATCTAATATAAATAAATCTCTAGAGAAAAAAGTTATTGAAAACACAAAAAAGAATATAGACTTGTCTCGTTCTATACTCGAACAAGAAAAACTAGTAACGATTGGTGAAATTTCTGCGGGTATTGCGCATGATTTAAATACGCCTTTAGGAACAATTAGAGTTGGATCTGATAATGTGAGTTATATCATTGATAAATTGTTTAGAGATGATCTTAATGGTTTTAGCAAGAACGAATTGATTGAGATTATAGATTATGTGAAGAAAAATAAAATCGAAATTTATGTTGGTGGTTTGCAAATGCGAAAAGAAAAGGAGAATATAAAAGAATTCTTATTCTCAAAATATCCTGATAGAAATGAAGAGGAATCAATGAAGTTCACTGATTTATTTGTCAAATGTAGGATTAATGAATCGCAAGATAAACTCATCGACAAACTCATCAACAAAAAGAATGGAATAGAATACCTAGAATTACTAAATCAAGTGCAAATGGCGATTGCGCAGTTGGACACCATTAAAACATCAAGTGATAAAGCGGTCCGGGTTGTGCAAGACATGAGGGCGTTTATTAAAGGGGAAACGACGGTTGAAAGAAAAATGATTAATCTTCGAGAAAATATTTCTACAGTACTCGGTGTATTCAACTATGAAATCAATCTAAATGTGGATTTGAAATTTGAAGTTGATGAATCAATAGAATTTATGGGTTATGACATTAAGTTATTTCAATTGTGGTCAAATATTGTTAAAAATGCTCTTGAAGCTATGTCTGATCAGGAAGACAAATATTTTGGTGTGATAGCTGTACAAGAAGAAGGACAGATAAAAGTCACTTTTGAGAATAATGGCCCTGAAATACCCAAAGAGATCATTTCATCGATTTTTAATAAGTTTTATACTACAAAAGCGAAGAAGAGTGGTTCTGGTTTAGGCCTTAGTATTGTGAAAAATGTTTTGAGAGAACATAGAGCAAATATTAATATTGAGTCTTCAGATAAGATGACCAAATTTATAATTACTTTTGAAATATGACAGAATTTAAATATGCTGTAATTTGTGTTGATGACGATCCTTACATTCTTCAAATGTTGGGTTTTCAATTGTCCAAAATTATGGATCAAAAATGTACTTTAATAGAGTATTTTACCGATCCTAAGGTTGCTCTTGAAAATATTGACCAAATGGTATCAGAAAGCATAGACATTATTTTTGTTATTGTTGATTATCAAATGCCAAAAATGAATGGCGCGGACCTTATTCGTGCTGTCAAAACGAAACATGCTGATTTGCGTTGTGTGATGCTTTCAGGTCAGGCAAATACCTCATCTGTAAATTCGCTGAAAGAAGAAAATTTATTGGAGCAGTTTTTGGCCAAGCCTTGGGATGAATCGGAGCTATTCGATGCCCTTATCCCTCTTATTAATTCTCGTAAATAAAGAGTTTACATGAAAACAATTTTAATACTTGGAGCAGGGTTATCTGCTTCATCTATGATCAGATACTTATTGCAACATTGCGAAAAAGAAAACTGGAGATTAAGAATAGTAGATCGAGATAAAAATCGGATTCTATCTTTAATCAATAATAATCAGAATGCTGAGGCTCTTGATTTTGATGCTACAGTTTCAAGTATTAGACTTGCTGAAATAGAAAATGCTGATTTAGTGATTTCCATGCTTCCAGCTCGTTTCCACGTTGAGGTTGCAGAGGATTGCATTACGGCAAGAAAAAACCTCATAACCCCTTCATATATTTCTCCTGAAATGAAAGCGTTAAACCAAAAAGCCATAGATGCTGGTGTAACGATTATGAATGAGATAGGTGTTGATCCTGGGATTGATCACATGAGTGCCATGAAAATTATTGATAAAATTAAAGATAACGGAGATACACTTCATAGTTTTAAGTCATTTTGTGGTGGACTCGTTGCTGAAGAACATGATAATAACCCTTGGAGGTATAAGTTTACTTGGAATCCAAGAAACGTTGTTCTTGCAGGTAAAGGAGGAACTGCTATGTTTTTAGATAATCATCAATTTAAGTACATACCATATAATCGTTTATTTGATCGATTAGACCGCATTACGATTCCTGGACATGGTAAGTTTGTGGGCTACCCAAATCGAGATTCATTATCCTATCAAGAAACCTATGGTTTAAAAGGAATTGCTACTCTTTACAGAGGGACATTGCGCAGACCCAATTTCTGCAAGGGTTTTAATGTGTTTATTGAACTTGGTATGACAGATGATTCTTTTGCTATGGCAAATGCTTCTCAAATAAGTCCTCGCGACTTCCTTAATGCATTTTTGCCATACATACCGAACCTGTCGGTTGAAGATAAATTTAAATATTTCCTAAGAGAGGACAGGATGTATCTTTATGACCAATTTGAGTGGCTTGGCGTATTTGATGACGATACTGATTTTGGTTTTGAAGGTGCAACTCCTGCGAAACTTTTAGAAAAATTAATGGTAAGAAAAATGTCACTATCAGATGAAGATAAAGACATGCTGGTGATGTATCATGAGTTTGAGTTTGAGCAGGATGGGAAAAATAAAAAAATCGTATCTTCTATGATCAGTATTGGTGAGGACCCAACGTACACTGCTATGTCAAATACCGTAGGTCTTCCTATTGCAATTTCGGCAAGAATGATTTTAAACGACCAAATAAATGTCAAGGGAGTTACGTTACCGATACAAAAAGAAATATATGAGCCCATTTTAAAGAGTCTTGAAGAAAATGGAATCATTTTTAATGAATATGAATCAGAACTTTAAATAATATGACAAAGAAAGCTGAAGAAAATCAAATGAATATTGAATTGTCCGAAGAAATGGCATCAGGCATATATTCTAATCTTGCTGTAATCACCCATTCCCCGTCAGAGGTAATTTGTGATTTTATTCAGGTAATGCCCGGAATGCCCAAGGGTAAAGTTAAGTCTAGAGTAATTATGACCCCTCAGAATGCCAAGAGGTTTCTGAAAGCATTGAAAGATAATATGTCCAAATATGAAGATCAATTCGGGGTAATTGAGGACCCAAAGAACGGGATACCTCCAATGAATTTCGGGACTCCAAATACAATGGCTTAATAGATATCATTTGACACTCACCGTTTGTATACCCATTTATAATCAGGATGTAACTGCTCTTGTTTATGCGTTACTCAAACAAACGAAGTTAACCAAAGGTTGTGTCAATATTGTTGTTTTGGATGATCATTCTGAAACAGCTTTTCATCAAATAAATTCTGTGCTATCCAAAGATGTGAGTTATATCCGTTTGGATAGCAACATAGGAAGATCTAAAATTCGAAACAAATTTTTAGAATATACAGATTCTGATTACTTACTATTTATTGATTGCGATTCCACTATTGTCGATGATCGTTATATCCCTTGCTATCAAGAGTATTTGGAGCAGTATCACCCATCTGTTGTTGTTGGCTCAAGCGTATATCAAAAGAAACAACCTAAACGACTATATAAGCTAAGGTGGTCCTATGGGTCCAAAATAGAGAGTCAGAGTACTGAGGAGAGAAAGGTAAACGCTAACACCACATTTAAAACGAATAACTTTATTATATCTAAGGGCTGTTTTCAAAAAGTGTCATTCAACGAAAAACTCAGTGGATATGGTCATGAGGATACTCTTTTTGGTTATGAATTGAATAAAAACAATATTGAAATTCAACATTTGAACAATCCTGTTTTAAATGGAGATTTGGATACCAATGAAGAATTCCTCTTAAAAACTGAGGAGGGCCTTGGTAATTTATTAAAAGTATGGAGAATGGTAAACTTTGATTCTCAACTGCTTGAAAAGGTGAGGATTTTAAAATATTACAATAGATACAAGAATTCGATATGGTTTAAAATGTCATTTCTATTTCTTGGAAAGCCGATCAGGTTTTTATTGAGCATGGGTTGGTCAAGTATCGTTTTATTCAATTTTTATAAACTGGGCTATTTGATTCAGCTGAATTCTAAAAAACGATAAATCATTGTTTTATAGCCTCGATTAGTTTAAGTCTTTCAATTAGCCAATTTTCATTCTTTGCCGTCGAATTGCAATTTTCTTTCAATTCATGTTGAAGTTTCTTATTCTCTTTGAAGGCCATAATAGAATTTGCAATCCTTTCAGGAGTAACATCTTCAATTATGATTCCTATATCGTACTTAATAATAAATTTTTCAATCTCTTTTAGACGGTTGCTTAATATTGGTGTTCCCGCATGCATGTAATCAAACAGTTTATTGGGTAATGCAAGTTCATGGTTTTGATTTACAGCCTTATCCATGAGTAGTCCAAGATCTGCCATTTGAGTTATTTTCATTAATTCAGGATAAGGCCTTCGGGAGATGAATTTCACAAACTTGGAAAGCTGGTGTTCTTCAACCAAAATTTTCGCCGCAGGAATAATATCCCCATCCCCTACAATTAGTAAAACACAATTCTCACAATGCTTGATTGATAAAATTGACTCTTCGATACCTCGGTCTTTATTCAGGCCAGAGCCCTGAATAATAAGAATAAAGTCCTTCTCATTTATTCCCAATGATTTATAATTGGCTCCCTCATTTTGAATTTCATAAGGAAGTGGTATGTTTCGAACAACATGAATTGGAACCTTATATTTCTGATTGTATATAGAAGCAATGGATTCATTCACCGTAATTACTGTTTTTAGTTTTGGAAAAATCCACTTCTCTAATCTCAACCAGATGCTTCTTTTAAAAGGGTGTTCCTTAAGTTCACTGACTTCGGTAAACAATTCATGAGTGTCATATATGATTCTCGCTTTTGGTTTAAAGAGGTAAGCCAGGTAACAAGCCGGTAATGTGTCAAGATCATTTGAGAAAATGAGACTGGTTTTTTTAAAAATAAGAAATAAGAAAATCCGAAAATTTAAATTCAAATAAAACAAAGGTCCTTTTTCAAACCATAAATGCATACGCTTTGTTTGATAGTTCCTTGGAGGCATTTCCGGACTGTTTTTTTTCTTTCTCCCCATCAAGACGACGTTATAATCAAGCTCTTTAAGTACTGCGCAAGTCTTGGCTACACGGTTATCCGTGACGAGGTCGTTAGATACACAAACGATGGCATTTTTTTTAACTTTCATATTTAGACTTTGCAAAATATTGATTTTAACGAAGTTGGCAAAAGAAATTTATAGATTAAAAATATTAAAAAATAGTTTGTGATAAAAAAAACTTTCATACATTTGCAGTCCCAAAAATAAAGATTTTGGGTGTATTACGTTCTTTTTTTTTTGTGATACCAACAAATTGCCGATGTAGCTCAGTTGGCCAGAGCAGCTGATTTGTAATCAGCTGGTCGGGGGTTCGAATCCCTCCATCGGCTCGGAATTGTTGGGGAGATACTCAAGCGGCCAACGAGGACAGACTGTAAATCTGTTGGTTTTACCTTCGCAGGTTCGAATCCTGCTCTCCCCACAGAAAGAAAATAAGCGGGAGTAGCTCAGTTGGTAGAGCGTCAGCCTTCCAAGCTGAATGTCGCGAGTTCGACCCTCGTCTCCCGCTCACTTTCGTTTGAGCTGCCGGTGTAGCTCAGGGGTAGAGCGCTTCCTTGGTAAGGAAGAGGCCACGAGTTCAAATCTCGTCATTGGCTCACAGGTAAAAAAAAATGCGCTTGCGCAGGAATGTTGTAAAAAAGTAAATTATTAATTAAGTAACAAATAGAAAAATGGCAAAGGAAAATTTTGATCGTTCCAAACCACACGTGAACATTGGTACAATTGGTCACGTAGATCACGGTAAAACAACTTTGACAGCTGCGATTTCAAGCGTATTGTCAAACCAAGGTCTTGCAACTGCAAGAGATTTTAGTTCAATTGACAACGCTCCTGAAGAAAAAGAGCGTGGTATTACTATTAACACATCTCATATTGAGTATGAAACAAAAAACCGTCATTACGCTCACGTTGACTGTCCAGGTCACGCCGATTATGTAAAGAACATGGTTACTGGTGCTGCTCAGATGGACGGTGCTATTCTAGTTGTTGCTGCAACAGATGGCCCAATGCCACAAACTCGTGAGCACATCCTATTAGGAAGACAAGTTGGTGTTCCAAGATTGGTTGTTTTCATGAACAAAGTGGACATGGTTGATGATGAAGAATTATTAGAATTGGTTGAGATGGAAATAAGAGAGTTGCTTTCTTTCTACCAATATGACGGTGACAACACACCAGTTATTCAAGGTTCAGCACTTGGTGCATTGAACAACGAAGATAAGTGGGTTGCTATAATTAATGAGTTAATGGAAGCGGTTGATACGTTTATCGAACTTCCTCCACGTGATGTTGATAAGCCTTTCTTAATGCCAGTTGAAGATGTATTTACGATTACAGGTCGTGGTACGGTTGCAACGGGTAGAATCGAAACGGGTGTTTGTAACACAGGAGATCCTGTTGAGATCTTAGGTATGGGTGATGAAAAATTAACATCAACTGTAACGGGTGTTGAAATGTTCCGTAAGATTCTAGATAGAGGTGAAGCTGGTGATAATGTTGGTATCCTTTTGAGAGGTATTGAGAAGTCTCAAATCAAAAGAGGTATGGTTATTTGTAAGCCAGGTTCAACTAAACCACATCAAGAGTTTAAAGCTGAAATATATGTTTTGAAGAAAGAAGAAGGTGGACGTCACACTCCTTTCCATAACAAATACAGACCACAATTTTATTTCCGTACAACTGATGTAACAGGAGAAATCTTTTTAACTGACGGTCGTGAAATGGTAATGCCTGGAGATAATGTAACAATCAATGTTAAGTTGATCGTTCCTGTAGCCATGGGCCAGGGTCTTCGTTTCGCAATACGTGAAGGTGGAAGAACTGTTGGAGCTGGACAGGTTACGGAAATCGTTTCGTAAGAAAAAATATAAAGTTTAAAATAAGGGGAGCCAGCGGCTCCCCTTTTTAAACGGGTGTAGCTCAGCTGGTAGAGTAGTGGTCTCCAAAACCATTGGTCGTGGGTTCGAATCCTACCGCCCGTGCAGGATTAAAGAAAGATAGTAATGAAAGTGATAGCATATATACAAGATACCTACAATGAACTGGTTCACAACGTAACTTGGCCAACTTGGGAGGAATTACAGAATAACACGGTTCTAGTAGTTGTGGCTTCTATTATATTGTCACTTACCATTTTTGTGATGGATAAAGTGTTTGGAAATGATCCAAACTTTTGGTGGAATGGAGTACTTGGATATATTTACAATTTTTTCTAAACGATTGAAATGAGTGAAATTACTAAAAAGTGGTACGTCGTTCGTGCGATAAGTGGAAAGGAAAAAAGAGTAAAAGAATACCTTGAAATCGAAATGGGCCGGATGAAATCTTTGGACGAGAATATCGAACAAGTTTTAATTCCAACTGAAAAAATTTTTCAGATCCGTAATGGTAAGAAGGTAAATAAAGAGAGAGCGTATCTTCCTGGTTACGTTTTAATTGAAGCCGCATTGGTGGGTGAAGTAAAGCACGTAATTAGAAGCATACCCAATGTTATTGGATTTTTAGGTACTGAAAAAGGTGGTGAGCCTGTACCTATGAGAATGTCAGAAGTCAATCGTATTTTAGGTAAGGTGGACGAGCTGTCAGAAACAGAAGAGGAATTGAAAATTCCGTTTGTGGTGGGTGAATCCGTTAAAGTTATTGACGGTCCTTTTAATAATTTTACTGGAGTCATTGATGATATCAATGAAGACAAGAAAAAGTTGAAAGTGATGGTTAAGATTTTCGGTAGAAAAAACCTTCTCGAACTAAGCTATATGCAGGTCGAGAAAGAAAGTTAATAATTTGTATTAACCGTAGGAGTGAACTAGATGATTAAAGCTTCCCATCGCTAACGTTCATGTTTGACTACACAATTTAATATATATGGCTAAAGAAGTAGCAGGATTGATCAAATTACAGATCAGAGGTGGTGCAGCTAACCCGGCCCCTCCAGTAGGACCAGCACTTGGTGCGAAAGGAGTAAACATCATGGAGTTTTGCAAGCAATTTAATGCAAGAACCCAGGATAAGCCAGGTAAAGTGGTACCAGTTGTAATTACAGTATACAGCGACAAGTCGTTCGACTTTGTTTTAAAGACTCCACCAGCAGCAGTGCAAATCATGGAGCAAATTAAAATCAAAAAAGGTTCTTCCGAACCTAATCGTGTAAAAGTAGGTGCCATGACTTGGGATCAAATTCGAACGATAGCAGAGGATAAACTTCCTGATTTAAATTGCTTTACAGTTGACTCTGCAATGATGATGGTTGCGGGTACTGCGCGTAGTATGGGAGTGAATGTTAAAGGTGAAAATGGACCAAAATCTAAATAATTTACGTTATGAAAAAAATGACAAAAAATAGAAAAGAGATTTTTGGTAAGCATGATTTATCAAAAGCATATTCACTTGTTGATGCATGTAACCTAGTTAAGGATATTTCCACGACTAAGTTCGATGCGTCCATAGATATGTGTATTCGACTTGGAGTAGATCCAAGAAAAGCAAATCAAATGGTGCGAGGCACAGTTGCTTTACCACATGGTACAGGAAAAGATGTGAAGGTTTTGGTTCTTTGTACTCCAGATAAGGAGGATGAAGCCAAAGAAGCCGGAGCAGATTATTATGGTTTGGATGAGTATATCGCAAAAATAAAGTCTGGATGGACTGATGTTGACGTGATTATTACCATGCCATCTGTAATGGGGAAAGTTGGAGCTCTTGGTAGAATTTTAGGACCAAGAGGTTTAATGCCAAACCCAAAAACAGGAACAGTTACTATGGAAGTTGGTAAAGCTGTAAATGAGGTTAAAGCCGGAAAGATCGATTTTAAAGTCGATAAATTTGGTATCATTCATTCATCGGTTGGGAAAGTTAGTTTTGACGGGGATAAAATCCACGAAAATGCGAATGAACTTCTTCAAACGTTGTTGAAAATGAAACCCTCATCTGCAAAAGGGACCTATTTAAAAAGTATTTATATTACTTCAACAATGAGTCCTGGAATACAAATTGATGTAAAGTCTGTTAACGCTTAATACCAAGAAAATGACAAGAGAAGAAAAATCAAAGTATATAGATGAGTTGACTTCGGATTTATCCGAGTCTAATGTATTCTATTTGACGGACACTGCAGAGCTTACGGTTGAAGCTGTGAATTCATTGAGAAGAAAATGTTTTCATGCCAACATTCGTATGCGTGTAGTAAAGAATGCACTTTTGGCAAAGGCGATGGATAAAGTAGAAGGAAAAGAGTTTGGAGCATTGAGAGATGTTCTCAAAGGCGCAACTTCTATTATGTTATCTGAATCATCAAGTGCACCGGCTAAAATGATTAATGATTTCCGTAAAAAGAATGATAAACCCATTTTAAAAGGAGCATATGTTGAAGAAGCAATATTCATAGGTGACGATCAGTTATCCGCTCTAGAAGCCTTGAAAAGCAAGGACGAACTTATTGGAGAGATCATTGGTCTGTTACAGAGTCCTGCTAAGAATGTATTGTCTGGATTGAAAGGTGCCGGTGGGAAACTAGCTGGTATTATGAAAACGCTCGAAGAAAGAGCAGAATAATTTATTAATAAATCTATTTAAAATTTAAATAAAATGGCTGATTTAAAGCAAATTGCAGAAACGTTGGTGAACTTGACAGTTAAAGAAGTAAGTGAGTTAGCAACAATAATGAAAGATGAATATGGCATCGAGCCTGCAGCTGCGGCTGTTGCTGTTGCTGGTGGAGCTGCTACTGGTGGAGCTGCTGAAGCTGGAGAAGCACAAACAGAGTTTGATGTTATCTTAAATGCTGGTGGACCAAGTAAATTGGCAGTAGTTAAACTTGTAAAAGAACTTACTGGTAATGGTCTAAAAGAGTCTAAAGACATGGTCGATAACGCGCCTACTACTTTGAAAGAAGGTGTGTCTAAAGACGAAGCTGAAGGACTTAAAAAATCTCTTGAAGAGGCTGGCGCTGAAGTTGAGGTTAAGTAACCTATTCAAATTATTTACAGGAAAGGCACCGCATAAAGCGGGTGCCTTGTCCTGTTTAAAACGGTCTTCTATAATGGTAGACTCAATCATTAACTAAAAACATAAATCCTTGGCAACATCAAATAATTCAACCAGAATTAACTTTGCTTCAAGCAAAAATCAATTTGATTATCCGGATTTCTTAGAAATCCAATTAAAATCCTTTAGGGAGTTTTTCCAGTTGGAAACAACACCTGAAAATCGTGAGAGTGAAGGACTATTTAAGGTATTCGCAGAAAACTTCCCAATTACTGATACTCGAAATCAATTTGTATTAGAATTTTTGGACTACTTTATCGATCCACCTAGATATTCTATAGAAGAGTGTATAGAAAGGGGATTGACTTATAGTGTTCCTTTAAAGGCAAAACTAAAGTTGTATTGTACAGATCCAGAGCATGAAGATTTTGAAACGATTGTTCAAGATGTTTATTTGGGTACGATTCCATACATGACTCCAAAAGGTTCTTTTGTAGTTAATGGTGCAGAGCGGGTTATTGTTTCTCAGTTGCATAGATCACCTGGTGTATTCTTTGGACAATCACGACATGCCAATGGTACCAAGTTGTATTCTGCAAGAATCATCCCTTTTAAAGGTTCTTGGATAGAATTTGCAACGGATATTAACAATGTCATGTATGCTTACATTGACAGAAAGAAAAAATTACCTGTTACAACCTTGTTTAGAGCCATCGGTTATGAAACTGATAAAGATGTTCTAGATATATTTGGTTTGGCAGATGAGATCAAAGTCAATAAGACGAATCTCAAAAAGCTTGTTGGCAGAAGGTTAGCTGCAAGAGTTTTAAGGACATGGATTGAAGATTTCGTGGATGAAGATACAGGAGAAGTAGTATCTATTGAAAGAAACGAAGTGATTTTTGACCGTGAGCTTGTAATTACTGAAGAGCACTTGGAAGCTATTATGGAGTCTGGTGCGAAATCAGTAACACTTCATAAAGAAGACATTAATAGTGCGGATTACACTATTATCTATAATACACTTCAAAAAGATATCTCAAACTCTCAGAAAGAAGCAGTTGAGCATATCTACAGACAATTGAGAAACGCTGATCCCCCCGATTATGATACAGCTAAAGGAGTTTTTGAGAAATTATTCTTTTCTGATACAAGATATGACTTAGGAGAAGTTGGTCGTTTCAGATTGAATAAGAAGCTAGGAATTGATCAGTCGGAAACGTCTAGAGTACTTACCAAAGATGATATGATCTTGATTATTAAATATTTGATTGAGTTAATCAACTCAAAAGAAGATGTTGATGATATTGATCACTTATCAAATCGACGTGTAAGAACAGTTGGAGAACAATTATATTCTCAGTTCGGAGTTGGTTTGGCGAGAATGGCCAGAACCATAAGAGAGAGAATGAATGTAAGAGACAATGAAGTCTTTACACCGATTGACTTGATTAATGCAAAAACATTATCATCTGTAATCAACTCGTTCTTTGGAACAAATCAATTGTCTCAATTTATGGATCAAACCAATCCATTATCTGAGGTGACACATAAAAGAAGATTATCGGCACTAGGACCTGGTGGATTATCAAGAGAGAGAGCAGGATTTGAGGTGAGGGATGTTCACTACACTCACTACGGCAGATTGTGTACTATTGAAACCCCTGAGGGACCAAATATTGGTTTGATCTCCTCATTATGTGTTTTTGCCAAGGTGAATAAACTTGGATTTATTGAAACGCCTTACCGAAAAGTAGAAAAGGGAATCGTTCAATATAAAAACGAACCTATTTATTTGGCAGCAGAGGAAGAAGATTCAAAAACGATTGCTCAAGCCAATGCCAAAGTAGATGATAAAGGAAATTTCCTTTCAGACGTTGTAAAAGCAAGATTTGAAGGTGACTTTCCAGTAGTAGAGCCATCTAAATTGAATTTGATGGATGTTGGTGCAAATCAAATTGCGTCGATTGCGGCATCGTCAATTCCATTCCTTGAGCATGATGATGCGAACAGGGCTTTGATGGGATCAAATATGCAGCGTCAAGCAGTTCCGCTATTGAAACCAAATTCACCTATCGTTGGAACAGGGATAGAACAATTGGTTGCTGAGGATTCACGTGTTTTAATTAATGCTGAAGGTTCAGGTATTGTGGAATATGTAGATTCTAATGAAATCGTAATTCGATACAATTGGAATTCCGAGGATAAATTAGTAAGCTTCGAAAGTGAGGTTACTAAGTATCCATTAATCAAGTTTCAAAAAACCAATCAAAGTACTTGTATCAACTTAAAGCCAATTGTAGAAAAAGGCGATAAGGTTGTTAAAGGTCAAGTTCTTTGTGAGGGTTATGCTACTCAAAAAGGAGAATTGGCTCTTGGTCAAAACCTGAAGGTTGCATTTATGCCATGGAAAGGTTACAACTTTGAGGATGCCATCGTTATTTCTGAAAAGGTTGTTAGAGATGATATCTTCACTTCTATACATATCGATGAGTACTCTCTAGATGTTAGAGATACGAAACGAGGAATGGAGGAGCTAACAGCGGATATTCCAAATGTTAGTGAAGAAGCAACGAAAGATTTAGATGAAAATGGATTGATTAGGGTAGGTGCTGAAATTAAAGAAGGCGATATTATAATCGGAAAAATAACACCTAAAGGTGAAACAGACCCTTCTCCAGAAGAAAAGCTATTAAGAGCGATATTTGGAGATAAAGCTGGTGATGTAAAAGATGCTTCACTTAAAGCTGGTCCTTCACTTAGAGGAGTTGTTATTCAAAAGAAACTTTTCTCTAGAGCAGTAAAAGACAGGAAATCAAAATCTCAAGATAAACCTTTATTAGAAACCATTGACACTGAATATCAAGGTGACATGGTAGCTTTAAAAGCCAAGCTTGCTGAGAAATTGATCAAAATTGTCGGTGACAAGAAGTCAACAGGGGTATACAATAACTTTAAAGAGGAATTGATTAAAAAAGGGACAAAGTTCTCTGCTAAGTCATTGACTTCTTTGGATTATTCAATTGTAAATCCTTTGAAATGGACTGCAGATGAAAAAATTAATCAGTTGATCAGCCGTGTAATACATAATTACAACATTAAGGCAAATGATCTTTTGGGTAATTATAAGCGTAGAAAATTCCATATCTCTGTAGGAGATGAGCTTCCTGCGGGAATCATTAAAATGGCCAAAGTATATGTTGCCAAAAAGAGAAAGCTTAAGGTTGGTGATAAGATGGCGGGGCGTCATGGTAACAAAGGAATTGTTGCCAATATCGTTCGACAAGAAGATATGCCATTCTTAGAAGACGGTACGCCAGTAGATATTGTACTCAACCCACTTGGGGTGCCTTCTAGGATGAACCTTGGTCAGATTTATGAAACCGTTCTTGGTTGGGCAGGTGAAAAGTTGGGTATGAAGTTTTCTACTCCAATTTTTGACGGAGCATCTCCAGAGGAAATTAACGCTTGGACTGAAAAGGCGGGTGTTCCGACTTCAGGTAAAACGTATCTGTTTGATGGTGGTACTGGAGAAAGGTTCCATCAGCCAGCAACAGTTGGAGTCATTTACATGCTTAAATTGTCACATATGGTAGATGATAAAATGCATGCTAGATCAATTGGACCATACTCTCTTATTACTCAACAACCACTTGGAGGTAAAGCTCAGTTTGGTGGTCAGAGATTTGGAGAGATGGAAGTTTGGGCTCTTGAGGCTTTTGGAGCTTCAAACATCTTGCAAGAAATCTTGACGGTTAAATCAGATGATGTAATCGGACGAGCAAAGGCATATGAAGCCATTGTGAAGGGAGATAATATTGGAGAGCCGGGAATACCGGAATCATTCAATGTCTTGCTGCATGAATTAAGAGGATTGTGTCTGAATGTAACGATGGATTAGAAAAAGATTAAAAACGAATTATTTATATAAAATGGCTTTCAAAAGAGATACACCAAAAAAACAAAGTAGCTTTAATAAAATCACTATTTCATTGTCTTCGCCAGAGATTATTCTGGATAACTCTAGTGGTGAGGTATTGAAGCCGGAGACCATTAATTACCGAACTTATAAGCCAGAAAGAGATGGTTTATTTTGTGAAAGAATTTTTGGCCCTGTTAAGGATTACGAATGTCACTGTGGGAAATACAAAAGAATCCGATATAAAGGAATCGTTTGTGACCGTTGTGGAGTTGAAGTAACAGAGAAAAAAGTACGACGTGAAAGAATGGGACATATCTCTTTGGTTGTTCCAGTTGCCCACATATGGTACTTTAGATCTTTACCGAACAAAATTGGTTACCTATTAGGTTTGCCAACCAAAAAGCTTGATCAAATCATATATTATGAAAGATATGTGGTTATTCAAGTTGGAGCTTCGACGGAATTGCCTGAAGTGGAATTGAACAAAATGGATTTCTTAACGGAAGAAGAATACTTAGATATTCTTGATGCACTTCCGAAAGAAAATCAATATTTGGAAGATTCAGACCCAAATAAGTTTATTGCTAAGATGGGTGCTGAAGCAATTTATGATCTTTTGGCGTCTTTAAAGCTTGAAGAGATGTCTTATTCTTTAAGGGATAAGGCTGAAAATGAATCATCAGTTCAACGTAAAAATGAAGCGTTAAAAAGATTACAGGTTGTAGAGGCGATGAAGGATTCTCAAACGAGAATAGATAATAGACCTGAATGGATGATTGTTAAGGTTGTTCCTGTAATCCCACCAGAGCTAAGACCATTGGTTCCTCTTGATGGAGGTCGTTTTGCTACATCGGATTTGAATGATCTTTACCGTAGAGTGATTATCAGAAATAACCGTTTGAAAAGACTGATTGAAATTAAAGCTCCTGAAGTTATTTTGAGAAATGAGAAGAGGATGCTTCAAGAATCTGTTGATTCTTTGTTCGATAATTCTCGTAAGTCAAGTGCTGTTAAAACAGAATCAAATAGAGCGTTAAAATCGCTATCTGATTCATTAAAAGGAAAACAAGGACGTTTCAGACAAAACCTTTTAGGTAAAAGGGTAGATTATTCTGCACGTTCCGTAATCGTTGTTGGACCGAACTTAAAATTGCATGAATGTGGTCTTCCTAAAGGAATGGCTGCAGAGTTATACAAGCCTTTTATCATTCGTAAGATGATTGAAAGAGGTATTGTAAAGACCGTGAAGTCAGCGAAAAAAATAGTTGATAAAAAAGAACCAGTTGTATGGGATATATTAGAAAACATATTGAAAGGACATCCAGTTCTATTAAATAGAGCCCCGACCCTTCACAGATTGGGTATTCAAGCATTTCAGCCAAAACTTATTGAGGGTAAAGCAATTCGTTTACATCCCTTAGTAACTACTGCATTTAACGCCGATTTTGATGGTGACCAAATGGCTGTTCACCTTCCGCTAGGAAACGCAGCAATTCTTGAGGCACAGATGCTTATGTTGGCCTCTCATAATATTTTGAATCCAGCAAATGGAGCTCCTATTGCGGTACCATCTCAAGATATGGTTCTTGGCCTTTACTATATCACCAAAGACAAGAAATCACTTAAGGATGACGTGGTAAAAGGAGAAGGAGGGATTTTCTATTCTCCTGAAGAAGTAATTATTGCTTACAATGAGAACAAATTAGATCTTCATGCTCAAATAAAGGTGAAAACTTATGATTTAAATCACTTGGGTGAGCCAGAATTGAAGTTGATTGAAACTTCTTGTGGAAAAGTTCTTTTCAACGAAAATGTTCCTCAAGAAGTTGGTTTCATAAATGAAGTTTTAACCAAAAAAGCTTTAAGAGACATTATTGGTAAAGTGTTAAAGATTTGTGGCACATCGAGAACTGCTCATTTCTTGGATGAGATTAAAGGCTTAGGGTACACAATGGCCTTTAAAGGTGGTTTGTCCTTTAATTTGGATGATATTATTATCCCTAAGGAAAAAGTTGCTTTAGTTGACAAAGCAGAAGGAGAAGTTCAAGAAGTTATGTCTAACTATAACATGGGACTTATCACGAATAATGAGCGATATAATCAGATTATCGATATTTGGACACATACCAATTCTAGATTGACGCATACACTTATGGATCAATTGAAAACAGACAGACAAGGATTTAATCCGATCTATATGATGTTTGATTCAGGAGCGAGGGGTTCGAAAGAGCAAATTCGTCAGCTTTCAGGAATGAGGGGATTAATGGCGAAACCACAAAAATCTGGAGCTTCTGTTCAAGAGATTATTGAAAATCCAATTTTGTCAAACTTTAAGGAAGGTCTTTCTATCCTTGAGTACTTTATATCTACTCACGGTGCTCGTAAAGGACTTGCCGATACGGCCCTTAAAACAGCCGATGCGGGTTATTTGACAAGAAGATTGGTTGATGTAGCTCAAGATGTTGTTATCAATTCAGATGATTGTGGAACTTTACGAGGTATTGTTGCTACTGCACTGAAGAAAAATGACGAAGTTGTTGAGCCTCTATTCGATAGAATTTTAGGAAGAACTTCTGTTCATGATGTTTACATGCCTGAGTCAGACAATCTGATTGTTTCAGCAGGAGAAATTATCTCTGAAGATGTTGCACAACAAATTGAAGAGGCTGATATCGATGAAGTTGAAATCAGATCTGTACTTACTTGTGAAATGAGAAGAGGAGTATGCTCCAAATGTTATGGTCGTAATCTATCCAATCATCGTCTCGCTCAAAGAGGAGATGCTGTTGGAGTTGTTGCTGCTCAATCCATTGGAGAACCTGGAACACAACTTACACTTCGTACGTTCCACGTTGGGGGTACCGCCTCTAACATTGCAGATGTTTCAGATATCAAAGCAAAAGGCAGTGGTTATTTAGAAATTGACGAGCTTCGTACGATTGAAAGAGTTGAAGGTGGAGATAAGAAAATCATTGTTGTAGGTCGTTCAGGAGAATTAAAAATAACAGATGAGAAGACAGGTATTTTAATTATGAATACCAATATTCCTTACGGTTCTGAGCTTTTGGTTAAAAACAAATCAAAAATCAATAAGGGTGACGTTGTTTGTAAGTGGGATCCATATAACGCTCTCATCATTTCTGAATTCAAAGGAGAAGTTGTTTTCGAAAATATTATCGAAGGAATGACTTATCGAGAAGAAGTTGATGAGCAAACTGGATTTACAGAAAAGGTGATTACGGAGTTGAAAGACCGAAAAAGACCTCCAGCAATTCATGTTGTTGATACAAAAACAAAGGATATTTTGTTTGAATACTCAATTCCGGTTAATTCACACATTAATGTGAGTGAAGGAGATAAGATAGATGAAGGTAAAGTTCTTGTTAAGGTTCCTAGAACTGCAGGTAAAACTGGAGATATTACAGGTGGTTTACCACGTGTGACGGAGTTGTTCGAAGCAAGAAATCCATCCAATCCTGCTGTTGTTTCTGAGATTGAAGGTGTTGCTGCTTATGGAAACATAAAAAGAGGAAATAGAGAAATTATCATTACTCCTAAAGTAGGTGCTGATCACAAATATTTAGTTCCACTTTCTAAGCATATCTTGGTGCAGCAAAATGACTTTGTTCGTGCAGGGCAACCATTATCAGATGGTGCAATAACGCCAAGAGACATATTGAATATCGAAGGACCAACTAAGGTTCAGGAATACATTGTAAATGAGATCCAAGAGGTATATCGCTTACAGGGTGTTAAAATTAACGATAAGCACTTTGAAGTTATTGTACGTCAAATGATGCTTAAAGCTGAGATTATTGATTCAGGTGATACGCGTTTCTTGGAAGGACAATCTATTCATAAAGCAGATATCATGGAAGAGAATGATGCTTTATTTGGTATGATGTTGGTTAAAGAAGCAGGTGATTCTGAAGAATTGCAGAAAGGACAACTTGTATCAGTACGTAAGCTTAGAGATGAAAACTCTAAATTGAAGAGAGAAGATAAAGCTCTTGTAGATGCGCGTGAAGCACGAGCAGCTACATCGAAGCCAATGCTTCAAGGGATTACTAGAGCATCGCTACAAACGCAGTCATTTATTTCTGCGGCTTCGTTCCAAGAAACTACGAAAGTTCTTAATGAGGCGGCTATTTCAGGAAAGGAAGATCATCTTCTTGGATTGAAAGAGAATGTGATTGTCGGACATCTTATACCAGCTGGTACAGGTGTTCGTAAATTCCAAAAGATGATTGTTGGTTCACAACAAGCTTTGGAATCGTTAGAAGCTGAAAAGAAATAATTCTTTTTTATTAGATATAAAAGGGCGCAAATGCGCCCTTTTTTTATGCGATTTTCCCCCAGTCCGGTTTGCTTAAAAGAATTTTCTCAATTGTCTTTTTGATGCGATCGTTGGTGTCAAGTTCGATTTTCGGGTCTGTTTGAATGAGTTTTCTTGCGGCTTCTCGGGCCAGTAAAACAATTTGACCATCTTTACGAAGGTCTGAAATTTTAAGATCTAAAATACCACTTTGTTGAGTTCCCATTAAATCACCAGGGCCTCGTAGTTTTAGATCCACTTCTGCAATTTCAAATCCATCATTTGAATCCACCATCGTTTGCATTCTTTTTTTAGACTCTTTTGAAAGCTCAATAGCAGTCATTAGTATGCAAAACGATTGGTCAGCACCTCGACCAACTCGACCACGAAGTTGGTGTAATTGAGATAGACCAAACCGTTCAGCACTTTCAATAACCATTACAGATGCATTCGGAACATTTACTCCAACTTCAATAACCGTCGTAGCAACCATGATTTGTGTTTCACCTTTGATAAAGCGCTGCATTTCAAAATCTTTTTCCTCACTTTTCATCTGTCCATGAACAATACTCACCTTGTATTCAGGCAGAGGAAAAGAACGAGACACGGATTCAAAGCCATCCATTAAATTGTGAAAGTCTAGTTTTTCTGATTCTTTTATTAATGGATAAACCATATAGATTTGTCGACCCAACTTAATTTGAGCTTTTACAAATTCAAAAACTTTTAATCGGTGTTTTTCATATCGATGACTTGTTTTGATTTCCTTTCTGCCTGGTGGTAATTCGTCAATTACTGATACTTCAAGGTCTCCGTAAAACGTCATGGCCAAGGTTCTCGGTATAGGAGTCGCGGTCATAATTAGTATATGAGGAGGACTTGTGTTTTTAGCCCACATTTTAGAACGCTGGGCAACACCAAACCGATGCTGTTCATCAATGACAACTAAACCAATGTTTTTAAACTTTACGGTGTCTTCTAGAAGGGCGTGGGTTCCAACTAAAATATGAATTTCTCCATTCTCCAATCCTTCATGCAGAAATTTTCGTTGAGATTTTTTAGTAGAACCCGTTAATAGAGAAACGCGAATTGGCAAATCACTAAGAAATTCAGTCAAGCTTTCAAAATGCTGTGTTGCCAAAATTTCCGTAGGAGCCATAATAGCAGCTTGATATCCATTGTCTGTGGCCAACAACATCGTCATCAACGCTACAAGTGTTTTTCCGCTTCCAACATCGCCTTGCAACAAGCGATTCATGTGTTCACCACTAAGGAAATCTTTTCGAATTTCTTTAATTACTTTCTTCTGTGCATTGGTAAGCTGAAAAGGCAGTTTATCCTTATAAAAGGTATTAAACAGAGTTCCGACCTCTTTAAAAACGAAGCCACGATGCTTTATAGCGGTCAATTTTTTCCTGATCAGTAATTCCAGTTGTAAATAAAACAGCTCTTCAAATTTCAAACGAAAAACAGCTTGTTGAATATCTTGCTGGTTATTCGGTTGATGAATTTTTTTTATGGCATCTTTTTTAGAAATAAGACGATATTCATTAACAATTCCTTCCGAAAGCGATTCTGGAAATGATTGCCCAATTTGGGGGATAATTAATGATATGAGTTTTTCAATCCCCTTTGAGTTTAAACCTTTCGAGTTTAATTTTTCGGTGCTGGGATACAATGGAAAAAAACCTGTTCTAGGTACATTGTGAGAAATAATAGTCATTTCTGGGTGAGGAATAGACCATTTTGTCGAATAGATTTTTGGTTTTCCAAATATGATGTAAGTTTCATTGATGTTTAAACTTGATTTGATCCAAGAAACTCCTCGAAACCAAATGAGCTGAACAGATCCAGTGTCATCATAAAATCGCGCAGAGAGCTTTTTATATCGTCCTTTCCCCGTTTCTTTGATTTGATCGACTTTCCCTTTGAGTTGAACATGGCTGTCCTCATAATGAAGATCTTTTATTTTTGTAAAATAAGATCTATCAACATATCTATAAGGAAAATGGAAAAGCAAGTCTCCATAATTGTGAATCTCCATTTCTTTACCAAGTAAAGCTGCCTTTTGGGGCCCGACACCTTTCAGATATTCAATGGGTGTAGATGGGAGATCATTCATTTTTGGATATTAAATCATTACTTCCAGACACCCATTTTATTGAACTTTTCAATTCTCTGTTCAATTCGTTCTTCCGAAGGTATGTTATCTAATTCCTGTAAATATTTTTTGATTTGTTTTTTTACCTTGTCAAAAATAAGTTTTGGTGAGCGATGTGCACCGTCAATAGGTTCTTTAATCACATCATCAACAAGTTTGTTTGATGACATGTCTTTAGAAGTGAGCTTGAGAGAGTCAGCAGCTTTTTCTTTAAACTCCCATGAACGCCACAAAATGGATGAGCATGACTCAGGAGAAATTACAGAGTACCATGTGTTTTCAAGCATGACGACTTTGTCGCCAACACCTATACCCAATGCACCTCCAGAAGCTCCCTCTCCTATGATTATACATATAACAGGAACTTTTAATCTCATCATTTCATAAATGTTTCGAGCAATGGCTTCACCTTGTCCTCTTTCTTCTGCCTCTAATCCTGGAAAAGCCCCTGGCGTATCGATGAACGTTACAACAGGCTTATTGAATTTTTCTGCCAGTTTCATAAGTCTCAATGCTTTTCTATATCCTTCTGGGTTTGGCATACCAAAATTGCGATACTGCCTCATTTTTGTATTGACACCTTTTTGCTGACCGATAAACATTACTGACCTTCCATCAAGAAGGCCGAACCCCCCAACCATGGCTTTATCATCTTTTACATTTCGATCTCCATGTAATTCAATGAAATTACTTTCGGTGACGGCATTAATGTATGCCAAAGTATAAGGTCTTTCAGGGTGTCTAGAAAGTTGTACTCGTTGCCAAGGCGTGAGATTTGTAAAAATCTCTTTGGTCTTGTTTTTTAGTTTTAATTCGAGCTCCTGAATTTTATCGGACATGTCTACATCCGTTGATTCACCAATTTCTTTGGTTTTTTCAATCTGTTCTTCTATCGCCTGAATAGGTTCTTCAAAATCTAAGTATATACTCATAAGATGATTAAATTTTCTTAATACAAAACTATTAAAATCATTTGATTTACTGTCCTAATTTAACATTAGTTCATTTGATAATCCCATGCTTCAAAGGCAAATTTCCACCTATTATTTATTTGCTTTTTGATCATTGGATCTAGTGGCTTAAATGCGTTTTTCTTGTAGTTCTTTTGTTTGTTTAGGTAGCTTTCAAAGCTGTCATTTACTTCACTAAACGTTCCAATATCCAATTTTGTGTAGATCTCTTTCATGCATTCCATAGGGTTATTGCTTAATTCTTCAAATGAAATTTCAATCAAGTGCTTTTCATCAATTCCCTGTTTCTGTTCTAGATAGGCAAGCATTGTTTTTTCATAGCAATACATTACACGTTCGTTTACTTCTTCTTCACTAAAGTCCTGTAAAAACTGAGATTTTATGGTCGTGTTGTAGAGGTGTTTGGTTGAATTAAATACTTCATAAGGATTTCGATGGATAAAAATAAATTTAGCTTCAGGATACATTTGTTTAAGCACTTTAATTCTACCTGTGTTGTGAGGGTTTTTTAAGAGTAATCGCTTTTCTTTCCCATTAAAATATGTTATGCTTTTAAGCATGTTATCATAGACAAGCTTCCATTTATTGATGTTTTCTTTTGTGGTTTCAAATACATTGTATTCATTAAAATAGCTGATGTTTTGTGGAAAAAAAAACGATTGCATTCCGCTTCTGTGTGTGAGATTGGTCAGAGAGTGTTCCTCTTCTGTTGGAGCACTTGCATTTATTTTGACATTGTCTTGTGGCCTGGTTTTAGGCATTAACTTGTTAAGTAGGGGCTTCATAAACCTTCTAGAAACAAAAGCCGTCCTAAAAAAGAATGCCTGAAAGGCCTCTAGAAACGAAAATCTTTTGTCTTGGGCCAAAATGTAGTGCAAATGAGTAGTCCCACTTCTCCAATGCCCTATTACAAAAACAGGAGCTTTTTCATTCAGATTTATAGCGTTTATTTTACTTTGAAATAGTGTTTTTTGAAGCCATCTAAAAGGAGTGCTAATTGCCGTAAAAAAAAGTATTTTAAAAATCATCTTTTTTTTCGAGATGGTTTTTTTATTGTCTTTCCATAACTTGAATAGGACAGGCAAGCTGGATATAAATAATTGATGTTCTTTGATTTCTTTTTCGGGCATATGATAAAGTTGTAAAAATATAATTAAGAAACGCTCTACAATCTTTTATATTTGTATTTATGATCGAATTTGCACCAGCAAAAATCAATTTAGGGCTTCATGTCTTGGGGAAAAGGTCGGATGGTTTCCACCGAATTGAAACCTGTATGATGGAAATACCATTTTATGATATCATTGAGATCACCAAATCAGACGAATATGAATTTATTCAATCAGGCATAGATGTTGGCGGGAAGGGAAGTGATAATTTATGTACCAAAGCATTTTTGTTTTTGAAGCGTCACCATGAAATCTCCAATGTGCGAATTCACTTGAGAAAACAAGTTCCTATTGGGGCTGGGCTGGGTGGAGGATCTTCCGATGCAGTCACTGTTTTAAAAATGCTTGTAGAGTTATTTCAATTACAAGTTTCTGAAAAAGAATTGGAGGAAATGTCGACCAGTCTCGGAAGTGACTGCCCTTTTTTCATAAAAGGAGGGATTCAGTTGGCTGAAGGTAGAGGAGAGGTTTTGTCTAGTATAATGGTGAAATCAATTCCCAAGTATTTGGTTTTGTTAAATCCTGGGATTCATATCTCGACAAAAGAAGCTTATTCGAATGTTTCATCTTCCCAAGACAAATCCTCACTTGAGGAAGTATTTTCTTCTCCCAGTCTGCAATGGAAAAAGTATTTAAAGAATGATTTTGAAGAAAGTGTTTTTAAGAATCATCCAGTAATAAAAGACTTGAAGACTAAGCTTTATGAAGTTGGAGCAGTTTATGCTTCCATGTCTGGAAGTGGGTCAAGTGTTTTTGGCTTGTTTAATGAGCCCGTGACGTTATCAGAAGAATTGAAAAAGGACCTCGTTTATTCTGGGGATTTGTAGCTTACCTTCGACTTGGAAGAATCTTCTTTGAAATCGAATACACGAAAATTAACATCCAAACAAAAGCCGCGCTTCTACCCAGAAAATCTCCGTAAGTAGAAAATATGGTTTTTTCACTAAGTAATTGTGTTTTTGCTAGTAGCACATCTTCTTCCCACCATTTGGATTTTGAAATGACTTCCCCGGTGGGTGATATCACACCACTTTTCCCTGTATTGGCACAGCGAACGAGCCATCTTCTGTTTTCGAGGGCACGTAGACGCGCGAAGCTGAAATGTTGTTTGTAACCGGGAGTGTCGCCCCACCAACCATCATTGGTTATCACGCAAAGTAATTCTGCCCCTTTCCGACATTGTTCGGCAACAAATTCTGGGTAAATCGATTCATAGCAAACGATTGGCGCGATAGTTCCATTTGAAGTTTTAAATATTTTAACGGTATCTTCTTCTCCGAGTGAACCCACGGCTCCTCCATTATCTATTGCAATATCTTCAAGAAAAGGAAAGTAGTCGGAATATGGAATTTTTTCGACTCCTACGACCAGTTTAGATTTGTGGATGTATTTGTTTTTTAAGTTTTTTTCAATGAGCAAGGATGAGTTATAATACTCGGTGAAGGATCCATCAGGATTTTCCCGAGAAGCCTTTGACCTTTTGGTGTTAAAGCGTTTCATCGTTGAGGCTCCGATTAAAATATCCGAATTCCACCTTTGTACAGCGTTAATGTATTTTGGGTATATCGAAAGGCGCCGAAACTCGTTTTCAAAAAAACTGAAGCTTAAGGCGGTTTCAGGAAAGATCACCAATTTGGTGTTTGGTGTAATTTTCGAATCGGCAAGAAGCAAGAATTTTTCGGTCTGAGCATGAGGGCCTCCAGTAAACTTTTCATTGTATGGATCTATATTGGGTTGAACCATAACCACTTCAAAATTCCTTTTATTTTGTTCTATGGAATGTTCAAAAGACCATTTCACCAATATGGAAACTATTATGGGTAGAGCAATAGCCATACCTGAAAGAATTCTGATCTTTTTAGTTTCTTCATTATTCATCCATCGTTTAAGCAGAAGAAATAGAAGTAAATTCACAACGATGATCCAAAGCGTACCGCCACTAACCCCAGTGTATTCATACCATTGAATCCAGTTTGTTCGCACGGAAAAAACATTGCCTAAAGAAAGCCAAGGGTGAGAAAATTCCCAATTGCTATGCACATGTTCAAACCCAAGCCAAACAAAAGGAAGGGATAGATACCCTTTTCGATTTCCGAGGTGCTTTTTTATAAAATGAAATGATTGAAACGCCAAACACATTATTGTTGTGTTAAATATAAAGGCAAATATTCCACCGGATGCACTGGAGTTGTATATCCAATATGATGTTCCTAAGTTGAAAATTAAAAAGCATATAAATGCATGTAAAAATACATTCTTAGAGGAAAGGCTTGATTTATTTATGCAGTATTCAATCGACAGCAGTGGAATGAGTGAAATAAAGACAAGAGGAGTGATGCTTCCTGAGTAAGGAAAGCAGAGCATCAAAAACAAACCTCCTGCTAGGGAAGATATGAAACGCTGTTTTCTGTTAAGGTTCATCTCTACAAAGATATTATAAAACAAAAAAGGCCGACATGAGTCGACCTTTAAAATTCATTCAGTAGGGTGTTAAGCCTCTGCCGCAGCTTCAAAAGGAACAACCGACACAAAAGATCTGTTATTCTTCTTCTTTTTGAATTCTACCAAACCATCTTCCAATGCAAATAATGTATGGTCTTTACCAATACCTACATTGTCTCCTGGGTGGTGCTGAGTTCCTCTCTGGCGAACAATGATATTACCTGCAATTGCAGCTTGTCCTCCAAATATTTTAACACCTAATCTTTTACTTTGAGATTCACGACCGTTCTTCGAACTACCAACTCCTTTCTTATGTGCCATTTTAGTTTATTTTTCTGCTGCTTCTTTCTTAGCTGCTTGTTTTTTAACTGTAATTCCTTTTATCGCTATTTCAGTGAATGATTGGCGATGTCCATTCTTTTTCCTGTATCCTTTTCTTCGCTTCTTTTTGAAAACGATTACTTTATCACCCTTCACGTGATTTAATACTTCTGCGGTTACTTTTGCACCGTCTACAGCTGGGGCGCCAACATCTACTTTTCCTTTATCATCTATCAACAAAACTTGATCAAATTCTACTTTTGAACCAGCTTCAGCGTCTAAACGATGAACGAAAACTTTTTGGTCTTTTTGCACTTTAAATTGCTGCCCTGCTATCTCTACTATTGCGTACATAACAATATTTACTTTAAAATTACTTCCAAAATTGGTTTGCAAAGATAATGTTTTATTCTAATGCGTCAAAATATTTGTCAATTTAATGACGGCTATTTTTAATTCCTAAAAAATTTGCGATAAATACTCCCAGAAGCACTATAAACATTGATAATATTTGATACGCAGATAACTGTTCTCCAAAGAAGAATCCAATAATAACTGCCACAATAGGGATGAAGTAGGTCACAGAGCTGGCGAAAAGTGCTGATGTGTTTTTTATTATGTTGTTAAAAAGGAATAGGGCAAAAGCCGTTCCGATTAAACCCAAAATACTGATGGACATAAAATTATTCCATGCAAATTGGTTTGTCTCAAACACAATCCACGTGCGCTCTAAGAAGAAAATGATGATGGATGGGATGAGTAGTATGATGAATGCGATAGCGGCAATATCGATAGACTTATAATGAGATAACTTATATCTTATGATGCTCAAACTTGTGGCATAGCAAAGAGTGGCTAGGACAACGGCAATTATATGCTTCCAGTCCCCTTGTAGCGATACGGCCTTACCAAAATAAAGCAAGAGGACAACGCCAATACTGCCAATAACAGAACCGATGATTTGGGTCCATGTCATTTTTATTTTAAAAAAGCCAAAACCTATAAATATGGTAAAAATGGGTGTTGTGCTATTTAACATACCGGCAAAACCGGATGAAATACCAGTCTCTGCGAAAGTGAATAAAAATGCAGGAAGCATGTTTCCACAAATTGACACTATCATAAAATAGAAAACATCTTTTTTGATTCTTGTTCGTTTTACGGCCCTGTATCCGAATGGAAGTAAGGCAAGGCTGGCAAGTAATATCCTAAGAGTTGCTACTTGATTTGAGTTAAAAACCATTTCACCTGTAGGGCTGTACATCCCCTTTTTCATGAGGATGAATGAACTTCCCCAAATTAAAGATAGAAACAGTAATAACAACCAATACTTCCCTGCAATTTTCACATCACAAAAGTATGTAATTAATAGAATTCTTAATTGTTAATAAAAAAATAGTTTTCCACTTTTTACCACTTTTACTCAAATCACATAAAGCCAGTATTTATAGTGTTTGTGTTGGGTTAATGAAACAAAATGGTGTAAATTGCGTTATAAGTTTTCAACAATTTGATTTTTGGTGGTAAAAAGTGGTAAATATCCATTATTTTTAACCATATTTTCGTTATGTCAGGATTAGTAGGAGAGTTTGAGGTTAAGTTAGATAGCAAGGGCAGGTTTCTGTTCCCTTCGGGTCTGCGCAAACAACTTCCTGCAAATGCCCAGCGCGATTTCATGTTAAATAAGGGGTTTGAAGACTGCTTAACACTTTATCCAATCTCAGAATGGGAGCGGGTGAGTAAAAAGCTATCCAAAATGAATTTGTTTAAACCAGAAAATCGAATGTTTTATCGATTGTTTCATCAAGGCGCAAAACAGGTGTCGCTTGATAATGCTGGAAGGGCTTTGGTTCCTTCTGGACATTCTGAGCGGATTGGTTTGGGTCAAGAGGTTATGCTTATAGCTTACAATGATCGAATAGAAATTTGGGATAAATCCAAGTACTTCAATATGATTGAAGACAACATGACGGACTTTGCAGATTTGGCAAATAAAGTAATGGGAGACTTGGATGGAGCAAACGAATAATACATATCACATACCCGTTTTAAAAGACGATTGCCTTGTGGGTTTAGATATAAATCCAGATGGGGTATACGTTGATGTTACTTTTGGTGGTGGCGGACATTCTAAAGCCATATTCGAAAAGCTAAGCGAAAAGGGAGTTCTGTATGCATTAGATCAGGATGAGGATGCAAAAGCAAACGTTTGGAATGCGCCTAACTTCAATTTCATCCAATCCAATTTTAAATTCCTGTCAAATCAGTTGAAAGCGAGGGGAGTCAATTCTGTAGATGGGATTTTGGCTGACCTAGGTGTTTCATCACATCAATTTGATGTTGAGGAAAGGGGTTTTTCGACAAGAGGGGATGCCGCTCTTGACATGAGGATGAATAAAGTGGGTTCAATAACCGCTGCGGAGATTCTCAATAATTATGAAGAGGAGGAATTGGTTGGAATATTCAGGAAATATGGGGAGATCAAAAATGCCAGAAAACTAGCTTCTGAAATCATTCAAAAAAGAGTTGGTAGTCAAATAACTACAACTCATGAGTTTGTAGAGCTTTTGTCTAAAATGGCGCCAAAGTTTAAAGAGCATCGGTATTACGCCCAGGTTTTTCAAGCTTTAAGAATTGAAGTTAATAAGGAGTTGGAGGTGTTAGAGTATTTTCTTCTTCAGGCATCGGAACTATTAAATCCGGGAGGACGCTTGGTTGTGCTCTCGTATCATTCGTTGGAAGATCGGATTGTTAAAAATTTCATGAAGAAAGGGAATTTTGAAGGGGTTATGGAAAAAGATTTTTATGGGAATCCTATAAAGCCGTTAACAGAAATAAATAGAAAGCCGATTATTCCAGAAGAGTATGAAATGTCACAAAACTCCCGCTCTCGGAGTGCCAAATTAAGAATAGCGGAAAAAAATGGGTAGAGTTGAAAAGAATACAGTTGGGGCGGATAAGCCTGTAGGTCAAGGTAAAAAAGCAAGTGCCTTAACGCAGATTCTTAATGGGGAATTTTTGACCAAGTCATTTGTGCTAAATAATCTGCCTTATATCTTTTTCATACTATTCCTATTAATGGTTTTTGTCGCTAAAGGCTACTATGTAAAACAGCTAAATGATGACATTAAAATGAATCAAACCGAATTGAATCAGAATGCAGCTGATTTTATAGATCAAAAAACAGAGCTAGAGGATGAAACTAAGAGGTATAAACTTTTAGAAAGATTAAAGGAAAGAGGGCTGAAAGAATCATTGAATGCAACCAAGGTGATTCGTGTTAAAAAATAATTAGATGAGCAAGAATAAAGATTTTCTTTTTTACCGGGCATATATTATCTATTTCAGCTTTGTCATGCTTATGATTTTGGTTTTGTGGATGACCCTTTCTATTCAGTTGTCAGATCGAAATAGTCTTTTTGGTGCTGGTGATGATCGGATTCCGAAAAAAACAATAAGTGAGGAGGCGGAATATGGTGATATCCTTGATAAGGATTTAAACCCCTTGGTAACGACCATATCCTATTATGATATTGCAATGGATCCTTCCGTTGTTGATCAAAAGGTATTTGACACTGAAATATCGAAACTTTCAGAAGGGTTAAGTGAAATATTTGAGGATAGAACTCCTCGAGAATATGAAAACCTGATTAGGTCAAAAAGAGCCAACAATAAAGAGTATGTTTTACTTCAGAAGCAAGTGACGAACGATCAGCGTAAACAGCTGCGGAAGCTTCCTATTTTTGAACTGGGGCAGATGAAAGGAGGTCTGATTGACAATCATGAGACTTCCATACGTAAAAAACTGCGGGGTTTTGCGGGGCGTACTATGGGGCGTTATACGAACAAAGATGGCAAAGTTACAGCAATTGGTATAGAAGGAGCATTTCATGATGTTTTGGCAGGTAGCTCTGGGCGGCGGGTTGTGCAAAAACTGGCAACGGGTTGGAAGAAAACGGATAAATATGAAAAAGAGGCGGTTTCTGGTTCTGATTTGGTGTTGACAATTGATTCAGATATTCAGGAGGTGGTTCGTTCCGAGCTTGAGAAGCAGCTTATAGATATGGATGCGTCGCACGGTTGTGTTATTGTAATGGAAGTTAAAACCGGGTATATAAGAGCCATTTCTAATTTAAAAAGGCATGCTGACAACACATTTACCCAGCCCTATAATTATGCAATTGGTACCCGAACTGCTCCAGGGTCTACATTTAAATTGGCATCACTTATGGCAGCATTGGAAGATGGGAAACTGCATTTAGATGATATTGTAAACGCATCAGGAAAATATGTCTTTAAGGGGTCTTCAAAGCCTCTTTATGACTCAAATTGGGGTAATGGATATGGAGAGATAACCGTACAAAAGGCTTTTGAAAAATCCTCAAATGTTATTGCTCCTACAATCAACGATAAGTATAAAAATGAACCTCACAAGTTTATTGATCGATTGGAGCAATTCGGCATAACTGATCCTTTGGGAATCAAATTAATGGGGGAGAAAACGCCATTGGTTTCGAGGCCAGGAACTCAAGTTTGGTCTGGCTTATCTATACCCTATATGGCTATCGGCTACGAGGTAGAACAGGTCCCTTTACAAACATTAAGCTTGTACAACACTGTTGCCAATAATGGAAAGATGATGAAGCCATTATTTGTTCAAGAAATAAGGCGGTCAGGTGAAGTTGTTGAAAGTTTTAGCCCTGTAGTTTTAAAGGAAAGAATTTGTTCTCAATCAACGATTAATAAAGTCAAAAAATGTCTTGAGGGGGTCATGAAAAGTGGAACGGGTTCTGATCTCGCTAGTGTGAATTTTGATATTGCTGGAAAAACGGGTACAGCCAAGATAATGGATGAATCTGGTCAGTTTTTAGAAAGGAATAAATCAGAGTATCAAGCCTCTTTTTGCGGGTATTTTCCCGCGGACAACCCATTGTATTCTTGTATTGTAGTGATTTATAAGCCTAAGATCAACATATATGGCGCTAAGGTTTCGGGAACCGTTTTTGCTGCTGTTGCCAATAAGGTGTTTGCTTCTAATTTGCAATTTCATGACGCCATTAATGAGGTGGGAGAACGTTCTAAGAAGTCTCCCCAAATAAAGTCCGGTTATAAATCAAATATTTCGAGTGCTCTTTCAGAATTGGGTTATGAACACGAACATAATAAATCTGGAAACTGGATTAATTCATCAAAGTCCTCGTCAGAAATCAAATTATCCGATAGAAAGATTGATAAGAAATTGATGCCAAATGTTGAGGGAATGACTGCTAAGGATGCGGTATTTCTTCTTGAGTCTTTGGGATATGTAGTAAAAATAAAAGGTTATGGCCGGGTCATTTATCAGTCGGTAAAGGAGGGTGAAGATGTTGAAAAGGGTCGTTTGATTCAAATCACATTAAAAGAATAATGAAAAAATTAAAAGACATATTAGTTGGCTTTGACTTTGAGGTAACTCAAGGGGATTGTGATATGCCTGTAAAAGGACTTCATTTTGATTCTAGATTGGTCACTGGTGGCGATGTGTTTTTTGCTATCCCGGGTGTTTTGGTTGATGGACATGATTATATACAAGGCGCTATTGATCAGGGATGTAGATGTGTGATCCTTGAAAAACCTGGTGATTACTCTCAAGACGATATGACTTTTGTATTGGTTAAAGATGGTTCAATCGCTCTCGCTGCCATGGCAAGTGCATTTTTTGATCACCCGTCGAGAAAGATTGATCTGGTTGGGATAACCGGAACAAATGGTAAAACGACTACGGCAACATTGTTACACGATCTATATTCCTCTATTGGACATAAAAGCGGTTTGATTTCAACGGTGACCAATAAAGTTGGGGATAGATCAATCAAGTCTACACACACAACTCCGAATCCGGTATCATTGAATAGTTTATTAAATGAAATGGTAAATGAGGGCTGTACCCATTGTTTTATGGAGGTGAGTTCTCACGCTGTAGTTCAGAATAGAATTCATGGAGTTCAATTTAAGGGAGGGGTCTTTACAAATATTAGTCATGACCATCTTGATTATCACAAGACTTTTGATGCTTACATAAAAGCAAAAAAGAAATTTTTTGATGACCTGTCGAGAGATGCTTTTGCCTTGGTGAATATTGATGATAAAAATGGTTCTGTTATGCTGCAGAATACTTTAGCTCAGAAATACAATTTCGCATTAAAAACCCCGGCAGACTTCAAGGCTAAGATCATTGAAAATGACATTTCTGGATTGATATTAAATATGGATGGAAAGGAATTCTATTCTAGATTAATAGGGCGGTTTAATGCGTATAACCTATTGACCGTTTTCGCAACAGCAACTCTTCTTGGAGAGGACAAGCTTACAATACTTAGTGCATTAAGCAATCTAAGCTCAGTAGATGGCCGATTTCAATATGTGAAAGGTCAAAAGGGTCCCACTGCAATTGTTGATTATGCCCATACACCTGATGCACTTGAAAATGTTCTTTCAACTATCAATAGCATCAAAAAGAAAAACGCAAAATTATATACGGTTGTGGGGTGTGGTGGAGATCGTGACGTATCAAAAAGACCGATTATGGCATCTATTGCCGCTAGATTAAGCGATCAACTCATTCTTACTTCTGATAATCCGAGAAATGAAAACCCTGATTTGATTTTAGAGGATATGAGAAAAGGTCTTGATGAGGTTGAACGGGATATGGCCCTCTCCATTTCAGACCGTAGAGAAGCCATTAAACTTGCTATTAAGTTGGCGAGTAGCTTGGATATTGTATTGTTGGCGGGAAAGGGACACGAGAAATATCAAGAAATAAAGGGAGTTAGATATGATTTTGATGATTATCAAATTGCTAGTGAATTTTTAAACCAAATAGAGAACTAATGCTGTATTATATTTTTGAATTTTTAGAGAAATACAACTTCCCAGGGGCCGGATTATTTGGATACATTTCATTTAGAGCTGCTTTGGCCCTAATTACCTCGCTAATCATTTCTATCATATTTGGAAAAATAATTATTAGACGTTTACAAAGTCAGCAAATTGGAGAAACTGTTCGGGATTTGGGTCTTGAAGGTCAGTTGGAAAAGTCTGGAACGCCAACCATGGGAGGTCTCATTATTTTGGCTGCAATACTTATACCTACAGTTTTATTTGCTCGCCTCGAAAACGTCTATGTAATAACCATGCTTATTGCTACTGTATGGTTGGGTTTAATAGGATTCTTAGATGACTATATAAAGGTTTTTAAGAAAAACAAAGAAGGGTTAAAGGGAAGGTTTAAAATCATCGGTCAAATTGGTGTGGGATTGATTGTGGGATCCGTACTTTATTTTTCAGATGATGTCGTAGTGCACAAACGCGTTTCGGATGACTATCAGCTCAAAGAAAATGAAAAACTGGTTTCTCACGAGCAGACTGGTTTGAGTTCAGGAGAAAATTACAAATGGGTTGAAACCGATGAAATGACCACAACCATACCCTTTGTTAAGGACAATGAGTTCAATTACAAGTGGCTCTTTGGCGGTGATGGTTCTTATGGGTGGTTGATTTTCATTCCAATTGTCATATTTATTGTCATTGCCGTTTCGAACGGAGCGAATATGACTGATGGTCTAGATGGTCTGGCAACAGGAACATCTGCTATTGTTGGAATTGCTCTTGCCATATTGGCTTACGTCAGTTCTCATGCAAGTTTTGCCGAATATTTAAATGTCATGTATATCCCTTATGCAGAGGAGCTCGTTATTTTTATTTCTGCCTTTGTTGGAGCTTGTATTGGTTTTCTCTGGTTTAATTCTTATCCAGCGCAAGTTTTTATGGGAGATACAGGGAGTCTTGCCATAGGAGGAATCATTGCCGTATTCGCTATTTCAATTCGTAAAGAACTTCTTATTCCTGTCCTGTGTGGCGTGTTTCTCATAGAAAACATTTCAGTCATTATGCAGGTTGGATATTTCAAATACACCAAACGAAAATTCGGGGAAGGTAAGCGGATTTTTAAAATGGCTCCTCTACACCATCATTATCAAAAATCAGGATTACATGAGGCAAAAATAGTAGCGAGATTCTGGATTCTTGCCGTGCTCCTAGCTGTAGTAACTATAGTAACACTTAAAGTAAGATAATGAGTTTGAAAAACAAATATATAGCAGTAATTGGCGCCGGTGAAAGTGGTGTTGGAGCTGCTCTGCTTGCCCAAAAATTGGGAGCGGAGGTATTTGTATCTGATTATGGTAAAATAAAAGAAAATTATAAGAAAGAGCTTGAAGAAAATTCCATTTCGTTCGAGGAAAATGGACATAGTCTACATAAAATTGAAAAAGCGAACGAGGTAATTAAATCACCTGGAATTCCACAAGATTCAGCCGTTATTCAACATCTTAAAAAAACGAATATCCCGTTAATTTCCGAAATAGAATTTGCCTCTCGTTATTCTCAGGCTAAAACCATTTGTATTACAGGTAGCAATGGTAAAACCACAACGACAATGCTGGTGTACCATATTTTTCAGAAAGCCGGGTATAATGTGGGTTTTGGTGGCAATATAGGTAAGAGTTTTGCAAGACAGCTTGTGGTTTCAGATTGTGATTATTATATCCTAGAATTAAGTTCATTTCAACTTGATGATCTGCAAGAGTTTAAGGCGGATATTTCGATTATACTCAATATTACTCCCGATCATTTGGATCGCTACGAGTACAACATGGATTTATATGTTGATTCGAAGCTTAGAATCATAAATAACCAAACCAAAGACGATTGGCTGATATACAATGCTGATGATTCTCTGATCAAATCCGCTTTGGAAAAAAAAAGTCCAAACTTCAATATCGCAACATTTTCTCTAACCGACGAACAGCAGGTTGGAGGCCATATAAACAAGGAACAATTAATAATCAATATAAAAGATCAATTTACTATGTCCATTCATGATTTAGCTTTAAAGGGTAAGCACAATACCCAAAACTCTTTGGCAGCCGGGATCGCCGCCAGAATTGTTGAAATCCGTAAGGATATTGTGAGACAAAGCTTAGAAGATTTTGTCAATGTCGAACACCGCTTGGAATTTGTTGCCAAGATTAATGGTGTGGAGTTTATTAATGACTCTAAGGCGACCAATATAAATTCAACCTGGTTTGCTCTCGAAAGCATGGAGAAGCCTACTGTCTGGATTGTTGGTGGTGTCGATAAAGGAAATGACTATAACGAATTATTGAGTTTGGTTGATGAGAAGGTAAAAGCCATAATTTGCCTAGGAGAAAATAATGATAAGATCAAAGAAGCATTTCAATCTAAAGTAGAAACTTTGGTTGAGGCTCGAGACGCAGTCGAGGCGGTTGCATATGCTTATCGTTTGGCTCGAAAGGATGATTCGGTTTTACTTTCACCTGCATGCGCCAGTTTTGATTTGTTTGAAAGTTACGAAGATCGTGGAAATCAATTTAAGCAAGCGGTAAGAATGCTGTAATGATAGAAAAGGAATTCGATAAAATAAAGATTGCTAAAGCGCAAGAAATTGCCTCGCTAGGCTCATCTGAAACGGCATTACAGTCACATGGAAAGTTGTTTGGGATGGATGCTTTTAGTTGGCGCAACCCTAATATTTCCGTTTTAGAAAAAACAATTGAATCGTTTCCATTTCGAACCGTATGGCTCGGCAATACTTCAGAAATCAGTGCCTATATTAATTCCTATGATAGAGATGGAAAAAAGCTAGAGAGATATATCGTATTCGGAGAATGTGAAGACATAGTAAAAGATCAAAATCACATTAAACATTTCTCGAATTTAACCAAGTCTCTTGATGCGCTTAAGGATTATTCGTTTAGTCCTGGCGTATTGCTTTTTACAACATCTGATTCAGACAGTGAATACGCCATGAATTATTTTTCATCATTATTTTCAAAGCTTCAATAATTACATGAGAGCCTATTTAAAATATCTTAAAGGAGACCCGGTGATTTGGATCATTTCCATTTTGATGCTTGCGTTTTCATTAGTTACGGTTTATAGTTTTGTTCCCATTCTTGTGAAAATTGAGGGTGGAACACCATTTTATTATTTGTTCAAACATTTCATGTATGTGATTCTTGCTTTTTTTTCCATGTATACCATACATCGCATTGATTCTAAGTACATTTTTCAAATTAGTAAATTTGCCTATTATCTTGCCATCATTCTCTTGATTTTTACCATGATTTTTGGTGTGAATGTCAATGGAGCAGACCGTTGGATACGAATTCCATTTATAGGTTTAACCTTTCAATCCTCTGATTTTGCCAAATTGGCTTTGATATTATATCTGTCCCGTTTGCTCGTTAAAAAAGAGAGTAAATTAGACCATTGGAAAGAAGGTTTTTGGCCACTTTTATTGCCCATAATAGTGATTTGTGGTCTTATTCTAAAAGACAATTTATCTACTGCCCTCATGCTTTTTGTTTTATCGTTTATCCTATTGTTTATTGGGAAAATGCCATGGTTGAAATTGACAAGCATTATTGGTGGTGGGCTGGTGCTTTTGTTTCTGGCAATTACGGTTCATAAGAGTTTTCCAGCATTAAATATGCTACCTCGATACGATACATGGGAAAGCAGAATTGAAAAAAAAACAGGGACGGACCCGTCGAGTTTTGGTCAGAATGCGCAATCTGAGAATGCTGAACTTGCCATTTTCAATGGTTCCATACTGGGTCAAGGAGTTGGCGATGGTAAATTAAAGGAGTATTTACCGGAGGCGTATGCCGATTTTTATTACGCTTCTTTTGTGGAAGAATTTGGTTCTATATCTTCTTTTATATTGATTTTTTTGTATTTGATTCTTTTATTTAGGATTATAAAAGTAGCCTTAAAGACGGATAGTATGTTTGAGTCTTATGTCTGTTTAGGTATAGGAATACATTTGCTTTCACAGGCAACGATAAATATGCTTGTCTGCACCGGACTTCTTCCTGTAACAGGGCAAAACATGCCTTTTTTGGCGATGGGTGGATCCGCGTTAATAATGGCATGTATCTCTATTGGTATTGTTCAATCAATAGCAAGTAAGAGTATGAAAGGAAGTAAAACAGGAAAAATATTTCAAGATGAAATTGGATAATCGACATATTTCTAGCGTTATTATTTCCGGAGGAGGTACCGGAGGACATATTTTTCCAGCGATTGCAATTGCTAATGAAATAAAAACAAGAAATCCTGAGGCAAAAATATTATTTGTTGGGGCTATTGGTAAGATGGAGATGACAAGGGTTCCTGATGCAGGTTTTGATATTGTAGGTTTGCCCATCATGGGATTTCAAAGAAAGTTGGCATTGTCGAATTTTAAGCTCCCATTTATGTTGCTTATTAGTTTGCTTCGTGCCAGAAAAGTGATTAAGAAATTTAAGCCTGAAGTTGTTATTGGTGTTGGTGGTTATGCAAGTGGTCCTACATTAAAAATGGCGACATGGCTAAGGGTGCCTTCTGTAGTTCAGGAACAAAACTCGTTTCCTGGAAAAACCAATATTTTGCTTTCCAAAAAAGTAGATCTTATATGTACAGCATATGAAGGGCTTGAAAATTTCTTCCCTAAAGAAAAAATTAAGCTAACGGGAAACCCTGTTCGTAAAAATCTTTCGAATGATATGCTCTCTAAAAAAGAAGCATTAAAGATTTTTGAATTGGCTGAGAATAAAAAAACGATTTTGATATTGGGCGGTAGTCTTGGAGCAAAGACTTTGAATGATACCATGCTTGAAATGATACAGAAGGGTGCTGATCGTGAAGTCCAATATATATGGCAATGTGGAAAGTATTATTTTGATCAACTGAAATCAATAGTTTCTGAAAAGGAAAACCCCAACATTAAGTTATTGGCTTTTATTTCCAGAATGGATGCTGCCTATGCCTCGGCGGATGTTATTGTCTCTCGAGCTGGTGCGCTTTCTGTTTCTGAGCTCTGTTTGGTAGGTAAGCCTGTCATTCTAGTTCCTTCACCGAATGTTTCGGAGGATCATCAAACCAAAAATGCGATGTCTTTAGTAAATGCTGATGCGGCGTTAATGGTAAGAGACTTAGATTGTGCTGATGGACTTATAAATAATGTGAACTCATTACTTACTGATGCAGATTTATCTGGGCGGCTATCAAAAAACATATTGGGTTTGGCAAGACCTAACGCGACCTCTGATATCATTGACGAATCGGAGAATATATTAATACAATGAATAAAAGAATTATAGATTATAAAAACTTCTTTTTTGTTGGCATCGGTGGCATAGGTATGTCTGCTCTTGCAAGGTATTTTAATTCATTTGGGAAAAAAGTCGCTGGATATGATAAGAACTCTTCCCTATTAACGCATATATTGAATGAAGAGGGTTGTCAGATAGCTTATGAAGATCATTTAGATAAAATCCCGAAAGCTCATTTGTCAATTGAAGACACATTAGTCGTTTATACCCCGGCTATTCCAAAGGAGCATCGACAGCTACAGTATTTTCAAGAAAAAAACTTTCAAGTGCTAAAAAGATCTGAGGTTTTGGGATTAATTACGAGGTTCAATAAAGCTTTATGTGTTGCTGGTACTCATGGTAAAACAACCACAAGTGCCATGCTTGCTCATGTTTTAAGTCAGTCTGATTACGGTTGCAGTGCATTTCTAGGTGGAATCTCTTCTAATTTCAACTCGAATGTTCTCGTAAATAAGCAGAGCGAATGGACCGTTGTAGAGGCAGATGAATTTGATCGTTCATTTCTTCATCTTTCTCCATTTATTAGCATTATTACCGCAATGGACCCTGATCACTTAGATATTTACGGTGATCCTGATCATTTTAATGAGGGTTTTCAGCAATATGCCATGAAAATCGACCCCAATGGTTGGTGCATAGTAAAAGAAGGAATAAAGTTACATAGCCTATCAGATTCTTGTACCTATAATATCGAATCCAAAACCGCTGATTATTCTGCGAATGATATTTCTTATGAAGCAGGATTCATGTGCTTTTATGTAAATTCTAAAGAATATAACGGACGAAAATTTGAATTGGGAATACCCGGAATTCATAACGTTCTTAATGCTCTAGCCTGTGTTGTTTTACTTGAAAAGATAGGGCTTTCTTACCCTCAGATTAGACAGGGCTTGGCCTCTTTTAGAGGGGTTAGAAGACGTTTTGACATTCACATTAATTCTGATGACTTATTGTTTATTGATGATTATGCGCACCACCCAGAAGAGTTGAGATTGCTTGTTGATTCATTAAAAATGATGTATCCAGGCAAGAAGTTGATTGCTGTATTTCAGCCACATTTATTTTCTAGAACCCGTGATTTTGGGTTAGAATTTGGTGAGCAGCTATCACGATTTGATGCGTTGTATCTTATGCCAATATACGCGGCACGGGAAAATGAAATCATTGGGATTTCAAGTGAATGGTTGCTCTCTAAGGTGAGTATCAAAGATAAAAGGGTAGTGGAGTCAACAAAGGTGTTGGAAATAATGAAAGACATTAAAGAAGGAGTCGTATTAACTATTGGTGCCGGTGATATTGATCGGTTGGTTTCCCCACTTCAAGAGATATTAAGTCAAAATATTAAGCATACAATATGAAATTGTGGATGAAAATATTGCTTTGGATACTGCTTTTTATTGCGGTTGTTCTGGTTTTATTTTTTGGGAATAAAGTAGAAATGGGGAATGTGGTAAAACCACCAGTCGTGAGCATTCACGTTGATGGACCAGATGCTTTTCTTACAGAAAGTGAATTGATATTAAGATTAAAAACACAAAACCTTATTTATGAAGGGCAGATATATGAGCAATTGAATATTAATAAAATTGAGGCAACTATTTTGAGTATGCCGGAGGTGCGAAAAGTACAGGTTTACAAAAGATTAAATAATACCTGGAACATCGATCTTTACTTGATTAAACCAATTGCAAGAATTTTTAATAAGCATGGTGAAACCTACTATTTAGACTCTGATGGAAAGAAAATGCAAAGGTCTGATTTACATACTGCTCATACACTTGTTTTTTCAGGTGATATTGGGGATAAGTTTGATTCTGAAACAGCCGTTTCAATTATCAACAACGACTCCTTGAAAAGTATTCGTGATTTAGATGACATCTATCGTATTTCAAATTATGTTTGTAAGGACCCCTTACTGCAATCTTTAATAGGCCAAGTCTATTTAAATGAAAACAACGATTTCATAATGATTCCAGTACTGGGAGATCAACAGATAGTTTTTGGAACAGCACATTCAGAAAAGGAAGTAAGGGAAAAATTTCAAAAGCTAAAGGTTTTTTATAAGGAAGCTATCCCATATGAGGGGTGGAGTAAGTACAGTGAAATTAGTTTGAAATATGAAGGACAAATCGTTTGCAAAAAAGCCAACTGAAAACAAATCCAATGTTGATCGTTCAATAGTGGTTGGTTTGGATATCGGTACGACAAAAATTGCGTGTTTTGTGGGCGTTAAAAATGAACACGGAAAAATTGAAATCATTTCAATGGGCAAGAGTAAGTCTCTTGGTGTAAAAAAAGGGGTTGTCTGGAATATTCAACAAACGATACATTCAATAGAGAAAGCCATCGAGGATACCCAGAAAAACGTCAAAGAGGGCAATTTGGTGCTAAAGCACGTAGTTGTGGGTATTGCAGGTCAGCATATCAGAAGCATGCAGAATAGAGGGAGTTACTCAAGAACAGATCTGTCACGCGAAATTTCAAAGGATGACATCAAGGCGTTTATAAATGACATGTATGGATTGGTCATGAATCCTGGAGAAGAAATTATTACTGTAATTCCTCAAGAATATAATGTGGATGGTGAATTAGGAATAAAGGACCCAATAGGTATGGCAGGAAGCCGAATGGAAGCCAATTTTCATATCATAACAGGGCAGGTAAGTAATGTTAAAAACATTTACAATTGCGTCCAAAGAGCTGGACTTGAGATAGACGATGTTATTCTAGAACCCATTGCATCTGCGGATGCCGTATTGAATGAGGAAGAAAAAGAAGCGGGAATCGTTCTTGTTGATATTGGTGGGGGAACAACAGATGTTGCTATATTTCATGAAGGTATAATCAGGCATACCGCAGTGATTCCTTATGGCGGAAATGTAATTACTCAAGATATCCGAAAAGGATGCAAAATTTTAGAGCGTCATGCCGAAAATTTAAAAGTCAATTTTGGTAGTGCGGTTGCTAAAAAAAGTAGTGAAAATGAAGTGGTATGTATTCCAGGACTTAAAGGGCAACAATCCAAAGAAATCACATTTAAGACACTTGCACATATTATAGAATCAAGAATGACCGAGATTATTCTATTGGTTAAGCAGCAAATTGATAACTCAGGTTATGCGGATGAGATTATTGGAGGAATAGTGATAACAGGTGGTGGGTCTAAATTGAAACATTTGACACAGCTTTTTGAGTACAAAACAGGGATGAGTTCAAGAATTGGTTATCCGTGTGAGCATTTGGCAAATGAAAACAATCAGGACTTATTGAGTCCAATGTATTCAACGGGTATTGGTTTGGTTCTAAAGGGATTTGAGAAAGGAAACCAAATGCGCATTGTTAATAGTAAAGATGAAGATGAGGATACTGAGGAAAGAGGAAAGTTTTTTTCAAAAGTTCTAGATAAAGTCAAAGTCTTCTTTGTTGATGAGGAAGAGGAGGATGAAGATGAAAATGGTAAAGAAAAAAAGAATTGAATTTTAAAATAGAGAATTATGGATTTTGATATACCCAAAGAAAACAGTTCAGACATAAAGGTAATCGGTGTTGGCGGTGGTGGCAGTAACGCGGTAAACCACATGTACAATCAAGGAATCGAAGGTGTTGATTTTATTGTATGTAATACAGATAGACAATCATTATCTGAATCTCCAGTACCATGTAAAATTCAGTTGGGAGTTGATTTGACCGATGGAAGGGGAGCTGGAATGATTCCTGAAGTGGGGATGAACGCTGCTATGGAGAACATTGAAGATATTCGTGAACTGCTCAGTAACAACACCAAAATGGTATTTGTAACCGCAGGAATGGGTGGTGGAACAGGTACAGGTGCTGGTCCCGTTATTGCGCAGGTGGCAAAGGACATGGGAATTTTAACCGTAGGTATTGTAACTGTTCCTTTTAATTTTGAAGGTAGAAGAAGACTAGAACAAGCTCAAGAGGGCTTGGAGAGAATGCGTCAAAATGTGGACACATTACTCATTATAAGTAATGATCGTTTAAAAGAGTTTGGTAAAGACATGACCTTGTCAAATGCATTTTCGCATGCGGATAACATCTTGTCTGTGGCCGCTAAAGGTATTGCTGAAGTAATAAAAAAGACAGGTATCATTAATGTTGATTTTAATGACGTCAATACAGTTATGCGAAATAGTGGTCATGCCATTATGGGTTCTGCAGAAGTGGAAGGCGAAAATAGAGCAATGAAAGCTGTCGAGACAGCACTGTCTTCACCGCTGTTAAACGATAATGATATTCATGGAGCGAGATACATTCTGCTAAATATCACCTACGGAGCCAAGGAGGTAATGATGGATGAAATTAGCGAAATAACAAATTTCATAGAAGACGCGGCAGGTGTTGGAGCTGATGTAATTTGGGGTCATGGTTATGATGAGTCCTTAGGTGATAAATTATCAATTACATTAATTGCAACGGGATTTGGTGCTGAGGACAACTTGATTGTGCCCCTCGAAAAACCCGAACCAAGGAAAGTTGTTGACTTACAGGATGAAAAGAAAATGGTTGAAATCAAGCAGCCTTTAAAGAATCCAATACAAGAGGATACATCGAATAGAATCGAAAGTGATGAACCATTTGTCATAAATAAATCACAGCAAGAGGAACAAACTATAGCATCTCATAATGATGATGTTGTTAATGAGCAAGAAAAAGTGGTTTACAACTTAGAGGAAGATGTTGCTGGAAAAAATGAAAGCGAAGGTGTGGTTTGGAATGTGGATAAAATTGAACCAGCATTGGATACTGAAGGACAGACGGAGTTATTTGCAGAAAATAAAATAATAAAACATGATCTAGAAAGCGGGCATACTGACGAGATTGATCCGTCTCATATATCAGCCGAAAATGCTCAAATTAATGCACAAGAAAGAGTAAATAGAATACAAGAACATACTTCAAAACTGAAAAGAGCGGAGGGCATAACAGACTTTGAAAAAGAGCCTGCATTTAAAAGAAGATCTATTGAATTGGATAATAGTCGTCCAAGTGAGGAGAGGCCAAGTAGATTTGGTTTGTCTGAAGATGAAGATGGTGGCTCTGATCTCGGTGACAATAGCTTTTTACATGATAATGTCGATTAATGGCTACTTTTTCAGATAAAATAAACAAGTCCATAAAAGAGGCGATGATCGCCAAGGATAAGGTTCGCCTGGCGACCCTAAGAGATATCAAGTCTAAACTCATTTTAGAGGCCACCTCAGGCAATGGTTCCGAGGTAAGTGATGAGATTGCAATTAAGATTTGCATGAAGCTTTACAAGCAAAGAAAAGAGACGCATCAATTATATATCGAACAAAACAGAGAAGATCTGGCTTCTGAAGAGCTTGCTCAGGCGTCTGTTATAGAGGAGTTTTTACCTAAGATGCTAACAGAAGAGGAAATGAACTCTGAGGTGCGTGAAGCCATTAGGGCGCTGAATGCCGAAGGAATGCAGGACATGGGTAAAGTTATGGGGTACTTGTCTACGAAACTCGCAGGAAAAGCTGATGGTAAAGTAATTTCGACAATGGTAAGGCAAGGTCTTTCGAACTAAAGCATTCCTGTGTGAGCTTGCCCTATGTGTTTCAATCATAATGTTTTGAATATTACACCTACAAGCCAATACGTATTAACATGTATTTTTCATACAACCCTTATTAAATACAATAGAAATCTGTAACGATTACTGGATATTTGTCTCACAACAATTCAATAAAGAACTGAGATTTAAAATAATCACCAAATCATAAATCTCAACAAACAAACAAACAACAATAAGTACGAATGCTTATTTTTCTTTGTCGATATTTAGTTATTAACAAGAAAATGTGTATTTTTATTTAGAGTATAAGTAGTTGCAATGTAGTGTTTTATAAAGTGTTCGAATGAATATTCATTCAAAATGGACAAATAATCAATGGGTAAACAGCTTTATTCATCGAGTAAATTAAAACAGCAACGATTTGTCTCTACGACACGTTTAATTATTAGTGCAGTAAAATGCGTCATTTTTAATTTTTTAAAATTTAAGTTTATGAAGTCTCTTTTTAAAAATCAAAAAATCAATATCTTTTTCATGTTGTGTATGCTTTTTTCAGCGAATACAGCTTGGTCTCAAAAAACAAAACCTTCAAAACTTTCGAGAGAAGTGCCTGAGGAGAAGTATTCAGAAACATTTGAAATGATTTTGCAAAACAATATCAGTGATTTTGTTGCAATAGAAAGTTTAAGGTTTAATCAACTCATGTCTTCTGATTTAACCAAAAGTGAAATTAATTCTGGATCTCACGCGGAATTTCAAAAGATCTTTATTTCTCAAGGATATGAATCTCTTATCAATCAATTTTTATCAAGCAAAGTCTTCAAAGATTTTCGTTTGGACTATTATCGACATCTTGAAATTCAATTTAAAAAAAATATTGAGTTAGAGACTCAAAAGCAAATCAACCTTAATTCACCGAAATAAATCATTAAAACTCAATTAGCATGAAAAATATTATCTATACAGTTATCGCAGTATTTGTTTCATTGAATATCTCATATTCACAATGCACAAATACATCAGCTTATGGTTCTGCAACGGCTCCATCTCCGGGAAGTACAGCGTCAATAAGTACTTGTAATTACCAAACCGAATATTCAACAATTTCTGGTGTGGTTTCTGGACAAGAGTATGTTTGTACAAACTCCTCAGGAGGTTATGTAACCGTTAGGTCTGGATCTTCAGGAGGAACGGTTGTTGCTCATGGAAATAGTCCTTTAACATGGACTGCTGTGGCATCAGGTAACCATTATGTTCATTGGAACACGAATTCTAGTTGTGGGACAGCTACAGGTTGTACTGCAACAAGCATATCTGCAACTGCTGCTGGACCTGCATCCGCACCTGTTTGTTACAATATGAATGGTTCTACTGGTGCTTTTATCAATGGTAGTTCTGGTAACGCTTGGATATCAGGTGCTACAACAACCCCCTCTGGTTCGACCGGTCCTCAAGGTAGTGATGCAAGTGGAGGATCCGGGTTTTATTTTACAGAGGCTTCGGGTATTTATAATACCTTGTATCGAATGGTGGGTACTTTTGATTTAGTAGCCGGTGCAGCACAAAACCTTACTTTTGATTATCACATGTATGGTGCTAATATGGGAAGTTTAGTTGTAAAAGTTGAAGGTGCAACTGTCTTTACTCAGTCAGGTAATTTGGGTAATTCATGGAATTCAGCATCTATTGACATATCATCCTACAACGGAAATTCAAGTGTTGAAATTGCTTTTGAGGGCACCACAGGTGGCAGTTATTGGAGTGATATGGCGATAGATAATATATGTCTTACGGCTTTAGCACCACCAGCATGTGCATCGAATTTGTCCCCAGCAAATTCAGCAACGGATATTTCAAGTTTACCGACATTGTCATGGGATGCTACATCAAGTGCCTCCTCATATGATGTGTATTTTGGTACCTTAGCCCAATTATTGGGTAGTGGAATTCCTATAGTTTCTAATAACCAGACGGCAACAACATATTCTCCAACAGCATTATCATCTAATACGACCTATTATTGGAAAGTTGTTCCCGTCAATGCAGCTGGAGAAGCTTCAAGTTGCGGAACCATTTCTTTTACCACCGCAGCTCCCTCACCAATTATTACTACAAGTAGTTTAACTGCTTATGGAGGTATTTGTCCCGGATTGACGTCTACGAATTCATTTACACTATCTGGTATTGATTTGACTTCTAACGTCACAATAGCAAGTTTGTCAGGATATAGCTATTCAACATCATCTGGAGGAACGTATTCTTCTTCTTTAAGTATTACTCCATCGGGAGGATCAGTATCAGAAACCATTTATGTGAAATTTTCACCAACCGCAGCGTCTGATTATTCTGGAATAATAAATGTCAGCTCATCTGGAGCATCAAATGCAAACGTGACTGCATCTGGTTCTGGTTTGGAATCTCCTACCTCTGCAAGTGCAGGAGCTGATGTTACAATCTGTTCTGGACAATCTGTGTCATTGGTAGGTTCTGCTACTGGATTTAGTGGGTCTGGTTCAACAAGTAGTTCTGCCAGTTCGGTATATTCTGGAGGAAATGCTTCCTCATTGTATTTGACTGGTCCGACTACTTCAAGTAATAATACAACGTGTCCCATTGATTTGACTGTATCAATACCGTCGGGATCAACCATTACAGGAGTGGATGTTTCCTACACTATTTCTGCTGTAAATGGTGCTTACATGTCAGAGAATAAATCTTATTTGGAATGCACCTCAACAGGAGGGGCAAAAGAGTCATCTATTACTAGTGGTTCAGGAACAGGGGGATCTGCAGTACTTTCAAGAACAGGTATTAACATCGCAAATAGTGTGACAGGAGGAGGTAATATTAATTTCCGTCTTCATCATTTTAGAACATGGGGTGGCAGTGGATGTAATACAACATACAATTACATCAATGATCAGACATTTACCGTAACTGTATATTATACCGCACCTACAACGGATTTAACTTACGCTTGGGTATCTAGTCCGGTTGGCTTTACCTATAACGGGGCTTCGACTAGTGATTCTCCCGCTCAAACTACTACTTATACGTTTACAGCAAGTGCAGATAATGGATGTACCTCTAGTGCTAATATTACAGCTACTGTATCAGGAACGGCTCCTAATGCTCCTGCAGCAAGCTCCGCAGATGCATCAGTAAATGTAGGTGGTACAACCACTTTAACAGCGTCTGGTGCAGGTGGTACATATACTTGGTATGACGCAGCTAGTGGTGGAACTAACCTAGGGAGTGGTAGTACTTTTGCAATGCCGGTTAATTGTTCATCTGGATCTGCAACTTATTACGTTGAAGAAGACAATGGTGCCTGTGTAAGTGGAACTCGAGGTTCTGTTTCTGTAACGATAAGAGAAATGGTTTCGACGGACCCTTCAAATTCATTAATTTGTTCTTCTGGAGGTTCTGTGACACTATCGTCGCAACTTACTGGAGGATCAAATGTTTCTTGGTCGCCTAATACAAATTTATCAACAACTTCAGGTTCTTCAACCGTTGCTAGTCCTACGACGACAACGGTGTATACCATGGACGCAAGTGTTTCAGGTTGCGGATCTGTTAGCGAAACAAAAAGCATTGGAGTCATTGATGGGGTATCATTTACACCAAGTGCGGCAAGTGGTTCTGTTTGTGCAAACGAAACGGATGTATTGTCTTCAAACTTGACAAGCTCAGGTTTTGTTTCTGAGGTGACAACTTATTCGATGGACTCACCGAGTGGAGAAACTTACTTGGTTACTGGTGGTTCAGCTACGGTTGCTGCTACATCATGCATTTACTGTCCTCTTGATGATGCGGCTTGGGAGGCTATTCCAATTGGATTTACTTATAATTTCTTTGGAAACGATTACACAACGGTCAATGTGGGTGTCAACGGTAATGTTCAATTTGGAACCTACAATGGAACAGCATCCGGAGGTTTGGGAGACTTTACTTTCACATCTTTCCCAAATGCAGCAGAACCTCTAAACGTAATTGCTGCTCCAGCAGTAGATTTAAATGCTGGTGATGGAGGAGATATTCGTTATTGGGTTAAAGGTATCGCACCAACGCGAGTGTTTATACTTGAGTGGAATGGTGTTCCAGGTTGGAGCAATCCAGCAAATAGCAACGGAACAAATACATCACAAATAAAATTATTTGAAACAACTGGAAATGTTGAGGTTCATGTTCAAAATTCAAGCTCAACGTCAAACAAAGTTGTTGGTCTTCAAAATGCAGATGCATCGATTGGAACTACCGCGTCCTCAGGCACAGGAACATTGACAAATCAGGCATGGAAGTTTATTCCTGGAGCTGATTATACATTCCAGTGGAGCTCTGCAGGTGCAGATATCTCGGGCGCAACGAGTTCTACATACACGACAGATGCTTTAGCAACTGCAGGTACAGTAACTTATTCTATTTCTGCTACAAACCCCAATACGGATTGTGCTTCATCACAGGATGTAACAATAACAGTGAATGCTTTACCTTCAGCACCTAACTCTGCTGGCGACGTAACTGCTTGTAATACTTCTGGTAATCAAACTTTAACGGTAACAACAGGTGCTGGTGTTACTGCTGATTGGTATGATGCATCTACGGCAGGTACAAATGTTCAGTCGGCTTCATTAACTTATACGACAGCTACTTCGGGTACATACTACGCTGAAGCTGTAAACTCAACAACGAATTGTAAGAGTTCAAGTCGAACTGCAGTTGCGTTGAACTTAAACAATGCACCGAGTGCACCAACTTCGTCGAATCCGAGCTATTGTCAAGGGGCGACTCCAACAGCCTTGTCAGCAACAGCAGATGGGGGTAATTCATTAGCTTGGTATACTGCTGCTCCTAACAGTCCTTCAGCTTCTGGAGCAACTGCAGCAGGTAGTACGCCTACACCTTCAACTTCAAGCACAGGAACAACAAGCTACTTTGTGTCTCAAACTTCTGGTTCAAATGGATGTGAAAGTCAATTGACCCAAGTTGATGTCTTAGTAAATGGTACTCCAGATGCACCGGTAGCAACAGATCCTGGTGCGTATTGTGAAGATGAAGTTGCTTCTCAGTTGACAGCAACAGCAACTGGAGGAAATACCTTGACATGGTATACTGATCCAACGTCAAATGCGGGTCAAACTACTTCGGCTCCAACGCCTTCAACAACTAGTTCTGGTACAACTAACTATTATGTTTCTGATGTTAATGATGCAACGGGATGTGAGGGCGCTAGAACGAGTGTTACAGTTACTGTGAATCCAAGTATTACAGCTACTGTATCTAATTCTGCTTCATCAACTTCCGCGTGTAGTGGTGGAGCAATAACATTTACGGCCACTCCAACAAATGGTGGTACTCCAGCATATCAATGGTTCCTTAACGGTTCACTCCAAACAGGAGAGGTGTCGAGTGTTTACATTACACCTATGGTACCTAATCCAGGTGATGAAATATATGTTCAAATGACACCAAGCGCCCAAACTTGTCTTACGAGTACAAGTGCAACAAATAGCAATACTGTGCTATTAACGGCACAAGCTTCAACTCCAGCGGTTGACATAGCCAGTACAGATGGTGACAATACCATTTGCCCTAATGAGTCAGTTACATTTAGTATCAACTCTTCGGCAAATATGGGATCAACACCAACATATAAATGGTATAAAAATGGAAGTGCCATACAAGGACAAGGTGCATCAACTTACATTACGACTGATTTAGTGGATTCTGATGACATTACAGTTGAAATGACTTCTAGTCTTGACGGAGCTTGTCTTACTTCACCGGCAGCAACGAGTATTGGTATAATAACTACAGTTAATCCAGCGACAACGATCTCGAGTCAGCCTTCATCGGCTTCATCGTGCGCTGGTTCTTCACAAAGTTATGCGGTTACTGCTGCAGGAACAGGTACATTAACTTATCAGTGGATGAAGGATGGTTCAAACATTACTGGTAATGCTTCTGCAACAACAAGTGATTTAACTTTATCAGGTATAGGAGCTTCGGATGCAGCATCATATACAGTTGCAGTGCAGGGAGGTTGTGGTTCAGCTACAACATCAAGTGCAGCGACTTTATCATTAAGCGATGCGACTACTATTAGTTCTCAACCATCGGGTGTTACCGATTGTGCAGGAGAAACGGCTAACTTTACGGTTAGTGCTGCAGGAGATGGTAGTTTAACTTATCAATGGAGAAAAGATGGTTCGCCACTAAGCGGTGAAACGAGCTCAAGTCTTGCTGTTTCAAATATTGCAACATCAAATGCAGGTAATTATTCGGTTGTTGTTACAGGCGGTTGTGGTGCTTTGGCATCTTCTGATGCTGCATTGGCTGTAAACCCTGCAACATCAATATCAAGTGATCCCGCAGCATCTACTATTTGTGCAGGAAATACAGCTAATTTTTCTGTTACTGCATCAGGTACAGGTTCATTGAGTTATCAGTGGCAATTGGATGGTTCTGACGTTAGTGGTGAAACAAGTTCAACACTTGCAGTTTCAAATGCACAGTCTGTAAATGCTGGTTCATATACAGTAATCGTTACTGGATCATGTGGAAACAGTACATCTTCAGGTGCAGCATTACAAGTAGATTCTCCACCGGTTATTACCTCTGGAGACTTTATCGACGTATCTACATGTGGAGAAAATGAATATGATGTGACATTGAGTAATTCATTGTCCGGATCATGGACAGAAAGTCCTGTTGGGGCAGCATTCTTTAATTCGACTCAAGGGAACCAAACGATAACACCTTATGCATCAGGTTATGATCAAAGTGTTGTATTGACATGGACAGAAAATCAAGGTGGATGTTCTGGGCAATCAGATGCTGTAACCGTATACTTTAATCAGCCTCTTCCAATTGTAGGTGCTGATACTTATTCTTATTTATGGGGAGGGTTAACAAGTTCTGATTGGTCCGTTGCATCAAATTGGTACAAGTGGACAGCTGTTGGTAATTCATACAAATGGATTAAGCCTTCTAATGCCCCTAATGCAAGTACATGTAAGGTTAATATTTTACCAACAGATGGGACTTGTATAGGAACCAATAACTCTGCGGTTGTTTCTGGTAGTGTCGGTGATTTAGTTGTTGATCCGAATGCAACAGTTTCTCTTGGAAATAGTACCTTAAGCATTAAAGGTAATTTAGTAAATAATGGTTCCATAGAAGGAAGTACTGGAGGACTTACATTTGATGCAAGTACAGGGGATCAAACGATATCGGGTAATTCTTTGAC
>ERZ887849.52-NODE-52-length-109305-cov-11.217812_pt1 | contig 109305 bp, 96 predicted proteins | sample MGYA00521267_ERZ887849 | MGnify/ENA primary metagenome ERZ887849 (study PRJEB32303, sample SAMEA104408601) | aquatic metagenome | biome: Brackish water; feature: Pelagic; material: water | place: Baltic Sea | collected 2014-06-06T16:11:00 | depth 2,863 m ...
GTTATTAACATATTTTTTGTAAATTTGTTAATTACTTTTACATACAAAAATTATAGAATCCTAATATATGAGAGATTTACACATAAACAGACTGTTCTTGCTAGCTTCAATATTGTTGCTTTCAAATATTTCTTTTGCAAGTTCTTTTAAGACAAGTAATGAAAATATAAGCAAAAATTATTCTTTAACCATTTTATCGGTAGATGGCATCACACCTTCGTCGGGTCATGCTGGTACAGTGGTTAAAATAACTGGAACAGGGTTTACCTCTAATTCTGTAATTCAATTAGGTTCTGCAACAATTCCAAGTGCAAATATACAATTTATTTCATCAACTGAGATTGACGTAACCTTGCCATGTGGATTAAGTTCTGGTAATATTATTGTAGATAGTATTGATTCTAATATTTTATTTACGTATACAAATCCAACAATTTCCAATATTATATCGAATGTATCATTTTGTGTAGGCGCTACTGTTCCTGAAATAGTCCTTACTGGAACACCAACAAACCCTACCACTTCTAATGGATTGGTTTTTAATTGGACTAATTCTAATACATTAATAGGGCTTTCATCAAGTTCTGGATCAGGAAATATTCCAACATTTACCAGCACAAATACCACTTCAGAACCAATTATAAGCACTATCGTTATTACGCCATCTATTAATGGATGCATAGGTGTGTCCAAAAGTTACACTATTACTGTTAATCCTAAACCTGTTGCTAATGCTATTTCAAATGTATTAACTTGTGCGGGTACTTCGGTTAGCTCGATTAGTTTAACAGCTAGTTCACCAAATTCAGGAACAGGAACATCGTTTTCATGGAGTGGAACCAATAATTCTGCAATAGGATTAAGCATTTCTTCAGGAACAACATCTCCAATACCTTCATTTACAGCTACTAATATTACCAACAATCTTGTAAGTTCTACTATTACAGTTACCCCTACTTATCAAGGTTGTGCCGGAAATCCAATAAATTTCAACATAGATGTAACCCCAATTTCAATAGGCGGAACATTAAGTGGTGATGCTCAAATTTGTTCTGGATCAGCAAGTGGTTTATTAACACTTGCAGGTTATAGAGGCGCAATATTAAATTGGGAGTCATCTCTAACAGGAACAGCTCCATGGACTTCGATTGCAAATACTACTTCAACTTTTCAGTCTGGTGGATTAACCCAAACTACATATTATAGAGTTGCCGTTCAAAATCCTGGATGTTCAACGGCTTATTCCAATATTGTAACCATTACAGTAAACAATACACCTTCTATTACTGGAACGTTATCTAGTTGCATTGGAAGTACTTCTCAGTTATCTGGAAATTTACCTGCTTCGTCAAATGCTTGGCAATCTTCTAATTCTGGAATTGCAACAATTAGCAATACCGGTTTAGTAACAGGAATTTCTTCAGGAACTTCTATTATTACCTTTACTAATGCAAACGGGTGTTTAACAACTGTAAATTTTGTTGTTCATCCACAACCATTAGTACTTACTAATAATCCGGCGCCTATTTGTAATCCAAACACTATTAATTTAACGTTGCCAGCAGTTACAGCAGGATCGAGTTCAAATCTAACATTTTCATATTTTTTAAATGCAGGAGCAACTACTCCACTTACATCGCCTAATTCGGTTTCAACCTCTGGAACCTACCATATTAAAGGGACTGATAGTAATGGATGCTCTACTATTAATTCAGTTTCAGTTTTAATAAATTCGTTACCGACCATACCAATTACTGGTAATAATTCGATTTGTTTAAATGAAAGCACAACATTAATGGCTTCTGGAGCAACTACTTATTCATGGAACGGAGGAGTTGGTACAACTGCATCTGTAACAGTTACTCCAACAGCCACGACAACATACACTGTTAATGGAACAGACGGCAATGGATGTATTGGGATTGGAACCTATACCGTAAATGTGAAAGCACTTCCAGTAGTTAATGGAGGAATAGATCAAAGTATTTGTGCTGGAGCAAATGTTACTCTAACAGCAACTGGTTCAGGTTTCTCTTCAGTTACTTGGAATAGTGCAATTTCTGATAGTGTAGCTTTTCAACCTGCATCAACATCAACTTATACAGTTACTGCTTCAGGAACAAATGGATGTTTTAATACCGATTCGGTACTAGTGACTGTTAATCCACTTCCTGCTGCACCTCAACTGAATGTCATTCAACCCAATTGTTCAACTTCAACCGGAAGTATTCAATTTTCAGGATTACCAACAACTGGTAGTTGGACCATAAATTCAGGATCTTATAATGGTACTGGTTCTACTTTTGCCATAAATGGTCAATCACCTGGAAACTATACTTTTACAGTTAAAGACGCTAATCAATGTGTTTCTTCAAATAGTACTACAATTATAAATGCAGCGCCAACCACACCTACCGCGCCATCAATTGGAACAATAACTCCACCAACTTGTGCAAATCCTACAGGTAGCGTTATATTAAATGGTTTACCAACAAATTGTATAATAACTAAAACTCCTGGTGGAGAAACTTATTCTGCTACTGGAAGCAACTATACTGTTACAAATTTAACAACAGGAACATATACGTTCACAGTTTCTAATGGAACCTGTAGTTCATCAGCTTCATCAAATGTAGTAATAAATGCAGCTCCGTCTGTAACTGCTCCTATTGTTGGATTAATTGAACAACCTACTTGTTCAGTAGCAACAGGAAGTGTAACTTTAAGTGGTTTACCTTCTGGCAGCTGGACATTAACTAGACTTCCAGACAATGTGAATTTTAGTTCAAATGGATTAAGCACCACAATTCCTGGACTATCAACCGGTATATACAATTACAGAGTTACAGATGCTAATGGATGTGTTTCATCTAATACAACAAATATTCCAATCAATACACAACCTGCAACTCCTGTTGCTCCTGTTGCTAATGCACAATCCTTTTTAGTATCTGATAATGCAACTGTTGCTAATTTAGTGATTGTAAGTGCTGGAACACCAAATTGGTATTCATCTGCTTCAGGTGGAACTGCTATCAATAGTGCAACTTTATTGACAACCGGAATTTACTATGCTTCACAAACAATTATCGGATGTGAAAGTAGTAATCGAACCGCAGTAAATGTTTCGGTATTTCCTAATTCAATTGGAGGTGCTATTGCAGGTTCTACAACGGTTTGTTCAGGTACAAATTCAACCGTATTAACATTATCTGGATACACAGGAAATATAATTAAATGGCAACGATCTACAATTGCTGATTTTTCAGCCAATGTTACTGATATAAACAACCTTAATGCAACTTATACTGCTACAAATTTAAGTACACCAACCTATTTTAGAGCTGTTGTACAAAGCGGAACCGCACCCGTAGAATATTCATCACCAGCATTTATAGATATCAACTCACAAAGTGTTGGAGGAACTCTTTCAACATCAACTTCAATTTGTAGAGGAGAAAATAGTGGCTTACTTTCTGTTTCAGGATTTAATGGAACTATTCTTCGTTGGGAACAATCTACTGATGGTGGAACCAACTGGACAACTATTACAAATACAACAAATACATATACTTCTGGTCCATTAACTACCACTACTCAATATAGAGTAATAGTTAAAAATGGCGTTTGTTCAGAAGCACAATCTTCAGTGGTTACTATTACTATAAAAGCAACTCCAGTTGTTACTGATATTCAAGATCAAGAAGTATGTTTTGGCGAAACTAGAACTTTTGGTGATGCTTTCATTGGGGGACACACCTATTCTTGGACATCCGATTTAGGATATTCAAGTACTTTTCCTCAAGTAAACATAACATTCAACCAAGTTGTAACTCAAAATTACACTTATACAATTACTAACACGTCAACTGTTTGTTCTGTGCAAGATCAATTTCAAATTGTTGTCAATCCACTTCCAAATCCAGTAGTAGTTCCAAATGCGCAAATATGTGTAGGGGAATCTATTGCTATTGGAGGAAATTCAACGGTAGGTTCTACCTATGAATGGAGTAGTATTCCAGTTGGATTTACAGCAACAGATAATTCCAACCCAACAGTAAATCCAGTTGTTACAACGACGTATACCGTTGAAGAAACTGTTACAGCAACGGGTTGTAAAAAAACGAATCAAGTAACTATTACAGTACAACCTGAACCAATTATTACAATAGTAGGCGCACCGCAATTTCGTGTATGTGAAACTACATCTCAAATACAATTACAATCTACAATAAGTAATCACATTGCATCGTCTATAGTATGGTCAACAATTGTAGGTTCTGGAACATTTGATTTTACGAATATCGAAAATCCTAAATACAGTCCTAGTTTAAATGATATTATTTTTGGTTCTGTACGTTTAAGACTAACTGTTACAGGTATTGGGGCATGTTCACAATCCTATTCAGAAGAAGTCGTTATTTTTATTGATAAAAAACCAATTGCAAATGCTGGAACAGACGTTATTACCTGTGGAACAAATCCAGTGCAAATAAATGCTACAGGAACATTATATGCATCAAATTTAGTATGGTCTTTACCTTCTGGAATTACAGGCACATTAGATCTAAGTAATCCATACATCCCTATTTATACTCCAAGTGCAAGTGATCAAAATTATGTTGGACCTATTGTAATTTCATTAATTGCATCATCAAGCACTACCTGTCCAAGTGATACAGACAACGTTTCAGTTTTAATTACACCAGCACCTATAGTTGATGCTGGGCCACCATCAGTAACCATATGTGAAGGATCTAATTATTTTGTTCCTAGTAACCCAATGGCCGGTCAAAACATAGTTAACAGTTCAATACTTTGGACCAATGGCACTGGAGATGGAACCATTTTAGGAACTAACCTAACTCCTACATATATTCCTGGACCAAATGATATATTAAACGGATCCGTAACTTTAACTTTAAGTGCAGCCGGAAATAACCCATGTAGCACACCTGCGACAGACAACATTGTAATAAATATAGTTAAAAATCCAATTGTAAATGCAGGACCAGACAAAACAGTTTGTCAAGGGTCAATTAATGTAAACGCAACAATTCAAAATGCGGGTTCAATACTTTGGACGGTACAAAATGGAAGTGGAAGTTTTGTCGATCCTACTGCTAGTAGTCCAATATACATTCCTTCGCTAAGTGATTTAAATACTACAGTAACATTTACAGTTACTGTGACTCCAATTAATAGTTGTGGTCCAAACGTTTCAGACAGTGTGCTTTACACCATTAATGCCGCTCCAAGTGTAGTAGCTGGAGGTAATGCAACAATATGTCAAAGTAATTCGACTTACCAGTTACAAGCAACTGCAACTAACACAACAACAATAACCTGGACTTCAACAGGTTCTGGATCTTTTGATAATATCAATAACGAAGATCCTATTTATACTTTAAGTCCGAATGATATTAATGCAGGATCTGTAACATTTACCATTACAGGAACACAATCAGGTTGTTCTAATGTTACCGATACCATGGTATTAACCATTCAAAAAAATCCTACTGCTAATGCTGGCGCAGCACAAGTTATTTGTCAAGGAGATATTGTAGTAATTCCAGGAAGTGCTACCAATTCAAGTGGTTATAATTGGATAAGAAATGGTGGAGCAGGAACGTTTATTAATACAAATACAACAAATCCTACATACATGTCCCAACCTACTGAGTCGGGAACTATCTATTTAACATTAATTGCCAATGCAATTGCACCTTGTACCGTTTCGGCAAGTTCAAACACTACAATTACAATTATTCCTAAAGCAACTGCAGATGCTGGCGTAGATGCGCAAATTTGTGAAGGTAGTTCATACCAAATTACAACTGCTTCTGCTTCAAACAATATTGGCGTTCAATGGAGTACTAATGGGGATGGAACTTTCACAGGAGGTTCAACTATTTCTCCAACCTATACTCCTGGTCCTAGTGACAATAATAATGGTTCGGTTACATTAACATTAGTAGCTACTAAAAACTTCCCATGTAATGCAAATGCAGTGGATGAAATGACATTAATTATTAATAAAATACCAACCATAACTGTTATTAATCCAAATGTAGATTTATGTGTGGGAGACCCTTCTTATATTGTTACTGGAGTAGTACCTTCTCATTATGATACACTTACTTGGACAAGTTCTGGATCTGGAACATTTGCACCTAATAATAGTGCCATTGCACCAACATACTTTCCTTCTGCAAGTGATTATACACTAGGAACTGTAACATTAACTTTAACTGCAGCAAGAAACCCATTAAATTGTAATTCTTCTACATCTAATACAATTACGTTGCATTTTATTAGTCCGCCTACTGCTGATGCTGGACCTGCAAACGCAACCATTTGTGAAGGATCAAGTTATGTTACTATTGGAACTAATGCTACAAATGAATCTAATGTAACGTGGTCAACAACTGGTACAGGTACTTTTACAAGTGCTACTACTTTAACTGCTACATATACTCCATCTCCAGCAGATTATAATTTAGGCTTTGTAGATTTAACGTTAATGGCAAATCCATTAAATCCGTGTGCGGCTCCTGCCACCGATGTGATTCGATTATTTTTACAAAAATTACCCGTTATCACTTTAACTGCTACTGACGCTATCTGTGTAACTGAAAATTCTTATGGAATAGGTGGCACAACTGTAACAGATTACGATCCTACCTCTATTGTTTGGACTACTAGTGGAACTGGTACATTCTCACCATCAGGAAATGCCTTAAACCCGGTTTATAACCCTTCAAATGCTGATTTAGCTTCTGCATCTGTGACATTAACACTTACTGTAAATTCAATTACACCATGTGTTGTTCCCGTATCAAGTACATTGGTTTTATCATTCCAAAAAGTACCAGTTGCAAATGCAGGTTTCAATATTACAAGATGTGCAATACCATTTCAAATTACTGATGCAACTGCTAATTTAGCAACTGTATCCAATTTAGTTTGGTCAACATCCGGTACAGGCACCTTTGATTTTACCAACATCATAGATCCTATTTACACACCAAGTGCAGCCGATATTTTAAGTGTTAACCCAATTCGACTAACCTTAACTGCCAATCCAATAGCACCTTGTGCTTTTCCTTTAGTGAGTTTTATTGATGTAACTTTAATTAAAACACCAAGTATTACCGTTGTAACACCACAACCAACAATATGTGAAGATGAGACAAATGTTTTAGTAAATGGAACTGTTGTGCAAAATGAAGCTTCTTATAATTGGACATCAACTACTGGAACAGGTACTACTATTTCAAATGCAACTTCTTTAACTCCAATAGTAACTCCTAGTTTAACTGATATTAATAATAATTACATCGATTTAACTATCACTGCAATACCTGATGCGCCTTGTAGTACTACTGTAACAAAAACAGTACGCATTCCAATACAGAAAAAACCAAGTGTAAGTGCAGGTGCAGCTCAAACTATATGTGAAGGAAATGTAATTACAACAACCGATGCTTTATCTAGTAATGTAACCAATTTAACTTGGAATAATAATGGTGGAGACGGAACGTTCTCAACTTCAAACTTAAACACCGTTACAGAATATACACCAGGTCCAATTGAAATTGCAAATGGAAGCGTTACTTTAACAGTGACTGCAGACGCTATTGCTCCTTGTGTTGGAACAGTTACTGCTACTGTTGTACATTTAATTACAAAAAATCCAGTAATCACTGTTAATCCATCACAAGTTACAATTTGTGAAACAGGAACCTATCAAGTGCCATTGAGTCAAGTTACGGTAGGTAATCCAACTTCAATAGCTTCAATTCAATGGACAACAACTAATGGTTCGTTATCAGGAAGTACGACTTTTACACCTACCTATACCCCATCAGGTCCAGATATTATTGCTGGTTTTGCAAATTTAGTTTTAACTGTAACTCCAATTGCGCCTTGTGCAACACCAATAGTAAAAACAATACGAGTAAATATTTCCAAGAAAGCTACAATTGATGCTACACAAGCCAATTATACTTTTTGTGAAAATACACCAAAACAACTAAATGCAGTATTTGACCATCATGACCCAGCAACTATTAGTTGGGCAATCGTTTCAGGTTCTGGAACTTTGTCTGGGATAAATATAGCTACCCCAATATTTACCCCAGATACTTCAAGCACAACTGTTATCATTGAAGTAAGTGTAAACAGTAATGCACCTTGTACTGAAGTAACAACACAACAATTTACATTGGATGTAATTAAAAAACCAATTGTAACTTTTGCTAACACAACGGATATTATTTGTAATACACAAACTTCCTATGCTTTAAATGCAACTACTATTGCTGCCACGGTTACAAATACAACCACAAATACAACCTATTTGTGGACCACAACTGGAACCGGTACTTTTGCAAGCAATACAGCTTTAGTAACTACTTATAATTTTTCTGCAGCTGATTTATTATTGAATACGATAACCTTACGTTTAACAGCTCAGTCAGATGCTTTATGCGCTATGACTGACTTTGAGGAAATAATAATTACGATTAAACCTGCTCCAATTGTAACGACAACTCCAAACGAAACAATATGCGAAGGGACAGTATTTACAGCAACAGCAACAGCAACAAATGAAAATACCGTATTATGGACAACTAGCGGAACATCTAATGGAACGTTTACCAATGAAAATGCTGAAACAGCTCAATATACACCAGGAAGTAACGATATAAATGGTTTTACACTTCTATTTACTGCTTTTGGCGACCCAGTATGTTCGGTAGCAACCGCAACGAAAACAGTTACTATTCAAAAACTACCGCTACTAGATGCTGGTGTTGAAAATAGAAATAATTGTTCTAGCGAACCTTTCCAAATAACTGGAGTTACTGGTCAAAATAATGGAACGATAACTTGGACTTCAAACTCAAGTAGTGGAGTTAATAGCGGAACTTTTAGTAATACCTCTATTTTAAATCCAATATACAACCCAAGTGCAGCTGAAATTGCAGCAGGCACACCAATTATATTGACTGTAACATCTCAATCAATAGCACCATGTACTGGCACTGTGACTGATTTTGTTATTTTAAATTTAACACCAACTCAAGTAGTTAATGCAGGTTTAAATCAAACCATTTGTGAAGATGAAACTGTAAGTTTAAATGGTTCGGCAAGTAATTCTGTTAGCTATAATTGGACTACTAATGGAGATGGTACATTTAGTGATGCAACATTATTAACTACAAATTACATTCCGGGTAGTGCCGATATACTAAACGAAACAGTTACATTAACTTTAGAAGCAACAAGTAATTCAACTTGCCCACCTGCAACTGATAGTACGGTTATCACTATTCGTAAAAATCCTACTGCAAATGCAGGTATCGCAGCAACAATTTGCGAAGGATCTAATTATACTTTAGCTATTGGAGATGCAACTGCAACAAATTATACTTCATTAGTTTGGTCAGCAACAGGACCTGGTGCACTAGATGTTACTACAATTGATACATTAACACCTACTTATATTCCAGCTGCAGGACAAACAGGAACAGTAACGTTAACACTAACTGCAAAAGGATATACTGAATGTGCTCAAGATGCAGTTTCTGTTAAAACAATTACTATAGTTCCAAGTCCTTTTGTATCTGTTATAAGTTCAAAAACAATATGTGAAGGTTCTACATTAACCATTTCAAATACGGATGCTTCAGCAACAAATTACTCTAGTTTACAATGGAGTTCTTCGAATGGTTTAGGAACTTTTACACCTAATAATGCAACAGCTACAACCTATACTCCTGCAACAGGTCAAACTGGAAATGTAACGTTATCTCTTACCGCTTCTTCTGCAAATGGAGTGTGTCCTAGCAGTGTTGGAAATCTTCAATTAAATATAATAGCAAAACCAATCGTTGAGGCAGGAACTAACGGAACCATTTGTCAAAATGGAACTTATACAGTAACTGGGGCTGATGTTCAAAATGCTAGTCTTTATTCGTGGAGCGTTTCAGGTCCAGCAATCATTGTGCCTGGTACAGAAAATACTTTAAATCCAGAAATTGATCCTAATGATAATGCATCAGGAACTATTACAGTTACTTTAACAGCTACAGGCATAGGAATATGTCCAGTAACCGTTACTGATAATTTAACTATTCAAATTAATCCAGCTCCTACAGTAACAGCTGGATCAGACGGATTCTTATGTGAAGGAACGGGCTCATTCCAATTAAATGGAAATGTTACTAATGCAACCAATTATTCATGGACAACTACAGGTGGAGGTACAATTCAGCTTACTGCTAATCCACTAGCGCCATTATATATTCCAAGTGCTAGTGATTTCAATACTTCAACTGGTGTAAATGTTATTACTATTACGTTAAATGCAACAACTACCAATGGATGTAGTGCTGCTTCAGATAGTATGCAACTTACATTGTATGCAAAACCAAAAATTTCTGCAGGAATTGACTTAGTTGCTTGTGAAGATAATACTTCTGCAATATTAAATGGAGCTAGTGTATTAAACTACAACTCTGGTTATACAATTACTTGGACGTCAACTGGAAATGGAACATTCGATTATACAAGTTCTAACGGTGGAATTAATCCTGTCTATATTTTTGGCAGTAATGATACTTCTAGTGTTACCTTAACTATGTCGGTATTACCTAATGCAAATTGTCCACAGGTAGCTGTTACAGATTCAATGACCATTACAATTAATCAAAATCCAGCTATCACTACTACATCGAATGTAATTTCAATGTGTGGTGAAACGTTTACGCTGCCTGATTTGGTTACTGTTTCTAATAGTAATAATTTATTATGGACTAATATTACCGGAGTTTCTGGTACTCCTGGAAGTTTGACAAATGCTACTACCGAAACGCCTACTTTTACGCCTTCAATAAATGAAATTGCAAATGGCTTTGTTGAATTACAACTAACAGCTACACCTATTTCTGGATGTAATCTTCCAGCGACAACTATAATTAGAGTAAATTTACAACCAAAGGCTAAAATTAATCTTGTACCAAGTGTACCTACCAATATTACGGCCTGTCAAGGTGAAGTTATAACTATCAACAATATTGCATCTGTTGAAGATTATTCAACATTCTTGTGGACCGAAAACGGAACAGGATCTATTGTACCTTCAACATTAAACACATTAAACCCAGAATATACTCCTGGAATTAATGAAACTGGTGTAGTTACTTTTACATTACAAGCTACAAATTTAGCTCCTTGTACTGGTTTGGTTTCTCAAATTGTAACTGTTACTATTGCACCTCAACCTACTGTAAATGCAGGACCTGATGTAACCATTTGTGAGAATACACCATTGGCATTAAATACAGCCACAACAACCAATAGTAACTCTTATGTTTGGTTGAGTTCTGAAAATAGCAATGGCACATCAAGTCCAGGATATACAGGAGGGTCATTCTCTAACATAAATATTATCAACCCTATCTATACACCAAGTCAAGATGACATTAATTTAGGGTATGTTTATTTAACGATAAGAGCGGCAAATACTTCTTGTAATTCTTTAGTTACAGATGTTATTAAAGTTACGATTACGCCACAGATTACAGTTGCAGCAGGTTCAAATGCAACTATTTGTGAAGGAAGTGCCTTTACATTAGCTGGAGCTTCTCATACCAATGCTGTGGGCTATACTTGGACGAGTTCTCAAAACAGCAGTGGAACTTCAATTCCTACTTATATTTCTGGTTCGTTCAGTAGCAATTCGATTTTAAATCCAGTATATACACCAAGTTTAGATGATATTAATCTAGGTTATGTTTATTTAACAATTACTGGTACTGGAGGCACTAATTGTCCTATAGCAACCAGTCAAATGAAATTGACGATTGTTAAACAACCAACGGTATCTACTACAGATGTTCAAATGTGTATGAATACACCTCAAATTAGTTTAAATGGTAGTGCAACAAATTACCAATCATTAAACTGGAGTATTTATAGCGGACCTGGAAGTATTTCAACTAATCCTTTAGACCCATTACATCCTACATTTATTTCTGGAATATCAGGATTAAATACTGTTCAAACTACAGTGGTTAGATTATATGCAGAACCTATTCCTGGATGTGCTCAATCTACAGCAGTTTACGACGATTTAGTAATTACAATTCAACCGCTACCTAGCGTTGAAGCAGGTTCCAATGGTGCAGTATGTTATGTGCCAGGACAACCAATTACACCTTTTGCAATTACTGGAACTACGGTAACTAATGCAAGTAGCCAAAGTTGGTCTTCATCAGGTGTAGGGGTTTTCAATACTGGAACACCAGTAACCTATCAATCTTTCAGTACAATTTGTGCTACAGAAACTTTAACTTTAACTGCTAATGGTATTGGTGCGTGTAGCACAAGTACGGTTTCAGATAACATAAATCTTACAATAAATTGTGCTGTACCAAGTTTAGGTACAATTACATCAAACGCACCAGCAACAGTTTGTGAAGGTACTACAGCTACCTATACTATTCCTGTAAATACATCAATTCAAACCTATACTTGGAGTGTTCCAACAGGTGCAACAATTCAATCTGGACAAGGAACAAATGCAATCAGTGTACTTTTTGGTGCTAACTCTGGAAATATTTCTGTAACAGGGACTAATGGTTGTGGAAGTGCAATTGCTAGTACTCCAATTACTGTAAATACATTGCCAACAGGGGTTTCAATAACTGGACCTCAAACAGTATGTGCAGGTGCAACTAATTTAGTTTATACTGCTTCCCCAATTCCAAATGCTACAACTTATGTATGGACATTACCAAATGGAAGTACTATTATTACAGCTACTAATACCATTACAATAGCTATTGGTGTAAATGAAACATCTGGAAATTTAAGCGTTGCAGGAAATAACTCATGTGGATTAGGTTCCTCATCTTCTGCATTCCCAATAACCATTAACCCAAAACCGGTACTTACAAGTACATTAAATCCAGCTGCAATATGTAGTGGAACCGTATTTAATTACATCCCAACAACTGCAACCATTGGAAGTACGTTCTCTTGGACTCGAGCAATTCAACCAGGAATATCAAATGTGGCTGCTTCTGGACCTGGAAGTATTTCTGAAACATTAGTAAATTCTACAACCAGTGATCTAATTGTTTCTTATGAAATTACAATTACAACGCCACAAGGTTGTACTAATTCTCAATTTATAAGTTTTACTTTATATCCTGCTCCTAGCCTAACATCTAACCCAACTCCTAATCCAATTTGTACTGGAAGCACATTTAATTATCCGCCTTCTTCATCTACATCTGGAACAATTTTATGGCAAAGAAATGCTACTTCAGGAATTCTTGAAACTGCTAATAATGGGTCTGGTCTTATAAATGAAGTTCTAACAAATACTACAAATTCACCAATAACCGTAACTTATTTACTTACGCTGCCTGCCACAACTAATGGTTGTACGAATGCAACTCAAATAAACGTTCCGGTAGTTGTGAATCCAAATAATACGGTTTCATCGGCTTCTAGTGCGCAAACATTATGTATTAATACGATTTTACCGTCTATTACACATACTACAACAGGTGCAACAGGTATTGGAACTCCTACTGGTTTACCTACAGGCGTAACAGCTTCTTGGTTAGCCAATACAATTACCATAAGTGGTGCGCCAACGATATCTGGTATATTTAATTATACTATTCCATTAATTGGAGGGTGTGGTACGGTAAATGCAACTGGAAGTATTACAGTAAATCCAAACAATACAGTAACATCAATTGCAAGTAATCAAACATTATGTATTAATTCACCTTTAACTCCTATTTCACATACAACAACAGGTGCTACTGGAATTGGAACAGCAACTGGTTTACCAACTGGTGTAACAGCAACTTGGATTGCCAATACCATTACTTTTAGTGGTGTTCCATCGGAATCAGGTATATTTAATTATAACATCCCTTTAACAGGAGGTTGTGGAGGTGCTGCTACTGGAACGATTACAGTTATTCCAAGTAATACAGTAACTCCTGCCGTTTTAACTCCAACATTATGTATCAATACGCCTTTAACACCAATTATTCATAATACAACAGGTGCAACGGGTATTGGAACAACAACTGGTTTACCTGCTGGTGTTACTGCTTCTTGGGCTTCAAATACAATAACGTTAAGTGGTACTCCAACAGTATCAGGTACATTTAATTATAGCATCCTTTTAACTGGAGGATGTGGTACGGTAAATGCAACAGGAAGTATTATTGTAAATCCTGACAATACTGTAACTTCAACTGCAAGTAATCAAACAGTATGTATCAGTACGGCTTTAACGCCTATTACTCATAACACAACTGGCGCTACTGGAATAGGTGCAGTTTCTGGCTTACCTTCAGGAGTAATAGCGGCATGGGCAGGAAATATAATCACGATAAGTGGTACGCCAACAGCTGCTGGTATATTTAATTACAGTATTCCGTTAACAGGTGGCTGTAATACTGTGTTTGCTACTGGAACTATAACTGTGAATCCAAACAATACTGTAACGCCATCATCTGGACCACAAACAGTATGTATCAATACGATTTTAACAACTATTACACATAACACTACCGGTGCAACTGGAATTGGTTCAGTTACTGGTTTACCAGCTGGTGTAACAGCTTCTTGGTCAACGAATATAATAACTATAACTGGTGCGCCTACAGCTATAGGAACATTTAATTATAGCATCCCATTATTAGGAGGGTGTAGTACTATTAATGCTACGGGTACTATTATTGTGAATCCAGATAATACAGTTTCATCGGCTTCTAGTGCGCAAACATTATGTATTAATACGATTTTACCGTCTATTACACATACTACAACAGGTGCAACAGGTATTGGAACTCCTACTGGTTTACCTACAGGCGTAACAGCTTCTTGGTTAGCCAATACAATTACCATAAGTGGTGCGCCAACGATATCTGGTATATTTAATTATACTATTCCATTAATTGGAGGGTGTGGTACGGTAAATGCAACTGGAAGTATTACAGTAAATCCAAACAATACAGTAACATCAATTGCAAGTAATCAAACATTATGTATTAATTCACCTTTAACTCCTATTTCACATACAACAACAGGTGCTACTGGAATTGGAACAGCAACTGGTTTACCAACTGGTGTAACAGCAACTTGGATTGCCAATACCATTACTTTTAGTGGTGTTCCATCGGAATCAGGTATATTTAATTATAACATCCCTTTAACAGGAGGTTGTGGAGGTGCTGCTACTGGAACGATTACAGTTATTCCAAGTAATACAGTAACTCCTGCCGTTTTAACTCCAACATTATGTATCAATACGCCTTTAACACCAATTATTCATAATACAACAGGTGCAACGGGTATTGGAACAACAACTGGTTTACCTGCTGGTGTTACTGCTTCTTGGGCTTCAAATACAATAACGTTAAGTGGTACTCCAACAGTATCAGGTACATTTAATTATAGCATCCTTTTAACTGGAGGATGTGGTACGGTAAATGCAACAGGAAGTATTATTGTAAATCCTGACAATACTGTAACTTCAACTGCAAGTAATCAAACAGTATGTATCAGTACGGCTTTAACGCCTATTACTCATAACACAACTGGCGCTACTGGAATAGGTGCAGTTTCTGGCTTACCTTCAGGAGTAATAGCGGCATGGGCAGGAAATATAATCACGATAAGTGGTACGCCAACAGCTGCTGGTATATTTAATTACAGTATTCCGTTAACAGGTGGCTGTAATACTGTGTTTGCTACTGGAACTATAACTGTGAATCCAGTACCTGTAGTAAACATAACGAATCCAGCACCTGCTTGTCTTCCAGCAACCGTTGATATTACTGCAACAACTGCTGGTTCTACACCTGGTTTAAGTTATACATATTGGAATAATAGTGCAGCAACAATTGCATTAGTAAATCCAAGTACCGTTTCTATTTCTGGCACGTATTATATTAAAGGAACAAATTCTTTTGGATGTTCAACCATAAGTCCGGTTGTGGTAAATATTAACCCATCACCTACTGCAACAATTACGGGTCAAAATAGTTTTATTGTTTGTCAAAATGGAACACAACCACAAATAACTTTTACAGCTTCAAACGGAACAGCACCTTACACGTTTACATATCAAGTAATTAGTAATGGTTTTGCTGGGCCAATACAAACTGTAACTACGCTAGGAGCTAGTTCTAGTTCAACTATTTCGTTTCCAACAACAGTTTCTGGTAACCATACCATTACGCTATTATCTATTCAAGATTCAAGTGTTGCTTTGTGTAATTCAACCAATATAACATTACCAAATACAGCATTTGTAACAGTTCAACAAGTAGGTACAATAATTCCTATCAACCAAGCTGTGGTTTCACAAACTGTATGTCAAAATACTCCAATTACACCAATTATATTTACTATTGGAGGTGCTGCTACAAATGCTTTTGCTACCAATTTACCAAATGGACTAAGTGGTAGTTATGCTTCAGGTATATTTACAATTTCTGGAACACCTTTAGCAACAGGAGTATTTAACTACGTTGTGAATACATCAGGTTCAACAAATGGATGTAATTCAACCTATACTGGTACCATAACTGTAAATTCAAATGATAGTATTTCAATACTACCTCCAGCATTGGTTAATCAAACGGTATGTAATAATGTTGCCATTCAACCTATTGTTTATAACCTAGGCGGTGGAGCAACTGGCGGTACCGTTACTTTTAGTCCTTCACAACCACTTGGAATTACGTGGTCAATAGTAAGTAATGTAATTACAATTTCTGGTGCTTCTAATACCATTGGTTCATTTAACTACACAGTACAATCATTTGGAATTTGTGGACAGTCAAATGCAACAGGAAACATAACTATTAATCCTAGTACAACCATTTCGCTTGTTTCTGGTAATCCAAATACAACGGTTTGTATTGGAAGTTCTATTGCATCACCGATTCAGTATAGCATAACTCCGGCAAGTGCAACAATGGTAGTTACAGGATTACCAACTGGTGTTACATTTGATCCAACAACAGGAATTATTACTGGAACGCCTACACAAAGCGGAACATTCCCATATAGTATAACTTCAACCACAACTTGTGGAAATACACTTACGGGGACAATTATCGTGAACCCTTTACAGTCGATTGGATATCTATCAGGAAATACCAGTCAAGTAGCGTGTCAAAACTCACCTATAGATCCTATAAATTTCTTAGTATCAGAAGGCGTTAATACAGTTACCGTTACCCCACCCTTACCTGCAGGTATCAATTATAATATTGCAAGTGGAATTCTTACGATTTCTGGCACCCCAACAAGTCCTACTAGTTTAGCGCAAAATTATACCATAACTACGCAAGGCACTTGTGGGCCTCAAGCAACTTACAGCATTACTTTTGATATTCGTCCAGAAGCTACAATAACCCTTACAGCAGGTTCAGGAAGTATTAATCAATCGGTTTGTCAAAGTTCAGCTATTATCCCGATTACCTTTACAATTGGTGGTGGTGCGACTGGGGTTATATTTCCAAATCCAATGCCTGATGGAGTAACATGGAGTTTTAATGCTGGAACTGGTGTATATACCATTCAAGGGAATCCATTAGTTAACGGAATTTTTAATTTCCCTATCACTACAACTGGTTGTCCTAAAACCATATTTATAACCATTTCAAATGTAAATACTGCGGTAGGAATAGTATTGACATCACCTACTGGCACCGATAATCAAACATTATGTCAATCTACATTTAGTTCACCTATACAACCGATTATTTATAATGTAATTGGAGCAACAAATATTGTAGCAAATGGACTACCACCTGGAGTAACAGCAGTGTTTTCTGTACCTACTGGTCAATTAATTATTTCTGGAACACCATTAGTTTCTGGCGTTTATAATTATACAGTTACTTCTCAACCTTGTTCTATTGTTAAAGCAGGTGTAATAAGAGTATCTACTCCTATCTCTATTACTAATGAAGTAGTAACAAACGTTTCTTGTAGTAATGAAAATGATGGTGCTATTTCGGTTACCATTGTGGGTGGAGTTTCAGTTGGTGGATTGTATGCAATACGTTGGACAGGACCAAATGGTTTCCAACAAAATCAAACTACAATTACTGGACTTGCAGCTGGTACATATGTACTTTCTGGCACTGATGCGATTGGATGTCCTATACCAACAGTAAGTTATACGGTTTTACCAGCCCAACCAATTATTATTTCTTTACAATCTTCAACTAATATTGATTGTAATGGGGTATTGGGATGTGCTAACTTTAATATAACTGGTGGTAGTGGTATTTACACTGATTTTACATTACAATATTTAGATCCATCATTGGAAACATTAGTAACGTTACCTCCACCAGCTAATAATAATTATTTTAATATTTGTGATTTAAGAGCAGGTATATATTATTTAACAGTTGAAGACAGTAATGATTGTTCAACTATACCTTACTTATTTACTATTTATGATTATAGTGCGTTATCAATAGAAAATATTACAATGGATGAAGATTTATGTCAAGATAATCCTGGTAAAATAAGAATTAAGGTAAATAGTCTCGATCCAAGCTTAACGTTCTATTACAATGATGTATTAGTTCCATTTGTAGATTTAGGTGATAATATTTATGAATTATCAATAAACACACCTACTACTCCTTTTGGAATAGTGAAAGTTAGAAATAGTCAAAATTGTTGGAGAGAGATTCAAGTTTCAACTGCCATAATTACACCAGATTTTGAATTTACATCAAACGATTTTCAAAATTATGGCTATTATTCTGTGAATGAAAGTGTTCAATTTACACACTTAGTTAACATGAGTTCTATTCCAGCAGAATATGATTATATCGTTTGGGATTTTGGAGATAATACACCATTTAAAGTGTTTTATAATCCGGAAGATTTAACTCCAAATGGTATTGGCGAAAATTTTGAAACCGTGTTCCATACTTATACAACAAATGGAATTTATGAAATTACATTAACCGTTTATAACAGATTTGGTTGTTCTAGAAAAATAAGTAAAACAATTGTTATAGGAAGTGGTGCAACTATAATGTTACCAACCATTTTTACACCAAATAACGATGGAATAAATGATTATTTCAGACCTTCATTACTTGGCATTAAGGATGTTGCGATGCAAATTTATGATAACTGGGGCAACTTAGTTTATGAAATTGAATCTGAAGTTGCATTACTAGGTCCAGATTGGGGTTGGAATGGAATTGAAAAAGGTCAAAACGAACCAATTAATAATAATTACAGATATTATATAATGGCAACAGCTATTAATGATGTTAAAATTCAGAAAGAAGGTAGATTCCTACTTGTAAAATAATTAAATATGAAAAAGAACAACAGCTTTTTGCTTTTAATACTATTATTTTCGACTATAGCTTTTAGTCAAGATTATATATATAAAAATCAAAACATGGTGCCGGGGTCAATTAATCCAAGTTTTTATGGGTTTGGAGATTCCTCGAAAGCAGGTGTAATATATAGTTCAGAAGGTTTCAATCAAAATAGTAAAATGGACAATAGATTTGCTTTTGCCAACCATTATTTTGACAACAATGACTTTTCTTTAGCAGTTGATGTCAATTCAATGCAAATTAGTTCGTTAGGTTATACATCAAATTCTGCGAATCTACATTACATCTATAAAACCCAACTTAATGATGAATGGATTTTTAATCCTTCGGTATCTGTAGGTTTTGGAAGTACGAAACTAGACTTTAATTCGTTAGTTTTTGAAGATCAATTAAATGTATATACTGGTTCAATTGTAGGCATTTCAAATGATCCTGTTAATATTAACAATAACGTTAATTATTTTGATGTTGGTGCTGGAGTTAGCTTCTATAATACAAGTGATTTTTTTGCTGATAATTCTGATATTTTACTTGGGGCAAATATTAAACATCTAAATAGACCTGAAACATCGTTTAATAGTGATGAATCAAATATTAAAGACTTATTTATTTCTTTACAAACTGGAATTCAATTTGATATAAATCAATACAATCAGGGCTTTTTACCTTATTACTCTTATTTATATTTTTATAATACTTTTTCGAAGCAAGGAGCTAAATCGAGAATTGATTTATATCAAGAAGCTATTTTAGGAAATATAGGATTTGGTTTAAACCAACATTTTAATAATTTCGATGGTTTTTCAGTTTCGCAATTTGGTGCATCGCTATCAATATTTATTGAAGAAATAGAAGTTGGAGTTAATTATTCTGTAGAAATGGGAGGTAATAAAATTGCTGGAGCAACTTATAATACATTTGAAATGTATATTACTTTTGATTTCAATCCATTTAAGAAAAATAGAAGAGGCGATAATAGTAGATTTTATGATATGAATTAAAATATAAATCTATTTCAACATAAAATTTGCAAAACAATAAAGAGTTATTTAATTATAACTCTTTATTGTTTTATAGACGTTTCAAAAGGAATTCGATTGAGTAAACTACGCCCTAACGTTACTTCATCGGCATATTCTAATTCGTCACCCACAGCAATTCCTCTTGCAATAGTTGATGTTTTAACGGAATATTCTTTAATTTGTTTGTAAATATAAAAGTTGGTCGTGTCTCCTTCCATTGTGGAACTTAATGCAAAAATAATTTCGGACACTCCTCCCCCTTTTACTTTTTCAACTAATGAAGTTATTTTTAGTTGGGAAGGACCAATACCTTCAATTGGCGAAATTTTACCTCCCAATACATGATAAACTCCTTTAAACATATTAGTGTTTTCCAGTGCCATAACATCTCGCACATCTTCAACCACACAAATAATTGATTTATCTCGTGACGAATTGGAACAAATAGAACAAACTTCAGCATCTGAAATGGTATGGCATGTAGCACAAAACTGAATATCTTTTCGCATTGTTGCCAATGCTTGTGCTAATTCTTCTGTTTGTTCTAGCGGCTGTTTTAATAAATGCAACACCAATCGCAAAGCAGTTCGTTTACCAATTCCTGGTAATTGTGCCATTTCGTTGACGGCGTTTTCTACTAATTTTGAAGGCAATTCCATTTCACAAAAGTAACAAATTTTACTCGTTAGTTTATTTGAAAAAGTGAAGATTATTTATGTAAATTGCCACTATTAAAATTAAATAGAAAAATGAGTCCATTTGCAATTTTATCGTTAATCGTAGTTTACTTTGGTTTACTTTTTATCATTTCTTATTTTGTAAGTAGAAAAGATAGCGGAAATGAAGCGTTTTTTAAAGCGAATAAAAATTCTAAATGGTATTTAGTAGCCTTCGGAATGATTGGTACTGCTTTATCAGGTGTAACCTTTATTTCAGTACCAGGCGAAGTAGGAAATCCAGATTTACAATTCAAATATTTTCAATTTGTTCTAGGGAATGCCATTGGGTTTCTAATTATTGCAAAAATATTATTGCCGCTTTATTATCGGATGAACCTTACTTCTATTTATGGTTACATTGAACAAAGACTAGGCACTGTAAGTTATAAAACCGCTGCTTCCATTTTTCTGATTAGCAGAACGATTGGTTCGTCCTTTAGATTGTATTTAGTAGTTATTGTTTTACAACGTTATGTCTTTGACTATTACGGAATTCCGTTTGCATTAACTGTTCTCATTTCGTTAGCATTAATATTTGCCTATACTTATAAAGGCGGTTTAAAAACAATCATTATTACTGATACACTTCAAACATTTTTCTTAGTTTCTTCGGTATTTTTAACGATTATATTTATTTGCAATCATCTTGATTTAAGTTTTTTTGAAGCCTTTGAAACCGTAAAAGAAAGTCAGTATTCTAAAATATTCTTTTTTGATGATTACCAAAGTGGCAATTATTTTTGGAAACAACTTCTTGGCGGAATATTTGTAACCATCGCAATGGTAGGCCTTGATCAAGATTTAATGCAAAAGAATTTGAGTTGTGCAACCATTGGAGAAGCTCAGAAAAACATGTTTACGTTTACCGGAATTTTTGTTATTATAAATATTTTCTTTTTAAGTGTTGGAGCGTTAATATACATCTATGCTGCAAAAAACGGCATCGATGTTCCTCTTGACCTTGTTTCAGGAAAACCAAGAACCGATTTATTATTTCCTGAAATTGCTTTTAATCATTTAACGTTGATTCCTGCAATTGTGTTTTTGTTAGGTTTAACTGCGGCTACTTTTGCCACAACCGATTCTGCTTTAACTGCTTTAACTACATCATTTTGTGTTGATTTTTTAGGAATGGACAAAGCTGCAAATCAAAATAAACCCAACATTGTTAGAAACCGCCATTTAGTGCATATTGGATTTTCTTTATTGATGTTTATTGTAATCTTAATTTTTAATTCGCTCACAGATCAATCGGTCGTTTCAATGATTTTTACTGTTGCGAGTTATACTTATGGCCCTTTATTGGGTTTATATGCTTTTGGATTATTTATAAAATCGAAAACAGTTCACGATAAGTTAGTTCCCATCGTTTGTATAATTGCACCATTAGTTACTTATTGGATTTACAGCAATGCTACCGAATGGTTTTCTGGTTATGTATTTTCGGTAGAAATTATTATCATAAATGGAATTATTACTCTAATTGGATTACTTATTATTAGCAAACCAACCCAAGAAAACACCAGATATTAAAATTGATTAGTCGCAAGCATTACTAATGTACACGCTACTTCATGACTAATCTTATTTTCTTTCAAAATGGCATAAAATTCAGGATTTTCTGTGCCAGGATTAAAAATAACACGTCTTGGATGTAAGGATAAAATATAATCATAGTATTCCGATTGTACTTTTGCATTAACATATAACGTTACGGTATCAATGCCTTGAAATGCTATTTTTTAGGTTTCAATGGGAACATCAAAAGCAATTCCCTTTTGCGCACCAATTGCAACTACTTGATGACTTTTATCGACTAAATTGTGAATGGCTTTATAAGAGTAGCGTTCCTTATTTGTAGAAGCACCTATTACTAATGTTTTCATTATCTAATATTTTTTATAAATTTATGAAATAATCTTTACACAATTACCGATAGAATTCTAAAATTTTATTTCACTCTAAAATTGTTTTGTATCTTTACAAAAAATCAGATATGGAAGTATTCGTTTATTTATTTGCAGCACTTTTCTCGGTATTAAATCCAATTGGAACAGTACCTATTTTCGTAGGATTAACCCAAGATTACACCAAGAAAGAGCGATCTAAAGTTTCGCTTTGGACTGCATTTAATGTGTTTATTATACTTTTAGTATCCTTTTTTATTGGTCAATATGTATTATCATTTTTCGGAATTACCATTACTGCTCTTCGGATTGCAGGAGGAATAATTATTGCAAGTTCTGGTTTTTCGTTATTGAATGGAAAATTTTCTAAAAATAAAGGAATTGATAAAAAAGCCGAAGTTGAAGCACACAGCAGAAATGATATTGCTTTAACGCCTTTAGCCATGCCAATGTTAGCAGGTCCGGGTTCCATTTCGTTATTAATTGCTTATTATCAAGATCATCATAGCACTAATGAAATCATTATTTCTACACTAGCAATTTTTGTTGTTGCTTTTGCTATTTATTTTGTTTTGAGGAGTGCCCATTATTTAGCTAAAATATTAGGCGCTTCAGGAATTGTTGCTATTTCAAGAATTATTGGATTTTTAACGATAGCAATTGGTATTCAATACATCATAAGTTCAGTTTTGAGTATTGTAAGAGGTGTTTAATTAATAAATTCCAAAAGTAAAATTCCAAATTCCAATTATTGGACACAGACTAAAAAAATTCCAAATTCCAAAAGTTAAATAAAACCACTTTTGGAATTTGGAATTTTTTATATTGAATTTACTCCTTTGGTAAGAAAATTTCAGCCATCATACAACGAGCACTTCCACCTCCACACGCTTCAATTGTATCTAAACTCGAACTCACAATAATAACATGCTCCTCTAATTGCGCAATTTGTTTTTTAGTCAAACTTTGATTTGCCGATGCACTCATAATTAAATATCTTCTATCATCTGTTCCTTTGACTTCGAGCATATTTCCAGCAAAATTATTCACTTGGTCTTCGGTGATTAGAATTACCTCTTTTTCATCACCTTTTAAACTATCCAAAACCATTTTACGCTCTTTTTTATCATCAATACAATCGGCACAAATAACTGCAAATGTTTCGCCAACACACATAATTACATTGGTATGATAAATGTGTTTTCTTTCTCCATTTACCGTTTGAAAAGCTTCAAAAATTACAGGTGTAAATTCAAAATCCTCGCAAAATTCAATAAATAATTCTTCATCTGCTCTCGGCGATAATGCACAATACGCTTTTCCATTTGCTCTATCTAAAACAATACTTCCAGTTCCTTCTAAGAAAACATCATCTTCTTCGGCTGAAGTATAATCCATTATTTCATTAATAAGAAATCCAGCTGCTTCTAAATTATCTAAAACATCTTCGCGACGCTCTAAACGACGATTTTCGGCAAACATTGGATATAAAACAACATCGCCATTTTCATGAAATGAAATCCAGTTATTTGGAAAAATACTATCAGGAGTATCTGGACTTAGCGTATCTTCAACAACTAAAACATTCAATCCGATCATTTTTAATTTTTGAACGAAAGTATCAAATTCTTCTTGCGCTTTAGCATTAACTGAAGTTGGCGTTAAATTATCCAAAACTTTTTGGTAATAATTATTTACAGCAGTTTGTTCATTCATTCGGAATGCTACCGGACGAATCATCAATATGGAATTAGTGGTTTGGTTCATGTTATTTTTTGTTTGAAGTTTCAGGTTTCAGGTTTCAGGTTTTACAACTTGAAACGTTAAACTTGAAACAAAATTTTTAATCTCTAATTAATGGTAAAGTTGAACATCTTAATAAGCCTTCTTGTTTGGCAATTTCGGCATACGGAATTTCTTCCACTGTAAATCCGTTTTTGCGAAGCCAGTTGTTTAATCGAATAAATTTTTTTTCAGAAACTACCACATCTGGTGCTATAGAAAATACATTAGAATTCATGTGATACATTTCTTCTCTTTCGATGTGAAATAGATTTTCTTTTCCAAATAAATTTACTAAAAACATATAATCAGCTTCTTCACGGAAACCACTTTTATAAATAATTCCTTTATTGGATCCTACTGGTTGAAAACAACAATCTAAATGTAATGCGTTATCTCGTGGCTCAATTTTCGATTTTACTAAATCAAATTCCTTAACAATTTTTTTTGGAAATAATTCTTTAATATAGTTGACACCTTGCCAATTGGTTCTTGCCGTAATATAATCTTTATAATCTGAACCTTTGTAAGTTCCAATAAAAATATAATCATTCCAAAGCATTACATCGCCGCCTTCAATATGCACTTCTTCTGGCGGACGGACTACTTTATTTGGGTTAATTTGATCAATAACATACTGAATAGCGTCTAATTCACGCTCACGATCTGGTAATATATTTGCTTTTATAAAAACATCATCAATTACAAAACCTATATCTCTTGCAAAAATTTGATTGTAATTGTCAATTATTTGGGGTCTGAAAACTTTAACATCGTATTTTTGGAATACTGCATTAAAAGCCTCCATTTCATTCACCATATCTTCTTCTACAGGATAAGTTCCTGCTTTTATGTGCTCTAATGACTTTGGATCATAGGCTTCTTCAATTGTAGGGGTTGGACCGTTACTTATTGCAGTTCCTAACACCACCGCCCTCAATCGGGAAGTTTCGTTTTTAACATTTAAAGGCAACATAGTTTATTTTTTAATTGTGCTTATTGGTTTTAGCTATAAAGCAAATATAGTAAATTGAATTGAGAAAGTGAGTCCAAAAAAACGTGTGAAATAAAAAAACCCATCGAGCGATGGGTTTAAAATTATCTGTTATGTACCTCTTTAAAATCGCGCAACGGATACCCTGTATACACTTGTCTAGGGCGACCAATTGGCTCTTTGTTAACGCGCATTTCTTTCCATTGTGCTATCCATCCGGGTAAACGACCAATAGCAAATAAAACGGTAAACATTTCAACCGGAATTCCCATAGCACGGTAAATTATTCCAGAATAAAAATCTACGTTTGGATATAAGTTTCTAGATTTGAAATATTCGTCTTCCAAAGCTACTTTTTCTAATTGTTTAGCAATATCTAATAATGGATCATCAACTCCTAAAGCCGTTAACACATCGTCAGCTGCTTGTTTAATAATCGTTGCTCTTGGATCAAAGTTTTTGTAAACTCTATGTCCAAATCCCATCAAACGGAATGAATCGTCTTTATCTTTTGCTTTTAAAACAAATTTAGCAACGTCACCTCCATTGTCATGAATTTCTTGTAACATTTCTAATACCGCTTGATTTGCACCACCATGAAGTGGTCCCCAAAGTGCAGAAACCCCTGCGGAAATTGAAGCAAACAATCCAGCATGAGAAGAACCTACAATTCTAACTGTTGAAGTTGAACAATTTTGCTCATGATCTGCGTGAAGAATAAATAATTTATCTAATGCTGCAACCACTTTTGGATCAGCTTTATAAGGTCCGGTAGGTAATTCAAACATTAATCGCATGAAATTATCTACATATCCTTTTGTGTTGTCATAATAATTTAATGGATAACCCATAGATTTTCTATAGGTCCATGTTGCAATAACAAGAAATTTACCAATTGTTTTACAAACGGCCTCATACATTTCTTTTTCGTTGTGAGGATTAACCGACTTTGGATTAAAGGCAGTTAAAGCACTTGTTAATGAAGACAAAACACCCATTGGATGTGCCGTTTTTGGAAAACCATCAATGATGTTTTTCATTTCTTCATTAACTAATGTATATTTACGAATATCGTTTTCAAATTTTTCTAATTGCGCAGTTGTTGGCAATTCTCCAAAAATCAATAAATAAGAAACTTCTAAAAAATTTGCTTTGTCGGCTAAATCTTCAATAGAATATCCTCTATATCGAAGAATTCCTTCTTCTCCATCTAAAAAGGTGATTTCACTTTTACAAGATCCCGAGTTTTTATATCCTGGGTCGATAGTGATAGCGCCAGAAGCACTACGTAATTTATCGATATCAATAGCTACCTCATTTTCAGATCCTTGAATAACCGGAAACTCATACTTTTTGCCATCGAGTTCTAATATTGCAATTTTTGACATATAGTTATAATGTGTATTTTGGAAAAATATTTATGTATCATGCGAATTTAATAAATAATACGCAAACGATAAAGTAAATTATGATAAAAAATGGTTAAATAATATACATGAAAAACCCTTTCAAAATTTACATTAAGAAAGGGTTTTATTTTTAGTTTCTGAACCAAGTTCAGTATAACAATAGTTTATCTTTTTACTTTAAAAGCATTTATACCAGGGAAATAAGCTACATCGGCTAATTCTTCCTCGATTCTTAATAGTTGATTGTATTTTGCCATTCTATCAGAACGAGAAGCCGAACCTGTTTTGATTTGTCCGCAATTTAAAGCAACCGCTAAATCTGCAATCGTATTGTCTTCTGTTTCTCCAGATCGGTGGGACATGACAGAAGTATACCCAGCGTTATGTGCCATATTTACCGCAGCGATCGTTTCGGTCAAAGTACCGATTTGATTTACTTTAATTAAAATTGAGTTAGCGATTGATTGACTAATTCCGCGAGATAATCGTTCTACATTGGTTACAAATAAATCATCTCCTACCAATTGTACTTTATCTCCTATTTTTTCGGTTAATAACTTCCAACCTTCCCAATCGTTTTCATACATTCCGTCTTCAATAGAAATAATTGGATAATTGGCAGCTAATTCAGCCAAATAGGATGCTTGCTCTTCAGAAGATCTTATTTTCCCTGTTTCGCCTTCAAATTTTGTATAGTCGTATTTTCCGTTTACATAAAATTCTGAAGCTGCACAGTCTAATGCAATCATTACATCGTCTCCAAAAGTATAACCTGCATTTGTAACCGCTAATTTAATAGAATCTAGAGCATCTTCTGTACCACCAGCTAAATTTGGTGCAAATCCACCTTCATCGCCTACTGCTGTAGATAAATTTCTGTCATGTAATACTTTTTTAAGGTTGTGAAAAATTTCAGTACCCATTTGCATTGCATGCGTAAAATTTTTCGCTTTAACTGGCATAATCATGAATTCTTGAAACGCAATTGGAGCATCAGAATGCGATCCTCCGTTGATAATATTCATCATAGGAACTGGTAGTGTATTTGCAGAAACACCACCCACATAACGATATAAAGGCATTCCTAATTCATTAGCTGCAGCTTTTGCAACCGCCAATGAAACACCTAAAATGGCATTTGCGCCTAAATTTGATTTATTAGCTGTTCCGTCTAAATCGATCATTATTCTATCGATTAGATTTTGCTCAAAAACCGACATTCCAACAACCGCTTCAGCTATTTTTGTATTTACATTTTCAACGGCTTTTAACACCCCTTTTCCCATGTATGATTTTCCACCATCACGAAGTTCAACCGCTTCATGTTCACCAGTTGAAGCACCTGAAGGAACAGCTGCTCTTCCTAAAATTCCGTTTTCTGTAATTACGTCAACTTCAACTGTTGGGTTGCCACGAGAATCTAAAATTTGTCTTGCGTGTACTTTTATGATAATACTCATTTTATATTTTTTTAGTTAGTATTTTAAGAATAATAACAAATTTAAAACTTAAAATTGAACAATATTATGAAATGCAAAAAACTTATAAACGATAACGTTTTAGTTGGTTGCAGATTTAATATTTTCGATAAATTGATCAAATAAATAGCTAGAATCGTGTGGTCCTGGACTTGCTTCTGGATGATATTGCACTGAGAAACAATTTTTAGATTTCATACGCATTCCAGCCACAGTTCCGTCATTCAAATGTTCGTGTGTCAATTCGAAATCTGGATGCTTGTCTAATTCTTCACGCACAATTGCAAAACCATGATTTTGAGAAGTAATTTCACCTTTTCCTGTTAATATATTTTTAACTGGGTGATTGATTCCGCGGTGACCGTTGAACATTTTATAAGTTGAGATTCCGTTTGCTAATCCTATAATTTGGTGTCCTAAACAAATTCCGAACAAAGGTTTATTTTCGTTTAATATTTGTTTAGCCACTTCTTGAGCACTTTCTAACGGTTCAGGATCGCCAGGCCCATTAGATAAGAAGTACCCATCTGGGTTAAACGCTTTTAAATCTTGAAAAGAAGCGTTATAAGGAAACACTTTGATGTAACAATCTCTTGTAGCAAGATTGCGAAGGATATTTGTTTTGATGCCTAGGTCTAAGGCAGAAATCTTGTATTTTGCAGTTTCGTTTCCGAAGAAGTAAGGCGTTGTAGTTGAAACTTTTGAAGCTAATTCCAATCCGTTCATATCTGGAACTTGCTTTAATCTCTCTTTTAATTCTTCAATTGGCGTTCCATCAGTACAAATAACTGCATTCATAGCCCCGTTATCTCTAATATAACTCACTAAAGCTCTTGTATCAACATCAGAAATTACTATAAGATTTTGTTTTTTCAAATAGTCAAATAAACTTTCAGTAGCATCTACGCGCGAATAATTAAAACTAAAATTTTTACACACTAATCCAGAAATTTTGACTGAATTTGACTCTACATCTTTCTCATTAACGCCGTAGTTTCCAATATGTGCATTAGTAGTAACCATAATTTGACCGAAATAAGAAGGATCGGTAAAAATTTCTTGATAACCCGTGGTTCCTGTATTAAAAGCAACTTCTCCGAAAGTAATGCCTTCAATTCCAATTGATTTTCCGTGAAAAATAGTTCCGTCTTTTAACAATAAAACGGCTTTAGATCGATTGTTGTATTTCATTGTGCTGTGTTGTTGTAGTTGCAAATTTAGTTATAAAAGTTGTTTTTTTCAACTGTTTGAATCGTAAAACCAAAAAAAAAGGATAAACTTAAAAAAGTCTATCCTTATTATATTTAAATCAATGATATCATTGTTATTCTGTAGCTTCAGTTGTTGAAGAAGTTTCCTCTGTTTGATCAGCAACCGTTGTATCGGCCACTGGAGCTTCAGGAGTACCTTCTGCTTTTTTAACCTTACCACGACGTGTTGTTTTCTTAACTTCTTTTTTACCACCGTTGTACAAAGTGTTAAAATCTACTAATTCAATCATTGCCATGTCAGCGTTATCTCCTAAACGGTTACCTAACTTGATGATACGAGTGTATCCTCCTGGACGGTCACCTACTTTAGCAGCAACTTCTCTGAACAATTCAGTAACAGCATATTTATCTCTTAAGTAAGAGAAAACTGTACGACGGTTGTGAGTAGTATCTTCTTTTGATTTTGTAACTAATGGTTCAACAAATTGTTTTAAAGCTTTAGCCTTAGCAACAGTTGTATTAATACGTTTATGTTCGATTAAAGAACAAGCCATATTAGCTAACATAGCTCTTCTATGTCCTTTTTGTCTACTTAAATGATTGAATTTTTTTCCGTGTCTCATGACGTGTTTTATTTATCTTCATCTTGCATCAATCCATAAAGGAGCGCAAAATATGAAGCAATTACTCTTTATCTAATTTATATTTAGTAAGATCCATTCCAAAAGTTAGGTTTTTATTAGCCACTAACTCATCTAATTCAGTTAATGATTTTTTACCAAAATTACGGAACTTCATTAAGTCGTTTTTGTTGAAAGAAACTAAGTCACCTAAGGTATCAACTTCAGCTGCTTTTAAGCAATTTAATGCTCTAACAGATAAGTCCATATCTACTAATTTAGTTTTCAATAATTGTCTCATATGAAGAGATTCTTCATCATAAGACTCTGTTTGAGCAATTTCATCTGCCTCAAGAGTAATTCTTTCGTCAGAAAACAACATAAAGTGGTGAATCAACGTTTTAGCTGCTTCAGTTAATGCATCTTTAGGATGGATAGAACCATCTGTAATGATTTCAAAAACTAATTTTTCATAATCCGTTTTTTGTTCCACACGAAAATTTTCGATAGAATACTTTACATTCTTAACAGGAGTGTAAATAGAATCTGTAAAAATTGTTCCTATTGGAGCGTTTGACTTTTTGTTCTCTTCTGCAGGAACATAACCTCTACCTTTTTCGATAGAAAGTTCCATATTTAGAGTTGTTTTGGTGTCTAAATTACAGATCACTAAATCTGGGTTTAACACTTGAAAACCAGAGATGAATTTTTGAAAATCACCAGCAGTTATCTTATCTTTACCTGAAAGAGAGATATAAACAGACTCATTATCAATATCTTCAATTTGACGTTTGAAACGTACTTGTTTAAGATTTAAGATAATTTCTGTTACGTCTTCAACTACACCAGAAATGGTAGAGAACTCATGTTCTACTCCTTCAATTCTAACAGATGTAATTGCGTATCCTTCAAGAGAAGAAAGCAAAACTCTTCTAAGTGCATTACCAACAGTCAATCCATAACCAGGTTCTAAAGGTCTAAATTCGAATTTACCTTCAAAATCGGTTGAATCGATCATGATAACTTTATCGGGCTTTTGAAAATTAAATATTGCCATAATTTCGACTAATGTCAATTATTATTTGTTATACAACTCAACGATTAGTTGTTCTTTAATATTTTCTGGAATTTGAAGTCTTTGAGGTACAGAAACAAAAGTACCTTCTTTAGTATCATTGTTCCATGTGATCCACTCATAAACCTGAGAAGCACTTGCTAAAGAGCGATCGATAGCTTCAATAGATTTAGATTTTTCACGAACCGCTACTTTGTCACCTGCTTTTAAGTGATAAGAAGGAACGTTAACCAATTCACCATTAACAGTGATGTGTCTGTGAACTACGATTTGACGTGCTGCTCTACGAGAAGGAGCAATGCCCATTCTGTAAACAACATTATCTAAACGAGCCTCGCACAATTGAAGTAAAATTTCACCTGTTACTCCAGAAGCAGCAGATGCCTTTTTAAATAAATTTCTGAATTGTTTTTCAAGAATTCCGTAAGTGTACTTCGCTTTTTGCTTTTCCATTAACTGAACTGCGTACTCAGACTTTTTACCTCTCTTTTTAGCTAAACCATGTTGGCCAGGAGGGTAATTTCTTTTTTCGAAGGCTTTGTCTTCTCCGAATATTGCTTCGCCAAATTTACGAGCAATTTTTGTTTTTGGACCAGTATATCTTGCCATTTTAAAAAAATTAAAAAAGGTAGGAATTATGAATTCAGGTCTTTATCCTTCGATAATTTTAAACCTACCTATGTTATACTTAAATTATACTCTTCTTCTTTTCGGAGGACGACATCCGTTATGTGGCATTGGAGTTACATCAATGATTTCTGTAACTTCAACACCAGAATTATGAATAGATCTGATAGCAGATTCTCTTCCATTTCCTGGTCCTTTCACGTAAACTTTTACTTTCTTTAGTCCAGCTTCAAGAGCTACTTTACTACAATCTTCTGCTGCCATTTGAGCGGCATAAGGAGTATTCTTTTTAGAACCTCTAAACCCCATTTTACCAGCTGAAGACCAAGAAATTACTTCACCTTTCTTGTTTGTCAAAGAAATGATGATGTTGTTAAAAGTAGCATTAATATGCGCTTCACCCGAAGATTCAACGATAACTTTACGTTTTTTTGCAGTTGCTTTAGCCATATTATTACTTATTATTTAGTTGCTTTTTTCTTGTTAGCAACAGTTTTTCTCTTACCTTTTCTAGTTCTAGAATTGTTTTTAGTTCTTTGACCTCTCAATGGAAGTCCAGCTCTATGACGAATACCTCTTTGACATCCGATATCCATTAAACGTTTGATGTTTAATTGAATTTCTGATCGCAATTCTCCTTCAATTTTAAAGTATGACACCGCGTCACGGATTGCTCCGATCTCGTCGTCATTCCAATCTTGAACTTTCTTGTCTTCGCTCACTTGAGCTTTAGCTAAAATATCTTTAGCTCTGCTTTTACCAATACCAAATATGTATGTTAAAGCAATGATTCCTCTTTTTTGTTTAGGTATATCTACCCCTGCAATTCTTGCCATAATTATCCTTGTCTTTGTTTAAATCTAGGATTCTTTTTGTTAATAACGTATAATCTTCCTTTTCTACGTACAATAATGCACTCGGCACTTCTCTTTTTAACTGATGCTCTTACTTTCATTTTAATAGCTTTAGTATCTATAAGTAATTCTTGCTTTAGACAAATCGTAAGGACTCATTTCAAGTTTAACCTTGTCACCTGGTAATAATTTAATATAATGCATACGCATTTTACCAGATATATGAGCAATTACAACGTGTCCGTTTTCTAACTCTACACGAAACATAGCATTTGACAATGCTTCAATAATTGTTCCGTCTTGTTCTATTGCTGATTGTTTTGCCATAAAAAATTAAGCTACTGCTTTTCTGTTTTTACCACTTTTCATCAAACCATCATAGTGTTTATTCAATAAATAAGAATTTATTTGTTGAATAGTATCTATTGCAACTCCAACCATAATTAACAAAGAAGTACCACCATAAAAATAACCCCATGCTCCTTGAACTCCAAGTAAACTTACTGCTACCGCTGGGAACACAGCAATTAAAGCAAGAAATAATGAACCTGGAAAGGTAATTAATGACATTATTTTATCTAGGTAATCTCCGGTTTCAACTCCTGGTTTAACACCTGGAATAAATCCACCACTTCTTTTTAAATCATCTGCCATTTTGTTAGTAGGCACTGTAATTGCGGTGTAAAAATACGTAAAAATTACGATTAATAAAGCAAAAACAATGTTATAAACTAAACCAAATGGATCATTAAACATTGCTGCTAATGAAAGTGCGCTATCAGATTTTGATAAACCTGAAACTGCCGCTGGAATAAACATAATAGCTTGAGCAAAAATGATCGGCATAACACCTGATGCATTTAACTTCAATGGGATAAACTGTCTGTTTCCTCCCATCATGTCTTGCTCAAAATCTCCAGATACTGTACGTCTAGCATACTGTACTGGTATTTTTCTCACAGCCATAACTAATAAGATACAAGCTATAATTACTAAGAACCATAATATTAATTCAATTACAATCATTAAAGGACCACCATTTGTTTGAGCGGTTCTAGATGAAAACTCTTGAATAAATGCTTGTGGCATTCTAGCAATAATACCTACCATTATCAATAAAGATATACCATTACCAATACCTTTGTCGGTAATTTTTTCTCCTAACCACATTGCAAAAATTGTACCTGTAACTAAAATAAGTACAGATGAAAATAAGAATGGGAAAGATCCAGCACCTAACATAAATGCCTCTCCAGGCAATGTGTTATATAAGTTATAAATATAACCTGGTCCTTGAACTAAAGTGATTAAGATTGTTAACCATCTTGTAATTTGGTTTATTTTCTTTCTTCCACTTTCACCATCCTTTTGTAATTTTTGTAAATAAGGCACTGCAATTCCCATTAATTGAACTACAATAGAAGCCGAAATATAGGGCATGATACCCAATGCAAATACAGAAGCTTGCGAAAACGCACCTCCTGTAAACACATTAATTAACCATCCAATACCTTCATTAGTTTGGTTTGTAAGATTTGTCAATTTAGTAGCATCAATACCAGGAAGTGTTACTTGCGCACCAAAACGATACACTAATAACAATCCAAGAGTTAATAAAATTCTATTTTTTAACTCTTCAATTTTCCAAACGTTGATGAATGAATCTATAAATTTCTTCATTTTACTAAAAGGATTATAATGTTACAGCTTCACCTCCAGCAGCTTCAATAGCCGCCTTTGCAGATGCAGTAAATTTGTGAGCACTTACTTTAAGTTTTGTTTTTAGCTCACCTCTTCCTAAAATCTTTACTAAGCTATTTTTTGTAGCCAAACGTGTATCTACAAAAACAGTAAAATCAACTGTATCTGTAACCACTCCATTTTCTACTAATAATTGTAACGAATCAAGATTAATACCTTGATATTCTACTCTATTAATATTCTTGAAACCAAACTTAGGTACACGTCTTTGAAGCGGCATTTGACCACCTTCAAAACCAATTTTCTTAGAATATCCAGAACGAGACTTTGCTCCTTTGTGTCCGCGTGCAGCGGTACCACCTTTACCAGAACCTTCTCCTCTACCAACTCTTTTATTTTGGTTGTGAACTGAACCTTCAGCTGGTTGTAAGTTACTTAAATTCATAACTGTATTGTGTTATTTAGTTTCTTCTACAGAAACTAAGTGTTTAACTTTATTTACCATTCCAAGGATAGCAGGATTTGCATCATGCTCAACAACTTGTCCCATTTTACGAAGACCTAAAGCTTCCAAAGTTCTCTTTTGATCAAGAGGACAATTGATTTTACTTCTTACTTGTTTTACTTTTAATTTTGCCATGATTTCCTGTTAATTAACCTTTGAATACTTTTTCTAAAGATACTCCTCTTTGTTTCGCAATGGTTAAAGCACTTCTCATTTGTAATAAAGCATCAAAAGTTGCTTTTACTACGTTATGAGGATTAGATGAACCTTGTGATTTAGATAATACATCGTGTACACCTACAGATTCTAATACCGCACGTACAGCACCACCAGCAATAACTCCGGTACCGTGTGAAGCTGGCATTAAGAATACTCTAGCACCACCAAATTTACCTTTTTGTTCATGTGGAACAGATTGTCCTTGAAGAGGAATTCTCACAAGATTTTTCTTTGCATCTTCTACTGCTTTTGCAATAGCTTCAGAAACATCTTTAGATTTCCCTAATCCATGACCTACCACACCGTTTTCATCACCAACTACTACTATAGCAGAGAAACCAAATGCTCTACCTCCTTTAGTAACTTTAGTAACACGATTTACACTCACCAAACGGTCTTTTAATTCAAGACCTCCTGGTTTTACAATCTCTACGTTTTTATAATTATGATACATAATTTCTTAGAATTTAAGTCCAGCTTCTCTAGCTCCTTCAGCTAATGATTTCACACGTCCATGGTATAAATACCCACCTCTATCAAAAGAGATTGTTGAAATACCTGCTTTAAGTGCTTTTTCAGCAACTAATTTACCCACTGCTTTAGCAGTTTCAACAGCATTTCCTTGAGCAACACCTTTATCTCTCGATGAAGCTGCAACAATAGTTGTACCGTTAACATCATCTATGATTTGTGCATAGATTTCTTTATTACTTCTGAATACAGAAAGTCTTGGTTGAGCAGCAGTACCGCTTACAATCTTTCTGATTCTGAACTTAATTCTTTGTCTTCTTTCAGATTTCGTTAATGACATAGTCTTAATTTTTAAGCTGATTTACCTGCTTTTCTTCTTAGTTCTTCTCCTACAAACTTAACTCCTTTTCCTTTATATGGCTCAGGTTTGCGGAAACCTCTGATCTTCGCAGCTACTTGACCTAATAATTGTTTGTCGAATGATGATAATTTCACTATCGGATTTTTACCTTTTTCTGATACTGTTTCAACAGTTACATCTTTTACAACTTCTAGAACGATGTTGTGAGAGTATCCTAAAGCTAAATCAAGTTTTTGTCCTTGATTAGAAGCTCTATAACCTACTCCAACTAATTCTAATTCTTTTGTAAAACCTTCAGAAACACCAACAATCATGTTGTTGATTAATGAACGATAAAGTCCGTGTTTCGCTCTCTCATCTTTATGATCTGATGAACGCTCAACGATAACTTGGTTATCTTCGATTTTTACGGTTACATCAGAAAATTCTTGAGTAAGCTCGCCTAATTTTCCTTTAACTGAAACCACAGCATCTTTAACTTCTACAGTTACTCCTGCTGGAATTGCAATTGGATTTTTACCTATTCTTGACATTGTCTTGTCTTTATTATTAATATACGTAACAAACTACTTCGCCACCAACATTTAATTGCTTTGCTTGTTTTCCTGTCATCAATCCTTTTGATGTAGAAACGATAGCAATACCTAAACCGTTTAAGATTCTTGGAAGGTTAGCTGAACTTGCATATTTACGTAAACCTGGTTTACTAATTCTTTGGATATCTTTGATAACAGAATCTTTTGTTTCTTTATCATATTTAAGTGCAATTTTGATGGAACCCTGAACCGAGTTGTCTTCAAATTTATAACTTAAAATATATCCTTGATCGAATAAAATTTTTGTGATTTCTTTCTTCATGTTGGAAGCAGGAATTTCAACCACTTTATGGTTAGCTCTCACTGCATTTCTAACACGAGTTAGATAATCGGCAATTGGATCTGTATACATATGTATATATTTGCGGCTATGGTTTTCAAAAAAGTACTCACTCATTGAACCTTTAACCAATTAATCTTTTTATTTGGATTGCAAAAGTAATAACTTTTTGCGAGATTACCAAGATGCTTTTTTAACACCTGGAATTAATCCTTGATTAGCCATTTCACGGAATGTAACACGAGAAAGACCGAATTGACGCATATACCCTCTTGGTCTTCCTGTTAATTTACAACGGTTGTGTAAACGAACTGGAGAAGCATTTTTAGGTAATTTTTGTAATGCTTCAAAATCTCCAGCAGCTTTTAGCGCTTTTCTTTTTTCTGTATATTTGTCAACAACTGCTTGTCTCTTTACCTCACGGGCTTTCATTGATTCTTTAGCCATATCTTAATTCTTTTTAAAAGGTAATCCTAATTCCGCTAATAATGATTTTGCTTCTTTATCTGTTTGAGCAGAGGTAACGAAAGTTATATCAAAACCAGCAATTTTATTTACTTTATCAATATCAATTTCAGGGAAAATGATTTGTTCTAAAACACCTAAGTTATAATTACCTCTTCCGTCAAAACCAGTAGATTTAATTCCGCTGAAATCTCTAACACGTGGTAAAGATGAAGTAATCAATCTATCTAAGAATTCATACATTCTTTCTCCACGTAACGTTACTTTAGCACCAATTGGCATACCTTTTCTTAATTTAAAAGACGCAACGTCTTTTTTAGAAATTGTAGCAACTGCTTTTTGCCCTGTAATTTTAGACATTTCTTCAACAGCATAATCTACTAACTTTTTGTCAGAAACAGCTGCACCAACACCACGGCTTACAATAATTTTTTCAAGTTTTGGAACTTGCATTACATTTTTGTAACCGAATTCTTCTTTAAGAGCTGCAATTACTCTGCTCTTATATTCTTCTTTTAGTCTAGGAATATATGCCATAACTATAATACTTGATTAGATTTTTTTGAAAATCTCACTTTCTTGTCTCCTTCTTGTTTAAAACCAACTTTAGTTACTTCTTTTGACTTTGGGTCAATTAAAGACAAGTTAGATACATGAATAGGAGCTTCTTTTTTAACGATTCCTCCTTGAGGGTTTTTTGCACTTGGTTTTGTATGTTTTGAAACCATGTTAACTCCTTCAACAATCGCTTTGTTTTTCTCACGAAGAACACGTACAATTTTACCTTCAGAACCTTTGTGGTCTCCAGCAATAACTCTTACGATATCTCCTGATTTTATTTTTAGCTTTATCATTTGTATAAGAATTAAAGCACTTCTGGTGCTAATGATACAATTTTCATGAATTGTTTTTCACGAAGTTCTCTGGCAACTGGACCAAAAACACGAGTTCCTCTCATTTCTCCTGCAGCGTTTAACAATACACATGCGTTATCGTCAAAACGGATGTAAGATCCATCAGCTCTTCTCACTTCTTTTTTGGTACGTACAACAACTGCAGTTGATACTGCTCCTTTTTTAACGTTTCCGTTTGGAGTTGCATCTTTAATTGAAACTACAATTTTGTCACCAACAGAGGCATAACGACGTTTCGTTCCTCCTAAAACACGGATCGTAAGAACTTCTTTCGCTCCTGTGTTATCTGCTACTTTTAATCTTGACTCTTGTTGTACCATAATTACTTAGCTCTTTCAATGATTTCAACTAATCTCCAACATTTTGATTTAGATAAAGGTCTTGTTTCCATGATCTTTACTGTATCGCCAATATTGCAATCGTTTGTTTCGTCGTGCGCAACATATTTTTTTGTTTTTAACACGAACTTACCGTATAATGGGTGTTTTACTTTTGTAGTTTGTGACACAACAATAGATTTTTCCATTTTGTTAGATGTCACCACACCAATTCTCTCTTTTCTTAAATTTCTTTTTTCCATCTTTCAGCAGAATACAATTATTGTAACTCTCTTTTAGTTAACTCGGTTTGAAATCTCGCAACTGATCTTCTTAAACTTCTTAATTGAAGTGGATTTTGGATTGGCGAAATTGCATGAGCATTTTTTAGGTCGGAATACGTTTTCTTTAACTGACTAAGTTGTGTTTGTAACTCAGCTGCAGATAGATTTTTAATTTCTGATTGTTTCATAATTAATTTTGATTATGCTTCGAAATCTCTAGCAACGATAAACTTAGTTTTAACAGGAAGTTTTTGAGCCGCAAGACGTAAAGCCTCTTTTGCAACTGATAGAGGAACTCCTCCAACTTCAAACATAATTTTACCAGGTTTAACAACTGCAGCCCAATATTCAACTGCACCTTTACCTTTACCCATACGTACTTCTAATGGTTTCTTTGTAATAGGTTTATCTGGAAATATTTTGATCCATAATTGACCTTCTCTTTTCATGAAACGTGTTGCTGCAATACGAGCTGCTTCAATTTGACGAGAAGTAATAAATGAAGAATCTAAAGATTTGATACCAAACATTCCATTTGAAAGCTCGTGTCCTCTTTGAGAAACGCCTTTCATTCTACCTTTCTGTACCTTACGGTATTTTGTTCTTTTAGGCTGTAACATTTTTCTTTAGTTTAAATAATTACTTTCTTTTGCGTGCGTTTGGCTTATTTCCATCTCTTTTTAGAGCAGAAGATCCTGAAGGTTTAGACTTTTGTTTGTCCATTCCTACTAACGGAGAAAGATCTCTTTTTCCATAAACCTCACCTTTCATTATCCATACTTTGATACCCATTCTACCATAAGTAGTATGTGCTTCAGCTAACGAATAATCAATATCAGCTCTGAAAGTTGACAAAGGGATTCTACCTTCTTTGAAGTTTTCTGAACGTGCCATCTCAGCACCATTCAAACGACCAGAAATTTGTACTTTGATACCTTCTGCGTTCATACGCATTGCAGCAGCAATAGCCATTTTAATTGCTCTTCTGTATGAAATTCTACTTTCAATTTGACGAGCAATACTTGTACCTACTAAGTAAGCATCAAGTTCAGGTCTTTTAATTTCAAAGATGTTGATTTGAACTTCTTTGTCAGTAATTTTCTTAAGTTCTTCTTTCAACTTGTCTACCTCTTGGCCACCTTTTCCGATAATAATACCAGGTCTAGCAGTAGTGATAGTAACGGTTACAAGTTTTAAAGTTCTCTCGATAATTATTTTTGATACACTAGCTTTAGATAAACGTGCATGGATATACTTTCTGATTTTGTAATCTTCAGCGATTTTATCACCGTAGTCATTACCTCCATACCAGTTTGAGTCCCATCCTCTGATGATACCAAGTCTATTTCCTATTGGATTTGTCTTTTGTCCCATACTGTTTATTAATTGCTTTGTGTGTTATTATTTGATCCTAACACGATGGTTACGTGATTAGAACGCTTTCTAATTCTGTGTGCACGACCTTGAGGTGCTGGACGAAGTCTTTTCAACATCATTCCGCCATCTACTGTAATCGTTTTTACAAATAAGCCTGCTTCTTCTAAATTAGCATCTTCGTTTTTCTGTACATAATTATTTATGGCAGATAACAACAATTTTTCTAATTTTCTTGAAGCTTCTTTTTGACTAAATCTTAATATATTAAGCGCTAATTCAACTTTCTGACCTCTAACTAAATCTGCTACTAAACGCATTTTTCTAGGTGAAGTTGGACAGTTATTTAATTTAGCAAAAGCAACATGTTTTTTTGCTTCTTTAGTCTGCTCTGCTCTTTCTCTTTTACGAACTCCCATAGCTTCCTATTATTTTTTACCTTTATTTTTAGCCCCAGCATGACCTCTAAAAGATCTTGTTGGTGAAAACTCTCCTAATTTGTGTCCTACCATGTTCTCAGTTACATAAACTGGAACAAATTGACGACCATTGTGAACTGCGATAGTCTGCCCAACAAAATCTGGAGTAATCATTGATGCTCTAGACCATGTCTTAACAACACCTTTGTTACCGCCTGCAATATTTTCTTGAACTTTCTTCTCTAATTTATAGTGAACAAATGGTCCTTTTTTTAATGAACGTGCCATGTCTATCTAATTATTTCTTTCTACGTTCTACAATATACTTATTACTCGGGTTAACTTTAGAACGAGTTCTATAACCTTTAGCAGGTAAACCTTTTCTAGAACGTGGATGACCTCCAGATGAACGTCCTTCACCACCTCCCATAGGGTGATCAACTGGATTCATTGCTACTGGTCTTGTTCTTGGTCTTCTACCTAACCATCTTGATCTACCAGCCTTACCCGATACGATTAATTGGTGGTCTGAGTTAGAAACTGCTCCAATTGTTGCTGAACAAGTTAACAAGATTAATCTTGTTTCTCCTGATGGCATTTTAATAGTAGCATATTTTCCGTCTCTCGCCATTAATTGAGCAAATGTTCCTGCAGAACGAGCGATTACAGCTCCTTGACCTGGTCTTAATTCGATACACGAAATAACAGTTCCTAGAGGAATTTTACTTAAAGGCATTGCATTTCCAATTTCTGGAGACGCATCTTCACCTGAAACTACAGTTTGTCCTACTTGTAATCCATTTTGTGCAATGATGTAGGTTTTAGCACCATCAACATAATACAATAATGAAATAAAAGCTGACCGATTCGGATCATATTCTATTGTTTTAACTGTAGCTGGAATTCCAACTTTTGTTCTTTTAAAATCAATAATACGATACTTTTGTTTGTGACCACCGCCTGTGTAACGCATGGTCATCTTTCCTTGACTATTTCTACCTCCAGAGTTTTTTTTCGGTGCGATCAATGAACGCTCCGGCTTATCAGTTGTAATAGTGTCAAAGCTATTCACAACTCTAAATCGCTGACCTGGGGTAATAGGTTTTAATTTTCTAACTGACATTTTCTATTAGATATTAGTATAAAAATCTATTGTTTCTCCCTCTTGAACTTGAACAACTGCTTTTTTGTAAGCATTTGTTTTCCCACTGATTAATCCACTTTTAGTGTATTTAACGTTTCTATCAGCTCTGTAGTTCATTGTATTAACCGCTACTACTTTCACACCAAAAGTTGCCTCAACAGCATTTTTAATTTGAATTTTATTAGCATTTTTATCAACTACAAAACCAAAACGGTTAAAAATTTCACCATCTTTAGTTATTTTCTCAGTTATAATAGGCTTAATTATGATGCTCATAATCTTATTATTTACTTAAATTAGCTTCAATTCCGTCTACAGCACCCTCTAAAAGAACTAAACTTTTTGCGTTTAATATCGCATAAGTGCTTAATTCTGAAGTAGTTACAACGCTAGACGCCTTTAAATTGCGTGACGACAAATATACATTTTTATTTGAATCGCCCAACACAAATAAAGATTTTTTATTCTCTAACCCTAAAGATTTCAATACATTAATGAAATTTTTAGTGCTTGGTGTTTCAAATGTAAAGTCTTCCACCACTACCAAATTAGACTCTTTAACTTTTAAAGAAAAAGCTGATTTACGAGCTAATCTTTTTAAGTTTTTGTTTAATTTGAATGAGTAACTTCTTGGTCTTGGTCCAAAAACAGTACCTCCACCTTTAAACAAAGGGTTTTTAGCAGAACCAGCACGAGCCGTTCCTGTTCCTTTTTGTTTCTTAATTTTACGAGTACTTCCAGCAACTTCAGCTCTTTCTTTAGCTTTATGGTTTCCTTGTCTTTGATTTGCTAAGTATTGCTTAACATCAAGATAAACAGCATGCTTATTAGGCTCAATTGCGAAAACTGAATCAGAAAGTTGAACTTTTCTTCCAGTTTCTTTTCCGTTGATATCTAAAACTTTTACTTCCATTACTTCTGAATGATTACATAAGAGCTTTTGTGTCCAGGAATACAACCTTTTATTACTAAAAGATTTTTCTCACTAACCACTTTTAAAACTCTAAGGTTTTGAACTGTTACATTATCTCCTCCCATTCTTCCAGCCATGCGCATTCCTTTGAATACTCTAGATGGATAAGATGAAGCTCCTACAGAACCAGGTGCTCTTAAACGGTTATGTTGACCGTGTGTGGCTTGACCAACACCGCCAAAACCATGACGTTTAACAACTCCTTGGAATCCTTTTCCTTTAGAAACTCCTAACACATCAACAAATTCACCTTCAGCAAATAAGTCAACGGCGATTACATCGCCTAATTTGTACTCTTCATCAAAACCTTTGAATTCAACGACTTTTTTCTTTGCAGCTGTTCCCGCTTTCTTAAAGTGACCTAACTCGGCCTTAATAGAACGTTTTTCAGCTTTGTCATCGAAACCTAATTGAATCGCAGAATAACCGTCTACTTCAATGGTTCTGACTTGGGTAACAACGCATGGACCACATTCAATAACGGTACATGGAACATTTTTTCCATTCTCGTCAAAGATGCTAGTCATGCCAATTTTTCTTCCGATTAACCCAGACATATAAAACTAATTAATTAATTAAACTCTTATTTATACAATAAATAGTACTCGCACACTACCTATTTTGAGGGTGCAAATATATAAATTATTTTTTAATTATCGCAAAAATAATTAGCTAAGGTAAAGTTCTCTGAAAAATGAAGATTTTACAAACTAATTTTGATAAGAAAAAAACCGTAATGCTATAAAACAACATTAACGGTTTTTTCTATATGTTGCGATTTTGCAATCTAAAATTACTAAACCTTGATCTCTACTTCTACTCCGCTTGGTAATTCTAATTTCATTAAAGCATCGATCGTTTTCGAAGAAGAACTGTAGATATCTAACAATCTCTTGTATGAATTTAACTCGAATTGCTCTCTTGATTTTTTGTTAACGTGTGGAGAACGTAGTACAGTAAAAATCTTTTTGTGTGTAGGCAATGGAATTGGACCCGTCACCACAGCACCTGTACTTTTTACAGTTTTTACAATCTTCTCAGCAGACTTATCTACTAAATTATGATCGTATGATTTTAATTTTATTCTGATTTTTTGACTCATTTTCTTAAAAATTAAGCGTTACCTTTTGCTTTTTTAATTACAGCTTCTGAAATATTAGAAGGTGTTTCTGCATAATGTGAAAACTCCATTGTTGAAGTTGCTCTACCCGATGATAATGTTCTTAATGTAGTTACATATCCAAACATTTCTGATAAAGGCACATCAGCTTTGATAGTTTTAGCACCATTTCTGTCACCCATGTCATTTACTTGACCTCTACGACGGTTCAAGTCACCTACGATATCACCCATGTTTTCTTCTGGAGTAATAACTTCGATTTTCATAATTGGTTCAAGAATGACTGCTCCAGCAGCACGACCTACTTCTTTATATCCCATTTTAGCAGCTAACTCGAAAGAAAGTGCATCTGAATCCACGGGGTGGAACGATCCGTCTAATAAAGTTACTTTTAAACTATCTACTACATATCCTGCTAAAGGACCTGTTTTCATAGCTTCTCTGAAACCTTTTTCAACAGCTGGAATATATTCTTTTGGTACATTACCACCTTTTACTGCATTAATAAACTGTAAACCATTAGGAATTTTACCATCTACTTCATCAGCTGGTTCTAATGTGAATACAATATCACCAAATTTACCACGACCACCCGATTGCTTTTTGTAAACCTCTCTGTGTTGTGCTGCTTTTGTGAATGCTTCTTTATATTCTACTTGCGGCTCACCTTGGTTAACCTCAACTTTAAACTCACGTTTCATACGATCTACAAGAATGTCTAAGTGCAACTCACCCATACCTGAAATAATCGTTTGACCTGAAGCCTCATCAGTTCTAACTGTAAACGTTGGATCTTCCTCAGCTAATTTAGCTAATGCCATACCCATTTTATCTACGTCAGCTTTTGTTTTTGGCTCAATTGCGATACCAATTACTGGATCAGGGAATTTCATTGACTCAAGGATAATTGGGTGTTTTTCATCACACATAGTATCTCCTGTTTTGATATCCTTAAATCCTACAGCAGCTCCAATATCTCCAGCTTCGATATAGTCGATCGGATTTTGTTTGTTAGCGTGCATTTGGTAAATACGAGAAATACGCTCTTTGTTTCCTGAACGTGTGTTCAAGATGTAAGAACCCGCATCTAAACGACCTGAATAAGCGCGGAAGAATGCTAGACGACCTACATATGGGTCAGTAGCAATTTTAAATGCTAAAGCAGCAAACGGCTCTTTTGTATCTGGACGACGTAAAATTTTCTTTTGATCTTCTTCTAATAAATCTGCATCATCAGGGTGAATTCCTTCGATACCTTCTTTATCCATTGGAGATGGTAAGTATTTACATACTGCATCTAACATGAACTGAACTCCTTTATTTTTGAATGAAGAACCAGCAATCATAGGAATGATAGCCATGTCGATTGTTGCAGCTCTTAAAGCAATGTTGATTTCTTCCTCCGTAATAGAGTTTTCATCTTCCATGTACTTATCTAATAGATTATCATCATAATCTGCTACAGCTTCTATAAGAATAGATCTATATTCTTTTACTTCAGCTAACATATCTTCTGGGATTGGCACAATGTCAAAAGTGGCCCCTTGCGTTTCGTCATGCCAAATAATAGCTTGATTTTTTACTAAATCAACAACTCCTTTAAAGTCATTTTCTTCACCAATTGGTAAAGTAATAGCAACAGCGTTAGATTTTAACATATCTCTAACTTGTTGACAAACCATTAAGAAGTTAGAACCTTGACGGTCCATTTTGTTTACGAATCCCATACGTGGAACTCTATATTGATCAGCTAATCTCCAGTTAGTTTCAGATTGTGGCTCAACACCATCAACTGCACTAAATAAAAATACCAAACCATCTAATACACGTAACGAACGGTTTACCTCAACTGTAAAGTCAACGTGTCCCGGAGTATCGATAATATTAAAGTGGTATGGTTTTGATTCTGGTAAGATTTTTCCTTGTTCTGTTGGAAAACTCCACTCACAAGTAGTTGCAGCAGAAGTAATGGTAATACCTCTTTCTTGCTCTTGAGCCATCCAGTCCATTGTTGCAGCACCATCGTGTACTTCACCAATTTTGTGTGATTTTCCTGTATAGAATAAAATACGCTCTGTAGTGGTAGTTTTACCCGCATCAATGTGAGCAGCAATACCAATGTTTCTTGTAAATTTTAAATCTCTAGCCATTTCTATACGAATTAAAATCTAAAATGAGAGAATGCTTTATTAGCATCTGCCATTTTGTGAGTATCCATTCTTTTCTTAACAGCAGCACCTTCTTCTTTAGCCGCAGCTAAAATTTCAGAAGCTAATTTTCCTGCCATTGATTTTTCGTTTCTTCTTCTTGCATAAAGAATCATCCATTTGATAGCGTAAGAAATTTTTCTATCTGGACGAATTTGCATTGGTATTTGGAATGTAGCTCCACCCACTCTACGTGAACGAACTTCTACGTGAGGCATAACATTTGTTAATGCGTCTTTCCATGTTTCTAACGCAGATTTTTCTGCATCTTGCTTTTTAGTTTCTACAATTTCTAATGCATCGTAGAATACTTTGAAAGCTGTTGATTTTTTACCATCCCACATTAAGTTGTTTACAAAACGTGTTACTAACTGATCGTTAAATTTTGGATCTGGTAAAAGTGGTCTTTTTTTGGCCGCTCTTTTTCTCATGTCTTTTCTTTAAAAGATTTTAAATTACTACTTATTTCCAGTTGGTGCAGCTGCTTGTCCTGGTTTTGGACGTTTAGCTCCATACTTAGATCTACGTTGTGTTCTACCTGCAACACCCGCAGTGTCTAACGCTCCACGTACAATGTGGTAACGTACACCTGGTAAATCTTTTACTCTTCCACCTCTAACTAATACTATCGAGTGCTCTTGTAGATTGTGACCTTCTCCAGGAATGTATGCATTTACCTCGTTACCGTTTGTTAAACGAACCCTAGCTACCTTTCTCATTGCTGAGTTTGGTTTCTTAGGAGTTGTTGTGTAAACACGAGTACACACACCTCTTCTTTGAGGACAAGAATCTAAAGCAGCCGATTTACTCTTCTTAGTTATTTGGGTTCTCCCTGTTCTTACTAATTGTTGAATTGTTGGCATAATTAAATACTAAAAATTTTTATTGTTTAAAATTCCCGCTTTTTACGGGGTTGCAAATGTAGGAATTATTTTTTACTTTCCAAATCATAATATATTAATTTTCAATACTTATTGATTTTTGTAGTGTTTTGATTTGTATTGAGTTACAAAAAAGAAAGACAAATTTAAGTTAGCCCCGATGGAAGCGAACTACCATGTAGTGCGGACAGCGGGAATATGGAAACCAAAAATTCCCAAGCCATTCGCTCCTGATTCTGAACCATCTCGAAGCTTCCGGGATAGAATGACAAAATAGATATAAAATTTATTTTACTTTTTTTCGTTTCTTTACTGCTATGAAATTACTTTTTAGTTTTATTGTATTTTTTTCGATCCAATTTTCATTGGGGCAAAACTTCTATTTAAAAATTGAAGGGGCTTCTGAACAAGAGCGCAAAACTATAGACAGTATTACATATGAATTTAAACATACGAGCGTTGCTTCAATTCTAACAGAACAAAAACGTTTTGAATCCAAATTAACTAATCTTGGTTTTTTTGATTGGTTACAACTAGAACAAAAAAAAATTAATGACAGTAGTTTTATATTTCAATATCGTTTAGGGAATTTAGTACAAACCAATACTATATATATAGGTAAACTTACTGCCGAAGAAAAGTCGCTATTGCAAGAAGAAAATGATAGTTTAATAATTATTACTTCTGAAGTTGAAAATTTCATGAAAAGCAAAATGGCATTGTTAGAAAAAAAGGGGTATTTATTAGCTAATTTGAAATTGGTCAATCAGCGAAGAAAAGAAAATAATTTACTTTCTGATTTACACCTCAAACTGAATTCGAAACGAAAAATTACTGATATAGTAATTGTTGGTTATGATAAATTTCCGAATGGAATTAAAAAAGCTATTACCAAAAAAGCCAAAAAAGCAACTTTTAATCAAGAAAATTTAAAACAGATTAATGAAGAATTTAGCAAATTACAATTTGTAAATCAGCTGAAATATCCTGAAATTTTATTCACAACCGATTCTACCAAGATTTTTGTGTATTTAGAAAAATCGAAACCTAATAAATTTGACGGTTTTATTGGGTTTTCAAACGATGATAAAAGCAAGTTGACGTTTAACGGTTATTTAGATTTACAATTGCAGAATATTTTGAATTCGGGCGAAAAATTTAATTTGTACTGGAAAAATGATGGTAACAGCCAAACGTCATTTAATTTAGGAACCGAAATTCCGTATTTATTTAAAAGTCCGATTGGAATTAAAGCAAATCTTCGAATTTTTAAACAAGATTCTACTTTTCAGAATACAATTACCGATTTAAATTTGGGTTACTATTTTTCGTACAACACCAAAGCGTATTTGGGTTACCAAAAAACAAATTCGGTGGATATTCAAAATACCAATTCGTTTAGTTTGAACGATTTTACGAATACTTTCTTTTCTTCGAGTTTTGAACACGTAAATTATGCAACTGATAATTTTATTTTTCCGGAACGAACAAAAGTGTTTGCTAAAGTTGGACTAGGAAACAGAACCATTTCTAGTGCAAAATCAAATCAGTTTTTTGGTCAACTCGAATTTAGTCATTATTTCGAATTGAATCAGAAAAATAGTATTTTCATAAAAAATCAATCCTACTACTTACAAAGTGATTCATACATCATTAACGAATTGCATCGCTTTGGCGGTATAAATTCGATAAGAGGTTTTAATGAAAATAGTTTACAAGCGAATGTATTTAGTGGAATTATGGCCGAATATCGTTATTTAGTCGCACCAAATTTATACGTTCATTCCATAACCGATTATGGTTTTTTTCAAGACAAAACCGCTGGTATTGATGACAAACTGTTAGGATTGGGTTTTGGTTTTGGATTATTTACCAAAAACGGCTTGTTTAATTTAATTTATGCCAATGGAAACACATGCGACCAAGCCATAAAATTGTCTAATTCGATTGTGCATATTAGCTTTAAAACAAATTTTTAGATTATTTGATTTTCGGATATTCCGATTAATTCTTAATTTTTTTAATTCTTAATTAACTATCTTTGCGCCATGGAAAAAGACAACCAAATATTCGGGATTAGAGCAATAATTGAAGCGATTAACGCTAAAAAGGAAATTGATAAAGTATTTGTTCAAAAAGATGCGCAAGGTGACTTGATGCAGGATTTGATGAAAACAATGAAAAGAAACAACATCAACTTTTCATACGTTCCTGTTGAAAAGCTAAACCGATTAACTCCGAATAATCACCAAGGCGCGGTGGCAACTATTGCTCCTATTTCTTTTGTTTCATTAGAAACTTTAGTAGAAAGCGTTATTGAAAGTGGTAAAAAACCTTTATTCCTAATTTTAGACCAATTATCAGATGCGCGTAACTTTGGCGCCATCATTAGAACTGCAGAATGTACTGGTGTTGACGGAATCATTATTCAAAAACAAGGTTCGGCTCCTGTGAATGGAGATACGGTTAAAACTTCGGCTGGAGCAGTTTTCAATGTACCTATTTGTAAAGTAGATCACATTAAAGACGCCATTTTCTATTTACAAGGAAGCGGAATCAAAACAGTTGCGGCAACTGAAAAAACGGAAAGCCATATTTACGACATCAACTTAAACGAAGGCGTTGCGATTATTATGGGGAGCGAAGACCGAGGCGTAAATCCTTCGGTATTAAAAATTGTGGATGAAAAAGCAAAATTACCCATGTTTGGCACAATTGAATCGTTAAATGTATCAGTAGCTTGTGGGGCTTTTTTGTATGAAGCTTTAAGACAGAGACTTAATTAGTCAATTCTTTAATATGCCAATGTGCCAATAGCTTTTTGGATAGATAAATTTTAATTGGCTAATTGCCGAATTGGCTCATTTCTTCCCTCCCAAAAACTCATAAACCACTTTCATAGAAGAATTGAAGTATTCTTTTATTACTTCTTCTGGTTTTGGTGGTGAAGTGAAATTTCCATTTTCGTCAAAATTTTTCATAAATGGGTCGAGTTCAGGATTGAAATCGGGTTTTTGCCATTCATAAAAAATTGTTTTACCAAATTGAGGCGTTTTTAAAAGTAAAGCTAATGCCAATCCTACTATAAATCCCGCTAAATGACCTTCCCACGAAATGCCTAATTTCACATTTGGGAACATATACCAAACGCTTCCACCATACAAAATTACGATGGTGAATGATAAAGCTACTAATCGGTAATATTTGGTAAAAATACCTTTGAAGAAAATAAAACTCACCAAAGCATAAATTAATCCGCTGGCGCCAATATGATAACTTGGTCTTCCTAACAACCAAGTTCCTAATCCTGAAAAGAGAATTCCTAAAAATAAAACTACAAATGATTGTTCTTTGTAGAAATATCTTAAAATAGGTAACAATATCAATAATGCAATGGAATTATTCGCTAAATGTTCGATATCACCATGCAAAAACGGGCTGAAAAGAATTCCTTTCAAACCGAAAACTTCTCTTGGATACACACCAAAATGCGATAAACTTTGCTGAAAATGCAATTCGTACCAAAAAACCAACCACAAAGTCAATACAAACAACAGCGGCAATAAAATGACCGCTTTAGTAAACTGAAAAGGATTATCGTGGTGTTTTTCCATACTCTTTAGAATTCAAAGATAAAGCCAAAATTATTTTAATGAAATTATGGCAGATTTATTTTGAAACACATAGTCACATAAGTTTTTAATTTTTAACGCAAAGCCGCTAAGTTTTTCGCAAAGTAAGCAAAAGAAAACTTTGAAAATTATAAGAATCTGACCAAAAAACTGATAAAGTAAAAAGTTTAGATAAGGATTGTCACCTTGAAGAGACTCTTGATGTGTTCGTGCCGTTACACTTTTACAGAGTTCACAAAGCGAAGTCTATATTATCTTAAGTAAATGAAATGCCTTTAAACAATTATTTTGAACCTATGTTTCTATGTGGTAAAAATCTAAAAAGAATCGTATATTTTTGTAATTTTACATCATGAATCAACCATTAGCCGAACGCATTCGTCCACAACAATTATCGGATTACATCAGCCAATTGCATTTAGTTGGTCCTGAAGGTTCGTTAACACAACAAATTGCCAAGGGTTTAATTCCAAGTTTAATTTTATGGGGCCCACCAGGAACTGGAAAAACCACCTTGGCGCAAATTATGGCACAAGAAAGTAAACGACCGTTTTACCAACTGAGCGCGATACATTCGGGTGTAAAAGACATTCGTGAAGTCATTGAAAAAGCAAAACAAAGCAGTGGTTTATTCACAGCCAAAAATCCGATTTTATTTATTGATGAGATTCATCGATTCTCAAAATCCCAACAAGATTCATTATTAGCGGCAGTAGAAAAAGGTTGGATAACCTTAATAGGCGCAACGACTGAAAATCCGAGTTTTGAAGTCATTCCCGCTTTGTTGTCAAGATGTCAGGTTTATGTATTGAATGCCTTTACCAAAGACGATTTGGAAGCATTGTTACATCGTGCGATTAAGACCGATGTGCAACTTCAAAATAAAAATATTCAACTAAATGAAACAGAGGCTTTATTAAGACTTTCAGGTGGCGATGGACGAAAATTATTGAATATTTTTGAACTAGTCATTAACGCATCAGAAAACGATTCAATTGAAATTACGGATGAAAAAGTAATGCAATTGGTGCAAAAAAATACCGTATTGTATGATAAAACAGGCGAACAACATTATGATATTGTATCGGCATTTATTAAATCAATTCGTGGAAGCGACCCAAATGGTGCGGTGTATTGGTTAGCCCGAATGATTGAAGGTGGAGAAGATGTGAAATTTATTGCTCGACGATTATTAATTTTAGCGAGTGAAGATATTGGAAATGCCAACCCAACGGCTTTTATCATGGCAAATAATGCCTTTCAAGCGGTGGCAACAATTGGTTACCCAGAAAGTCGCATTATATTGAGTCAGTGTACGATTTATTTAGCCACTTCAGCTAAAAGTAACGCCAGTTATATGGCTATTGGCAAAGCACAACAAGTGGTAAAACAAACAGGAGATTTACCTGTGCCCATTCATTTACGAAATGCACCTACCAAATTAATGAAGGAATTAGGCTATGGAGATGAATATAAATATTCGCATGATTTTCCGAATAACTTTGCCGAACAAGAATTTTTACCTACAGAAATTTCAGCAACAAAATTCTTTGAGCCTGGAGAAAATATTCGCGAAAAAGAATTGCGTCAATTTTTAAAGAATCGTTGGAAAGACAAATACGATTATTAAATCCCAATTAAAACTTCACGTCAACTTTTTCTGAAACCAATTGGTCATTCTGATAAAATTCGAAATACCAACCCGTATTTTTCTTTAAAAAAGTTCCGGAAATAGTACCTTTTTTGGCTGTAAAAACATTTTCAATACTGGTGGCTAATAATTCATAAATCACTGAAGGAACACTATCTACTAATTTATAACCGTTTTGAATGGCTATTGCAGTTAATCCTTCCTTTGGAATATTTTTACTTTCAACAGCTATTGGTGTTGCAGTAACCGTTTCTTTTTCAATTATAGCAATACCAGTACTAGTATTCGTGAAATTTAATTGTCCTTTCATAGTAACTAATGCCAATCTAAAAGATTCATTATAGGATTTTTGATATTCCTTTTCTTTACTACTTCCTTGAATACTAGTATAGATTATTTTATTGGCACAATCTTTCAATTCAAAGTTAATTTTTGTGATAAACATATTGCTTTTCTTAAGCACATTTACATAAAATGCCATACAACGATTATTTGCTAATTCACTCGGAAATTCATCGGTATCATAATAAACAACAAATCCTTCTTTCTCAAAAAAAGATTTTGTCATTGAACTGGTATTGTACTCGTTTTCGTCACTGAAAAAACTAAATTTTTTAGGAACAATTGCATACTTATAATTTTCCTGAGCCACAGAAAAAGTAAACGTAAATAACACTAATAACAAGACTATTTTTTTCATATGTTTAAATTTTAATTTTCAGCGGTAACATATGGAATCGCATTTTTATCATTGGTGTTTGCTTGTGCAAACTTTTTGTTAATAGCGATTTCATTTCTATAATATATTTTTTAAATCTAATAAATGCTTAATTTGCAAAACTTGATTTTCAACTTCAACATTTTGCTCATTGAAAAATATTGCTTCAATACCGGCTTCTTGTGCGCCAACAATATCAGCTTCATAACTATCGCCTATCATTAAGCTTTCTTCTTTTAAAGCGTTTGCCAAAGATAAGGCAAAATCAAATATAGTTGGATGTGGTTTTTTTACACCCGCCATTTCAGAATTGGTAATCGTATCAAAATAATGACCAATTTTAGAATTATTTAATTTTTTTGTTTGCACCGAAGCAAAACCATTAGTAATAATATGCAATTTATAATTGGGTTTTAAATAATCTAAAATTTCGATTGCGCCGTCAAATAAATGATTGTGCTCAGGTAAATACTTGATATAATCATCAGAAATTTGATCAATTATTGCATCTGAAACTTCAAATTTCAAAGCGTCAAAAACGTCTTTCAAACGAAAATAGCGTAACTCTTCATGCGAAATTTGATTGACTTGATACAATTTCCAATAATGCTGATTGCGAGGAATATAAATATTTAAAAAATCCTGTAACGAAATTGCAAATCCTCGTTCCTTAAAAATAGTTTCAAACGCAAAAGAAGAATTTTTATCGAAATCCCAAAGCGTGTGATCTAAATCGAAAAAGAGATGCTTTTTATGTTTAAAATCTTGCAACTTCACTTATTTTTTTGAAACAATTTCGGCATTTTCAATGTTGTAAATCCAATCATCTACATCGGTCTCATTGGCTTTGAATGTTCCTTTAATAGTTAAATAAGTGTCAGTTTTTAGCTTTGGCAAACCTCCTTTAAATTTTAATCCAGCAATGGTTTCAGGCCCAGATTTTCCACAAAAAAAGCAAGATGCAAAAACATTTTTACTAAGCGCATAATTTTTTGAATCAATAGGAACAATAAAACCTGTCAAATAAACTGTTTTATTATGATATGCTTTTAATTTTAAATTCACTTGTGGGAATTCTACTTCGCCATATGTAGCGTGTTTTTTACGAATATATTTGATGTCACCTAATAATTTCCAAGTTAGTGTATCTGTTATAACTGTTGTTTTATTAATTGATGGTTTTTCAATTTTCGAGTTTTTTTCGAAACCCATTAATGAAATAAATACAACTAAGGCTAGAACTAATTTACTAAAATTACGCATTGGCTAATGTTTTTGATATGTTTAAATTATAGGCTTTTATAGCAGGAATCAAAGCAGCAATAAAGCCAACAAATAGGGTGAGTAAAAACAGCGTTCCTTCTTTTTTCCAAAGAAATTCATACGGATTAAAACTCATTTTAAAATCTGCTTCTGAGGAATTAGAGAGAAAACTTAATGCAACTCTACCTAAAATCGTACCAAAAACAAACCCAACTACACAAAGCAATAAACTTTCTATCATTACTACTTTTAATAATTGAAATCTGCCTGCGCCATTAACACGAAGCAATGCAAATTCAGATTTTCGTTCTTTTAGACTATTGAATAAGGCAATAAATATAGAAATTCCTGAAATCAACATAATTCCATAGGCTAAATATTGCAACGCCGTTACTCCTATACCAAACAAACCAAACAAACGATTAACTTCAAAAGCTGGTGAAACTGCTTGCATTTTAGTATTTTGTGGAATCAGACGTTGCCATGTTAGTTTTGCCATTTGATTGCGAACTTTCAATAAAACTGCTGTGATTTCCATATTAGGTTCTTCTAGAGTTAAATCCGCCTCTTCGTGTTCGTGTTCACCCTCTTCATGCACATGCCCTTCCTCGCCATGCGCAGGATTTTCTTCATGTCCGACGTGCATTTGCCAAACCGTGGGAATAGTACAAAGAATTAAATTATCAACCACTTTTCCAGTATGAGTTGCTATTCCAACTACTTTGTAAGCATAGTTTTCGTGCACCTCACCTTCTTCTGCATCACCATGTGAGCCAAAGAATTCATCTCCAACACTTATATTTAATTTTTGAGCGATTTCGCTTCCAAATACTACTTCAAAATTCTTTTCATAAAGTCTTCCATCGGACACTTTTGCCTTGAATTTTGTTAAATAATCGTGAGTTGTTCCTAAAATTTTATAACCGCGATAATTATCGCCAAAGGCTAATGGAATTGCTTTTTCTACATAGGGATTATTCATCCATAATTTTGCTGAATCAAAATTAATATTGCCGGTTGGAGCATCTACTTGGTAAACCGAAGATAAAATTAATTGCAACGGACTTCCTTGGGCGCCCAAAACAAGATCTACATCTTCAATATTACTTGAAAATTTTTCTTCAAATTGTTTTTCAACCAAAATTAAAGTAGTGATTATTGCGACACTCGATGTTAATAAAATAACACTCAAGATAGTATTTAATGGTTTAAACCAAATGTTTTTCCACGCTAATTTTGCAATCATACCAAAGTAATTTTATTAATGAATTTTTCTTTAATTCGGCTATCGTGCGTTACAATAAGTAAAGCTGCTTTATATTCTTTTGACAAAGAAGTTAGCAAATCAATTACTTTTTCAGCATTTTTATCATCCAAACTAGAAGTTGGTTCGTCTGCCAAAAGTACTTTTGGTTCATTCATTAATGCGCGAGCAATTGAAACCCTTTGTTGTTGACCAATACTCAACTGAGATGGCAATTTAGATGCTTGATTTTCAATTCCTAATTGTTCTAGCAATCTTTTTGCTCGTTTAGTATGCTTTTTACCTGTTGCTAACCAACTTGCTATTTGTAGATTTTCTAGAACCGTTAAAGCCGCAATGAAATAGGATTTTTGAAAAACTACCCCGATATTTTTTCCGCGATATCTATCTGTTTTCTTTTCTGATAATGAAACTAAATCGGTTTTATCAATTATAATTTCACCCAATGTTGGTTGCAACAATCCTGCTAAGAGGTGTAAATAAGTTGTTTTACCTTTACCCGAATCTCCGGTAATAAGCAACGTACTTCCTGCTTCGCAATACAAATCTGGAAAAATAAATTCTTGGTCTTTAGAATAAGAAAATCGTAAATTTTTGGTACTTATCATACGTAAATATTCCGCTTAAATTGTGTCGAAAGTTAATAAAAAAATTAAATAAAAAACTATAGTGCCGCTTTATATCTATTGCTTACTTCTGTCCAATTAACTACATTCCATAAAGCAGCTAAATAATCGGCTCTTTTATTTTGGTATTTCAAATAGTATGCATGTTCCCAAACATCAATGCCAAAAATTGGTGTTCCTTTCACTTCGGCAACATCCATTAGCGGATTATCTTGATTTGCAGTTGAACTAACCACTAATTTACCTTCTTTAGTCACAACTAACCAAGCCCAGCCTGATCCAAAACGAATAGCTCCAGCAGCATTCAGTTTTTCTTTTAATTTGTCTAAACTCCCAAAAGTATCGTTAATTGCATTTTCCAATTCAGATGACATTTTAGTGTTTTTTTCAGGGGTTAACACCGACCAAAACAACTCGTGGTTATAATGTCCGCCAGCATTATTTCTAACCGCCATTGGTAATTTTGATACTTTATCAAAAATTTCGTTTAAACTTAATTTTTCATCGGCAGTTCCTGTTAAAGCTGCATTTAGATTTTTTACATAGGCCGCATGATGCTTACTGTAATGGATTTCCATTGTTTGAGCATCTACAAATGGTTCTAAGGCATTGTAAGTATATGGCAGCGCTTTTTGAGTAAACTGTGCTGTGGCTGTAATTGTTATTAAAAATAATGCGACTAAAAGTTTTATATTTTTCATGATCTCTAAATTTTTCATAAAATTACGGCTTATCGATTACATAAAAAATTATGATGTCTTAAAATTTCCATAATTGTTGGTTTAGAGGTAAAGCTTACAATTAAAATTTACTAAAAACTATGTGACTATGTGTTTTAAAAAATCAAAAAAAACCTTTATCCTGAAAACTCAAATAACCGTTTTCGGTGATAATGATGTGGTCTAAAACCTGAACTTCCAATGTTTGCCCGGCTTCTTTGATTTTTTTAGTGATTTTTAAATCGGCTTCGCTAGCTATTAATTTCCCTGATGGATGATTGTGAGATAGTATTAACGCTGTAGCGTTTTGCTCAAAAGCCATTTTGAAAATTAAACGAATATCTACAACTGTTCCTGTGATTCCGCCTTTTGAAAGTTGATATTTGTAGATGACTTTATTGGAATTATTTAGATATAATACCCAAAATTCTTCATGTGGTAATTCTCCAATAATTGGTTGCATGATTTCAAAAACGGCTTTGCTTGAGGTGATTTTTTTGAGTTCGATAGCATCTTCTGCTCGGCGGCGTCTTCCTAATTCTAGTGCAGCGGCGATGGAAATAGCTTTGGCTTCTCCAATTCCTTTGAATTGTGTGAGTTGAGCAACCGACATTTTACCTAAGGTGTTCAAATTGTTTTCTGAAGAAGCTAAAATGCGTTGGCACAATTGCACGGCACTCTCATTGCGAGAACCAGAACCAATTAAAATAGCTAATAATTCGGAATCAGATAAGGTAGATTTACCTTTTAGAAGAAATTTTTCACGAGGGCGATCGTCTTCAGCCCATTGATTGATTGGCGTGTACATAAAATTTTATTTTGGCGTTTATAAGAAACAAAGCTAATTGAAAAAATTGAAATGTCAAAATTATTGATTGGGGTTGGATGATGGAAGATTTTTTCAATTTTAGAATGATTAATACTAAAATAGATTGAAATTTCGTTTTCATAAAAAATAAGCACATGAAATTTACAGGAATTATATTATTGTCTATTTTATTTCTGAATTGTAAAAAAGAAGCAATTAAAACAGAACTAACGCAACTGATTGAATCAAAACCAAGAACTCAACTCAGAGAAAACCTAAGTGATTTCTATCAAAAACTATCTAATGCAGCGATTTCAATAATTGATCCTGAAGTGGTTTATACACCGGCTTATGTTGGGATAAAATACCCAAATGGTGATGTTCCTGCAAAGACAGGTGTTTGTACAGATGTTGTGATTCGTGCGTATCGAAAATTAGGAATTGATTTGCAGAAAGAAGTTCATGAAGATATGAAAGCAAATTTTTCCTTGTATCCCAATTTAAAAAAATGGGGTTTAAAAAACACTGATAGAAATATCGACCACCGAAGAGTTCCAAATTTAGAAATTTTCTTTGCTCGAAAAGGAAAAAGTTTACCCATAACTCAAAACCCAAAAGATTACAAAACGGGCGATTTAGTCACTTGGATGATTGGAGATAAATTGCCACATATTGGTATTGTAACGCACATCAAATCAAACAATGGCAACCCAATGATTGTTCACAACATAGAAGCGGACAAGTTTTAGAAGATTGTTTATTGAGTTGGAAAATTGTAGGGCATTATAAATACGGTAATTAAACAATTTTCAATGTGCCAATTATATATCGAAGAAATTGGCACATTGACTAATTGGCAAACTTACTAATTTATCAATCCTTTCACCTCATCAAAATTCAAACCACCATAATTTCCTGAACTCATTAATAGTAAAGCGGAATTAGACATTCCGTTTTCACGGAATGAATCAAAAAGAAAGTCTTTAAACTCTGTTGGATTGGAATAAATAATTAAATCTTTTCTGTTAAATGCTTTTGCAATTTGTTCCAGTGAGACTTCTTCTAATTGTTTAATTTTTACTGCATCTGGCGAATAGAAAACTACTGCAACGTCTGCTGCATCTAGAGCACCTTCATACTCTTTAAGAAATTCGGCATTCAAACTACTATAGGTGTGCAATTCTAAACAAGCTACTAATTTTCTATCTGGATATTGTGCTTTTACGGCTTTTGTGGTAGCAGAAACTTTACTTGGCGAATGCGCAAAATCTTTATACGCAACTTTATTAGCACTTTCTGCAATTTTTTCTAATCGTTTGGACGCTCCTTTAAAACCGGCTATCGCTTCATAGAATTCAGCTTCATCAACGCCCATGCATTGGCAAATCCATTTAGCACCGGCTAAGTTGCTTAGATTGTGTGCTCCAAAAACTTCGATTGGCATTGGGCCTTCAGGAGTATCTAGTAAAGTGGTTCCGTTATCAACAGAATAACTCGGAGTTTGATAAGCAATTTTTCGGATTGGATTTTCGGTTCCTTCGGCAACTTCTTTTACAGCTTCGTCTTCTTCGTTATAGACTAAAATTCCGCCACGCGTAATTTGGTTAGCAAAAATTCTAAATTGTTCTACATAATTATCAAACGTTGGAAACACATTGATATGATCCCATGCAATTCCTGACAACAAAGCAATATTAGGTTGGTACAAATGGAATTTTGGTCGCAAATCAATAGGTGAGGTCAAATATTCATCGCCTTCCAACACAATAAAATCATTATTTTCAGTTAAATGCACCATAGTATCAAACCCTTCTAGCTGTGCTCCAACCATGTAATCTACTTCAATATTGTGATAATGCATTACGTGTAAAATCATCGAAGTAATGGTTGTTTTTCCGTGTGAACCACCAATAACCACTCTGGTTTTATTTTTCGATTGCTCGTATAAAAATTCGGGATAGGAATAGATTTTCAACCCTAGTTCTTGTGCTTTTAACAATTCAGGATTATCAGCTTTTGCGTGCATTCCTAAAATAATTGCTTCAATATCGGTTGTAATTTTTTCGGGGAACCAACCTTCTTCTTTTGGCAATAATCCTTTTTTCTCCAAACGTGATTTTGAAGGTTCAAAAATAGCGTCGTCACTTCCTGTTACATGATATCCTTTGTTATGTAAAGCTAATGCTAAATTGTGCATGGCAGCACCACCAATGGCTATGAAATGTGTTCTCATTTTTTATGTTGAATTGTTAAACTGTTAATTTGAAAAATCGATAAAACGATTAAACATTTCTACAATTACCCTATTTGTTCTCAAATTGATCCTTTATCTTAGTTGCTTTTGATTTATCTTTAAGCTTATTCAAATATAAATCATATAATTTTTCAAATGTAATTTTTGATGGTTCAATTTCGAATGCCTTTTTGTAATTTAATTCTGCTTTAACAAATCGCTTGAAATAAGCATCAATGTAACCCTGAGCAAGAAAACCTTGAACGCTCGAAATACGCATCAATTCGTCTGCATATTTTTGCGCCTTTTTTTCGCTGCCACCAATGATTCCAGGCAATTCAAGATATAACATTACTAAAGCAAAACGCGTTTCAACATGTTTACTTTCTAATTTTGCAGCCATAAGGAAGGACTCTTCTATTTTATCAATCATTCCTAAAGCCTTGAATTTATTAGACTCTTTAGCTTTCATGCCAAGCGCACCACCATATTTGTACCAATAATTTGCATTTTTTGGAAAACTTATTTTCAGTTTCTGATAATATTCTATTGCTTCATTCCACTGTTTTTGATTTCCTGCAATATCTCCTATATATTCAATAGATTTTGAATGGTTTGGATGAGATTTTAAATAATCTTGAAACATCTGTTTTGCTTCATTCATTTTTTTTTGCAAATAGAGCTTTTCCCCTTTCTCAAAACTTGATTGAGAAAATGTGAGTAGTGAAAAAAACAAGAAAATTAGCTGCAAATATTTCATTGCTCAAAAATAGTGAAATGATTTTAGATTTTCTACATAAAAAAAACGACTTGATTACTCAAGTCGTTTTTTCTCTTATTGTATTTGACAATTACTTCACAATTGTCATTTCGTCTACAATATGTTTAGCACCTGAGAAATTCTCAATTACCCATAACACATAACGAATATCAACATTGATTGTTCTTTGTAATTTATTATCAAAAATAACATCACCCGCCATAGCTTCGATATTTCCGTCGAATGTTAATCCGATTAATTCTCCTTTTCCGTTTAATACTGGCGAACCTGAGTTACCACCTGTAATGTCATTATCCGTTAAGAAGTTAACGTGTAAAGATCCGTCTTTATCTGCATAACGACCAAATTCATTTTTCGAATTCATTTCTAATACTTTTGCAGGTAGATCAAATTCTAAATCTCCTTTTTTGTATTTTTTAACTTGACCTGCTAATGTTGTGTAGTTGTTAATTTTTGCATCGTTACGTTTATCTGCAGGTAATGAACGAACTTTACCATATGTTAAACGTAATGTTGAATTTGCATCTGGATATTTGATTTCTCCAATTTTAGATTCTCTTAAACCTTCCACTAATAATCGGAAAGAAGCACCAAAATCATTTTGAGCTTTCATTAACTCCTTACTTCTTTTTCCAAAATGAGATACTAAATCCAATGTTAAAACTTGTAATGGATCATTTGCTAAGGCAGCTTCATTAGGCACCTCTAAAAAGGCTTTAATTCTATCTTTAGAAGTAAAAATACTGGTTTCAAAAGCTTCATTTACATATTGAGTAAAATCGCCATTGTTTGATGCAGCTAATTTTTCAACCATTGGAGCTAATGCATAACCTGCTTTTTTAGCATACAAACTCAATTGTGCTGCCAAAATATCTTTTTCAGCTGGAATATGAATTTCTTTGTACATTTCATCAACCATTTCCATAATTGACGGAGCCATTTCAGCACGTTTAGCAGGATCTGCTTTTGCATAGGCGTCTAATTGTCTTCCTAATGATCTTCCGATAGTTCCAAATGCAGAAGTTCTGAATAATTGCTGTAAATAATTATCATGACGTGACTTCTCATTGGTCATACCATAATAATTATTGATTGTTGCTACTACATTACCATATTTAGCTTTGTTTTCTGGTAAGTTAGCCCATGTATTAAATTTTGCCTCTTGTGCTGCTTTAGTTTTTGCTGTACCAAATTTTGATAACGCATCAATCATTCCTTGACGGTTTTTCCAATAATTTGCCACACCAGCAAATTTAGACGCGTAAACTAAATTTAAAGCTTCAGACTGAACCATGTATTTTTTCATGTTGTCCATTCCTGTTTTTGAACCTTCAACCCAAGCTGGATAAGCAAATTTTACATTTTGCTCAATTCCACTTGCTGGCATCCAACGATTTGTTCTACCTGGATAACCTAAAATCATAGCAAAATCATTTTCTTTAACACCACCTAAATTAACTGGTAAATGGTGTTTTGGTTGTAATGGAACATTGTTTGGAGAATAGTCTGCTGGATTTCCATTAGCATCAGCGTAAACTCTAAACATCGAGAAATCTGCTGTATGACGCGGCCATTCCCAGTTGTCTGTATCACCACCAAATTTTCCTAAACTTTCTGGTGGAGTTCCCACTAAACGAACGTCTTTGTAATCTTGGTAAACGAAATAATAATATTCATTCCCTTGGAAAAAAGGACGAACAGAAACGGTATATTTTCCGCCCTCGTTATTCTCTTTTTCAATTTTTGCAATTTCTTGATTGATTGCTTTTTCTCTTTCAGCTTCGCTCATTCCTGGCGTTACTACTGATAAAATTCTTTTTGAACAATCGTCCATACGAACAAAAAAACGAACAAATAAACTTGAAGGTTTTAATTCTTCTTTTCTATTAGCTGCCCAATATCCGTCTTTTAAATAATTTTTTTCTGCTGAAGATAATTCGGCAATAGCATCATATCCACAGTGGTGATTTGTTAATACTAAACCATCTTTAGAAATCATTTCAGCAGTACATCCACCGTTAAATTGCACAATTGCATCTTTTAAACTGTGATTGTTGATGCTGTAAATTTCTTGGGCTGTTAATTGTAAACCCATTTTTTGCATGTCGCGGTGATTTAAACGTTCGATGAACATTAAAAACCACATTCCTTCATCGGCTTTTACCGAAGCTGGAATTAGCATAATAGCTGAAACGACAAATAATAATACTTTTTTCATAATGTATTTTGTTCTTTTGATTTGTGTTGCGAATATACTTAAAAATACGATTTCGATAAAATTATCATGTAAAAATCATGTAAAATTGTATCAATTTTAACTTTTTATTAGATTAACTGCAATAAAACAAAAAAGCATCTTCAAGTTGAAGATGCTTTCTAATGAGTTTTATAACTAGTTATTTTTCTTCTACATTCAACATTTGCCACAATTTGTCTTTCAACTCTTGTAAACCTTGTTGTGCAACAGACGATATAAATAAATAAGGTGTTCCTTTAAATGCTGCGTCTAATTGTTTTTTCAATTCTGCTTGTAATTCACTGTCTAACATATCGCATTTTGAAATGACAATCAAACGATCTTTATCTAACATTTCGGGATTGTAACGACGTAATTCATCTAACAAAATTTCGAATTCTTTTTTAATATCATCGGCATCAGCTGGAACTAAAAACAACAAAGTTGAATTACGCTCAATATGACGCAAAAAGTAATGTCCTAATCCTTTTCCTTCAGCTGCTCCTTCAATAATTCCCGGAATATCTGCCATTACAAAGGATTGAAAATCTCTATAAGCAACAATTCCTAGATTAGGCTTTAAAGTGGTAAACGGATAATCCGCGATTTTTGGCTTAGCCGAAGTTAATACGGAAAGCAACGTTGATTTTCCAGCATTTGGAAAACCTACTAATCCTACGTCGGCTAATACTTTTAATTCTAAAGTAACATCAACTTCTTTAACTGGCATTCCAGGTTGCGCGTAACGAGGTGTTTGATTGGTTGAACTTCTAAAATTCCAGTTTCCTAAACCGCCTTTTCCTCCTTCCGCTAAAATTCTAACCTCTTCGTGTTCCGTTATTTCAAATAAAATATCGCCTGTTTCTTGATCTTTTACGACCGTTCCTAAAGGCACTTCTACAAATTTATCTTCTCCATCGTGACCTGTGCTTCTAGAGCTTCCTCCGTCGCCACCATGACCAGCACGCATGTGTTTTACAAATTTTAAGTGAAATAACGTCCAAAGATTTTTATTTCCTTTGATGTAAACATGTCCGCCACGACCTCCATCTCCTCCATCGGGCCCACCTTTTTCTATAAATTTTTCACGATGCAAATGCGATGAGCCTTTTCCTCCTTTTCCGGAAGAAACATATATTTTTACGTAGTCAACAAAATTTCCCTCTGTCATTTTTTCTTAGTGTACAGTCATCAGTATGGAGTATTCAGTTATTTTTTAACCTATAAACTTTCCTTTCTGATGACAATTTGTTGTTTAAATGTGCTGTATTTATAATTGCTTACTAGATACTGAACACTGAATAGTTTATTATTATTCTTTATATTGTTTGATAAGTACTTTATCTATTTTGGCGCCTTCCATAGCTAAAGCTTCTAATTCTAATTTATTCCAAATTATTTTATCACCTTGATTAGGAATATTTCCAAGTTCTGTGATAAAAAAACCGCTTACTGTAGTTACTTCATAATCATTAATCAATTCGTCTAAATCGAAAAAAGTTAAGAAATCGTGTAAAGAATATTGGCCATCAACTAGCCAGGTTCCATCTTCATTTGCTACTAATTTGTATTCATCTTCGTCAAAATCAGAGGCATCGCCTACTAGAGCTTCTAAAATATCATTAAGCGTTATAACTCCATGAAAAATAGCATGTTCGTCTACAACAAATGCATAGTGTAGCTTTGAAGTTTTGAAATTTTCCAAGGCTTTATAAGCCGAAGTTTGTTCTATTAAATAAACCGGTTCTTTAGTAATAGTTTTTAAATCAAAATCGCCCGATTCAAAACTCACAAATAAGTCTTTAAGCAAAACCAATCCGATAACATTATCTAAATTATCTTCACATACCGGATAAACCGAATGCAATTCATCAATAACCTTTGCCTTAATTTCTTCTTTGGAATCTTCAAGTGATAAATAAACAATATCACTACGATGCGTCATTAAAGAATTTACTTTTCTATCGCCAATATGAAACACCCGTTCCACAATATCTTGCTCAATTTCCTGAACTTCCCCTACTTCTGTACCTTCTTTTATAATGGCTTTGATTTCCTCTTCGGTTACTTTTCCATCTGCGGTAGGTTTGATTTGAAATATTTTAAGCAAAAAATCGGTTGAAGTTGTTAATAACCAAATAAAAGGCATTGTTATAATTGAAACAAATTTCATAGGATAAGCAACTCCTTTTGCAATAGTTTCTGGGAAATTTAAACCGATACGTTTTGGCAACAATTCACCTAAAACCAATGAGAAAAAAGTTAAAGTTACTACTACAATTCCAACAGCAATTGAATTTGCATACGGACTTAAAGCTTCGAATGATGCTACAAAATTTTGTACATCGGTGGTAATTTTATCTCCCGAATAAATACCGGTTAAGATTCCAATTAAGGTTATTCCAATTTGAACGGTAGATAAAAATTTATTAGGCGAATTGGCTAAATCTAATGCTGCTTTTGCATTTTTATTGCCTTTTTTTGCAGCCATTTCTAATCGATTTTTTCGGGCAGAAATCAATGCAATTTCAGACATTGAGAAGATACCATTCAATAAAATCAAGAAAAGAATAATTAAAATTTCCATAGTTTAAAGTTATAAAAAAAGAGCCAATCCTGAATATTGGAATTTGCTCCTTTTCTCTTTGCAAATATCTAAAAAAAAAATGAATGCTCGAAATTTATCTTAGTTGCTTAATTTTCAGATTATAATTGATCCAATACCAAGCTTAATCTTTCAGTAACTTCTGCTATTGAACCTATTCCATTAACTGCATAAAACTTATCTTGATTTTTATAAAAATTCATCAATGGAGCCGTTTTTTGGTTGTATTCATCATAACGATTTCTGATTTTTTCTTCATCTTGATCGTCTGGTCTACCCGAAGTTTTTCCTCTTTCTAATAAACGTGCCACTAAAATATTATCGTCGGCTTCTAAGGCAACAGTAGCAGTAATTTCTTCATTCTTACTAGTTAAAAAAGTATCTAAAGCTTCAGCTTGTGCAATAGTTCTAGGAAAACCATCAAACAAAAAACCGGCAGCTTGTGGATTCTTATCTACTTCGCTTTGCAACATTTGAATGGTTACGGCATCGGGCACCAAATCACCTTTATCCATAAATTTTTTGGCTAATCTTCCTAGTTCTGTATCATTTTTAATATTGAACCTAAAAATATCACCCGTAGATAAATGCACTAAATTATATTTGTCTTTTAAAAATTCGGCTTGTGTTCCTTTTCCTGCTCCTGGTTTCCCAAATAATACGATATTAATCATTGTTACGTTGTGTTTATAAATTTTAGTCTTTATTCTATTTTCTCTTATCTATTTTCTTTACTCAGATAATTGATATACGTCTTTTAAATTCCGACCTAATCCATCATAATCTAATCCATAGCCAACAATAAATTTATTCGGAATACGAATTCCTACATAATCTAATTTGATGTCCATTTTATAGGCTTCGGGTTTTAAAAACAAAGTGGCTATTTTAAAATGTTTTACATTATGCGATTTAAATATTGCTTTTAATTCTTCAATAGTATGACCCGTATCTACAATATCTTCTACGATAATTACAGAACGACCTTCTAAATTTTGATTGATTCCAATTAATTGTTTTACCTCATTTGTTGTTTGTGTTCCTTCATAAGAAGCCATTTTTACAAAAGAAACTTCACAAGGTTGGTTGTATTTTTTTAGTAAATCGGAAACCACCATAAAAGAACCGTTTAAAACCCCAATAAAAACAGGCACATCATCAAAAAAATCAGCCTCAATTTGCTTCGCCATGGCTTCCATTGCAAAATTAATTTCTTCTTCAGCAATGAAAACCTCAAATTTTTTATCGTGTAATTGAATCACTTTAGTTGTTTTTAAAATAGTGAACAAATTTAATGAAGTGCGAAGGATTTTGAACCAACTCCTTTGACTTTTTTTCCAAATTTGATATATTTACAAAATGAAAACCGAATTAGTATCGAAAATTGACCAAAGCACGGCACATCGAAAAAGTCGCGAGCAAGTCAGTAACTTCATAATTCGTAATATTGATATTCTAGACGAGTTTGTTGAAATTGCTTTCGATACTTCGCATAAAAATCATGTAAAAGCATTTTGGAGTTTAGAATTGGTTTGTCAAAAAAAGTTAAAGCTTTTTGTTCCTTATCTCGATTTGTTTTGCGAAGTGTTACCTAAATTGAAAGATGATTCGGCGATCAGACCTGCGACGAAAATTTGCTTGTTTTTATCCAAAAGTAACCATAGAAAAAATGGCATTTCGTTAACTCAAGAACAAGAACATCTATTAATAGAAGCCTTACTTGACCGATTAATTCAAAACGAAAAAGTAGCCGCAAAAGTGTATGCCATGCGAGCGCTATTTATGTTAGGGAAAAAATATAATTGGGTGCATGATGAATTAAAAATCATCATCGAACAAGATTATGCAAATCATTCGGCAGCGTATCAAGCCACAACAAGAAATTTACTAAAAAAACTCTACAAGTAATATTTTCTGAATGCTAAATTCTGAAATCTAAATTCTTACTCTTATCTTTGCGCAAACAACAACTACAACAAATGAACTATTTTTCTTCTGATTTTAAATTAGGAATTTTAGGCGGAGGGCAATTGGGTAAAATGCTTTTGACCGAAACCCGAAAATTTGATATCCAAACTTTCGTATTAGAACCAAGTGAAGAAGCGCCTGCCCGTTTGAGTTGTAACGAATTTATTAAAGGTAGTTTGATGGATTTTGACACGGTGTACCAATTTGGAAAAAAAGTAGATGTATTAACTATCGAAATTGAAAATGTAAATTTAGACGCTTTAGATCAACTAGAAGCAGAAGGATTACCTATTTACCCTTCACCAAAAACCTTGCGTTTGATTCAAAATAAAGGAAAACAAAAAGATTATTACGTAGCAAACGATATTCCCACTTCGCCTCACAGTCGCTTTGTGGATTTAAATGATTTGAGAACTACGATAGAAAAAGATGAATTAGAATTTCCGTTTGTATGGAAATGTGCGCAATTTGGTTATGATGGAAATGGCGTAAAAATTTGTCGTTCGGCATTAGACTTGGTAAATTTACCCGATGTAGAATGTATTGCCGAAGAAATGGTTCCGTTTAAAAATGAGTTAGCGGTAATTGTAGCGCGTTCGGTTTCTGGTGAAGTTAAAACCTATCCCGTAGTTGAGATGGAATTTCATCCCGAAGCTAATCAAGTGGAATATGTAATTTGTCCAGCTCGTATTGAAGCAACAGTAGCTCAAAAAGCAACAGAAATTGCCTTAATAGTTTCAGAAGCGTTCAACCATGTTGGATTATTAGCTGTAGAAATGTTCCAAACCGAAGACGATGAAATTTTAGTAAATGAAGTCGCGCCAAGACCCCATAATTCGGGTCATTATTCAATTGAAGCGAGTTATACTTCCCAATTTGAAAACCATTTGCGTGCGATTTTAAATCTACCTTTGGGAAATACGGATAGCAAAGTTGCCGGAATTATGGTAAATTTGGTGGGTTCAGAAGGTTATTCTGGACAAGTAGTATACGAAAACATAGATAAAATCATGGCAATCGATGGTGTAACGCCTCATATATATGGAAAAAGAGAAACAAGACCTTTCCGAAAAATGGGACACGTTACGATTGTAAATGAAGACATGGCAGCAGCCAGAAAAATTGCAGAGGAAGTGAAGAATAGTATAAGAGTAATTAGTGAAGTAAAATAAAAACCAATTTCACGAATTACCACGAATTAATTGGTATAAATTGGTGGAATTCGTGTTAAATAAATAAATCATATGAGTAAAGTAGCAATAATAATGGGAAGCATTTCGGATATGCCAGTTATGCAAGAAGCCATCGACATCTTAAAAGGATTTGATATTGAAACCGAAGTTGATATTGTTTCGGCACACCGAACGCCTGAAAAATTATTTGACTTCAGTAAAAACGCACACGAAAGAGGTATTTCAGTAATTATTGCTGGTGCTGGTGGTGCGGCTCATTTACCTGGAATGGTTGCTTCAATGTCACCACTTCCTGTAATTGGTGTTCCTGTAAAATCGAGTAATTCAATTGATGGCTGGGATTCTGTTTTATCTATACTTCAAATGCCTGGAGGCGTTCCTGTGGCAACCGTTGCACTAAACGGAGCTAAAAACGCCGGAATATTAGCCGCTCAAATCATTGGAAGTTCAGACAAATGTGTTTTAGATAAAATTTTAGCCTACAAAGAGGGATTGAAACTTGGAGTTTTAAAAGCTTCTGAAAACTTAAAATAAAAAATCCCAAACGTTAATTTGGGATTTCTATTTACATAATTCAAACAACTCTAAAAAAATTTAATTTCTCTTAATTTGGGAAAAAAGGGAATTAATCGACATTTCATCGACAAATATAAACACTTTATCGGACAAAACAAATTTTATGACACTTTTTTTTGCACCTTTTACAACAAAATACAAAACTGCTCCTTTTAGTAAAATTTCATTATCCGATTATAAACCTGCTTTTGAGAAAACCATTGAAATTGCACGAAATGAAATTAATGCTATTGCAATCAATTCAGAAGCGCCAACATTTGAAAATACTATTGAAGCTTTAGATTTTGCAGGAGCAGCTTTAGATCGCTTATCCTCAATTTTCTTCAATTTGAATTCGGCGGAAACCTGTGACGAAATGCAAAAAATTGCTCAAGAAGTTTCACCGTTATTAACCGAATTTAGTAATGATATTGCGCTAAATGAAAATTTATTTAAACGCATCAAGTCCGTTTATGATCAAAAAGAGTCCTTAGATTTAACCACTGAAAAAGCGACTTTACTCGATAAAAAATTCAAAGGATTTTCTAGAAACGGTGCCTTACTTAATGAAGCAGATAAAGTAAAACTTCGTGAAATTGATACTGAATTGGCCAAACTAAAATTAACTTATGGTGAAAATGTGTTAGCCGAAACTAATAATTATCAATTACATATTACTAAAGAAGCTGATTTAAAAGGTTTGCCTGCCGGAGCTAAAGAAATGGCTTCAAGTTTGGCAAAATCAAAAGGAATAGATGGCTGGATTTTTACCTTAGATTTTCCTAGTTATTTACCTTTTGTGACTTATGTAGACAATCGTGAATTACGAAAAGAAATCGCCATTGCTGGTGGTAAAAAATCGTTTCAAGATAATGAATTCGACAACAAAGAAAATGTAAAACGAATTGTTGCATTACGTCATAAACGAGCTAATTTATTAGGTTATGAATCGCATTCGCATTTTGTTTTAGAAGAACGAATGGCGCAAAATCCATCCAACGTACAATCGTTTTTGAATGATTTATTGGAAAAAGCAAAACCTGCTGCTGAAAAAGAATTTGCTCAATTAAGCGCTTTCGCAAAAGAATTAGACGGAATTGATCAATTAGAAAAATGGGATGGTGCCTACTATTCAGAAAAATTGAAACAAAAATTATTCAGTTTGGATGACGAAGTATTGAAACCCTATTTCAAATTAGAAAATGTGTTGAATGGAGCTTTCACCATCGCTGAAAAACTATTCGGAATCACCTTCAAAGAAGTTTTTGATATTGACAAGTATCATGAAGAGGTACAAACTTTTGAAGTAATAGATTTCGAAGGAAAACTAGTAGCCATTTTCTATTCCGATTTTTTTCCGAGAAAAGGAAAACGAAATGGCGCTTGGATGACGTCATTTAAACCTCAATATATAAAAGACGGAATCAACGAAAGACCTCATGTTTCAATTGTTTGTAATTTCACACCACCAACCGAAACAAAACCTTCTTTGTTAACTTTTAACGAAATAACAACATTGTTTCACGAATTTGGACACGCATTACATGGCATGTTAGCCAACACAACTTATCCGAGTTTATCAGGAACTTCGGTGTATTGGGATTTTGTGGAATTACCAAGTCAAGTGATGGAAAACTGGTGTTATGAACCTGAAGCGTTGGCTTTATTTGCGAAACATTATGAAACGGGAGAAATTATTCCGCAACAATATGTAGAAAAAATCAAAGAAAGTGCGAGTTTCTTAGAAGGAATGGCAACGTTACGCCAATTAAGTTTCGGGATTTTAGACATGACCTATCATGCAAAATCGCAAACTATTGACGATGTAAAAGCCTTTGAAAAACAAGCAATGGAAGGCACAAGTTTATATCCAGACGTAGCCGAAAATTGCATGAGTACGTCGTTTTCGCATATTTTTCAAGGCGGTTATTCTTCGGGATATTACAGCTATAAATGGGCAGAAGTTTTAGATGCCGATGCCTTTGCGTATTTCCAAGAAAAAGGCATTTTTAACAAAGAAGTAGCAACCAAATTCAAAGACAACGTACTTTCAAAAGGCGGCACCGAATTACCAATGGAATTGTATAAAAAATTCAGAGGACAGGAACCGAAAGTGGAGGCTTTGTTGAAAAGGGCTGGGTTGGTTTAATAGAATGAATTACTAAACAATATGCGACATAATAGTTTGAGTCGCTCCTTTATTCATTTGAACAAATGTGCTGCAAATATGTCCTTTTTCGAGTCGTTCGTCTTCGTTTTGAATTAATAGATCAAACGCCTCATTCAATTGGGTTTGATTTTGAATAGTCATACAACCTTCTAAATTTACTAAAGCGGTTGCTTCTGAAAAATGCGAATAATTTGGACCAATCACCACTGGAATTCCAAACGTAGCCGGTTCTAAAATATTGTGTACTCCTGGATTTCCGAAACCACCTCCAACATAAGCAATGTCTGCATAAGAATAAATTTTGGTTAAAATTCCGATGGTATCAATGATGAAAACAGCATAATTTGATACATCAACATTATCTTTTTCCGAAAACAAAATCATTTTTTTAGAAATTTGGGTTTTGAGATTTAAAATTTGATTTTTATCTATGTTGTGTGGCGCAATGATAAATTTAACATCATCCGAACTATTATTAATGTAATTGACGAGTAGTTCTTCGTCTTTAGGCCAAGAACTGCCAATTACAACCATTTTTGTCTTTCCGAGCGAAGTCGAGGAATCTCTAAACTGCTCAATAAAATCTAATGTGTTATCGCGATCTAAAATAGAAACCACGCGATCAAAACGGGTATCGCCAGAAACTTTTACATTGGTAAAACCTATACTTTTTAAAAGTGTCTTTGAGCTTTCATTTTGCACAAAAAAGGAATCAAAAGTGTGTAATGCTTTTCTGTAAAATCCGCCATACCATTTAAAAAATGCTTGATTTTCTCTAAAAATTCCTGAAATTAAATACGTTGAAATCGATCTTTTTTTAAGTTCGGTTAAATAATTCGGCCAAAATTCGTACTTGATAAAAAATACTTTTTCCGGATGTACCAAATCTAAAAATTGTTTGGCATTAGAAATCGTATCCAAAGGCAAATAAACGGTAACATCTGCTATTGTATTGTTTTTTCGTACTTCATAACCCGAAGGCGAGAAAAAAGTAAGAACAATTTTATGATTTGGATAGTGTTGCTTGATGGCTTCAATTACTGGCAAGCCTTGTTCATATTCTCCTAAAGAAGCGGCATGAAACCAAATTGTTTTATCGGTTGCTTGAATTTTATTTTTCAACGTTTCAAAAACCGATTTTCTTCCTTCTACAAACAAGTTTAATTTTGGACTAAAAAGCGCCAAAATATTTAAAAGCTGCGAAGCAAAAAGTAGTATAAAGCTATATATAAATGACATAGTACTAATTTATGTTGCTAAATTACGTTTCTTTTATGGAACACAAAAAATGTAAGCAGAATTTCTTACTTTTGCTTGACTTAATTAGATTAGGAAGATGAAAAAATTACAAATGGTTGACTTAAAAAGTCAATACGAAAAAATAAAAGACGAAGTAAATGCGTCTATTCAAGAAGTATTAGATACTAACACTTATATTAATGGGCCTTTAGTGCATCAATTTCAGGCTGATTTAGAAAAATATTTAGGCGCAAAACACGTAATTCCTTGTGCCAACGGAACAGATGCCTTGCAAATTGCGATGATGGGATTAGGCCTCCAACCTGGTGATGAAGTCATAACTGCTGATTTTACATTCGCAGCAACCGTTGAAGTGATTGCTTTATTGCAATTGACTCCAGTTTTGGTGGATGTTGATATGAATAATATGAATATTTCATTAGAAGGTATTCGAAAAGCGATTACTCCAAAAACGAAAGCCATTGTTCCTGTACATTTATTTGGTCGTGCTGCAAATATGGATGCGATTATGGAAATTGCCAACGCTCATAATTTATATGTAATTGAAGATAATGCACAAGCAATTGGAGCGGATTACTCATCAAAAGATGGCTCTAAAAAGAAAGTAGGAACCATTGGACATGTGGCTGCTACATCATTTTTTCCCTCTAAAAACTTAGGCTGCTATGGTGATGGTGGTGCGATTTATACAAACGATGACAATTTAGCACACATTATTAGAGGAATTGTAAATCACGGAATGTATGAAAGATATCATCACGATGTTGTGGGAGTAAATTCTCGTTTAGATAGTATTCAAGCTGGGGTTTTAAAAGCAAAATTACCACATTTAGACACATATAACAAAGCACGTCAAGATGCAGCAAGAAAATATTCACTTGCATTAGGTGTAAATAAAAATATCGTAGCACCAACTATTTGTGAAAGTTGCGATTGTCACGTATTCCATCAATATGTAATTCGTATTACCAATGGAAAACGCGATGGATTATTAGCTCATTTACAAGAAAAAGGTATTCCTTGTGCTATTTATTATCCAATTCCTTTACATAGTCAGAAAGCGTATGCGGATGTTCGTTATAAAGAAGAAGATTTCCCTGTAACCAATCAGTTATGTAAAGAAGTGATTGCTTTACCAATGCATACCGAATTAGACGATGAACAAATTAAATTTATTACCGATACGGTTTTAGAATACGTTTAAATTAGTTTTCAGTTTATGCTTTCAGTAGTTAAGCTGTTAGCTATCAGCTGTAAGCCATAAGCTAAAAAAAATGAAGATATTAGTTACAGGTGGTTTAGGGTTTATCGGTTCACACACCGTTGTAGAATTGCAAAATGAAGGTTTTGAGGTTATTGCAATTGACAATCTTTCCAATTCTTCTATGGAAGTTTTAAATGGAATTGAACGAATAACCGGTAAAAAACCAATTTTTGAAAATATCGATTTACGAGAAAAAACTGCAGTTCAAAATTTCTTTGCAACACATACTGATATTTCTGGAGTAATTCATTTTGCTGCAAGTAAAGCTGTGGGTGAAAGTGTCGAAAATCCATTATTATATTATGAAAATAACATAAGTGCTTTAATTTATGTTTTGCAAGAGCTTACTAAATTAAAAACTGCAAATTTTATTTTTAGTTCTTCTTGTACCGTTTACGGTCAAGCCGAAAAAATGCCGATTACAGAAGACGCACCAATTCAAACTGCAATGTCGCCTTACGGAAACACAAAGCAAATTGGTGAAGAAATTATTACTGATACTTCAAAAGTAAGTGCATTAAATGCTATTTTACTACGTTATTTTAATCCAATTGGCGCACATGAATCGGCTGAAATTGGTGAATTACCTTTAGGTATACCTCAAAATTTAGTTCCATTTATTACCCAAACCGCAATTGGGTTACGTGAAAAATTATCGGTATTTGGTAACGACTATCCCACTCCAGACGGAACGGCAATAAGAGATTATATTCATGTTGTGGATTTAGCTAAAGCACATGTTGTGGCACTTAAACGATTACTAAACCAACAAAATCTTGAAAACGTAGAAATTTTCAATTTAGGAACTGGAACAGGTAGTTCGGTTTTAGAAGTGATTCATGCATTTGAAAAAGTTTCTGATCAAAAATTAAAATACCAAATTATTGGCAGACGTGAAGGCGACATTACAGAAGCTTATGCTAATACCGAAAAAGCAAATTCCATTCTTGGTTGGAAAACGCAATCTTCTTTAGAAGAAGCTTTAGCGAGTGCTTGGAAATGGGAAAGAAAGATTAGAAATAAGTAAGCAACCTTTGTGCTAACCACCAAAATATTGGAATACTTTCAACCCAAAAACTAGCGTAATATTTGGATCGTTTTTCGTTCGAAAAATATAAAAAACCGGCAATAACTAGGATAAAAAACAAATTGAGAAGTAGTATTTCATTTTGAATTACACCATCAATTCCTATAAACACCAACAATAAAAAATAACCCAATTTTTTAGTGTTTGCTATTCCTATTCGTTGTGGCAATGTCTGTAATGCAACTGTATCAAATTGCAAATCAATGATTTCAAAAATGCACATCAAAGCATAGATCAATACAAACCGCTGTATAGCTTGCAACACTACTATTTCAGTAATAGTCATCTCTAATGCTACAACCGGAAGTAAAAAAGTAACTAGTGTCCAACTCAAGGCTACTAAAAACACCTTAAATCCAATCCAATTTCGGCCAGAATTCAACCAACCAAAAAAAGAAAATCCATAAAGTATGGTTATAAATAATGACGATATAGCAACAACTTTTGCTTCTATTTCAAATTGAAAAAAATAATAAAGTGCCGCTACAAAAGCAATCAAACTTAGCAAAAATATAAATTGAAATTTCTTTGAAATTTGATGCTTTTTCAATTTATAAACGCTAAAATATTTAATTACATTATAAGCAGTAATTGTGCCAAAAAAACCGAAATAAGCAACATCACAATCATAAGAACTGTTTAATGATGTAAAAGTCAGCAAAATAAATACATAGGCGGCAAACGCAACATGAATGCTACTCGCAATGTAAAAGTCAAATATTTTCTTATAAAACATCATTCAACAAAAATAATCAATCTGTTAATAAGATATTGATTTAGTTGATAAAATCATAAAAAATCAGTCTTTAAATCCTAAAAATTAAAAGATTAATAATTACTTTTGTTGTTTAATACAACACAAAAAAACACTTATACATTTTATCAAAAAATGAAAACAGATGCTTTTGCTTTAAGACACATTGGAACAGGTGAAAAAGACCTAAACCACATGTTAAAAACTATTGGAGTAGATTCAGTAGATCAATTAATTTACGAAACTATTCCTACAGATATTCGTTTAAAAAACGAACTAAATCTGGAAAAACCAATGACTGAGTATGAATATTTAAATCATATACAAGAATTGGGTAAAAAGAACAAAGTTTTCAAATCATATATTGGATTAGGTTACAACCCAGCTATTGTTCCTGCGGTAATTCAAAGAAACGTTTTTGAAAACCCAGGATGGTACACGGCGTATACGCCTTATCAAGCAGAAATTGCGCAAGGTCGTTTAGAAGCTATTTTAAATTACCAAACTACCGTTATTGAATTAACTGGAATGGAAATTGCAAATGCTTCTTTATTAGATGAATCTACAGCTGCAGCTGAAGCAATGACTTTGTTGTTCGATGTTAGAACTCGTGATCAAAAGAAAAATAATGTTTCTAAATTCTTTGTTTCAGAAGAAATTTTACCACAAACATTATCTGTTTTACAAACGCGTTCTACGCCACTAAATATAGAGTTGGTAGTTGGAAATCATGAAACGTTTGATTTTTCATCAGACTTTTTCGGAGCCATCCTTCAGTATCCAGGGAAGTTTGGTCAATTAAACGACTATACTTCATTCATTGCAAAAGCATCAGAAAATGAAATTAAAGTTGCTGTTGCGGCCGATATTTTATCTTTAGTAAAATTAAAATCTCCAGGTGAAATGGGCGCTGCGGTTGTAGTTGGAACTTCACAACGTTTTGGAATTCCAATGGGTTATGGTGGTCCTCATGCTGCTTTTTTCGCTACAAAAGACGAATACAAACGCTCGATGCCAGGAAGAATTATTGGTGTTTCAATTGATGTAAACGGAAACCGTGCCTTACGTATGGCGTTAGGAACACGTGAACAACATATTAAACGTGAAAAAGCAACTTCAAATATATGTACCGCACAAGTTTTATTAGCGGTTATGGCAGGAATGTATGCGGTCTATCACGGACCAAAAGGGTTAAACTACATTGCCAATAAAGTGCATAATTCAGCAAATACGGCTGTAGAAGCTTTAAACAAAATTGGTGTATATCAAACGAATACTTCCTATTTTGATACCATAAATGTAAAAGCGGATGCTGCAAAAGTGAAAGCTATTGCAGAAAGAAATGAAGTAAATTTCTTCTACATTGATGCCGATACCATTTCAATTTCATTCAATGAAACTACTTCGATTTCTGATATTAATCAGATAGTTGCTATTTTCGCTGAAGCCAAAGAAAAAACATTTGAACCTATTACAGAATTAGTAGAAATATCTGTAATATCAGAAAATTTAATTAGAAAATCAACTTTCTTACAACATGATGTTTTTAATAATAATCATTCTGAAAGTCAGTTGATGCGTTATATTAAAAAATTAGAACGTAAAGATTTAGCATTAAATCACTCGATGATTTCATTAGGTTCTTGTACGATGAAATTAAATGCAGCTGCCGAAATGTTGCCATTATCTATGGGGAACTGGAATAATATTCACCCATTCGCACCGCTAAATCAGGTTGAAGGTTATTTAACCATGCTAAACAAACTGGAACAACAATTAAACGAAGTTACTGGTTTTACAGGGACAACATTACAACCTAATTCTGGTGCACAAGGCGAATATGCAGGTTTAATGACTATTCGTGCCTACCATTTATCTCGCGGCGATAAACACAGAACGGTTTGTTTAATTCCATCATCGGCACACGGTACAAATCCTGCCTCAGCAGCTATGGCTGGAATGGATATTATTGTTACAAAAACTACTCCTGAAGGAAATATTGATGTAGAAGATTTAAGAGAAAAAGCTATTTTACATTCGGCTAATTTAGCCGCTTTAATGGTAACTTACCCTTCTACTCATGGTGTTTTTGAAAGTTCAATTATTGAAATTACAAACCTGATTCATGAAAATGGTGGATTGGTTTATATGGATGGCGCGAATATGAATGCGCAAGTTGGATTAACTAATCCAGCTACAATTGGCGCAGATGTTTGTCACTTAAACTTACACAAAACGTTTGCTATTCCTCATGGCGGTGGCGGACCTGGAGTTGGACCAATTTGTGTTAACGACAAATTAGTGCCTTTTTTACCATCTAACCCAATTGTTAAAGTGGTTGGTGACCAAGCCATTACAGCTATTTCAGCAGCTCCTTACGGTTCGGCTTTAGTATGCTTAATTTCTTATGGATACATATGCATGTTAGGTGCAGAAGGATTAACAAACGCAACAAAATATGCCATTTTAAATGCCAATTATATGAAAGCACGTTTAGAAGCGCATTATCCAATTTTATATTCAGGTGAAATGGGAAGAGCGGCTCATGAAATGATTTTAGATTGTCGTGCTTTTGAAGATAATGGAATTAAAGTAACTGATATTGCGAAACGTTTAATGGATTATGGCTTCCACGCCCCTACCGTTTCATTCCCAGTTGCAGGAACTTTAATGATTGAACCAACAGAATCGGAAGATTTAGCAGAATTAGATCGTTTTTGTGATGCTATGATTGCTATTCGTAAAGAAATTAATGCGTCTACAAAAGATGACACTCAAAATATTTTAAAAAATGCACCGCACACGTTAGCTATGGTTACTTCAGATGAATGGGTTTTTCCTTATACCAGAGAAGTTGCAGCATTTCCATTAGAATATATTGCTGATAATAAATTCTGGCCAACAGTTCGTAGAGTTGATGAAGCGTATGGCGATAGAAACTTAGTTTGTTCATGTGCGCCAATTGAAGCGTATATGTAAAAAATAAATCACAATAGTTTAAATCCCAAATTCCAATTAGGTGTTTGGGATTTTTTAATGACCTATTTAAACTGAAATCAAAATTTCAATTAATCTTGAAATTGACAATAAAATGCAAATTTTTTAACAAATTCGTAATAATTACTTAATTTGCAAATTGTTCAGCCGTTTTTGAATTTAAATTTATTATTTTAGTATAAATTAGTTTCAAACTTTAAAATTATGACCATAAAAATAACCGGTTCTGGAAGTTACATCCCTACAGAAAAAGTTTCTAATATAGATTTTGCAAAACATTCCTTTTTGAATGAAGATGGGTCACCATTTCCACATTCAAATGAAGTTGTGGCAGAAAAATTTTTAGAAATCACTGGGATTAAAGAAAGACGGTATGTGAAAGATGATTTATGCACATCTGACATCGCAATTCTTGCAGCAGAAAAGGCTATTTTAGACGCAAAAATAGATCGAGAAACTATTGACTACATTATTCTAGCTCATAATTTTGGCGATGTTAAAAAAGGTGCTATCCAATCCGATATTTTACCCAGTTTAGCCTCACGCGTTAAACACGGATTGAAAATTATAAATCCAAAATGCGTGGCTTACGACATTCTTTTTGGTTGCCCAGGATGGGTAGAAGGCGTCATTCAGGCCTACGCATTTATAAAAGCCGGTATGGCAAAAAGATGTTTAGTAATTGGCGCCGAAACCTTGTCAAGAGTAGTTGATCTTCATGATAGAGATTCTATGATTTATTCTGATGGTGCTGGTGCAACTATTGTTGAATCTTCAGAAGAAGCAGGCGGAATTTTATCGCATGAAACGGCAACTTTTACTTATGATGAAGCCTATTATTTGTTCTTTGGAAATTCATTCAATAAAGACCACGACCCAGATGTTCGTTACATAAAAATGCATGGCAGAAAAATTTATGAATTTGCCTTAACTAACGTACCAAAAGCAATGGCTTCATGTCTTGAAAAAAGTGGTGTTCCTATCGAAAAAGTTAAAAAAGTGTTGATTCATCAAGCAAATGAAAAAATGGACGAAGCTATAATTCATCGCTTTTTTAAACAATACAAACAAACGCCACCCGAAGGTGTTATGCCCATGAGTATTCACAAACTAGGAAATTCAAGTGTAGCTACCGTTCCTACCCTATTTGATTTAATGATGAAAGGCGAATTAGAAAATCAAACGTTAGCAAAAGGAGATATAATTGTGTTTGCATCTGTTGGTTCAGGAATGAACATCAACGCGATTGTATATCAAATGTAATCATTTTTGTTTAAAGTTTAAAGTTTCAGGTTTCAAGTTAAATTACTAATTTTACCAACTGTTTTCAACTTGAAACTTTAAACTTGACTCAAGGCTATGCCGAACTGAGCGAAGCTAAACAAACTTTATAATGTACGAAAAAACATATCCAAGTAAACGATTCAACATTACGTTAGATTTTCTAAAAAAACACATCAAAACTTCTGAAACTATTTTTGATTTAGGCGTTCCAAATCCGTTTTCAAAAATCATGGTAGCTAATGGCTATACTGTCATCAATACTAAAGGTGAAGATATTGATAGGGATCAATCAGCGCTTCAAAATGAAAATTATGAAGTATTTACTGGATTTGAAATTTTCGAACATTTATTAAATCCGTTTACTGTATTACAAAATGTAAAAGCCGATAAAATATTAATTTCGATTCCGTTACGCCTTTGGTTTTCTCCGGCTTATAGAAGCAAAACCGATATGTGGGACAGGCATTATCATGAATTTGAAGATTGGCAACTCGATTGGCTTTTAGAAAAAGCTGGATTTAAAATTGTTGACCGAGTGAAATTCACACATCCCGTTAAAAAAATAGGTTTTAGACCGTTATTGAGATGGTTTACCCCGAGATACTATTTGGTTTACGCTGAACGAAATCCCAAAATATAAATCCCAAATTCCAAGTTTCCCAACATTTTAAGTTGGAATTTGGAATTTTTAAAAATTGGAATTTTTCAATATGAAATACTACGTTATCATTCCAGCCTACAACGAAGAAGCTTTTATGGCTTTGACTTTATTATCATTGGTAGAACAAACCGTTTTACCCTCAAAAATTGTTGTGGTTAATGATAACTCGACCGATAAAACTGCTGAAATTGTGTTGGCTTTCGCCGAAAAATATCCGTTTATTACATTAGTCAATAAAAAATCAGATGCAATTCATTCGCCTGGAAGCAAAGTAATTCAAGCATTTCATGAAGGCGAAAAACACATTGACGACCAATATGATATTATTGTTAAAGTTGATGCCGATTTGATTTTTCCAAACAACTATTTTGAAACGATTATCAAACATTTTCAATCAGATGTGAAAATTGGAATGGTTGGCGGGTTTTGTTATGTAGAAAAAAATGGTGATTGGGTTTTAGAAAATTTAACCGATAAAGATCATATTCGCGGCGCATTAAAAGCGTATCGAAAAGATGCTTATCAAGAAATAGGCGGATTAAAACCAGCTATGGGTTGGGACACCGTAGACGAACTATTGTGTAAATTCTACGATTGGAAAATAGTTACGGATGAAAGTTTACAGGTAAAACACTTAAAACCAACAGGCGCTAGTTATAATAAGGCTGCACGTTATAAGCAAGGAGAAGCCTTTTATAGTTTGGGCTACGGATTCATAATTACAGCCATTTCATCCTTAAAATTAGCGATGAGAAAAGGTAAACCATTGTTATTCATCGACTACCTTATGGGCTTTTGGAAAGCAAAAGCTGCAAAAAAACCTTTATTTGTTACTGCTGAACAAGCTCAGTTTTTCAGAAACTACCGCTGGAAAAAAATGAAAGAGAAGTTGTTTTAAACTTATCCAAAAAAATATAGTATTTTTACTGCATACTATAAACTGATTACTGAACACTTAATAAAATGATGCTCGTTCGTTACTTATCGCAAATAGGAAAGTATTTTATCATGTTGAAAGAGATTTTCAACAAGCCTACTAAATGGTCGGTAATGAAACAACTAATCCTAAAAGAAATTGATGACCTCATCATAGGTTCATTAGGTATCGTAGCATTCATTTCTTTTTTTGTGGGTGGTGTAGTTTCTATTCAAACCGCCTTAAATTTAACGAATCCATTAATTCCAAAATATTTAGTGGGTTTTGCCACACGCCAATCGGTAATTCTAGAATTTGCACCTACTTTTATATCCATTATTATGGCCGGTAAAATGGGTTCATTCATTACTTCAAGTATTGGAACTATGCGTGTTACTGAACAAATTGATGCTTTAGAAGTAATGGGAGTGAATTCCTTAAATTATTTGGTTTTCCCAAAAATCATCGCACTTCTTTTATATCCTTTTGTGATTGGATTGAGTATGTTTTTAGGCATACTTGGTGGCTGGATGGCAGCAGTTTATGGAGGTTTTACCAGTAGCTACGAATTTATAACAGGGCTTCAAACCGAATTTATTCCGTTTCATATCGCATATGCATTTATAAAAACATTCTCTTTTGCCTTACTTCTCGCAACAATACCTTCATTTCATGGTTATTATATGAAAGGCGGCGCATTGGAAGTTGGACAAGCCAGTACCGTTTCCTTTGTATGGACTTCAGTAGCGATTATATTAATGAATTTTATTTTAACACAACTTTTATTAAGCTAATGATTGAAGTAAAAAACATTGTAAAAAAGTTTGGAGATCAAACCGTTTTAAAAGGGATTTCTACTCGATTTGAAGCTGGTATGACTAATTTAATTATTGGTCAAAGTGGCTCTGGAAAAACTGTTTTTTTAAAAACTTTATTAGGAATTCATACGCCCGATGGTGGTACTATTTCATTTGACGGTAGAATTTATTCGGAATTATCAAATGATGAAAAAAGAGCCTTGCGAACAGAAATTGGAATGGTTTTCCAAGGAAGTGCACTGTTTGATAGCATGACGGTGGAAGAAAATGTGGGATTTCCACTCAAAATGTTTACCAAAAAAACACCGAAAGAAATTAAAGAGCGTGTAGATTTTGTTATTGAACGCGTAAATTTAACCAATGCCCATTACAAACGTCCATCTGAAATTTCGGGAGGAATGCAAAAACGTGTCGCTATTGCAAGAGCTATCGTTAATAATCCTAAATATCTATTTTGCGACGAACCTAATTCGGGATTAGATCCAAAAACAGCTATTGTAATTGATAATTTAATTCAGGAAATCACAAAAGAGTATAATATTACAACCGTAATTAATACACATGATATGAATTCGGTAATGGAAATTGGCGAAAAAATTGTTTTTCTAAAAAACGGATTACTAGAATGGGAAGGTACCAATAAAAAAATCTTCAAAACAGCTAACGAAGCCGTTACCGATTTTGTCTACTCCTCTGAATTATTTAAACGCGTTAGAAAAATGTATTTGGAAGACGATGTAAAATAGTTTAATTGATTTTAAAATTGTTTCTTCTTATATTTTTTCCAAAAATAAATTATTCACTAATTCGGCAACAATTCAACTTCTGCATTCGGCTGAAACAAATATAATCGTCCAGAACCAATTTCCTGACATTCATATCGTTTGACACGCAAAGCAATTTTTTTGAAAATCTTTCCATTATGAATTCTAAAATGACTTCCAAAAGGAATTTCAAAGATATAATTTTTATCGGTTTCTTTTTGATCAAACTGTTTTAAGGCAATAGCTAATTTTGCATCGGTATCGCTACTTGCTTTTGGATTTTTAAAATGCTTTGCCAATAAAGCCAGTAATTGGTGAGGGAAAATTTCAGGTCGAATAAAAGGCACCATTAATCGTTGAAAAGTGAGTTTCCATTCCTCTCCATGTGGTTTTATACGACGACCATATTTTTCAAAGGCAACTAAATGAGCAATTTCATGAATTAGGGTCATTAAAAATCGGTATTTATTCAAACTAGCATTTACCGTTATCAAATGATAACCCTGAGCATCCTTACGATAATCACCATGACGTGTAATGCGTTCGTTGACAATTTTTAAATGCACATGATTGTCTTTGATTAGCTCAAAACAATGAGTAACCGCGTGTTCTGGAAGATATTTTTGTAAAACGTCGCTCAATTATTTATGGCGTTGAAGATGAAACCTGCAATACTTTTCCGTTATAATATTTGTTTCCCGTTAAGGCAAAATTAAAAATATAATCTGCCATTTCTTTAGCTGAAATTGGTGCAACATATCCTGGAAACGCTTCTTGTAACATTTCGGTATTTACTGCTCCAAGTGCTAATACATTGAAGGCAATACCTTGTTCCTTGTATTCTTCGGCTAATAATTCTGATAATGTGATAACAGCTCCTTTACTTGATGAATAAGCGGCTAATCCTGCAAATTTCATACTCCCTTGAATGCCTCCCATAGAACTAATTGTTACCACGTGACTTCCTTTTTCCATGAAGGGAATACAAATTTTTGTCAATTCGGCAACCGCAAAAACATTAACTTTATAAATACTTTGAAATTCTTCTGCAGAAATTTGACCGAAAGGTTTGTGCAGTAAACTTCCTGCATTGTGAATTAATACGGCTACTTTCTTCCAAGTTTGGTTGATAAATTGTTCAACTTGAAGCAATTCTTCTGGATTAGAAATATCGATTGATAAGCACGTTATGTTTTCGTGTTCAATTAATTCCTTGGGTGTTTTTCGCGAAAGGGCCAAAACCTGATGTCCGGCATTTGCAAATTGTAAGGCCATTTCATATCCAATACCGCGAGAAGTTCCTGTGATGATGATGTTTTTCAAAATAGTTGCTATTTTTTTTTAGTAAAAATAAGAAATAAAAAAATCCCGAAGAAATTTCGGGATCTTAAAATATTAAATAATCATTTAAACAAACATTGCAAAAGGGTTTTCCATGAACGCTTTAAACGTTTGTAAGAACTGAGCCCCTGTTGCACCATCCACCGTTCTGTGATCACAAGCTAAAGTAACGGTCATCGTATTTCCTACCACAATTTGACCTTTTTTAACTACCGGTTTTTCTATAATCGCTCCAACCGATAAAATGGCAGAATTGGGTTGGTTAATGATTGAAGTGAATGATTGAATTCCAAACATTCCTAAATTTGAAATGGTAAAAGTACTTCCTTCCATTTCAGCAGGCTGAATTTTTCTAGATTTTGCTTTTCCTGCTAGGTCTTTTACAGTTGCTCCTATTTGCGTTAAACTCATTTCATCTGTAAATTTCAATACCGGAACCATTAATCCGTCTTCAACTGCAACAGCAACGCCAATATTTACATGGTGATTAATTACCATAGCATCTTCTCTCCATTGAGAATTTACTTGTGGATGTTTTTTCAATGCCATTGCACTAGCTTTGATAACCATGTCATTAAAAGAAATTTTGGTTTCTGGTAATCCATTAATCATGTTTCTTGAAGCTATTGCATTGTCCATATCCAACTCAATAGTTAAATAATAATGTGGTGCTGTAAATTTAGATTCTGATAAACGTTTAGCAATGGTCTTACGCATTTGCGAATTGGTAATTTCTTCTTTAAAGACTTCACCTGTTGGTACAAATGGCTTAACATTTGAAAACGAATTAACTCCATCTGCAACAGCATTTGAAAACGATGCAGCTCTAGGTGTAAAGTTTTCCACATCACTTTTTACAATTCTTCCGTTTTCTCCCGAACCTGAAACCTGTGATAAATTAATTCCTTTGTCGTGTGCAATTTTTTTAGCTAACGGCGAAGCAAAGATTCTATCGGTATTGTTTGTTGTTTGTTGTTGTTTATTTGTTGTTTCTACTTGAGAAATAGCTTTTTCTTCAACTTTGGGTTCCGAAGTTTCGGAATCAGCGACTGCTCCAACTTTATAATTGGCTGCAATTTGTGATACATCTGTTCCTGCTGGACCTAAAATGGCCAAAACAGCATCTACTGGTGCTGAATCGCCTTCTTGGATTCCAATATATAATAAAGTTCCCGAATTAAATGATTCAAATTCCATGGTAGCCTTATCGGTTTCAATTTCGGCTAAGATATCTCCTTCTTTTACTGTATCTCCAACTTTTTTTAACCAAGTTGCGACAGTCCCTGTTGTCATCGTGTCTGATAAACGAGGCATCGTAACCACTTTTACATTAGCAGGAAGTTGGGAGCTGGGAGTTGGGAGTTCTTCTTTAACTTCAACTTTTTCTTCTTTATTTTCTGATGCAGTTCCGCTACTTAATAAGGCAGAAATGTCTTCTCCAGATTTTCCAACAATTGCCAATAATGAATCTACCGGAGCAGATTGACCTTCTTGAATTCCAATATGCAATAATACACCATCATGAAATGATTCAAATTCCATCGTGGCTTTATCAGTTTCAATTTCTGCAAGAATATCACCAGTTTTTATTGTGTCCCCAACTTTTTTTAACCAAGTGGCTACAACTCCTTCTGTCATTGTATCACTCAAACGGGGCATAGTTATAATTTGTGCCATATTCTTTATAATTTATGAGGTATAAATGGATAATTTGGCTCTTCGTAGACAACATCGTATAACTGACTCACTTCTGGAAACGGAGATTCATCAGCAAATTTTTCACATTCAGCGACTAAATCTGAAACTCTTTGATCGATTGCTTCGATTTCGGCATCTGTAGCGTATTTTTTCTCTTTGATAATGTCTAAAACTTGCGTTATTGGATCAATTTTTCTGTATTCTTCAACCTCATCTTTCGTTCTATACAATTGAGCATCAGACATTGAGTGTCCTCTGTATCGATACGTTTTCATTTCAAGAAATGTTGGTCCGTCTCCACGACGTGCTCTTTCAATGGCTTCGTGCATGGCTTCTGCCACTTTAATTGGATTCATTCCATCAACAGGGCCACATGGCATTTCGTATCCTAAACCTAATTTCCAAATATCGGTATGATTTGCAGTTCTTTCTACTGAAGTTCCCATTGCGTAACCATTGTTTTCAACAATAAATACAACTGGTAATTTCCATAACATTGCCATATTAAAGGCTTCGTGCAAAGAACCTTGACGTGCTGCACCATCACCAAAATAGGTTAAAGTTACACCGCCTGTTTCAAAATACTTATCGGCAAAAGCTATTCCTGCTCCTACTGGAATTTGAGCACCTACAATTCCGTGACCACCATAAAAGCCGTGTTCTTTTGAAAAAATGTGCATAGATCCGCCCATTCCTTTTGAAGTTCCAGTTACCTTTCCATACAATTCAGCCATTACTTTTTTAGGATCAACTCCCATTGCAATTGGCTGCACGTGGTTTCTATATGCGGTAATCATTTTATCTTTAGACAAATCCATTGCGTGAATGGCTCCAGCAAGTACTGCTTCTTGTCCGTTATATAAATGCAAAAATCCTCTAACTTTTTGTTGGATGTAAACAGCAGCTAATTTATCTTCAAATTTTCTCCAAAACTGCATGTCTTCATACCACTTAAGGTAAACTTCTTTGGTTATTGGCTTCATTGTTGTTTGTTTGTTTTTTTTAATTCTATTGATTGTAAATCGTTATATGATTCCAATTTTACGAAAAGCAAAAATACTACATAGAATCGTACTGAAAAAATTAAATTCTATGATTTTTCCGTTTTTTTATATTAAATCGATAAAAAAATTTACGAAATCGTTATAGATTATTTTTATCAAAAACTAAAGGCAAAATATTTTTTAAAGAATCTGATTTATAAATAGGTCCTTCGGCGCCCATAAATAAAATTTCTATAGGAATATCTTGCTTCATTTCATATTCTGCAATAGCTTGACGGCAACTTCCACAAGGCGGAATTGGTTCTGTTAGATTTCTATCTTTAGGTGATGCAGTGATGAACATTTTTAGCATTTTAGCGTTTGGATAAATCGCACCTGCATAATAAATTGCTACGCGTTCAGCACATAGCCCTGATGGGTAGGCCGCATTTTCTTGATTTGAACCTTGCACCACCACTCCATTATCTAACAAAATTGCTACGCCAACCGTAAATTTTGAATAAGGCGCATAAGCATTAGCTCTAGCTTCAAAAGCTTGATTCATTAAATTAATTTCTTGTGGGGACAACTCTTCTTTTGAGAGGATTGAAATCACTGTATTAATGGTTATTTGCTTCATATGTATGGAAAAAAAATCCAAATTCTACGAATTTGGATAGTTAGCTATATTAATTTTATTTTTATAGTTCGTCATATTCATCTCCAAAATTAAACGTAAGCGAGAAACGCAACGTATTTTCTAATGGGTTTCTCACTTTTGAAGCAGAAAACAAATAAGAAACATCTACTTTAACTACATTATACTTAAAACCTGCACCCATGGTGAAGAATTTTCTTGCTCCTTTTGATTCATGCTCATTAAAAAATCCTAATCGAAGTGCAAAAGAATCTTGATAAGTATATTCTGCTCCTAAAGCCCAAGTAAATTCTCTTAACTCTTCTGAAAAACCATCAGGAGCGTCATTAAACGATTTAAAAATACCTTGTGCCCAGCCCGTTTTTCGGTATTCATTTAAAGCTTGAATATAGGCATCATCAGCCGCTTGTTCTTCAGCTGGATCAATTGTATTATTGTTATTAGCATCAACAGCAGCTACTAATGCTGGAGGAGTTGGTACTAAAAGTTTTGTTATTTCAGCAGTGACACCTACTTTATTATATTCGTCAAGAACAAAATCAAAACCAGTTCCTAAACGCATATTAGCTGGTAAAAAATTGTTATTAAATTCATCATTATCATAACTGATTTTTGGTCCCATATTTTGGAAATTAAATCCAGCTCTCCATCGGCCATTAAAATCGGTGTAAGCTATTTCTTCCGATTGATAATATCCTGCAACGTCAACAGCAAAAGTTGTTGCAGCAGTAGCATCATTATTTGCATCCACAGTTTTTAAAGCTGAACGTATAAACTTTCCGCCTACTGCCATTGAAAATCGATCACTTAGTTTTAACGAATAAGAACCATCAAGCGCAAACTCATTTGGATTGACCACTCTTGGAATTTCATTTGGATCACCTGTTTCTCTAAACTCAATATCACCTAAACCAAAATAACGCAATGATCCTGCAAAGGAACTACGTTCGTTAATTCTATTATAATATGTTATTTGACCTAATGAAATATCATTTGCAATGCTCACTAAATAAGGCGTGTAACTTATAGAAAACCCTTGCTTTTGCAATGAAAAAGCATATTTTGCTGGATTGTATTGTTGCGAAAAAGCATCGGCAGAAGTAGCGACACCCATATCGGCCATACCTGCTGAGCGAGCATCTGCGGCTACTAATAAAAAAGGTACTCCGGTAGTAATAACGCGGTTATTGGTTTCTTGTGCTTTTGCAAATTGACCCACTACAACAAGGGATAATAATAAAGCAATTTTTCTCATTTTACTAAAGGTATTAATTTCACAAATATAGTATTTTATTATAGGATTACAAGTTTCTCATACTTTTCAGCTGATTTACCAGTTGTAACTGACTTAACCGTTAACTTATAGACATATACTCCTTTTCCTATTTTATCACCAAAATCATCTTTCCCATCCCAAGTAATTGATCTGTTCAAAAAACCTTCAGACACAACTTGTTGGTTGATGGTTTTTACTAATTTTCCTGAAATAGTAAGTATTTGAACTTGAACATCTAAGGGTTCAAATGGCATGTTGTGATTGAACCAAAATTCTGTATAACTCACGAATGGATTTGGATAATTCAAGACTTTTTCAAGGCGCAATCCGTCATTTGAACAAATGGCATTAAACTGAATTTCTGATGTAATTAAATTGTTATACACATCCCATACTTTAAATAAAATTGTGTGCATGCCGGGTGCTAAATCTCTAAATGGAAATCGAATGGATCCATTAGTATAATCATCGTTTTCAGTTTCATAATAATCATTCAAAACATAAGGATTTGACTCGTCACCATCTAAAATAGCCACAATATCATGCCCAATGCCACTTGCTGTATTAATTCCATTTTCATCCGATAAAAAAGCTAATAATATAGGAGCACAATTAGTAATTCCGCCCGAAACAAATGCTTCATCATTCATGTGTAAACGAACAGTTGGCGGAGAAGTATCAGCAGTTGCAGTAGTGTTTACACCACCAATTTGAATTGTTTGATCAAACCCTGTTTCATCTTCTAAAATTGCACCCGTTGTTTTGGCATAAAAACTTATTTTTCCATTTCCAACAGGGATTCTAATGTCTTGAGGAACAATAAAACTAAATTCAAATTGACCATTAACTACCGATGCATTTCCTCTAAAAATGGTTTCGCCTAAGGTTTTGAAATTCATAATTATCAACCCATTAGAATCGGTGGTTCCATCGTTTCCTAGTGTTGTTCTATTAATCTCTTTGTCAAAAAGTTGAACCGCTAAATCACCTGTATAATTTGATTGTAAAACATTGTTTTCATCTCTAACTTCACCCGAAATTTTAACCAAACTCAAGGCTTGCAAAACGGGTAATGGTTGCGAAACAGGAACATCATTTATTTTTGTAAGCACGACTTTAGGTTTTGGTATTGCCAATTTTAATGCTGGATCACCAATGAAGAAAACAACCCTACGATTATCGGAACCGGTTGCTATTTTAGTTAATCTTAGTGCTTCTGCAATAGTTGGATAATTTGTTGAACCATAAGCATATAAATCTTCGGTTAAAAGATTATTCATGGTAAATCCAGTAGAAACTCCTATTTGTCTGGTGGTGGCAATTAATCCTATTGCTCCACCTGCTTTATTCCAATACATATATTCTCCACCAGTAAAGCGATTTGGGTCATCAAAACGAGTAAATTCACAAGTAATTGTAACAAATAAAGGATATCGATATCTATTTGTTAAATTTTGCGCTTCTAATTTTTCAAATAAACGTTCTCTCGCTAAAAATTCTTCATTGCCATGCCCAAAATAATTAAATACTAAAGCGCCTAATTGTAGTGCATCTAAAAAATCTTTTTTGGCTTCTGGATAACGTTCTCCACCTGCAGCAACTTGTTGCACATAGGCGTCGGTATGGATTTTTTTTGCGTTTACAAAGGGTTTTTGAGTCGTTAATACATCTGCAAGATTATTCAAACCCACTTGTAATGTAGCGTCAGTTGAATTATCAGCATCGTCAGAATAGATCACAAAGTTATTACGCCATCTTCCAAATGATTTTTCATCATGATATTCTAATACTTTATTGACCATTTCTGCCGCTTGTGTAGTTGATGAAACTAACATTCTTCCTACAGCAATGTCAATTCCATCAAAACTACCTGTCATGGTTCCTTCTGAATCATCCATTAATCCATAAAAATCATCAGACATAAAGGAGGAATACAAAGAAAAATTTGAAGAATTGTTTATTTCGTTTGTTGAAGGGTTAAAACCATGAAAAACAGGAACAATATTAGTATTATTAAAAATTCGCTCCTTGTAATCATAGGAAGCGTCGCCAAATAAATTGACATATTTGACTCTCTTTTCAGGCAAAGAAGCATTCCAATAGACATATTTTATAAAATTACGTATCGCTGCAATATCTTGCTTACCCGATGAAAATTCTTGGTAAATTTTATCCAATGGAACCACTCGAACAATCATTCCCGAATTAGTTCTGTGAAAATTTGCTAATGTTTCTGCCTGATTTACTAAAAATTGTGGGGTAATGATTAAATAATCAATGTCTTGAAAATTTCCAAAATTATCTTTAAAAATAGTTCCCTTAAGGTTTTGATTAACCACGGTTGAAGACGATTCCTTTAACGACTCATAAAAATCCGACTCATCAATAGCAACATATTTTTTAGCTGTTCCTAAATTTACTTTGAAAGAAAAATTTGCTCCATTCGGATTATCATATTTTGCAACATTATAGATGTCAGTTACATCCCAAATTTGCGAAATCGCAGCAGCATTTGTAAACGTGTATTGACCAACACCAATATTATTCTGTTCTAAATCATTTGAAAAAAGAAACTGTTTACCATATCCGACCAAATTTCGTTTTACTTTAAGGCGAATAAAATCAAGATATCCATTTGCTGTTGGCACACCTCCATTATCATACGTTAGTAAAAAATCCAAGGTGTTAGTTGTCGCAGAAAAGGTAGTATTTAAAGCGGTTTCATAACCTTCAATTCCACCATTAGAAATAATTTGCGGAAAAGTAACCGTACCGATATCTTGATTGTTAACTTTAAAATTAAACGATGAATTTCCAAATGATTTAGATGCTGTGTTAATTTTAACTTCAACTGGAACTGTTAAATCTAAATTGGGAACAGAAAAAGAAAAAGTCTTTGTATTGTCAATATTAAATTGTTCGCCAAACCACCTTCTTCCAACTTTTCCAACGTTAACCAAATCTTTTTCATAAATAATTCGGTCATCAAATTGGGAAAAATTAATACTGGATGCTGCTGATGGCTCTATTGCCGATTGAATTCGCTTTCCTTGTCCGCCAGATGCTGTAACATAATAATAGGATTTATCCGCATAAAGATTCACGCTAGTTAAACTTTCAGAATTCCAAGTATCAACTCCTTCTGCATAAAATAAAATATAATCGGAAGCATCAAAAACCCCATCACTTTCACCTATAAATTGTATTGCATTTTCTTCTAAATCATTTGGATAAGCAGTTGCATTTAATAAAGGCAACATTCGTCCACCATTACCATATATTTTAATGGTTCTAGGATCTACGTTGACCTCTAAACCAAGGCTTTGTAAAAACGATTTTGAAACTTTATAAACACCCGATTTTTCAACATAAAATCGGTACCATTTACCGGTTGCTAAAACAGAATTTATTATCAATTGATTTGAAAAAGTTGATCTATTAAATTGATTTTCGTTAGCGATTGAGTAGGTTAACGAAATAACCTTTTTGTAATTGCCGCCGTCTTTAATAATTGGCGAAAATTTTATAATACCTTTATATTGGTCGCGTGCTTTTGTGATTTCTGACTTAAAATTAATATCAGAAGGAATTAACTTCAAATTCAAATCATACATTTCGGAAATGGAAATGGTTTTGTATACTACATTGGTAACCGAAATAGATGCGTTTGAACTATTAAAGTCTATTATTTTGGTATAACTTATTTTTTTTACATCAATCTCAATATCAAAATTTTCTATTTGAAAATGTGGTACTTTAAACGAATAATCTTCAATTGTATAAGTTGCCTCTTTTGACCAATCTAAAAGTAATGTTTCACTTTGTTGAGCAAAAAGACAAGAAGTAATTAATAAAAAAAAGTATAAAAGGAGCTTTTTCATTGTTTTAAAAAACGCAAATAATGTAAATATAGTATAAAGAGAAATAAATAATTTATTTTTAGCTAACAAAAAACAATAAAATAAAAAATAAGTCGTTGTAGATAAAAGCAAATCGCTCCAAAAAAAATTTTTTTTACAAATTTTTAAAAACGTGTTGCATATTAATACATAATTATTATCTTGCGACTCTAAATTTATTACCTACTAAGTATGAAAATTAAGAAAACTATGGCTTTAAAATTGTTAGTTGTAATGGCGCTAACAATAGGTTTTACCAGCTGCAGCAAGAAAGGAAGCACTAAAGGCGGATCTTCTGCAACAGGCTGGAAAATCAACGACAAAAAAGGCGGTTTCCAGTTTAATGACAAGTTCAAAAAACAACAAACTCCTCCAGGTATGTTACCGGTTGAGGGTGGAACATTTACTATGGGTAAAGTTCAAGATGATGTGCTGCATGATTGGAACAATTCCCCAAATCAACAACATGTTCAGTCTTTTTTCATGGATGAAACGGAAGTTACCAATAAAATGTATGCTGAATATTTATATTGGGTAAAAGCAGTTTTTCCTCCAACAGAAGAAAATTACAAAAACATTTATAACGGAGCTATTCCAGATACATTGGTTTGGAGAAATCGCTTAGGTTATAATGAAACCATGACCAATAACTACCTTAGACATCCTGCTTATGCAAACTACCCAGTAGTTGGTGTAAATTGGATTCAAGCAACAGAATTTTGTAAATGGAGAACCAACCGTGTTAATGAAAATATCTTAGAACAAGCTAAATATCTTAAAAAAGATAACAAAGTAAGTTTAGGTGTTGATGTTAAAGGAGAAGCCTCTTTTGACACAGAAGCTTATATCAACTCTCCTTCTAAATCTTTAGGTGGAAATGAAGAAGTAGTTTTAAAGAAAGGTGCAAACGGAAAAAAACAAGTTGGTGATGATGCCAAAAATTTATATGCTCAAAGAAGTTCTGGATTAATTTTACCAGAATATAGACTTCCTACTGAGTCAGAATGGGAATATGCTGCAGTAGCACTTGTAGGAAATAGAGAATACAATATTTACAAAGGACAAAAAAAATACCCTTGGAATGGTCAATATACTCGTTCTTCAAAAAGACAGTCTAAAGGAGACCAATTAGCAAACTTCAAGCAAGGTAAAGGAGATTACGGTGGAATTGCAGGATGGTCTGATGACGGTGCTGATATTACAAACGAAGTAAAACGCTATGCACCAAACGATTTTGGTTTATATGATATGGCTGGAAACGTTGCAGAATGGGTACAAGACGTTTATAGACCAATGGTTGATGACGAAGCAAATGATTTCAACTATTTTAGAGGTAACGTTTACACTAAAAATAAATTGGATGGTGAAGGAAATGCTGAACTAGTTACTTCTGATAACATTAAATATGATACGTTAAGTAACGGTAGAATTATGGCTAGAAATTTTCCTGGTCAAATAGCTCAAGTACCCGTTGATGACAATGAAACCTATTTAAGAACGCAGTTTTCAACTTCTGACAACAAAAATTATAGAGATGGTGATAGACAATCAACCCGTTTCTTCAAATTTGGAGGTTCTGATGAAGAAAATGCTGAAGGAGCTTCAGAAAAATTCAGAATGTATGAATCACCAAAACATAAAATTTCTACTGTAGTTGATTCAGCAAACAATGGAAAAAAAATGATTAAACAATATGACAAATCTGACAAAAGAACTACTTTAGTCAATGATGATGTTAGAGTTTATAAAGGTGGATCTTGGAGAGACAGAGCTTATTGGTTAGATCCTGCATCAAGAAGATATTTCCCTCAAGATATGGCAACTGATTTCATTGGATTCAGATGTGCAATGTCAAAAGTTGGACCAAAATCCAATAAAAAGACTCCTAGAGGAAATCCAAAACAATAAATTTTTCTAAATACTTATAAAAGCCCTTTTAATTAAAAGGGCTTTTTTTTATCTTCGTTTCTCAATAAATCACTTTCCAATGACAATAGATAAAATTCATTCCTTATTTTTAGAATGTAATTCTGTAGCTACTGATACCCGAAAAATTGAAAAAGACAGTTTTTTTGTTGCTTTAAAAGGAGACCATTTCGATGCCAATACTTTTACCAAAGAAGCAATAGAAAAAGGAGCTAAATATGTAGTAATTGATAATGCAAACTATTACTTGGACCACCGAACAATCTTGGTTGAAAACACATTAGAAACACTTCAACAACTTGCCAAATATCATAGAAATTATATAGGACTTCCAATAATAGCTTTAACGGGCAGTAATGGGAAAACGACAACAAAAGAATTAATCCACGTGGTTTTATCAAAGAAATACAATACCATAGCTACTATTGGAAATTTAAACAATCATATTGGAGTGCCCTTAACCCTATTGCGTTTTACGAAAGAAACCGAAATAGGTATTGTAGAAATGGGAGCCAATCATCAAAAAGAAATTGCCTTTTTGTGCGCTATTGCACAACCCGATTATGGCTACATTACTAATTTTGGGAAAGCCCATCTCGAAGGTTTTGGCGGCGTTGAAGGCGTCATCAAAGGCAAAAGTGAGATGTATGACTACCTAACAGGACATCAAAAAACCATTTTCACCAATCTTGATGATGCATTACAGGCTCAAAAGACACATTCGGCGCAACGCTTTACCTTTTCAACAACAGATACAAACAGTGACGTTTATATTGCAAACGTTCAGGCCAACCCGATGGTGTCGGTGGATTATAAAGGACTTTCCATCCATTCACACCTTATTGGCATTTACAATGCACACAATATTAATGCAGCCATAACCATTGGCCATTACTTTAAAGTGAACGACGACGCCATTAAAACTGCACTTGAAAATTACATTCCGGAAAACAACCGTTCGCAACTGATTCACATGAATGGTAACGAAATTATTTTGGATGCCTATAATGCCAATCCAAGCAGTATGCATGCAGCGATTGCTAATTTTATTCAACTCCAGCAATCACCAAAAATTGCCATTTTAGGCGACATGTTTGAATTGGGCACCGAAAGCCCTTCCGAACATAAAAAAGTGGTTACCCAATTGGAAAACGAAGCCGATATTACCGTTTATTTTGTAGGTAAAGACTTTTATGCCCAACGCATCCTTAAACCGCACCTGCATTTTTTTGAGACGTATGAAGCATTTGCCGAAGCACTGCAAACAAAACCACCTGCAAATAGCCTCCTATTGATTAAAGGCTCTAGAGGCATGGCCTTGGAAAAAACACTTTATTTGTTCTAAATAAAAAAAGCACCCAAAAGGGTGCTTTAATCTATACTAAAGATTGTCTTTTCTTTTTTATAAAGTAGTACATAACAACTATGCCTATTATCGCCATCGGTAGGATCCAGTCGTCAATAGGTGCGGGTACAGCATCATTAACGTCATCCCCATCGTCAAAAGTAGGTTGTGCTTGAGCAAATTGTACTAAAAATAATAAAACCAATAAAAATTGATATCTAATTGCGGAGTGATTGCTATTTTTCATGTTTTCCAATATTATTATTCTACAATCCATTTTATGTGTTGGGTTTTGACTTCGGTTCTTACCGTAACCAAATAGATGCCTTGCGACAGCGTTTGCGTTGGCGTTACCTGTAGGGCATTCCCTTGCGATTTTACTTGTACCGGTATGTGTTGACCCAGTACGTTGTACACCGTTACCTCTGCTGCTGTACTTCCTTGTACATAAAACGAATCGCCTGCTTTTGCTGGATTAGGATATAATACCAAACCATGGGTAAAATCATCTGCGTTTAAAGCACTCGGTTGGAATACAATTTTGAAACGGTTGGCAGCAGCTGTCGTTGCCGTGAAAGGCACGGTAGCGCCGTTTGTAATTTCGGTATACGTATTGTTTTGTGTGTCGTATAAATACGGTCTTTCGCCTTGGTAATTGGCCAATTCAAATTGCCATTGGTAATTTGAATGGCGCAAGTTGTTCAATTGTATAGGCAACTCAGAGGTTACACTTGGCAACGATACACAAGCAATAGCTAAAGACGTATTGTTTTGAACAAAACTTACTTCCTCATCTAAATTGCTCATTTTTGTAGCATCTTCTGAAGTAACGTTCCAACTAAAGTTGTCGTTAAACAAAGCTAGTGATCCTTCAATTGTTTGCCATTGGTTGTTGGTATTGGCTTGCAGATTTACACGCAACAATCCGTAATCGTTTGGTGAAGTTGTTCTGAATACTCCTGCTGCACCATTAGCAACCGATTTATGACTCTCGGTAATGGTTACACTCGCTGCTGATGGTGTGTTTGCTTTTTTTACAAAAACCGCTTGTCCTGGTTGTAGGTATTGGTTGAAATTAGACGTTACATTAGTATTATTATTTGTTAAATCAAGCGTTACATACCCGCCTCTTGCGTTTAATGTAGGGTCCCAATAGTAAACCACTCCGGTATTCATATAAGTTGCCGCGTCTAAAACTGTTTTTATATTTACTGGTGCTTGGTAAGGATTTCCTACAAAACTAAATCCTCCTGCAGCTTGATTTAACGTTGGTGAAAAGTTTCCAGTTTTTAAAGTACCTGTTGCTCTTAGAACAGTTTCTCTAGCTGTTGGCGTGTTCGTTGATAAATTTATCAAACGATCTCCTCTTACCATCAAACGATAGGGTGTTCCAGCGGTAAAATTGGTAAGTGTACTCGTCACTGCCTCCCAAGCTCCTGAGGTATTGTTGAAAGTATATAAAGATGGGTTGTTTGTTGCTGTGGTATCAAATCCATTTGTTGCACCATCAACTCCTGTAATATGGGTTCCTAAACCTGCAGTTGTACCTTCGTTTTCTTGCCAATTAAGTTTTATTGAAGTTGAAGTAGTTACAGAAGGGCTTAAGAAACGAAATGCCCTTTTAGCAGGAATGTAGCGTTCTGTTGTAACCACACCTGAACCCGATTGTGTGCCATTAAAAACATCAAACATGGCAGTTGCTGTAGCATTACTTTTAAAAACAATGGTACCGTTGTTAATTAAATTACCTGAAACAGTTAGTTTATAACCTGCAGCTATGGTTAAGGTCCTATTGGCATTAATGGTTAAATCTTTACATGCTAAATCAGCACTTGTTGTTAAATTACCATCAATGATGGCGTCTAAAGAAGATGTAGGACCTGTGCCGTTTGACCAGGCGCTTCCGTTCCAAGCTGGTGTTGTTACAGTAAAAGTCGCAGTAAGTTCTGTGCCGTCGTTTGGATTAAACGAACCGCCACCACCACCAGTGTATTGCATTCTCCCGAAGCCTCTAACTTTGAAGTTGTAAGTACCTGGTACTCCTGGCTGAATGTCGGTTGATCCGTTTTCGTAACCAACTATCCTGTCATTTCCGCTTGTACAAACTACCTGAGTTGCACCACTAGTAGGAGATTGATAATTTCCAACGTTGATTATTGTCCATGAAGAAGGTTCTGCATCACCCTGTTTCCAAACTTTATATTCAAGTTTACCAGCAACATAATCTGAATTATCAGTCCATCCAACTACCGCATAACCTGTAATTTGTAAGGTGGCTGTATTTGAAAAGGTACCTAAGTTCGTTCCGTTCCAATTTTCATTTCCGTTATTGTAAAAAGAATAATTCCCACAGCCCTGATATGCCCACGGAACACCGTGAATATTGTACCAGCTATTGTTACCATTTAAATTAATCTGAACTCCTTTATATCCGATTCCTCCGTTAGAAAAAGCGAAATTTGAATAAAATAATAATAATATCAAAGAAAGGAGAAAGTAAACCTTCCGAAAACTCGGGATATTAATTCGATAATCTTTTTTCATAAACTAATTTTTGAGGTGAAAAAATTTTAATCTATATAAACTTTATGAAACAAATTTCAGTTTTGTAACTGAAATTTAGAAACTTTTAAACAAAAAATTGCGATTAAAATTACTAAATATTACTATTAATAACTTTAAAAAAACGAATTTAATAATAAAATTGCCAAAAAAAAAAACAATTCATAATTTTGAATTACGAAAACGTTTTCGTGTTAATAAATAAAAAATTTATTTTATAAATAAGTGCACAACTTGTTTGTGATTAATTTATCAGGTGATGGGTGATGGGTGATGGGTGATACAAATTTAGCTGCGCTCCGTTTGGCTGCGCCTCGGGTTGCGTTGCAAAAAGATTATACTATTTCTGCCACTACAAAAGTACTACCGCCCACATAAATAAAATCAGTGGAATTTGCACGGGAAAACGCTTTTTCATACGCCGCTGGCACCGAATGGTACACTTGTCCTTCTAAGCCATACCTATGGGCTTTTTCTTGCAAAATAGCAGCGTCTAATCCGCGGGGCATGTTGGGTTTTGAAAAATAATACACGGCATTTTTGGGAAATAAGGGTAAAATGGCGTCTAAATCTTTGTCGTTTACCACGCCCAAAACCACATGCAAAGTGTCATAATCTTGTTGGGCTATTTGAGCCAACACTTCTGCTAAACCGTGTGCATTGTGTGCGGTATCACATACGGCAAAAGGTTTTTCTTGCAACACCTGCCATCGGCCAAGCAAACCCGTATTGCGTATTACATTTTGAAAACCCGCTTGGATCTGTTCTTCTGAAATTGAAAAGGTGGCGCGCAAAACTGCAATCGCTTGAAGCACAGTTTTTTTATTGTGTTTTTGATACGCTCCTTGCAAAGCACAAGGATAGGTCACTTCTGGAGCGGTTTGCGCAAAGAAAATAGGCGCCTGCTCGGCAGCCGCTTTGTTTTGAAAAACAGGATAGGTCTCTTGGTTGTATTCTCCTATTACAACCGGAATATTCTGCTTAATAATTCCGGCTTTTTCGGTGGCAATTTTAGCCAACGTATCCCCTAAAAACTGGGTATGATCAAAACCAATATTGGTAATCACCGAAAGCAAAGGCGTAATAACGTTTGTAGCATCTAGCCTGCCTCCCATACCTACTTCAATGATGGCCACATCTACTTGGGTTTTCGCAAAATAATCAAACGCCAGGCCTACGGTCATTTCGAAAAAACTCAACGCATTGGCTTCAAAAAAAACTTGGTTTTTGGCTACAAAATCCACTACAAACTCCTCAGAAATTTCAACTCCATTGATTTTGATGCGTTCCCTAAAATCTTTCAAATGTGGCGACGTATACAAGCCCACTTTATAGCCCGCTTCTTGAAGTATGGAAGCCATCATCGAAGAAGTCGAGCCCTTACCATTAGTCCCCGCCACATGAACCGATTTGAATTGCAGCTCGGGATGATTCAAATGCTCCACCAACAATACGATATTGGTCAAATCATTTTTATAGGCAGCTGCGCCTTGTGTTTGAAACATGGGCAACTGCTTAAAGAGCCATTCTGTGGTTTCTTGGTAATTCATTTTATTGGTTTTGAAACGAAGGTTTGGGTGTTTTGGCTACTCTCCCAATAGAAAATTAACCACCACAAAACCGATTTGGGTTTCGGGAGCATTGCTATCCGATTGCCATTTGAATGTTTTTGCTGTTTCAATGGCTGGGTTCACCAAACAGGGATTCGTATTTGTTGTTCCTTGCGAGCGCTCGGCACGTATTACATTGCCTTGACGGTTTACCCAAATTTTTACAACTACTTTTCCCGACTCGTTACAATCTTGTATTTTTTTACTGTTGCCATATAATTTTCTCCCCGATAAACCCCACCCGGTTCCTTTACCAGTTCCTTTACCATCTCCGGTTCCGTCACCATAAAAACTATTGGCATACAAACTGCCGTTAATACTTCCTTTGTCTCCTCCGTCTTTATCATCGCCGTGTCCGGTTTGAGTGGTTCCTGTAGTTTTAGGTCCTTTCAATATACTGTTTAATGCGCTGTTGGTTTTTCGTTTGGGCGGTGTTGGTGTTGGTGGTGCTTGAGAATTAGTGGTTGACGTCTTTACAGCTGCCGCTTTTGTAGTAGTTTGGGTTACTAATTTTTGTGCAGGTGTTTCCACCACATCTTTTACCGCTGGTTCAGGAGCGGTTTGTACTTTTTCAATCGGTTGAATATCTCCATTTCCGGTATCAGAAGTACCAAAATTAATTGCAATTTCGCCTCCTTTAAACACATAAGGAACATTCGGATCGTCTTTCAGTACATAAAAATAAAAACAAATAAACAAAATAATGAATACAACTAACGTTATACCAAAAGATCGTTTTTCATATTTAGTTTCTAATATCATTATTACTTTGGCGAAACCGCTAAAACTATTTTATATTTATTTCTATAGGCAATATCCATAACTTTTACCGCATTCTCAATTGGAACATCTTTTGCAACGTGCAAAACAATATTAGGCTCTTTTTGACCGGCTAATTTTTGTTGCAAAGCAGCTTCTAAATCTTCAATAGGAAGTTGCTGTTGATCTAAAAAAAAGTTGAATTTATCATCAATGCTCACCGAAATTGTTTCTACTTCATCAGATTGACCTGAAGAATTAGGCAATACTAAATCTAAAGCATTGGTATTGGTCATTGTGGTGACAGCAATCATAAAAAAGATCAACAACAAGAAAACAATATCAGTCATAGATGACATATTGAATTCTGCGTTTACTTTATTTCTTCCTCTTAAATTCATGATTAAACAGGTTCGTTAAGTACATCCAAGAAATCTACCACATTTACTTCCATCATGTGTACAATTTTATCGGTTATACTCACTAAATGATTATAACCTACATAAGCAATAATTCCTACAATTAATCCAACTACTGTCGTCATCATTGCGGTATAAATTCCTTCGGCTAAAACGCTCATTTCAATTTTATTAGAACCGCTTGCTGCCATTTCATGAAACGCCATTACCATACCTACAACCGTTCCTAAGAAACCAGTCATCGGACCAGCACCAGAAAGCGTAGCTAATAAACTAACGTTTTTTTCCAATTTATATACTTCAAGCTTTCCAGCATTTTCAATCGCAATATTAATATCTTCAAGTGGTTTTCCAATTCTTGAAATTCCTTTTTCAATTAATCGAGCAACAGGTGAATTTGTTGCCGCGCAAAGCATTTTAGCATTATCAATTTTTCCTTGTTGCAAATGCATTTTAATTTGCGTCATAAAATTTTGATCCATTTTAGAGGCCGCTTTAATAGCCATAAGTCGTTCTAAGTATAAATAAATGGTAAGAAACAACATGATAAAAATGGACGTCATTACAATTTGCCCTACAATGCCACCACTGAAAATAATTTCCATTAGGGTCAACTCTTTTTTAGTTGCAATTGTTTCCACTGCTTGATTAGCGGCAGTAGCAACACTATCTATTTGAAGAAAAATACTCATAATTATTAAGTTTAATTTTAAAACGTAAATATAAAATAAAAATTGTTTGAATTATTTACAGAACCTCTTTAACCACAAAAACCCTACAATTCCTGACAACAATGAAGCTACTAGAATCATAAACTTGGCATTATTTATAATTGCCGCATTATCAAAAGCCAACAAACTGATAAATATCGACATGGTGAATCCAATTCCGCCTAAAAAACCAGCGCCTAATAATTTCTTCATACTTAATTCTTTAGGTAATTTTGCTAACCCAAATAATATTGCTAAATATGAAAACACAATTATCCCTAAAGGTTTACCAATAATTAGGCCAAAGATAATTCCCATTGAATAATCCTCTGTGAAATTATGCAACCAATCAGAACCAATAACAATGGCCGTGTTGCATAGCGCAAATAGAGGCAAAATAATGAATACCACCGGTTTGTGTAAAAAATGCTGCAGCTTATAGGAAATCGTTTTTTCCGAACCGTCTTGAAAAGGAATCGCAAATGCTAGTAATACTCCCGTAATGGTAGCATGAACACCCGAGTTCAACATAAAATACCACATAAACACACCCGTTACTAAGTAAATCCATAGGTTATTTACTTTCATTCGGTTTAAAACCAAAAGCCCAGCAAAAATGGATAACGAAATAACAAGGTTAACAAAATAAAGCGTTTTGGTATAAAATAAGGCAATCACAATAATAGCACCTAAGTCGTCTATTACTGCTAATGCCGTTAAAAACACTTTCAACGAATTAGGCACTTTATTACCTACCAATGACAAAACACCTAATGCAAAAGCAATATCGGTTGCCATTGGAATTCCTATCCCCGATTGCGTTTTTGTTCCAAAATTAAACAACAAAAAAATCAAGGCAGGAACTAACATCCCACCTAAAGCACCCGAAATAGGTAAAATAGCATCTTTAAATTTTGACAATTCTCCTTTATACACTTCGCGTTCTAACTCTAATCCGATCATCAAAAAGAAAATCGCCATCAATCCGTCATTGATCCAATGCTCAAAACTATGGTTTGCAATGGGATGATGCCAAATAGCAAAATAACTTTCCGAAAATGAGGTATTAGAAATTACTAACGAAAAAGCGGTGCAGAGTAATAAAATTAAACCGCCCGCTTTTTCGCTTTCAAAAAAAGACATAAAAGCTTTTGTCACTCTCATTATATTATACTAATTGTTTCAAGGCAATTTCAAAAGCAGTAGCACTAATATTCTTTTTATCGGAATTAATAGCATATGCTTTTTGAATCGCAGCTTTAATTCGATTTGAAGTATCTGAAAAGATTGCCTCATCGGTCATTTGTACTTTTTTCTCCATGAAATAAGCAAAAACTCTAGCCATACCGCAATTTGCAATAAAATCTGGAATTAAACTTACTTTTTGATCGGTAGCTTCCATAATTGGTCCAAAGAAAATTTCTTTATCGGCAAATGGCACATTGGCACCACTTGAAATCACTTCTAATCCAGAAGCAATCATGTTGTCTACTTGCTCTTTTGTAACCAATCTTGAAGCCGCACAAGGTGCAAAAACTTGCGCTCCCATTGACCAAATTTTAGCATTGATTTCAGCAAACGGAATCATATTTTCAGCAACCAATTTATTACCATCTTTATTCAAAAATAAGGCTTTAATTTCCTCAAAAGTAAATCCTTCATCTTTCATAATTCCACCCTCTCTATCGATAATTCCTACTACTTTTGCACCCATTTGAGCCAAATAAAAAGCAGCTGCCGAACCTACATTTCCAAATCCTTGCACAATGGCTTTTTTACCCACGATGGTTCCGCCATAGATATCATAATAATGACGCGCCGCTTCGGCAACACCATATCCTGTAATCATATCGGCTACTGTATATTTTCTGTTTACATCTGGTGAAAAGTTAGGATTTTCAATCACTTTAATAACTCCTTGACGCAATTGTCCTATTCTATTGATTTTATCAGCTTCGGTAGGTTTAAAATGTCCGTTAAAAACCCCTTCTTGCGGATGCCAAACACCACAATCTTCGGTCATTGGAATTACTTCGTGAATTTCATCTACATTTAAATCGCCACCCGTTCCGTAATAATTTTTTAATAACGGCGAAACCGCTTTATACCAACGCTCTAAAACGCCTTTTTTTCTCGGATCATTTGGATCAAAATTTATGCCCGATTTAGCTCCACCAATCGCTGGTCCTGAAACCGAAAATTTCACTTCCATTGTTTTGGCTAATGAAAGTACTTCGTTCATATCCAATCCTTTTCGCATTCTTGTTCCGCCTCCAGCAGCGCCTCCACGTAAGGAATTAATCACTGTCCATCCTTCTGCTTCTGTCTCTGGATCTTTCCAATTGAATACTATTTCTGGTTCTTTGTTTTCAAATTTTTGTAATAAATCTTTCATTGTGTAAGTTAATTTTTTTGGTTCTGCAAATATACATATTCTGTATAAGCTCTTAGGGTTAAACTGAATTTTTTGGTACGTAATTTATAAATAAACCGTTCCTGAGGAATGATTTTGGCTAGCGCCCGTAACAGAAGCGAGCACATTGACTTCATTTCGCAATCGCAAAACACCCAATAGGGCAAAAATCAAAGCCTCTTTAAACTGTATGGTCTTGTCATCGGGAAGCGTAATGGCAACCTTGGGCAAATGATGCTGCAATCGGTCCATCAAAAAGGTATGATAAGCGCCACCTCCGGTGATTAATAATTTGGTGTTCGGTTTGCAAACAGTAGCAATTTGAATGGCAATATGTTCCACAAAAGTAGCCAATACATCGGGCACCGAAATGGTAAACGAATGCAATAGTGGAAAAATAGTTTCTTGAACAAATTCCATTCCTAATGATTTCGGATACGATCGAGCATAAAAATCTAAGCCGTTCAATTGGGCTAATAATTCGGGGTGAATTGTTCCTGTTTTGGCAATAGTTCCGCCATCGTCATACGGCAAACCGAGTTGGCTTGCATAATAATTCAACACCGTATTAACCGGCGAAATATCAAACGCAATTCGACTTCCGTTTTCATTAAAAGAGATGTTCGAAAATCCGCCTAAATTCAAACAATAATCATATTCCGAAAAAAGTAATTCATCTCCAATAGGCACTAATGGCGCACCTTGACCACCTAACGCGACATCTTGCGCCCTAAAATCGCAAACAATAGTATAGGGCAGTAAATCGCGCAGTAACGGCAAATTTCCTATTTGAAGCGTGAAGCCATTATGTGGTTGGTGCAAAATCGTGTGGCCGTGTGAACAAACGGCATCAATGGAAACCAACTGATATTTCAAAATAAAATCGGCAATGATAGAAGCCAACAATTTGGTATAAGAAACATTCAATGCTTCTAATTCTGATGTACTAAAATGAAACGCATTTTTCAATTGTTCCACCCATGTTTCAGAATAAGCAACGGTTTCCGATTGTAAAATTTCATAGGTCCATTGATCCGTACAATTGAATTTAAGGTAAGCCAAATCCACTCCATCTAAGGAGGTGCCCGACATAACACCTATAACGTTGTAGTTTTCTTTAAACATGGGTTAAAATTACAAATTGTTATTGAAATTTTCCTAATAATTAGTTACATTTGGGGACTCAAAATACAAAATTATCAAACATTATATCTAAAAAATATGGATTTTAAATTAACCGAAGAGCATTTAATGATTCAGCAAGCGGCAAGAGATTTTGCTCAAACCGAATTATTACCTGGAGTTATTGAAAGAGACGAACATTCAAAATTTCCTACCGAGCAAGTTAAAATGATGGGCGAACTTGGGTTTATGGGAATGATGGTTGATCCACAATATGGCGGTGCTGGATTAGACAGTTTGTCGTATGTGTTGGCCATGGAAGAAATTGCAAAAGTAGATGCTTCTGCTGCCGTAATCATGTCGGTAAACAACTCGTTAGTGTGTGCCGGATTAGAAAAATATGGTTCAGAAGAACAAAAAATAAAATATTTAACCCCGTTAGCTAAAGGAGAAGTCATTGGTGCTTTTTGCTTGTCTGAACCTGAAGCAGGATCTGATGCAACTTCGCAAAGAACCACGGCTATTGACATGGGCGACCACTATTTAGTAAACGGAACCAAAAACTGGATTACTAACGGAGGAACAGCTTCTACTTATTTAGTTATTGCACAAACCGATGCCGCAAAAGGACACAAAGGAATTAATGTGTTGATTATTGAAAAAGGAATGCCTGGTTTTGAAATAGGTCCGAAAGAAAAGAAAATGGGAATTCGCGGATCAGATACGCATACCTTATTATTCAATGATGTAAAAGTACCGAAAGAAAATAGAATTGGTGCTGACGGATTTGGTTTTGCTTTTGCGATGTCAACCTTAAACGGAGGACGAATTGGAATTGCTTCTCAAGCGTTAGGAATTGCACAAGGCGCTTATGAATTAGCCTTAAAATATTCGCAAGAGCGTGTGGCGTTTGGAAAACCTATTTTCAACCACCAAGCCATTGCGTTTAAATTGGCCGACATGCATGTAAAAATTACCTGTGCACGTTTGTTAATTCACAAAGCCGCTACTGAAAAAGATAACGGTGAAGATATTGCACATTCGGGTGCGATGGCAAAATTGTATGCTTCTGAAATTGCTTTAGAAGTGGCAAATGAAGCGGTGCAAATTCACGGTGGAAACGGTTATGTGAGCGAATACCACGTAGAGCGAATGATGCGCGATTCTAAAATTACGCAGATTTATGAAGGAACTTCTGAAATTCAACGCATTGTCATTTCAAGAGGTTTAGTGAAATAATAAACTCGATAAATTATACATCAAATCCGGTTCTTTTGAGCCGGATTTTTTTTGTGCATTTTATGCGCAACGAGTTACTATTTAGTAGAAAATAATGCTTATAAATTAAAATTAAGTGCTTATGTTTTATTATTTGAAAATTATTTAGTAGGTTTGAGAAAGTGTTGAGCATATACACCCAAAAATGGGAAAATTGGCGCTACTTTGTAGCGCATATAAACGAGTTGTGTGCTATATTAAAAAAACTGCTAAAAATGAACATTTATACCGAAATGAAGCCCGAAAATTTAAAAGACACCTTCTATTTGTTTGGTATATTTTCGACTTTTATAATAAGTGTTGTAACAGTAATTATTGCAATTAAAAACAGAAAGAACTCATTGCGAGAAAATTTGTTCAAAGAGCAGTTAAATTTTGTTGCAAAGCTTACAGCCGAATTTTATAATCTACATTCAGACTTGACGAAAATTAGTAAGGGAAAAGAAAAAAATCATGTAGAAACGGATAATAAAATTGAAAATATTTTTGGAGTAATGTTCTCAAATACTCACCTGGGTTGTGACAATATTTTAATTAAAGCTTCTGAAACTTTAAACTCAGTAAATGATTATTTAAAAAGTGTTGAAGAAAAAAAATCAGAAACGACAAATGAAAAATTTAAAACTTATTTTAAAAATTACAAAGAGTTAACCAATATTATGAGAAATGAAATGGGAATTCATTCTTTATCGAAAGAAAATGAAAAACTATTTAAATAAAAATACAGCACACAACAGGCGTTTGGCAAGATTGCAAATTTTGTAATAAATTCACGTTTATTTCTCGCAAGAAATTTAGTAGTAACCGAAAATATTCAGTTACGAAGTTCGCAACCTCGCCAAGCTCCAGAACGTTAGCAGCAAGTGTAGCAAATCCTACAAAAAAAAATAATAACCTTAATAACTCATTCGAATGAAAAGCAAAATTTCTTATGATGAAGAATTAGAAATAATCGATACTGGTACATTTATTCATTTTGAACAAAAGAAGCCTGTAAAAATAACTATTAATGAAGATGATGGTACAAATTTAAGTATTAGATTAGAGTTTATCCTTGATAAGTCAGCAAGTGGAGAATTTTTTAAATTATCTCAGCATAATATTTATACTCTAAATCTAAAAGTTACTCACAAAGGACAACTTGCAAATTTTGGTTATGTTAGTCCAGTCAGTATTGGCACCTTCAATGGTCATGAATTATTTTTTAATATCCGAGTTGATATTAATAGTGATGTAGATGCACCATTGATACATTACACATGGTTTAAAGGACAAAAAAAAACGTAATATGAAAGGTTTAAATTTCTCACAGCTACCGGATAATCCAGAAACTTCCCATAAAATTATAGACAATACTTTTGAGGAAAGTAAAATGAATCGTGAACTTGGTATGTTAGGTCAATTCTTCGGATCTGGAAACTCAATCAAATTAAATATTGCTGGTTTATTTATATTCATATTGGTAATAACTGGAATAACATATACAGCATGCATTTTATTTTCACCAACAGTTAATGCGAAGGCTATTGGTATTTTAGAATTTTGGGGAATAATTACTCCTTTGATAACTTTAGCTTTAGGCTATATTTTTGGAAAGAAAGAATAACTAAAGTATAACCCCCGATAGCGCGGAAATTCTTTCCGTGCCCACAAAGAGGTATAAAAACAAAAAAGCCTGTTCAAAAGAACAGGCTTTTCAAAAGAAAGGCGGCGA
>ERZ887849.53-NODE-53-length-106427-cov-12.432341_pt1 | contig 106427 bp, 94 predicted proteins | sample MGYA00521267_ERZ887849 | MGnify/ENA primary metagenome ERZ887849 (study PRJEB32303, sample SAMEA104408601) | aquatic metagenome | biome: Brackish water; feature: Pelagic; material: water | place: Baltic Sea | collected 2014-06-06T16:11:00 | depth 2,863 m ...
CCGGTGTACTTAGCGTCGTCAGACAGACCGAATGTACTGAAGTAACTTAATCTTATGGCAGCTGCAGCCATTACTATGAACGCGGCCGGAAGAAATATTGGGTCGAATGCCCCATAACTAAGCACCAGCACCGCCGGCGTAACCCCATAGCTAACAATATCGATTAATAAATCTAACTGGCCACCAAAAATACGGTCGCTACCTGTGCGTCCCTTCATTTTTCTCGCAATAAGTCCATCAGCCCAATCGAAGGCAACGGCCCAGACCATACCGACCATTGCGGCGTGATATACACCAAGGACACTGAAGTAAATGGCCAGTATTGTGCAGGCCAAACCAGCTAACGAGCAGATATTGGGGAAATCTTTAACATATGAAATTATGGAGGGGTGTAGCGTTTGTGACTCTTCGTTTCCCGTGGCCATAGTGATCCTAAAATTACTAACTACTCATCGAATGGGCGCTTTGGTCATTTTAGATGGGCGCGCGTCAGCTACTCGCTCAAATGAGCAAAGCTACAGTGATATGCTGGAGGCTCCAAAAAAGCTTGAGAAGCGCAGACTTAGTGCTGTGACTCAACGCTACTGCTTGCTAGGACAGAGTGTCGCAATACGGAGGATAGAGGCGAGTGGCCAGTAGGCTCGGGACTGAACACTTACTGTACGCTCTATTGCGTACTGTGCATAGTTGTACGATTTCTCATTTGTGGCAACGAAGCACTCCTCCACGGCCGGATAACTTGATAGCCGATCACGGCGTTGTTGGAGGCTCACTATGATGAAACCAACAGTTATCTTGAGCTGACTCGGCGGATAGGAAATATTAAGGCGGTTTGTTCTGTGACTGCTACAGCCAATGGCGCTAATGCAATTTCGCTGATTATCCCCTGCTATCGAATCATTGGATCTAGGAGTGACCTACTGGGTTATGGCGGCGGGTTGCCGCTGAATAAACGCCTGTTGAATCTAAAGCGAAGCGCTCAGCTGAAAAACGTTAGCGCCGTCCTGCTCCCCTAAGTATCAATCTCACTTTTTATTTCACTTCATCAGATCCCTCGCTAAAGCACACAGCCAAGAAAAGCTCATCGGTGAATTTTTTATACTAAACTCAACTCATGCCAGCGCACGTCGGTCTCTAATCATCATCGAGCGCAAGATTCTGAAGACTTAAAATACGAGGCTTTAAATTGTCAAAATCAAACCCTGACTCATCTGATAGTGGCTGCGCCACTCAGGCCGAGCAAATACAACGCCTAGAATCCGATGGGTTTTTGCTATTGCCCTCGTTCTTGAAGACAGATTCGGTCGCGGCTCTTTCGGCCGTATCCCGCGAGAGGTTGCAGGCGATACGCGCAGCGCTGGGAACAAAAGAGATAGGTATTGGCAGTGCCGCGGGCTACGACGAGATTGTCCAGCGCTCCCCGGGGCGCTGGGATGTTCCAATAACGCCGCAGCAGTTTGGTATGGTAGATCGAGACATGCCTTGGTGGGGGCTTATCAGCGCAATACTGGGTGAGGATGCCGAGCACTCTTTTAGCGGAGTAGTTTCTTCTGACCCCGGTAGCCCGGCGCAGCACTGGCATACGGATTCCCCTCATGTGGCTAAGGAACACCTGCCGGCACATGCCATCAACGTGTTCGTCGCCTTACACGATATCCCCTTGGCCATGGGGCCGACCGAGTTTGCTCGGGGCTCCCACGTCCTTAGCAACCATTTAAGCAATCCGTCTCTGGTGCTCAATGAGCTGATTTACCAGCATAAGGGCACAGTACCCGAGACCCTGGTAAAAGATACTGAAACTAAAACACCCGAGGCTTGCGCCCACTCTATGGTTGCAGGCTCGTGTCTGATCTTTGATGATCGCTTACTGCATCGTGGCCTGGGCAACCAGTCGGATAACACCCGGCATGTCGCCTATTTTGCCTATCGCAGAAAAGGCTATACGGAAAACACACATTTTGAATCGAAGCGGTCCTTGTTAGAAGGCAAGATGCCCAATATTTAGGTTGGGTCAAGGCGTTCGCGCTAACCTTACTCAGGTGACATCTTCATGACGAGGAACCGGGCACCCCGCCCTGCTCCAGCTGGCACCGAGAATTCAAGCGCGGCCTTGCATACCGAGGGGCAGTCTCGTGCTGACACTTGCCACCTGAATGTGTTAACTGACAAGCCACAACAAAACTCCGGGCATAAAAAAACCCGGGTCGGCGCATGACTCCGACTCGGGCTCTTATTTCACCGTCAGACCAGTGGGTTATTAAACTGGCCAGAGGGTTATTTTAGGTAGGACACTTCCTTAGAAAGCGTACCGACCCTGCAGGTACCAAGTACCACCGTTGAAGCCAAAAGGGCTGTCTTCGGGGTAGAGCTGGCCCAAACCACCTGGGTTAGGTGTCTTGTCTGGGTATTCGTCGAAAAGGTTGTCCACACCAGCCGTCAGCTCAAGGCTGTCGGTAAGCTGGTAAGACACCTGCGCATCGACCAACGTCGCTGCATCAACGTTGTAGCCATTACTGGTCGATTTCCAACCACCGTAGTAGTTAGCTCGCAGCAGTGTGCGCCACTTGCCTTGAGTGTGTGACCAAGCAACGTTGCCCTTCACATTGGGCAGTAACTCTTCCAAGGCTTCTACGCGACCCTCACTGATTGGGTTAATGCTACCTCGATCTGTGACTTCAGTGTCGTTGTAGTTAAACGCAACCGTAATGGTTGAGAAGCCACTCATTAGGTCGAAGTTCATGTTACCCACGAGATCAACACCTTTGGTGCGGGTATCGAAACTGTTTGAGAAGAACCGGAACTCAGCCAAATCGTCGAGGCCAATAAAGTCCTGTCGATTAATAACGCCGGCCTGATCCAGACCTGTCAAAGCCTCTCCCACAGTACCGTAGCTGGTACCACCGCCTGTGTAGTTCAAGGCAGCGAGGAAGTCGACGTTGGCACCCAGAGCAATGCGATCTTCTACATCAATGTCGTAGTAATCGATTGTCCAAGTAGACCCGCCAATATCAAAGCCAACGCCAAAGGAGAAGTTCTCAGCTTCTTCTGGCCCTAACTCTGGTCGACCCGCGCCGTCGTTTGTTGCCGCGATGTAATCGGCACCCAGCTGACCGGCGGCGGAAAACAAGGGAAGTGTTCCCTGATCTACCAATGTGCCGTTAACGTTCTGGGTTGTCACGTTAGTGATATTAGCCTGACCTGCGGTTGGGGCGTGGAAACCTGTGGAGAAGGCAGCACGTAGGCGAAGTGAGTCGGTAACATGAAACAGACCAGCAAGTTTGTAGTTGGTCGTGTTGTCGAAGTTACTGAATTCTTCGTATCGCACGGCAGCCTGAACAGTCAGCCTGTCGGTGAGGTCCGTTTCAACGTCCACGTAGAACGCGGTGTTATCCTGCTCTGCAGAGGTATCGTTGGGGAAGCCACCAAAGCCGTTCGAGCTTGAGGAGAACCCCTGTGAGGCCAGTGGGCCAAGTGCGTAAGACGCTGGATCACCGGCGAACAAGTCAAACTCTTCCTCACGATATTCCGCACCAACAGCGACGTTGAGTTCAGATGCTAGGCCAACTTCAAAGCCGTAGGACAAATCGAGGTTGTAAACCGTTTCTGTTTGCTCCTGTCCACCGGGCACAAAATCTCTGGGGGTATTAGGTCCCAGCGAGCCATTAATGGTGTTGCGAATGTAGAATTCGGTCTTGTTCGAACCGCGTTGCGCGCTCAGGTCATAGTTGAGGCCTGTGCCCACATTGAACGAACCTCGAGCGCCGATCGCAAATGCACTGTCTTCGTTGGTACCGCCGAATCGAGGCACAAAGCCCGCAGGAATGGTTTCGATGAAGGAAAAGCAATTGTCATCGGCTGCAACTGAAGCCAAAAGGCCCGCATCAGGAATGACGCCGCCGGATCCACCCAGTGGAATACCGTCGATACAGCTGCTGCCACCGTCCATATCACCTACTAGGACAGACGGCACGCCTGAATCGCTGGCTAATCCTGTCGTTGGATCGACCGTTGGTCCCTTGTAGACACCACCACGCTGACCGCTTGGGCCACCTACGACGTTTCGGTAAAAGAAACCGCCAGTGACAGCTCGCTCGGCATAGTTACCGAAGGCGTAAATTTCTAGACTGTCATTGATCTCGAAAGCCGCGTTTAAAAAGAGCTTGGCATCGTCGTCTACATCGGGCTGACCCCAATACTGAGGCGCTTCGCCTGTGTAGGTGTTGATCGCCTGAAAATCGGAAACTGGCGAATAACCATTGGCCGCGGCAAAAGCGACGTCGTTTCTGACTACCGATCGAACGGTGCCCTCGACATCCCGCATTTCACCGGTGATGTTGACGAAACCACGATCGCCCAGAGGCAAGCCTAAATTGGCTGCGACCATGTAGTTATCGCCATCGCCTTCAAAGGTAGAGCCGTAGCGCGCGACGACTTCAAAGCCCTCTGCATCGTCTCTTAGAATAAAGTTAAGAACCCCAGCAATGGCGTCAGAACCATACTGCGATGAAGCACCATCACGAAGAACCTCAACCTGCTTCAGCGCCAGTGAAGGAATTGACGCGATGTCTACGCCCTGAGCGCCATCAGAAATACCGCCACCTAAGAAGGAAATGATTGAACCACGATGACGACGCTTACCGTTTACCAGCACCAGCACGTTGTCAGGAGATAAACCGCGAAGGTTGGGTGGTCGCGTGATTGTCGCCGCATCGCTGATAGGCTGTGCGTTGATATCAAACGACGGGACCTGCGTACGCAGCATGTCCTGCAAGTCGGTTGAGCCGTTAGTGCGCATTTCAGAGCCGCTAATAACGTCTACGGGTACCGGGGAGTCTTGGGCAGAACGATCAGAAAGTCGGGTGCCTGTGATAATGACCTCTTCCAAGTCATTGTCTTGTGCTACGGCGCCCTGCGCCATGGCTACCGCCAGGGCAAGCCCTGAAACGCGCCACATCGGACGATTTTTGATAAATCTCATTAAAAGCTCCTTTTGGGGTTGAGTAAGGTGGCATTTGACAGCCAAAAAACGTGGGAACGCGTCTAGACCATGCCAGCATGCAACTCATCCATAGCAAGAGGCCAAGAATGAGCTGCAGCGGCGAATTTTAACCTGCTATCGTCAACTAAACAGGGGACAATTTTCCATAATTTTTACTAATTTATAGTTAACCTTAGACATTTTGTGGACGCTCTTTGGCGCCAGTACCCATGCTTAGTGAAGCGATCGCCGCTGCGGTGTATGTGTCAGGCCATCGGGTTTGATCAAGGCAGGGACGCCAAAGACAGCGCCCTAGGTCATCTGCACGACGAGCAACAGAGCTCTAAACTGCTCCCCTTGGTTGCACCGCCATACCGGGTGCGGTCCCAGACATTACCCATAAAGCCCGGCAAGCAGTGCTTTTCGTCGAAGGGATTGAGTCTGTGCGTTCACCTTCAATCTGCAGGGACGCCAAAGAATCCTATTTCAGATGGGTTTCGTGTGCTTCTCAATTGACATGAGCTAACGATTGGCGGGTAAAGTATCAACAAATTTGCTGGCAGCCACAGAAACTGCCACTAACCCCAAAAAGTATTGGCTTTTGCCTCGCAAGGGAAATCATGAAACTCGTCTTTTTGGTGAACTACGATCTACCGGCGCTACTGGCTTTAAACCGCATTTTGCCTGCTTGCGATAAACACAACATTCAAATTTTTTATACCCGAAAACCGATCTCGGGTTTGTGCCTGGCGCTTAGGCAACTCGGGGAATTTGAGGTCAAAGCGCTAGAGGAGACCTCAAGCTTACTGAGCTTCCAACAAATGGGCGCTATGGCCTTGAATGCAATTAACACCAACGACTTTTCCCGATACGCTGCCACGGAGCCGGATGTCGTTGTGAGCATACGACACATGTCCATTCTTCAGGCGCCGGCCATTGCCGTGCCCAAGTTGGCTATGCTGAATTTACACTCAGGGCTTTTGCCTGCCTACCAGGGGGTGATGTCTACCTTCAGGGCCCTGTGCCACCATGAAACAATCATCGGGACCACCCTTCACACCATCGAAAATACTGACATCGACAGGGGCCCTGCCATAGCCAGATCGCAAACCGCTGCGCGATTTGATCAGTCGTATCTGTGGAACGTACTGAACTTATACCGTGCGGGCAGTCAAAACGTGGTTGAGGCCATTACCCAACTCAAGTCCGGGCTGCCAATTACCTCAAAACCCCAGCAAGGCCGAGGTCAGTACTACACGTTTCCTACCGCCACAGAAATCGACGCCGCGCCGGTCCCTTTATTCGCCCAGAGTGATGCCCAGCACCTTGCTCAATTTCTTAATGACTAACCGTTAAGCTCTCGAGCGGTCATCTTGCCCAGCTGAGACATATGCACCTCGTCGGGGCCATCGGCAATCCGCGAGAACCTTGCCAAGGTAAATACCTCAGGAATCAGGGTGTCCTGACAAACACCCATGCCGCCGTATACCTGCATGGCCCGATCAGCGACCTGTTGCGCCATGTTGGGCGCCACAATTTTAACCATAGAGATATAGGGCCTCGCCGCTTGCATGCCCTGAGTATCCATGACGTGTGCAGCCTGCAAAGTGAGCAGTCGGGCCTGTTCGATATCGCAACGACAGCGGGCAATTTCGTGTTGCACGCTGGTCTTTTTAATCAGTTTTTCTCCAAAAGCCACGCGCTCGTCTGCCCGCGCGCACATCAGTTCTAGGCAACGCTGAGCCAGCCCCACTAACCCCATGGCGTACTGAAATCGGCCAGGACCAAGACGGCCCTGGGCAATTTCAAAACCGCAGCCCTCACCTTTAATCATATTGCTTACCGGCACCCGAACGTTATCGAACAGAAGCTCGGCTTCGCCGCCGGGGGAGTGCAGATTGTCGAATACTCGTAATTCCCGAACCAGCTTTACGCCGGGGGTATCCCTGGGCACTAAAATTGTGGAGTGCTGTCGGTGTCGGTCGTTTTCTGGGTTAGATTTACCCATCACCAACATAATTTTACAGCGCGGATTTATCGCATTGGTGGTCCACCACTTGCGGCCATTCAACACGTATTCATCGCCATCGCGTTTAATTTCCAACTCCATGTTAGTGGCATCAGAAGACGCCACCTGGGGTTCAGTCATGGCGTAGGCACTGCGAATTTCGCCTGCCAGCAAAGGGTTAAGCCACTGCTCCTGCTGCTCCAACGTGCCGTATTTTGCCAGCACTTCCATATTGCCCCGATCGGGCGCGTTGCAATTAAAAACTGCCTGAGCCCAGATCACCTTGCTCATGGTTTCAAACAGTGGCGCAATCTCTACGTTAGTTAGGCCAGGACTCCAAGGCTGGTATTCATGGGGCAGGAACAGATTCCACAACCCTTCGTCCTTCGCCTTTACCCTCAGTTCGTCAAACCAAGGAGGCGTTTGCCAAAGATTGTCCTGATTTAAAGTCCAGGTATTCCAGTCATGCTCACGAGGGTAAATGTGAGCCTCCATGAACGCTTGCAGTTGCGCGTTGATGGCTGACACTTTTTCGTTGACTTCAAAACCCATACTCACAAACCTCAGTTTTTGTAGCTATCGGCCAAACGGTTCACCGCTTGATAAAACTCGCCCACCGTATCCTGCACTATGTCAGTGGCACTTTTAACTTCATCAATGCGCCCAGCCACCTGACCCGACAATGGAATAGCCGCCTCCATATCACCACCAAAGTAGAGATCGGGTATCTTCGCCATGTGCTCCATGACATTGAACGCCCCCATGGGTTCCAGCATTTTAGTTCGTTCTGTGCGCAACGCGCGCAAAGCGGGACGAGACTGTTGATTGAGAAATACCGTGTCGGTTGCCTTAGCGGACACCACCGCCTGCTTCCAGTTGTTGTGCACGGGTGAGTCGGAGCAGCTGAGCATTCGGGTACCCATTTGCACGCCCTCTGCGCCCATAGCAAATGCGCCGGCCATGGAAAGGCCATCACACATACCACCCGCTGCAATAATTGGAAGATCTGTGCGTAAACGAATCAGCGGCAACAACACCATGCTCGATACCGGACTGGGGTTTTTAAAGCCGCCCCCCTCGCCGCCTTCCACCACCAAACCGTCTACACCACAATCGATAGCCTTTAGTGCCATCTCAAGCGTGGGTACCACATGAAATACTTTGATCCCCGCCTCTTGAAAAGCCTGTGTACAAACATTGGGGCTGCCCGAAGAGGTCGTTACAAACTTAATATTCTGCTTAATCACAAAGTCGACAATATCGGTACCCTTTACGTAGGACAAAGCGACATTCATGCCAAAAGGCTTGTCGGTGAGGTCGCGCATTTTTGCGACCTCATTGCGAATATTGTCGAACTCACCCGAGGCAGTTTCGATGACACCCATGCCGCCGGCATTGCTGACTGCGGAGGCGAGTTGAGCCCGCGCAATCCAACCCATAGGTGCCTGAATGATGGGGTAATCAGTACCGGTCATTGCGGTGACACGGTTTTTAATCGGTTGTGCTTTGGTCATGTTGTACCTCAAATAGGGATAGGGCTTAGGTGCGTGAAAGCATTGTTTCCACGCCTGTGCCCTGCAATAGGGCATCGACTAATGCGCGATCTGCATCACTCAAGGCGCGGTAGCGCTCGTTAGTCCACCTAAGACACTTAGCTTGATAAGGGAACGTCTGCTGAGTCCAGCGAGCGCCATCAATTTCAGACTCCCAAGTCTTGTCACCGGCTTGCACAGCGTGGGCGTTGGCCAGCTGTGCTGGAGCATAGACTCGCCCTATTTCCTGCATCAAGCCGCGCAAGCTTTCAGGTTGATCGCCCAACTTAATCCAGTCCTGTGCCTTCGGCTCATGTCCACTCTGGTCATCCATATGATCAATCCAAGCTACCGCCCGCGGGGAAACTTCATGGGCGATGGCTCTAGGCGTCGGGTCAAAACCCACTAACTGGGTGAGCTGACCATAAAGGCCGAAGTCTCCGGCGCCAGGACGATTCCCAAGCATAAATTTCTGATTGGCCAAATGATTTTCCATAGCGGCTAAAAATCGTCGATAACTGGCATCAATCACCGGTGCTGTTGTGTCATTGGACCCGACCACGTAAAGCCGGCTAATCTGACGCTCTGACACCCACTGTTTGAGCTGCTCATGGGCCTCTTTTGGCAGACTTACGTCAAAACTATAGGGCAACAGCGTGCCTGCGTTATCGGCATCCAGTTTCGCATGCCAGCGATAGTGAAACATATACTTGGTACACCACTCGTCAGCAAAGTCCTCGATCAAGTAATCGATAAACGCAAGTGCTGGGTCGTCAGGCAGTACCGAACGGTTGGGCACCATTTCCTCTAGGCGGCGGATAATGGGTGTAGAGTCGGTTACGGCTTGAAGCCCGCCCTCCTCCTCAAACAAAAACGTAGGCAGGAGGCCAGGCTTAGGTTTCTCAACGCCCAGAGCGTCGCACACTTGCTCGGGCTGTCCCCAAGTAATTGCGTAAGGCAGGCGCCGATAGCGCAAGAGCGCGAGCATTTTTTGGGTGTAGGGGGAGCCTGTGCCCCCGACTAAACGAATTGGTTGCTGTTGCGCCATAGTCACCCTCACATGGTCCTGACTGGTATTGCCATTTTATTCTACGCGTCATCCCGGAGCATATATTGACATAAATACTGCCACTATGTAACTTAGCCGTGTACTATTTTGTCAGCCACGCTCACACGCCACCGCAAAAGAGGGGAGTGCGTCATGTACAGCGGCGACTATAAACTGATCGGCAGCGAAATGAGCTTTTTTACGCGCAAGCTAGAAGCCCAGCTGCGATTCCAGAAAATACCCTGGCATTATTTGTTTAAAACCGAAGAGCGCAGGACCGCCTTAGAAACAAAAGCCGGCACCCATTTTGTCCCTCTGCTGATGACCCCTGACAAGTGGCTGATTCACGACACCATTTCAATAGGCCCAATGCTCAACGAGCGCTTCAAAGAGCGCGAGGTTATCCCTGAAACACCACTTCAGCGCGCCTGCTGCTTCATTTTAGAAGACGCTTTTAATCACTGGTTAGGCCGAGTTTGCGTGCATTCTCGCTGGTGCTATCCCAGTAACGTGGCATGGGTCGGCCCTCATTTCGGGGCCAACATGACGCTTGATAGGTCCATTGATGTGCCATTTTCTGAGGCAGAGCTGGAGCAACTCGGTCCAATAGGGCCAATGATGTATGAGAGCTTTGGCAGAGGGGTTTGCGAAGTCAATGGTGTGGGGCCTGATCAGGCTGTCGCCGTGAAAAGCGATTTCAAGAAAATGTTGCACGCTTTAGCCCAGCACTTTTCCAGCAACCCGTTCCTACTGGGTGACCGGCCTTGTCTTGCCGATTTTGCATTGGCGGGAGCCAGTAAAGCGCACTTTATCTGTGATCCAGAACCGAGAAGCTGGCTGGGAGAACACCGTGACATGTTGTTGAAATATACAGAACGCTTTTTTGAGAACTGGCAGAGTGATATCCCGCTCTGGCCCGCCGATGACAAGGTACCGGACAGCTTGCCTGTCGTGCTGGACTACCTCCAAGGCAGCTACTATCAGTCGGCACCGGCCAATATTGCAGCTGGTCTTGCCGGGGAGAAATATTACACGTTCGACTATGGTTTTGGCGCCACTCGAGCGCGCACCCAAAAACGGCTGAACCTCGCTAGGCTTCATGTGCAGGACGAACTGCAGCGCCTAGGAGCAAGCGAAAACGCCGCGATTCAGGCGCTGTTTGCCAATCGTGGGATCCTGGAACACTATCTAGGCTGAAGCTGAAGACACCCCAAAAACGTTCGTCAGCGGCCTAACGATAGCTTGGCAATAGCAAAGGTAATGATCATGTCCATGCGATTAAAAATTTGGTTAGTTCCGGCTCTGCTCTACGTACTGTTTTTTGCCTGGTATACCGACTTTGGCGGCCCTTTGAGCGACGATGAGGTTGATCACTATGTAGCCGCCATGGAGAATAATGGCAGACCCACCGAGTTGGTCGCCTTTATGAAAGCGTTCGCCAGACAAGACACCGGACGTCAGTTTCTAATGGTGAACAATATTGACATGAATGAGAACCCACCCAATGTCGAGGGCGCCGAACCTGGCGAAAGTGCCGCCGATCTCATGGGGCGTTACATGGCGCATATGATTCCGGCGCTCCTGGCCCGAGCCTGCCACCCTGTATTAATGGGCTCTGCCGTCTATCCATCCATGGATCTTGTGGGTATAGAGGGGGCAGAGAACTGGGACCAGGCCGCGTTATTTCGCTACAAGAGTCGCCGTGCGTTCCTTGAAATTGTGACCAACCCAGCCTTCAACGGAAAACATCAGTTCAAAACTGCGGCCCTCGAAAAAACGATCGCCTTTCCTATAGAAACCAGCCTGTACCTTAGCGACCCCAGACTACTTCTTGGGCTTTTGCTATTGGCACTAACCGCGCTGATCGAGAACATCGTAATGTCTAAACGGCGGGCAACAGGTCACCCTTAAGCAACAGCGAGGCTGAGCCGAAGGGCTCCCCCCTCAAACCTGAGAATCATTTACGATAGAAGCGCGCTGTGGGACATGTCCATAGCAATAGCTAGCTCTCGGTGCTCTGCATTTTTTTCAACGCCAGTGTAAAAACCTGAGCACCCACAACAAGGACTGAACAATGATCGAAGCTTTATTTTCCATGCAGGACAAAATTTGCGTTGTCACCGGCGGTAGCCGTGGCCTAGGCGCTGCTATGACTCAAGGATTTCTTGAGGCGGGAGCGAAGCGCGTCTACATTACTGCAAGGAAGGCTCAAGCCTGCATCGACGCTGCAGAAGAACTGCGTCAATACGGTGAATGTATTGCCCTCCCCTGTGACCTCTCCACCGCTGAAGGTCTGCAAACGCTGGTTACCGAACTCATGTCTCGGGAACAGCATCTCGATGTATTGGTGAACAATGCTGGCGCCGGTTGGGGCGCAAATTTTGGCCAGTTTCCGGAGAAGGGCTGGGATAAGGTGATGGATATTAACGTCAAAAGCCCATTCTTCTTAGTGCAGGCTTTGGCTCCCCTGCTGAAAAAGAATGCCAGCGCTGAGCACACCGCCAGTATCATCAACATAGGTTCGATCGCTGGCATAGTAGGAAGCGCCCTCGACAACTTTAGTTATGCGACTTCAAAGACCGCCATTCATCAGCTCACGCGCATACTCTCGACAGAACTGGCCAGCGACCATATCCGTGTTAACGCCATTGCCCCTGGCCGCTTTTATTCAAAAATGACCGAGTTTTTGAGTAACGACCAGGAAGCCTTCGAGGAGGAGTTGCAAACCATACCCATGCGGCGCTGGGGCGAAGCTAGGGATATCGCCGGGGTTGCCATTATGCTGGCTTCACCAGCGGGTGGCTTTATTACCGGCCAGATCATTCCGGTTGACGGCGGAACCTCGGTCATAAATTAATCCAGTGAACTCCGTGGGCATCTGTCCGGTTAGAAAACACAGCGCTCACTAGAGTGCTGGATCCCGAGCGCAATATTGAGAATCCTGCTGAAAGAGAGCGGGCTTTTCGGCTTCATGCCGCTGTTGGAGGTATCCGCATAGTTGCCAACTTGTGGATCATCAAAGACCACTACCGCCAACGAATACCGACCGCAGGGCAGCCACTGCACAATAGGTCGATTCAATAAAGCCCGGCGATTTCAGCGGCAACCAACACGACTAACGAATAAAAACCGCTTGCTATTAATACTGTACATATATACAGTTATGGCATTCCTAAACCCACACATGAGGTGATCTGTGGCCGTAGTAGCAATGTGGAAATGTGATCGGGACGATGCAATGTTCGATAGCAAAAAAGATGCTGATGCCCACGACAAAATGCTGGAGCTCGCAGACGGCTTTCGCACACTTTTTGAGGCTCAGGTCGAAGGCATCAGTGAACAAGATGCCGAGAATATCGGGCTGCTGCTCTCTATGAATAAACACGTCCTGATTGCCGCCTGCAAGGGCAATCCGGATTTGCTGGGCGGTATTGGTCGCGAGAACGAAGAAGAAACATCATCTAACATCACGCCGCTAACAGCCAAAGCATAGCGGCGAAACACTAGACCTGGCCCCCTGATGGCAGGGCTTCTCGGTTACAGTGCTCCACACCCAAAGTATCGAGCTCAGACCGGGTCAACTCCCGCCAAGCACCTTGTTGCAACTTTGGGTCCAGGGATAAGGGTCCAATCGATAGTCGGTGCAGGTTCAGCACGCGATTGTTGAAATAGCCGAACATGCGTTTGATTTGGTGATATCGGCCTTCGACCAGATCCACCTCAACTTCAAAATCAGAAAGCCTTCGAATTTCCGCTGGGCGAGTGGTGATGTTTTCAAATGCAAAATACAAACCGGCCGCAAACGCCTCGATGTAATCCGATCTAAAGGGTTGTTCCAGCTGCACCCTATAGGTTTTAACAACTCCCCTTTGGGGGCTGGAAACACCCCGTGACCAGCGCCCATCATTGGTAAGCAACAGTAACCCAGTGGAATTAAAGTCCAAGCGACCGACAATATGCAGAGCCTTTGCATAGGGCGCGGACACCAGGTCGAGGACCGTGGGATGCTGCTCATCACATGTAGCACTGACCATGCCCGGCGGCTTGTGCAGCATAATATATCGGGGCTGCTCAGCCTGTAGCACCTTCCGGTCTAACACCACGTGTGTAAACGGTCCCACTACCTGGCTCATAGCTTCCGCCGCCAATCCATCCAACAAGATTCGGCCCTGTGCCAGCAGCTGGTGCACGTGACTGCGTTTAATGCCCTCCCGGCAGACGATGAAGCGATCGAGTCTTGAACGTTGGGATTTCATTAGCTCAACACCTACCTCGTCAGGGCTGCCCTAGAGCCTGCATCAGACTATTCGCAACGACACCAGCTTGCCCAAAAGTCAGGTTGTGATTCGCATCTTCGATCGTAATAAGTCTGAGTTGGGGTAAATCTTTGGCCATTTGCACGGCGCCCTCATAAGGAACAACTTTATCAGCAGTCCCCCAAATGGCAGTGACCGGGATATCGGTTTTACCCAGGATTTGATAACGATCAGACAGATCGCCCATAGGGAAGTTGCGCAGCGTAGACAGCATCGCGTCTGTGTACCCTTCGTAAATGGCCTGCGCCTCAAATTTAGGGAGCATGTCTTTCGGAGCCCTACCTGCGCGCACTTCCGCCTCAATACCTGCGTACGCATATTGCTTGCCCACAAGGGTGGAGAGCCATTCACCCAATACCGGCGCGGCCATTATCGATAAAGAACCGGCATCAGGCATGTAGCCCGCAGGGGCTATCAACACCAGCTGCTTAATCTGTTCGGGGTGGGAAGCACTGTAATCGACCACATTGGCACCGCCCATGGAATAGCCCACCAAGGTCAGAGGGGTTGCAAGTTTCAGGCCTGCAATTAATGACGCTAACTCACTTTGGTACAGCGCAGAATCGTAGGCCACCGCAGGACGATCGGAAAAACCACGACCAAAGTGATCGTAGGTGATCACCTGATAGCCCGCATCTAGCAAATAGGGTGTGACTTGCTCCCATACAAACTTAGGGGTACTGAAGCCATGAACCAAAATAAGGGTGGGCGCCTCACGATTGCCCTCACGCGTGTAGGACAAAACACCCTGTTCCGTCTGCAAATATAAGCCACCTAATTTTTCACGCGCCTCACTGTCCAGCTCCTCCAATCCGGCGCGCGCAACGACGTAAGCCGCCGCTGCAATGATCAGTAAAATAACAACAGTCCATGCAAGATATTTTGACAACCGAGCCATTACAGAGCTCCACTGAGACGCAGACTAAAAGCGTAGCACAGAGTACTCACGCAAAGCTCAGACGACGAAGGCATAAGTGACTCCCAAGCCTGTGGCTCTTCCAACGACTCATAGAAAGGCATAGGGCTCCCTGCCGAGCCACCTCTGGTACCGAGCCGTCTGCCCGAACGCAACCCGCAAGCGATTACTTTTGTCAAAAAGGAAAGCAAATGCGTCACGGGGCCAACCGGCAGAAACCGCACCGACTGATCGTCGGCATTGGAACCCGTTAACCCACGCTTTTCACCCATGGCTGTACCGACTTTATGGCAGCGTTACGGGCCCCTGAAAGCTGCGCATGCCGGAGCCAAAATAGAAAAACGCAACCGTTGGCGAAGGCAATTTGACTACCCAGGGCGCTTGCAACTCAACCGTTCTCAAACGAGCCTTATCGGGCAATGGCAGGTCTTCGTCATGCTCTGAATTCCCGACCACTTCGACAAAGTCGCCCTCAGGCAAGCTCATGATGGTCAAGCTGCGACCCGCCTCATAACCCACCACATGAGACTTATTAACCCTAATCTGCATCATACCGCCGGGGTGAATTACTGGTTTGTCCGGTATCGCCACATGTATAAATTTCCTCCCGGCGATGCTGCGTTCTTGTACCGGTTCTCCCTCACCATTGGGTGAATGCCTAAACAGTGCAGCGTCCATAGAAGCGTCGCCCACCCCCACGCCGCGCAAAGAATCGTCCAATTCTTTTAATAGCAAGTCGTAATCCTGCTGGTCAGCCGGCTCGACACCCATCCATACGCGTCCGGTGGCAACCTCGACAACTTCCATATACGAGTTACGACCGTAAGGGACGGCGATGCCACCCTCCGATAATTGCTCCTGCATTAAATTTTTCAACGATGTCATTGCTATCTCTCAGATGAACTGCAAATCGGAAATAGATTGCTAGTTGGGGGTATAGACGTACTCGTCACCCTCAACAAATTTCTCCGCCAGCGTCTTATCAACCATCACGGCAAATTGCGAGATCGATTCATACAGAGGCCCTCGGGAGCTGGCTTGGTGCGCCGCGAGCAGTGCGCTCAACTCATTGAGCTTGTCGCTGCGGCTAGCGGCAAGATTGATGTGCTCTGTGGGATCGTCCGCTAGGTTGTACAACCATTGTTGCCGGCCATCAGTGGGACGATCGTTAACCTGTAACTTCCAGTCACCGTGACGCACCACCTGGTAGTGCCCGTTTTGCCAAAACAAGGTTTCACGATTCCAGTTTTCTGCGCCCTCGCCAGTGGCCAGCGGCAACAAATCTATCCCGTCAATAACGACCCCTTCGGGCTTTGAGGCACCCGCTGCGGCAGCCAAAGTGGGCATCACATCGATGTGGGCAACGGGCGCATTCACAGAAATACCGGGGGCTATTTTGGCGGGCCACCTCACGAACAACGGCACCCGCAGGCCACCCTCGAACATGGTGATTTTAAAGCCGCGGAACGGGCTGTTCACTTCAGGGATGCCAATATAGCCTGCACCGCCATTGTCACTCGTAAAGACCACTAGCGTGTTGTCGGCGATGCCCTCTTCCTCCAGCGTATCTAGAATGCGGCCCACACTGCGGTCAACCGCGCGAATCATGCCCGCATATACGCGCTTGCGATGGGGCTCAATACCTTCGAGGGCGTCAAAGTCCTCCCGAGTGGCTTGCAGAGGGGTATGAGGCCCCCAATGGGCAAGATAAAGAAAAAAAGGCCGGTTCTTGTTGGCCTTAATTACCTTAATCGATTCATCGGTCCAATAATCTGTCAGATAGCCACCGGGCTTAAATTTGTCGGCTTCGCCAGAGTTATAAGTCGCCGAAAACCCCATGCCCGCCCAAAGAAATTTATCGATGGGGTCAAAGGAAACCTTCGCGTTCACCACATTAGGGTCGTTTTCGGGCAAGTACAAACCGCTCTGCATCAGCAGGCTGTCTTCAAAGCCCTGCTCGTGGGGGGCCATACCGTTTTCGCGACCGAGGTGCCATTTGCCTATATGGGCCGTGTAATAGCCCTGCGCTTTAAGGGTTTCTGCGATGGTCACCTCTGAAGCCGGCAGCCCCTTGCGCTCATAGGGCGGCTGGCTTTCCTCCAGGGCCTGATCGTAAAGAGAAGGAGGCAGACCACTATCCATGCTTTTGCTAACGGCAGAGACCAGCTTGATCATACCGGCGGGTGTGGGGGTAAACTCGAAGCCGGTGCGGGTGGGATAGCGACCGGTCATCATCATCGCTCGCGATGGCGCACAGGTACTGGCGCCAGAATAAGACTGCGTAAAAACAGCCCCTTCCGCAGCCAAACGGTCAATGCTGGGGGTTTGCATGCCGCCCACGCCGCCGCCGAAGGTGGAAATATCGTTGTAGCCCAGATCATCCGCCACGATAAGGACAATATTAGGCGGTCGCTCATCCACCGTTGCCGCCGGCGCTGCAGGCCCCTTTTGCCAGGGAACTTCTCGGTTGGGGGCGACATCGGCATATCTCTGGCTCGTCGTGTATTTTACCAGTGCGATCAGAATGTCTGCTCGCTTGGACCAAGCGACACCACCACCCACTGCGGCGACAACCAATACAGAAATTAGAAATTTTTTCATCGGGACACACCCTCCAACCAGTGACCCTTAAAGCCAGACGTTTCGATATTGAGTTGACCTGCCAACCCAGCAGTGCGGTGCACGCCAATTTCCCGCATAGCCTCTGACTGCATTACCTCTAGCATGACCTGACGTGAGGGCCATACCGCCAGCACTACCACATCCCACAATTCCTCTACCTCACCCAAGGCCAAGCGTTCCACATCACCCTCGAAACCAATGCCACCGCCAATACCCTGCAGTAATTTCTTCACGCCGGCTTCGTACAGCTCGTAAGCCTCCCGTCCGCTGAGATCGGTTTCGCGACCGTCCTCATAGTCAGCTTTTTCCTTAAACTTAATGAGGTTGACCATGCAGATTGCACCCTCGGCGCCGGGTTCAAGAAAGCCCTTCATCTGCTGTTCATTGGGGTAGACTTTGTTGACGACTTGCATTGCTATTTCCCTCTCAAAAATTCATCTGCGCTAAGTCAAAGCCAGCTGCAACAGCGCGGTGCCCAGCGCCAAAAAAAGCCCAACCGTTAAGCGTGGCGAGGCGTACAGCGCCGCTCGCATTTGCACTGGGAAAGCAAAGGTCTGCTGCATCGCCGCGATCTTGTACTTGTGGATTAGCGCAAAGTCAGGATCTGCAAATGACAACACAATCACATCCCGGCGTGACCGGTAGCGCACAAGTCCAGCCATATGCCACCCGGGATTCTCCGGCGTATTCCAGGCATCCAGATAACCACCCACGCCCTGCCCGACAATGACAGGATGCCCTGCCCTGCGTAATATCTTGCCCATGAACGGCCGGGTATATTCTGTCAGCAGCGCAGACGCCTTAATGTCCTGTCCTGTATCTGGGTGTTTTACGGGTGATGGGTTAAATTTAACAAGGTTCACCATAATGAACTCCTTGCCATCATCTTCCTCCATAAACCTGCGAAACGTGGCAACTTCCCCCGTACTCAAACCGTGCTCGACACTGTCCTGAAAGACCGCTGAGAAGTGGGCCACTTCATCTGGAGTCAGCGGTTTTTTCAGTCCGTCATACCAAAGGCGAAATGCCAGATAAGCCACCAGCGCTACAACCCAAAGTGCAATCATCATGAAGGGGTCGCCTCGCGCCACCTCTTGGTATTGCCTGCACGTATGGGTGCCCGTCTGGCCCGTAACTTTGTTGCAAAAACCATCAACGTTCTCTCTTTAATTACTTTTCGCTGCTGAAAAACGCCATCCGCTTACCCCTGGGGCTTGGCACTTTGTGCTCCTCAGGCAAGGTGCAGAGTCTGTCCATCTGCGTAGTACTACCATCGGCATACTCCCACACCAGCTGTTCACCCGTGGGCCCTTGGTGGAGGTAGCGCTTAACCACTACCGGCCCCCAACCAAAGGCATGGAAGTCCAATATACCGTCGTTCCAGATCATGCTGGCTGAGGAGCGCATGCAGTAATCTTTATCGCCAAGGCTGAACAGCACCGACCCCTCGGTATCGTTTGTATTGAGACCGGCGGTACTGTTGGGGCCGTAGTCGTGGATAACTCCACTCGTAGTCACTACGACACGGCTACCGCACTGCTCCACTCTTTCCACATGGCCCACATGGCCACCCCGCACCCCAATCCATAGACCTCGGATATCGTCGGCACCCTCAGGTAGTGGCTCGGTACACTGCGCTAAAATGGGCAGGGGGAAATGGGTGTAGCCACAATTGGGGGTATTGCCTTTGGCTATGTCGGCCGCCAGTAGCCCGCTGCCATCAAGCTCTGGTAGCTCACAATAATTCAGCACGCTGCCGTCCCCTGCCAGAGTAGCCGGATCTATAGTCAGTGGCGGTCGCGAGGATAAAAATCCCAGCCAAAAAATAAAGAGCAATAAGCCAAGCGCTGCGGTGAATAGCACGGCAATAACTTTCTTAATCATGAAGACGCCCAACCCGCCAAGAGATAAAGCTCGGTTGTTAAAGTCCGTCTCCATCGCGGCGACAACAGCATACTAGCTCGCCACCAGAGCATCAGCCACAGGCCCGAACAAGGTTTGCTTAAGCGTTTTAAAAATGCCCGGCTCCTTAGTGCCCAACTGCCTGGTCAAAGCTTTGGCATGCTCCAATAGCTCATCCAAAGGTGCTTTGCCGTCAGAGATCCCTGCCGCGATCGCCTCATCTGCCGTATAACGTTTGCCCGTTAATACGGCATCGCGGATGGTATTTGGGGGCAGCTTGGCATGTAAAATGCCCATCATCGCAGGTGGAATGGGCACACCCACATCCACCTCAGAAACGGAAAACCAACCCCGATCTTGTCGCATAATGCGGTAATCACAGGACAGCGCCAAGAATGCCCCCGCGGCAAAGGCATGGCCATTTACCGCTGCAACTGTTGGACAAGGCAGCTTAAGTAAACGTTGGTGGACCTCACCCATACGCCGACCAAACACTGCCATTTCATCAGGAGTAAGTGTCACTACCTTTTCCAAGTTGAGGCCATTGCAAAAAAACTTGCCTACGCCGGTGAGGACCAATGAGGTGCCATGGCCACAATCACCTTCAACCTCAGCCAACAGTCCCAGCATGCGCTGATGCCAATCTGGGCAAATAGTGCTAGAGCCTTCGTCCATCGTAATGAGATGAAGACCGTTCTCTTTAGAGTAGCTAATCATTTAAATTCCTAGCGAGTGTAGAAATAACATCTAGCGTTTTGGCTCAAAATTATCGACAAAATCTCATTCGCTCATCCTTCGAATCTGACTCTGTAGGTCCAAGATGGCGGTAACACATTGCTCGGGCTGATCTTGCTGCAAAAAATGGCCCGCAGGACTAATCGTTCGGTGTTCCACCCCGCTGCAGCCCGGCACTTTTTTGATGAAAGCTTTGTCACCACCCGCCGTTACGGGATCGTTATCTGAAAAAGCACACATAAAGGGCTTATCAAACTGCTCAAGCACTTTCCAGGCCGCTTTGTTCTCTTCTACTTCAGGCTCATCATGAAGCACGGGCACCAAGCTAGGAAAGCGCCTAGCGCCTGCCATGTAGCTTTGATCGGGAAACGGCGCGTTGAAGGCTGCCTCCACCTCAGCCGACATGGGTGTGGGTGATATCACTTTCATTAGATGCCCAATGTCGAGGTCCGCGGATTCGGCGCAAAATTTGCGCCAGTACAAAAAGCCAGGAATACCCGATGTATCGCGAAACCGACTATTCAATTCCTCTGCCTTTACCACCGCCAAGGTCGGATATGCCGCCTTCACAGCCTGCGTATATTCCTGAGGAATGATTCCGGCGGGAAGTCCGCCATTAGCCAAGACCACCCCGGCAAACCGCTCGGGGAATGCCGCCACCAGACGCAATCCAATCAAACTGCCCCAGTCTTGAAAAAATACGCTGATGTTATTGAGATCCAACTGAGTCAGCCAATCGCTCATCCAAGTTACGTGCCGAGCGTAGGTGTAATCCTGGGTTTGAGTGGGCTTGTCAGAGCGGCCAAAGCCAACCAGATCTGGTGCAATGACACGAAACCCCGCCGCCACCAATATTGGAATCATATGGCGGTACACGTAGCTCCATACGGGCTGACCGTGAATCAATAAAATCACATCGCCATTAGCCGCCCCCTCATCTAAGTAATGAATGCGCAACTCACCACCTTCCGTGTCATCTACCTGCAGGTAACGGGGCTGAAAAGGGTAATCAACCAGATCTATGAAGCGTTCGTCGGGAGTCCTTTTAGCGTCCATTACCTTTTATTTCCCCTCTAAATTTTTATTTATGACGTTATTTATGATCACGCCAGCTGCTAAACGCCCTTGCCTTTATTGTGACATAGGATTATCTTTGTCCTAATTATTACGGCATAACTTATGTCATAAAAATAAAATAATTAGGAGTAAAGTGCAATGAAAAAAACAGAGAAGCTTCCCATCGCTCTATTTTTTGCCATCTATGCGTCAAGCCCTCTAGCCCAACAAACCAACGCCCTCGAAGAAATCGTGGTCACCGCAACAAAGCGCGTGCAGAGCCTGCAAGATGTGCCGATAGCAGTAAACGCCTTTAACGCTGATACCATTGAAGTCGCCGGCATCAATAACGCAGGTGACCTAGCAATTCTTACGCCCGCACTGAATATCAATGTCAATACGAACCCCTTCGCAGCTCGCATGATCATTCGCGGTGTCGGAACGGCCCAAACCGATCCGGCCCTCGAGCCATCTGTCGGCCTTTTCATTGACGGCGTTTATTTAGGTCGCACAGGCCTAGGCATGTCAGACCTAACCGATATTGAGCGTATCGAGGTACTGCAGGGGCCCCAGGGTACGCTTTACGGCAAAAACACCAATGCCGGCGCCATCAGCGTTATTACGAAAAAGCCCAATTTTGAAGAATCCGAGGGCTACGTAGAGGCTTCTGTCGGCAATTACAGCATGAGCAAACTCACCGCTTCTGCCTCGGGACCACTGACTCAGAATCTCGCTTATCGCCTATCGGGCAATATCAACCAACGCGACGGCTATTATGACAACAGTGCCGGAGTTGATTTCAATGACGCCGATGACTGGAACATTCAGGGAAAGTTGCAATGGGAACCCACTCAATCACTGAGCATTCTACTCAGCGGTAGTCGCGTCGAGCGGGATACCACGTGCTGTGGCGCAGACGCTGTGCAAACTGAGTCGGTCAATAATGAACTTGTCGCTCAGGGTCTTAGTCCGGACAGCAACGACCCCTATGACTACAACGTGCAGAGCAATGCAGACAATCGCTTTGCAATGGAGTCTGATCTGCTGTCCATGACGATTGACTACGATGCTGGCTGGGGAGCAATCAAGTCAATAACTGCCTGGAATGATTACAGCTACCGCGTGGACCAAGATCCTGACCGTTCGGAGCTGGATATTTTGACCTTAAGCAACGATAAATTCTCTGGCGATAGCTTCTCGCAGGAACTCCGTTTCACAGCAAGCCCCACCGACAACGTGGACTATATGCTAGGGGCATTTTACCTTGAACAAAACACGAAACGTGGTGGCGACGAGCCCTTTGTGTTTATTGGCGACGATATCATCACCATTGGGTCGCAACAGGATTTGCCTTTCCCACTGCCCTTCAATTTTTTGGTTCAGCCCGGTGACAGTCTTACGGTAGACATGAATCAAGATGCCGAGACCATTGCCTTCTTTGGTCAAGGCACTTGGCACATCGGTGATCAATGGCATATTACCGGCGGTTTAAGATGGAGCGATGAAGAGAAGAAGTCAGACCTTTTCAGCCAAACTTACTCAACCGCTTTTTCCAATCAAATCTTGGGAGCTTCCTTTTTAGATTCAGTATCAACTCCTATCGACGCCACACTGGAGCGCAGCTCAGACAATGTTGACTGGATGCTCAGTGCTGTTCTAGACATTAGTGACGACAGCATGGTTTATGCCAGCGCAGGAACGGGTACAAAATCTGGAGGCTTCCAAACCGTTAACGGTACTGCCGATGACCGGGAATTTGACGATGAAGACACCACAACTTACGAACTGGGGATCAAATCTACGTTACTGGACGCCCGATTACGGATTAATGCCGCAGCCTTCTACAGCGAAATCGAGCACTTTCAGGCTCAGCGTCAGCTAGAAACCGGTCTAGGCACCTACGTATCCAACGAGGCGAAAGTGGAAACCTCTGGCGTGGATTTCCAGGTAGAGGCAGCGCCCATGCCCAACTTAGTCCTAAGCGCTGGCCTGTTATACATGCACAAATACCAGATTACCGATGGGCCAGAAAAAGGTGCAGATCTGCCCTTTACCGCAGAATTTAGTGGCACCGTAGCCGCTACGCTAGTGTTCCCTTTGGGTGATGGTGGTATCTACTGGCGTACAGACTATAGTTATATGGACGATCACACCACCAACGTCGCCAGCGCTACGCAGCTTCGAGATGAAGACTATGACAACCGTAATTTGATTAATAGTAAGTTGGGTTGGCGCAATGACAGCTGGAATGTTTCAGTTTGGGGCAAAAACCTCTCCGATGACAAATATGCCATGCAGACTGCGCTGCCCTTTCTAGTTTCGGGTATGGAAGCCTACTTTTTAGCACCGCCAAGGACCTTTGGCGCCACGGTGCGCTACACATTCTAAGCAGCGGGCTTCAGAGACACGCTTTAAAATAACTTGTTTTCGACTACGCCAGCTTTTGCTGGCGTTTTTTTACCCCGCTAGATCCAGACCTCTAGGTTACCCGAACGAACCAACCCGCGATCGAGCTTAATAGAAAGCACCTCTTGGAAACCACAAGCTTTGAGCATTTGCTCTACTGAGGCCTGACTACTGACAGGGAGGCTGGCATAAATTGCCTGCACACGTTGCAATAAATAAAAGCGATAAGGTTGTGCCAAAGCCGTGATGGTCTTTGTTCGAAGGATAAACTCACCACTTCCTAAGGGGTTCGCCAGCCGGCCTACAGCGGGGGCTCCAGCCTCGGGCTTCTCCCGTGCTAACCAATCATTTATGCACGCGGCGGCAGCACGGGTTTCTGGGACAAAATCTTCCGACAGCACGCGCAGTGCGGCCAGCAATGTTTCTGGTACCTCATCGTCCTTGAGAAAATCCGTTCCCGCCATAAAGTATTCGGGCGCATCTTGGTCTGCACGATTCATACGTTCAACCCAGCGATAAACCCGAGGCGCGCGCTGTTGCATCAGGCACGCCGGGTGGGGGTCTCTGCCTAAATGCGCATACATAGGGGCCAGCAATCCAAAGTCACCGACACAAGGTTTCCACCCAAGCAAATAAGGATACTGCTCAAAGTGCTTATTAAGCGCCTCTAGGTACTCTAGATAAAGCTCTTCAACCAGCGTCTGCGATTGTTCGGTGACACCGAATACCTGCGCAACGTGGCGCATACGATTCATCATGTATTCGGTTTTATCCGCGCGCTCAGGCGTATCACGCTGAGAATGCAGAAAGTGGTACCGCACGAAATGCAGGTTTTCTTCAGGGTAGTTCCAGCGATAATGCATAGCCGGTCTAAGCAAACCATCACTTCCGATCACATCAAATAACGCGCTAATAATCTGCTGACAGGCACCCAAAGGCTGACTGGGGCGACCATTGAGTGATTCGAAGTGCTCTATGATCGCCGCGCCATCGCGTATCACTTCGCCCTCCGGCGTCACTAGGGTCGGTATTGTCGCAAGCTTGCCCTTTGGGAGCACCTCGGCCTTGAAACTCTCATGGCCCGTAGACAGCTCCTGAAAAGGAATGCCCTGCTTTATAAGGTAGGCTCGAGCCCTGCCCGAGTAAAGTGAATGTGTAATCGCGTATAAACGGTATAAATCACTCATCCAGTTGGCCCTATTCTCATTCGATAAGCGACATAAAACGGCAACAACAGCACCAGAGTTAGTAAGAATATTAATACTCCCTCGCGATACTGTGTTTGCAGCGTGTTGGACACCAACTGTTTCACTTGTGAATAGCCAGCCGGCAGGGGTAGCACAAGATTCTCGCGCTCAAAACGCTGATAACGCGACAGCATGCGCTGAAAAACTACGGGTAAGCTGCCTGACAGATCCACCGTTTCGCCAGGGTCTTCAACAATATTGAATAGGCGCCACTGACCATCGCCCAAGGGTGCCTGATTGACCACTATTTTGTAATCACCCTGAAAAAGAGCCCCATGCCCCGTGAGCTCGTAACCTACCGCATCATCGTCGGTATAAATGTGGTCAGCCTCGCCGGTTAGTACCGGCGTCAGATCTCGACCGGTTATGGGTAATATTGGCCGCCCTGCGTAGCGGCCGCTTGGCTGCGCAACGCCAGACAGCGCAAGAATAGTGGGAGTAATGTCAGTGGCCCAGGTAAATGCCGTACTCAACTCACCCGTTTGCTGCACAGGTTCCCCAGAAATAATGAGCGGTACCCGCATGCCACCCTCTCCCGTATAAAATTTATAAAACGCAAGAGGACTCGCTGAAGCACTGGCGAAACTGGGGCTGATGGTGTTGTAGCTGCCCTTTAGACCGAGACGGTCATAGTCTATGTGATACCCCAGTCCCCTTGGACCAAGGTTGGTGGGAAATGCCGTAGGGTTGGCCGAACCACTGCCCTCGCTGCCGTTATCTGAGGTGAAAATAAAAATAGTATTTTCATATTGCCCCTGTGACTTTAGGTATGACACCAAGCGACCAATATGAAAGTCCATGGCTTCGATCATGCCTGCATAGACCGCCATTCGCTTCGCTTCATAGCGCTTGCGCTGCTCATCTAAAGCATCCCAGTCATCTGTGGTCGACATATCTACCATCGCAGTATTCGATGCTACGATGCCCAACTCCACCGCCCGCTGCCGTCGCTGAGTGCGCAATGAACCCCAGCCCAAGTCGTACACCCCCATGTATTTATCGATGTATTCTTGCGGCGCTTGCACCGGCATATGTACCGCCTGAAAAGGCACGTAAGCAAAGAAAGGGCTGCCGTCTTGTATATTGCTATCGATAAACTCAATGGTTTTATCAATTAAGAAACGTGACGAGTAGAAATCCTCCGGCAAGGTCAGCCGGTTACCATCCGCAAACCAATTAGCTTGGTCGTATATCGGCAGATAAGGCCGCTGCTCCCAGTTATCCGCGCCCGAATCCATTAAGGCCACGGTGCGCTCAAAACCACGTCGGCTGGGACGTTTGTCTGGGGTAGCGCCCAAGTGCCATTTGCCCGCCATATACGTGTGATAACCAGCGTCCTCAAGTAAAGTAGCCACAGTCACTACGTTGGCCCCCAACACGCCTTGGTAGTGAGCCTGTGCACGCTGCTCAGGTGCGAGCATTTCAGGAATATTGGGCACACCGGCAAGATGGTTATCGACCCCGGTAAGCAACATGGCCCGGGCCGGGGCGCAGTTCGCAGCAGTATGGTAGTTGGTAAATCGCAACCCCTGCTCTGCCAGGCTCGACAGTGTCGGCGTATTAACCTCGCTACCGTAAGGCGCAATATCGGTATAGCCCAGATCATCTGCGAGAATAAACACAATGTTTGGTTGCGCGACGACGGCAGGCAAGGCATCGATGGGTGCCTGGCTTGCCTCATCGGCCTGCACCGACATCACGGCCAAAATCAGCAGTACTGGCGCGAGCCTACTCCAACGCCAAACACCAAGATTTTTCATAGGCTTAGGCTCTATCCGCCAGACGGCGCGATGCCACGAGCAAAATAATAGAAACAATCACCTCTGGTCCGATCAAATCCAGTGCCAAGGTCGCATCGTGGAACAACCAAGCCAGCACACGGCCGACTGCCGTGAGCGATAGCAACATTATTGGAGGGTAATACCAGCAGCGACGTCCACTGATGAGCGCCAGCAGTATGCAGCTTGCCAAGGTCAAAAAGAAGGCCGACATATCGCCAACTTGTGAGCTTAAGCCCACACCTTCAGCCAGGGTCAACCCAAACATCGGAACAATACCGGCAGGGGCTACCAGCCAGCGCAACCCGGTTACAAGAAACATGATGGCAGCAAGTAGTACCACAACACTTAAAATTTTATTCATTGCTTGTTCTCTATAATCGGCGGCGGGTGCGAGCTATTTAAACATGGCCGCAACTACAACCCACTATCAGTCACGCTCACTCAAAATATGCATTATGGTGTGCGCCGCTTCCAAGCCCGAGTTTTGATTCTGTCCGGTGACAAAACGCTGCTCATCATCCACCGTGACATGAGTGGCAAAGAAATCTCGGAAGGCTGTCTGGCTTTCAAAGATGACACCCGCTTTACGCAGTTCCGTCTCGGGATGCTTGGGTGTTAACTCAATACCAAGCTCCTGTATCTGTTTGTCGGTGACCCCGGTCATAAGGCGCCCCGCTATAAGCAGATCGCCGTCGCGGTCACGGGCATTGACCAGCCCCAATACACCGTGGCACACGCCACCGATAACCGCCTCCTTGCTGCCGAAGTAGGCTTCGCTCACTTTGGCCGCGAGTACGGGCGATTGAGCCAGATCGTAGGCGGCGCCCCAGCCGCCCGACAGAAAGACAATGTCGTACTGTTCAATATCGACTTCGGCGATTGGAATGGAGTTTTTCACCTTGGCCTGCGCAATCGGGTCATTAAGATAGCGCTCGTCCTCGGGTGTTTTGATCATGAAGTAGAAGCTACTGGGGTCAATGGGAATTTCTCCGCCTGCCACGCTGGCTATATCCACGTCCATACCGCCGTCTAGAAACGTGTAGTAGGGGTGCGTCATCTCTGAGCCAAAAACCCCCGTAGGATCCCCCTCGGTCTCACCCGGTGCCGCCAGCACTGAGTGACTGGTCGTAATAACCAGCGCACGTTTACCCGGCAGCGTCACGTTGGGTCCGTGATATTCCGGATGCAACCCCGCAGAGTGCAGTATTGTCGGGAGTGAAAGCAGCACGATGCCGAAAAGGGTGATCGCAACAACCATACCTGTGAACAATTTTTTCATCGTCTCTGGTCTTCTAATTAGTTGGCATATAGTATGTCATATTAAGTGATCGCGCATCAATGTGACGTCACGCGAAAGCCCGTTGCAATCAAGCCAAACCTGAAAGCACACCCCAGGGCGCTGTCGGCTCTGATAATGGCCCTAGATGGGAGAGACCGCCTTATGAATGAACCCTTACTGATCACATTCGATGACGCCATAGCCATCATTTCTGTCAATGACGCGCCGTACAACCGTATGACACTCGATTTCGTTGATCTACTGGAAGTTCAGGTAAACCAACTCGCAAGAAACGACAACATACGCGCGGTGGTGATAACGGCTGAGGGCTTAGATAATTTTTCTGTGGGAATGAATTTAAAACAGTTGGCCTTGGGCATTGAACAGGCTGGTGATGCCAACGTTTTTTTCGATCAACGTCTTCGCGTGATTGCCGCTATTGAGAATATGGGAAAGCCATGGATAGCCACCCTCTTTGGGTACTGTCTGGGTGCCGGCCTAAAGTTACCTCTGGGATGCCACTTTCGCTTAGCGGCAGAGGAAAACGCGCAAATAGGATTACCCGAAATGGACCTCGGCGCCGTTCCGGCTTGGGGAGGCAGCGCTAGGCTTAGCAAGTGTGTAGGCCGCGATCATGCCCTAGACATGATCCTGAGAGGCAAGAAGCTCTCGGGCCCCGAAGCTCTGAGCATTGGCCTAGTGCATGAAGTCTGGCCCCTTAATGAACTCAAGCAACGGGCGATTGACTTAGCTCACACGTTGGCCGCCCAACCCGCAGCCGCGGTGAAAGGCGTTATGGACGTTGTCATTGGTAGCGAAGACCATGATCTAGACACCTTGTTAAAGACAGAAAGAGCGGCCGTTCTTTCGACTTTTGGCACAGTGGATCAGCAAGAGGGGATGCTCGCGTTTCTTGAAAAGCGTAAGCCGGCCTTTAATAAAGGCTAACCGAAATCAAGTGCCTATCAATCAAAGAGCCTTGCCGTCACCTACGACAATTACCTTACAAGCTGAAGTCTCAAAAGCTTCAGCACAATATTAATAGACGCCTGTTTTGCCAGCCCCTGGTGATATCGAAGTCGGTGCCACATTTCGAAGGAGGCAATAGCATGCATCGACTCGCGGTCACCGCGCTCCATTTGCTTCACTTCGGGCAGCCAGTCTTCCAAGTCTTTGCGTAAGCCGCGTTGATTTCGAGCGTAATGCTTACGCAAAACCTCATAACGCCAGAGCTGAACCAGAGTCCCCTGCATCACATTATTAACACTCTCAAAGGCCTCCGAGCGACGTATTATTGCACGCTCGATGCGCTCCTCAATGCTTCCATCCCGCTCACCGCCAAGAAACAGGGCTTCATATGAATCTCGAATTTTTACGTCAACCGCGGCGAACAGACTCTCCATATCTTCGAAGTGGCGAAAAAAAGAACGAATGCCAACACCCGCTCGATCGGAGATCTGTTGAGCCGTGGGGACCAACATTCCCTCCGCTTGCAAGGCGAGCGCCGCCTCAATGATCGCGCGAACGCTCCGCTCACTGCGAAGCCGACGACCGTCTATAGCTTCTTCAACTTCTATCTCAAACATAACTGCCTCGAGTTACTGCCCCACGTTACATCGCGAAGCATGCAGTAATGCGACGCACTATTCCAGCCGTGACTCGGTTGGCACACCCTATTTTCCATAAACCCGCTGCTTTATTTCAGAAGCCTAGGCCAGACAAATAACGATTATAGATTTAACGTTACCCGTGCGACTGTTGCCGTACTCGGCCACGTACAGCAAATTAACTACCCAGCGAGACTCAATATAACGGCGTCAAAAAGACCCTCAACACACAATTTGCTAGACTTACGCATTACTGAAGCACCAGCTTTGCGTGTTGGTTAGCACAGAGGAGTTTTATGACAGACGTGTCTTGTACCGTCGTGGTTGCCGCGCTTTATCGCTTTGCCGCCCTGCCAGACTTTGAAGCCTTTCGAGAGCCCCTGCACCAAATAATGACCGACAATAATGTGCGCGGCACTTTGCTACTAGCGGCGGAGGGCATTAATGGGACGATCGCAGGGTCTCGCGAGGGCATCGACAATGTCCTCAGCTGGCTTAAACATGACCCCCGCTTCGCCGACCTAGAGGCGAAGGAGTCATACGTTGAAAAGACTCCTTTTTTCCGCACCAAAGTGAAACTCAAAAAGGAAATCGTCACCATGGGCGTTGAGGGCATTGATCCCAACGATATTGTAGGGACTTATGTTGACCCCAAAGACTGGAACGCACTCATCAACGACCCCGCAGTGCTACTTCTGGATACTCGAAATGACTATGAGGTGGAAATAGGCTCTTTCGAAAATGCTGTAAACCCTGGCACCCATTCTTTTCGAGAGTTGCCAGCCTACGTTGAACAGCACCTAAACCCCGCAAAACATAAAAAGATCGCCATGTTCTGTACGGGCGGTATTCGCTGTGAAAAGTCGACAGCCTTCCTGAAGCAGCAGGGTTTTAGCGAGGTCTACCACCTCAAAGGCGGCATTCTTAAATATTTAGAAGAAGTACCAGAAACGCAAAGTCAGTGGCGAGGGGAGTGTTTCGTATTCGACAATCGTGTCACGGTCAATCATCGGCTAGAAAAGGGCCAGTATGATCAGTGCCATGCCTGTCGCCGGCCTATCACTGAGAGCGACAAGCTCAACGAACATTATCAAAAAGGTGTGAGCTGCCATCATTGCCATGCAAAGCAGTCTGAAAATCAAAGACGACGTTATTCTGAACGTGAACGTCAAATGGGGTTAGCTCGGGATCGAGGAGAAATCCACATCGGCCAATCCATGACCGAAACGATTACCGAAAAAAAACAGGCAAAGCTGCAGTTAAAAAATAATCAGCGCCAGCGGGATAAAAATTAAGGCCTGAAGGCGATTGCAGGCCGCTTAGAGCACCGGTCAATAATCATAGCCAACCCGTCGAATTTGTGCGGTAATGCTTCGTCAATAATCAAAACATTCATGCCAAGTGCCCTGGAGAATTTATGAGCTTTTCAAAAACAATACTCATAGCCGTTATAGCCTCACTTTCATCGTTTACAGCCGCAGACGTTTCCGATGACTTGATTGCCATGGATAAGCAATGGGGAATGGCAGGTGGACCTGCAGGCTACGTTGCCGAGGACGTCATCGGCATAGGGCCGACAGGCGTTGTTAATTTTAGCGACTTGGTGGCAGACGCTGCTGCTAACGCCAATGTCGGCGAAGAATATGTCGTCAGCAACTATCAGGTGAAGTTTCTCAGCGACGATATAGCCGTGATGGTGCATACGGCCGCCGGCTCAGACCCTCACGCAAGCCTGCATGTCATTCAGAAGCAGGGAAGTGCTTGGTTGGTGGTTGCAACGGCGTCGGCTCCAGCGAGCTAATAAATCGCGAATTCCAAAGCCCACAGTCGATATTTCGAGTGGGCTTTGGGTTTACTAACGGGTCAATTATTTTTTGAACCAACGCTTAGGCTTAAGACCTAACGGACAGCTTCGAGTCGGTGTGCTGCATACCGTGGAAATTTGCACCCGATACTTATGCCTCAGACCTCATAGCATTCAACCGTTACAAGCAGGCATTGTTCGGTGCCAGCGCCGAGACCCACGCCCCTCTTTAGTGCCGGACTTTGCGGTTACGGCTTGCCAAGGACATGATCTGCGACTAAATCGGTCAGTATTGGGACCAGAGATTCGGGCAGGTTATGGCCCATACCATCAATGATTTTCAGCGCAGCGTTAGGAATTTGCCTCGCGGTATCAACTCCGCACGCTAGCGGCACAAGCACATCGTCACGACCGTGAATAACCAAGCTAGGCGCTTTGATCGCTTTTAATAGCTCCACTCGACTACCGCTGGCCATAATCGCTGCCATATGCCGAGCAAACCCGGGGGGATAAAAGCTACGCTGAAAAGCGGCCCGCACTTTTTCATTGAGTTCGTCATCACTTTGGGGAAACCCCGGACTGCCTATTAACCTTTGGAAGGCAATCGTACTTTTCAAACCGGGCTTTACTAACCCCAGGTAGCGTTTTAAGAGCGCTCGGGTCACCTTCTTACTGGCCCGAGGTAAATTGGGGGCGCCGCTTGAAGACATAATCGACGTCAACGAGCATACCCGACTGGAGTGCTTTGCAGCCAGAACTTGACCAATCATGCCACCCATGGAAACCCCTACTACATGAGCCTGATTCAGATTAAGCGCATTCATGAGTTCGAGCGCATCCGTCGCCATATCATCGAGTTTATAAGACACCTTAAGCGGTCTATTGATTCCCGCTTTGAGCATCATGTCGAGAGTGCTGGGAATCCGGGCAGTCAGCATTTTTTCTGACAGCCCAACATCTCTGTTGTCATAGCGAACCACATAAAAACCACGATCGGCGAGGCCCCGACAAAAAGACAGCGGCCAAGCGGTCATCTGGGTTGCCATACCCATAATCAGCAAAATAGCGGGATCATTGGCGTTGCCAAAATCATCGTAAGCGAGACGAACACCATTCGCGTCTAAGTAACGCTCTGACATAAATTTAGAACCTTATTCGTATCAAGAATAAACGTTAATACCGTATCGGTGATCTTGCTGAATTTTACACCGCTGTGCGCTCTAAAAAATTGCATGTCGGGTGTTCACTTAAATCTAAGCACACAAGATTAAACCTACGCTATCATGATCCACGTCTCAGTGTTTGGACTTAGCGCATGAAAAAACTCAGCCTCGTCGACAAGGGTTTTCTGACCTCAGAAAATCGTGAAACCCCCATGCATGTAGCCAGTCTGGGTTTATACACGCTTCCTGAAGGCGCCGATGAGCAAGAATTCCTCTCAGGCCTCGCTACCAATGTGCGCAATGCCGAGTCTCTGCTGCCACCATTTGGCGACCGTTTGCGGCTTGGGCGCCTTGGACTAGCGGGCACGGCATATTGGGAGCCCGACGCCGCAATGGATATGGACTACCACGTAAGGCATTCAGCATTGCCCAAGCCGGGTCGGTATCGAGAACTGTTCAATTTAACCTCACGATTACACGGTACGCTATTAGAGCGATCCCGGCCGCTGTGGGAGATGCATTTAATTGAGGGGCTTCAAAACCGACAATTTGCTGTGTACACGAAAACTCACCACGCCGCTGTAGATGGTGCCCGCTCCATACATATTTCTCGAAGTATGCTCTCCACCGACCCCAACAATATTCTTGAAGAGTCACCGCTGTCTCTACAATCATGGCAGCGCTACAAAAATGGTCTGCGCACAGGAAAACAGCCGGTGCACTCAGATGAAGAGCTTCGTAACGTCGCCGATATACTGAAGTCCACCTTCGACAGCAGCACCAATCTCGTTCGAGCTTTATCGGCTTTTTCGCGGACTTGGGCCGGCAGAGGCGGCGCTCTAAGCCTGCCTCACCAGCGGGTACCGATTAGCTCGCTAAATCACACAATTCACGGCGCGCGACGTTTTGTCGCTCAGTCTTGGCCCTTTGCCCGCATAGAGGCCATCGGCAAAGCCTTTGGCGGTACGTTTAATGATGCGGTTCTTGCCATGTGCTCGGGAGCACTACGACAGTATTTACAGACACACGCAGAATTACCCGACCAACCTCTCAAAGCCATGGTGCCGGTATCTTTACGTAAACCCGGTGATCTCGATTCCGGCAATGCAGTTGCAGCTATCAGTGCCAACCTAGCCACTGATGTTGCTGACCCAGCCCGAAGAATGCAGGCAATTATGGCCTCGGTTCGTGCAGGCAAAGCGTTTTACTCGGGTATGTCTCCCAAAGAAATAGAACTTATAACTGCAGTCATGCAGGCGCCCACGCTTCTCTTACTGCCCCTGGGGCTCATGGCAAAACTCCCGCCTTATAACGTCGCAATCTCAAACGTGCCGGGTATTCGCGAAACCATGTATTGGAATGGTGCCCGTATGGACGGCTCCTACCCCTTGTCTATTGTTACCGATGGCATGGCCATGAACATTACGCTCATCACCTACGACAAACACGTGGATTTTGGGATCGTAGCCTGCCGCCGTTCCGTACCCCAAGTGCAACGCTTTATCGACTACATGGAGGAGGCACTCCTAGGGCTGGAAGATGCCGCGGGGTTTTCCGTATCTGGGAAACCAAAAGCCCAGACACCCAGACGGCCTAAGGCTAAACCTAAGACAGAAATCAAGAGCAGCACAGGGTCCAAACCAAAGCCCAAGCCCAAGCCTAAGGCTAAACCCAAGCATGCTTGATAAGCATCGCTTGAATCCATTATCCGGAGGACAAGAACGCATAACGGAGTGGGAACACCAGGTCAGGGTCGATTCAAGCACCCTGACTAACAAACAAGCTGCGTTATAGCCTGCTAGCAGCGGTTCCAACCATCACGGCGAGGAATAAGGCCCGACCTCAAGCTCGCAAAGGGAGAGCAGCCCTAAGGCGTGACAATGTTGAACACCTCATCGGGTGGATCAAGCAGCGCAAAAAACTGCAGCAAGTCTATTCGCGACCCTTCAATAGAAATGTCATCAGAAAACAGCGTTTCCTTAATGCCAGCCTGTCCCGCTAGCATTTTAATAAAAAGTTCATGGGTAATTCGCAGCGTCGCATTGGCATGAGCTGCAGGCTCACCACTTCGGTGATGCAATACTGCATTCTCCAAATTTAAGACATGTGTCTCAGCCAGATCGGTAAAAATAAAATTAAACACATAGGTTTCACCGTCTGCTGCCACACCGTCGAGCATTACCGCAATGAGCTGCATGAATTCACTAACGGGAGTCTTCCTGAGTAGGTCTGCGGCGTTGGAAATACCCAGCCCCTGAGTGGGCGCCCCCTGACGAAGCTCTAGAGCACCGGTTAAATACACATCTCTCCAGGGTCCCGACTCGGCCTGGTAGCCCAGCTGATCATAACTTTGAGCCAGTAGCATTTTTGCGTCGGCATGATCGGGCTCAGCAAAAATCAGGTGATTGAGCAGTTCAGCGACCCACCGGTAGTCACCATCGTCAAAGGCAGCCTGAGCTATTGCCATTACCCCAGGGCTCCCGCCCATGGCGGCTACGTACCGTGCTGAAGACTCGACAATGGGTAAAGGGTCTAAGTTTGCGGGGTTGCCGTCGTACCAACCGAAGTAACGCTGGTATACCGCGCGTGCATTATGCTTCAACGTTCCGTAATAGCCTCGATTGGAAAAGCTATTTCGCAAAGCCTTAGGAAGTTCTAACGTATCGGCTATTTCTCCCGGCGTATAACCCTGAGAGGCCAAACGTAGCGTCTGATCGTGTATGTAACGGTAGCCATCACGCTGCTTTTTTAAAAAATCGATAACATCTTCATTGCCCCACAGCGGCCAATGGTGGCTACCGAAATATACCTGCATCTCAGGGAACAGCTCTATCGCTTCATTGATGTAGTAGCTCCACTTACGCGCATCACGCACATGGGCTCCGCGCAACGTGTATAAATTGTGCATATTCCGTGACACCACTTCCGCCCCGCAAAAAGCCTTTTTTTCCGGGAGGTAGAAGGTAAGCTCTGCGGGAGCCTCCGACCCAGCAGCGTTCTGAAAGACAAAATCCAGGCCGTCAATGGTCGCAGTTTCACCTGTTTTACGAATCACGCGTGTCGGTGCAGCAAGCCCCGGACTGCCCAGCGCAGGCCCCTTCCCCAACCCCGAGCCAACATGGCCTACAGTCGAGCGCTCTAGCTGGCTGCCATACATAAACATTGAGCGACGACTCATTGTCGTACCAGCAATAACATTTTCACTGGTGGCCTCGTCCATAAAGCCTTCGGGCGCAATAATTTCTGTCTCGCCGTTTTCCTCCAGAACCGAAAGAACGCCTCCGAAGTGGTCAATGTGCGAATGGGTAATAATGACCGCCGTAACGGGTCGATAACCCAGTTGTTGTTGCGCGAAGGCCAATGCGGCTGAGGCGGTTTCCTTCGTTGTTAAAGGATCTACAACGATCCAACCACGCTCACCTTCAATAATGCTCATATTTGCCAGATCAAAGCCACGCAACTGATAAACGCCAGGCGTTACTTCAAACAACCCATGAATATTATTTAACCGCTCTTGTCGCCACAGACTGGGATTAACACTTGCAGGAGCATCGCCCGTAATAAAATCGTATTCGGACATATTCCAAACCATCGAACCATCGTCCATACGCACATTGAGCTCATCGACTCTAGCTATCAGGCCACGTCTTGCATCCTCGAAATCTTGTTTATTGTTGAGATCCAGTGACGCTGCTACGGCCTGATTCATTGCAATGGTTTTCTGTGTCGCCGGTAAGTTGCCTTGCGCTCCTACTGGGGCCTGAATAGGCGCTGGGTTTTCACCGCAGGCACTCAAACCACTGATGCACAAGGCAACGAAGAAAAGGCTCTTGATATCAGGGGGTTTTTGCAGAATCTGCTTCACTAGCAATACCTCAGCCAGGATCATTAACAAACTGAATACAATTTAAGTCGCAGAGAACCAGTGGGCCAGCACCTTACCTTGCTCGGCAGATTCGCGGGCTAACTGCTCGGCCTTTTCGGCAAATACCGCCTCAACCCGTTCACGTCGGATCTTAAGTGTGGGCGTTAGGATTTCATTTTCAATCGTCCAGTGCTCGCTAGAGATTATGACTGCGCCAATTCGCGCATGCTTCTCCACTTCAGTGTTGATTGAGGCAATCGTATCCAGAACTGAAGCTTCAACAACCTGACGATCAAGGTCTTTTGCAGCCTCACTAAGTACTGTCACCATAACCGTTTTAGAAAACCCCCTGCCTAATAAGCACTGCTGCTCGGCATGGCTATTATTTGCAAACAGTCCTTCAATGGGGGGCGGCGCCACAAACTTCCCTTGAATGGTTTTGAAATAGTCCTTAACTCGTCCGGTAATAAAGATAAAGCCATCATCATCGACATACGCTTTGTCACCGGTATGCAGCCAACCATTCTGCCAAAGCTCTGCAGTCTTCTCGGGCTGCTGATAGTAGCCCGGTGTGCACCCTTCGGCGCGAATCAGAAGTTCACCGATGTCGCTAATTTTAACTTCAACCCCAGAAATAGGTTTACCGATGGAACCAATGCGTCGATCGTCGACCTTGGTCACAATCAATGACATCGCCTCTGTCTGGCCAAAACCCTCACACAGCTTTAAACCCAATTTTTCCCACCAATGAATTAGAGCCGGTGGTGTGGGCGCAGCAGCAGTCAAACAATAATCGACTTCCGTAAGGCCAAGACCACCCAGCACCATTGTGCTAATTCCCTCAGCGTCTTGCTCTAGCAAAGTATCTAGAGCCTCTTGTCCCCCAACCTTTCCCAGCACCGCCTGCTGCAATTGTTCCCAAACTCTGGGGGGGCCGAAAAATATATTGGGTTTGCAAGCCGGCAGGTCCCGCAGCAACGTCTCAATGGACTCGTTAAACCAGATCTCGCCACAGGCCACCATAGATCCGTATTCGACAATTTGCCGCTCTGCTATGTGTGACAAAGGCAGGTAAGAAAAAAACCGTGAGTCCTCTCGGGAGGCAAACGCCTCAGTTCCACGGCGCACAGGAATTAAATTGGATTCGTGGGTCTGTATGACACCTTTAGGCATGCCAGTTGTGCCCGACGTAAATACCAACGAAATGAGATCTGACGCCGATGCCTTATGGGCCGGGTGATCACCTGACCCCGCCGTGACCAAGCTATCCCAGGTAATATGATCAATGTCACAGTTGACACCCGGCAAAGTGATAATCAGCACATCCTTGGGCAGCACCGCCTTCACGGCGTCCCAATTACTGGTCTCACCCAAAAACAAAACTTTCGTCTCGGTAAACCCTAGAATATATTCAGCGGTCGTCGCTGTATGAGTTGTAAATAAGGGTACCGAAATATTGCCAGAGGCAATGATCGCTAAATCAGCGAGGACCCAGTGGGCACGATTCTTTGATAGCAAAGCCATGCTTTGGCCAGAACCCAACTTCTTTTCGAGGGCCGCTGCTGCGGCAAGCACCTGATCCTGAGCCTCAGACCATGAATAAGTCGTTTCACCCGCTTCGCTCAGGTCTCGCAACCACACACGCTCGGGACACTCCTGTGCCCAGTGAGCCAACTGTTCGGTCAATGTTTGGCATTCCATGATTCCCCCTATTGAATCTGCATTTTTTTAACGATGATACCGATTTTTTGATACTTTAGAGACTATCGAATTCAAGTTTTTTAAGCGGGGCACTTCTGTGAATAGACTGACCTATGCGCTGTGGCCCTGGGTATCTTAACGACTAAAACAATTCCCCTATGTAGCGCTGCTGAACAAAATAGGAATGCACAGCACACTACTGGGTACAGATCGTTTTGGTGACTTTATATTGAGCAGTCAGGTTTTTAGTAATGCAAGAGATCTAGGCCGATTCGGGTTGCTGTTATTAAACCAAGGAAAATGGTTTGGCGACCAGATCATTAGTGAAGAGTGGATCGATTTTATGAGGACACCCACCCCCGCCGCAGCCACAAGAGGCAGTGATTATGGGGGGCATTGGTGGCTGGTACCTGATGCTCGCAAACAGGAAGTTCCCGCCGATGCGTTCAGTGCTGCGGGCAGTCGAGGGCAATATGTGACTGTTATACCCTCCCACGATATTGTCATTGTTCGTCGTGGATTGGACTTTGCCGGGGCTGCGTTTGATCAGTGGAGCCTAGTGCGTGAAGTTTTGAAAGCTTTTCCACCCAGCAAGTCGCCAACAGAAAACCGGTAACCCGTACTTTTCGCTGCAGGCTTTACACTCATGGGGAAAATTTCAGGTTCATAACAACAAGACTATGGGGGAGCCTTAAAACGAATTTCTGCTGCTACTCACGGCGTATCGAGGGCAATTCGTGATCCATTGTTTGGCGGCAAACACGTGTAGGTCATAGCGTTATCTGATGAGCGAGCCTGCGCAAGAAGCGCCTCAGGCAAATATTTCACGCCATTAGCGTCCAAGTAATCTCCGGTCGCAGTCATCAACACAGAAATCCGCTGAGACTCCAGCACCCCTCGCGCCATTAAATCGCATTCTGGCCTAGGCTCTTCAATAACCGACCGGGCTTCCAGTAACGCCAGCCGTTGAATATCAGCTGCCGGACTCTTCGAGGTTATGGTGACTTGCTGCCCAACAACTGGCGCTAAGTTACTGTCTGCTGCCATAACAAAATTAATGACGTCCGACTCTGTTTGGGCACGGGGCTCTGGAAAAACAAAGGTTGGTGAAGCAAAAAAATCCGTCAAAGACGCTGTACTGCCGTCATGAAGGTAACCAAAGCCCTTAATTTGATCTCCCGCATGGCCGTTCTGATTTAGGCGACCGCTGGTACCAAACATACCCACTTTTGCGTAGGCATTACGAAAATGGGGAACTTTGAAGTTTTCATCAACCCCAGCGCCCTCAAAGGTCATGAGCCCACCGGTACCAAACTTATTGGCTTCGGGCTCAAGAGTATGGCAGTGATTACAGCTACCCAGGCCCGTTATATTGTTCACTGTAAAATAAATATTAAGGCCATTCGCCTGGCTGTCCGTAAGGCTATTATCGAGACGCCTAATCGGATTGGGCGGTGGTGTGAGCGCTAAAGCAAAATCTGTAAAGGCTTGCATTTGCGGCCCAGATAACTCCTCTGTCCGACCCAATAATTCGACAAACGCCGGATTAAATTCTTTAAAAGCCGCCGCCTCCAAGGACTCTAGCACCCCATTGACCGTCTCCCGGTTACGTCCCATACGATCACCACGCCAGTGCTGAGGACCACTATCAGCAATGCCTCTAAGCGTCTGCGTAGTCATGGGACCTTTCATCGGGTGGAACAGTAAAGTGGTTCTCGGAGAATTGGCAACGTATCTATTTCGGTTGGGCTGAAGATCACCGTCAGGATTGCCGAGATCCCAAGCAAGCTGGTCCATATCACCGTAGATATGGCAACTAGAACAGGCGCTTGTACCGTTAGCCGAACTCTCTCGACCATCGTAGAGAAACTTTCTGCCCGCGATAATCGTATCGGATTCGGGTGAAAATAAATTTACATTGGCCAACACACGACCATCCGCTGTATCCAGCAAAGACAACGAATTACTAAAACGGCTATAAACAAATAACCGATCACCTGTAGCAGTTAATGCTAGCCCCGAGGGGCCACCGCCCGGCACCTCAAAGTGATCATTAGCATTAGGCTGATACTGTCCCTGCTCCAACTGACTTACCGGTATGCGCGCGATCTTTTCCGAGCCCAAGGCCGCGACATAAAGCCATGTTCCGGATGGATCCACTGTGAGTGCGGTTGGCTGGGAGAGAGTTCTTGCAACAAGATCCGCACTGTAAGCAGCTTTTTCTGGCACTTCGAAATCAATATGTGGGTTCAGGTGATTTTTCAATACTGTCGAGCCACCGCCATCGAGCACAGAAATACTGCTCTCAGCAATATGACCCCTAACGGTAGTGGTCGTCTCGCCCGGTCCTTCAAAACGCACGTGATTCAGTGCATCCAACGCACTGACATACACGACGCCAGAAATCGGATTGACTGCCATATTAAACAACGTGGTGCCCACACCACTGATTTCGTTAATTACAGTCGGCTGCGCTGCAGTAGCATCAATGAGAAAAACATCATTATCCGGCAGATCCAGCATGACGCTGGCACTCCAGTCTGTCTCGCGCTCATCAACCCATCGGTTGTCACGCTTTTGAACAATTAAGGCCGTCTCTGGCTCAGATTCTCCCTGATGATTTTCGGTTGGCAATGGTTTGACCCCTGCTACAACCTCCGCCGATAACGATGTCGTTTGATTGCCTGACATAAAGGCTGCGGCATAAACTCTTTCGCCATTGGGGCTAACAGCCAATGCTCTTGGCGTATCGGAAAAAAGATTCACAATAGTAACTAGGCGATCGGCTCCCGAGGCGTCACTAGCATCCATCACCCAAACGTCTGCGCGCCCCAGTCCCGGTTGCAACAGAGCATCAACAGAGAACTCAGGATGGTTTTGTCCACGAAAGGCCGCAGTAATGAATGCCCGCTGCGGGTCTTTGCCGGCGAAAACAATATCACGTGGTTCATCACCCACCTGCAACGTTTCTACAACACGGGGCAATCCTGACAAAGTGACAATACTGATAGAGTCACTAAGATGATTAACCACCCAGATCTCATCATTGTCCTTAAACGCGACGGCTACGGGCTCCATGCCAACCATCACTGTCGCCTCAAGGCTGAACCGATCGTTGTCGACACCGTAAATCTCGAGGCAGTTTGCGGGAATATTCGTCACAGCAAGACGCTGACCATCGGGCGATAAGGCTATAGGCCTGACAGGTCCCGATTCAAAAAGCGTATAACTCTCAGGCGCTACATTTGCCGATAATGTAGCCCCCGCAGAACCGCAGCCGAAAGCTTCTGTAAACAGATCGGGGTTGGTCGCTTCCGGGAGGATACGAGATGCCGCTACGGACTCCAGCAAAGAGTGAAAGAGCTGACCCTGACCCAGAACCGGGGGCACGTAACTCAGGACCATGACGCTAAGAAGGCCAATCAGTTCCAGCAATTTTTTATAGGAAGTTAAAGCGCTCAAAATTATCAATGCCAGCCGGCTAATTACGCTCACTTAGGGTAGCATTCAACCACATCAATACAAAGCCAACGGCTCAGCGACATATTGCTGTCAGGTCCAGCGAGGTACCTTGAGTAGCACTGCAAATCACCAAAACGCCTTAAATAGCGCTCAAGTTCTGACGGTTCTTGCAAAAGTACCCACGGGTCAGGTGATCTCCTTTGGCGATCTGGCCTTTATGTCGGGGTATTCTGGAAAGGCCCGCTGGGTGGGTAGCGTATTGGCAAAGCTACCAGCCAATACAAAGCTGCCCTGGCACCGCGTTGTGAATTCCCAAGGAATTTTAACCTGTCCCCGAGCTGACATTGCTGCGAAACGACTGATAAGTGAAGGCTTGGAGATACAAAATTTTAAAGTATCGATGGCAAAATATCGGTGGAGACCCGGGCGATCCCCGATTAAGGCCGCAGGTTCCCAGGAGGACTAATTCATGGCGCAAGATCCGTTTGAGGAATTTGAACAACGGCGTCTCAATACGCAGGACGAAGCGAGAGATGAGGCGGTTAAAAAACGTCATTCTAGAGGTGGTCGTACTGCCCGAGAAAATTTGGATGATCTTGTCGACGGCTTCCCTGTCAACGAATTTGGCCAGTACGCTGTCGCCGCTCAGCGTAGCCGAAAAGACGTGGAAGAATTGCAAATACAAACAGCAGGTGACGGTGTCATTACCGCGATAGGGTCGGTCAATAGCAATCTGTTTGATGCGACGGCCGCAAAAACCGCACTAATTATCAATGACTACACCGTTCTGGCAGGGACTCAGGGATACTTCCATCATAGGAAAATTGATCGACTGTTAGGGCTGGCCGGACAGCAGCAGCTGCCCGTTGTTATGTATACCGAGGGAGGGGGCGGTAGGCCTGGGGACACTGACGTATTGATATCGGGTGGCGGCCTAAACGTTCCCACCTTTCACCGATGGTGCGCTTTAACAGGCAAGGTGCCGCGCATCGCTGTAAACCACGGGTTTTGCTTTGCGGGAAATGCTGCGCTTTTTGGTGCCGCTGATTTACGCATTGCCACTCAGCAAAGCTACATTGGCATGGCCGGGCCCGCTATGATTGAAGGGGGGGGCCTGGGCAGCTACCAAGCAACTGATATAGGGCCGTCAAACGTACACACCAAGAACGGTGTTATTGATATTGTCGCGCAAGATGAAGCACAGGCGACATCAATAGCTAAACAAGCATTAGCTTATTGCCAAGGGCCCACAACGCACTTTGACCATGAAGATCAGTCTTCTCTTCGAAGCGCGCTACCAGCTAATCGACGCATGGCGTACAACCCCCTCAAAATTCTTGAGCGACTATTTGATAACGATTCATTCCTGCCACTTCGCCCCCACTATGGTCGTAGCATTGTTACCGGCCTCGCCCGCATAGAGGGGATACCCTTCGCGGTGTTAGCCAACGACTGCCGTCACCTTGGCGGCGCCATCGATTCTGAGAGCGCAAGCAAAGCCACCGACCTATACCGACTCGCAGACCGCTGGAAGCTACCCGTTGTGTCTTTTGTTGATACACCCGGCTTCATGGTTGGCCCAGACAGCGAATCTACGGGTGCCCCACGGCACATGTCTGAAATGTTTACCGCCGGTGCCACCCTAACCCAGCCAATCGTCGCTATTTTTCTGCGACGAGGTTATGGCCTTGGCGCTATGGCTATGACCGGAGGCTCATTCGAAATCCCGGTTTATGCGGCTAGCTGGCCGACCGGGGAATTTGGCCCCATGGGGTTAGAGGGGGCGGTGCACCTGGGGTACAAGCAAGAGCTAGCCAAACTGCCCGAGGGCCCCGAACGAGAGGCCCACTTTGAAGCACTTCTCGCCAAACTTTATGAACGCGGAAAGGCGACTGAAGCAGCCAGCTTCCTTGAAATTGACAGTGTCATTGATCCGGTTGATACCCGGTCAATCATTAGCAGTGCCTTGCTCGCCAAATAGCGATCAAACAGGCTGCGTATGCCAAACTTTTTTGCACCATAAAAGAAGCATTAAGAGAGCAAGCTCGATACCCATACTGGGGATACCCGCGGCCACAGGGCCATCAATAACTAGCGTTATAGCTCGGCCCATAAGCGCGAGGAGCACTAAGAGCTGCACGGGCCACAACAGATTAGGATCACGGCGAATGGCTGCTACGATCTGAATGATCCCGCCACCGATGAAAAATCCGGCGATGTCTGCCCTCACGGTACCTAAGCCAGCCGCGGCAAGATCTACCAACCCCATTTTAGCTGCGGCTTCTCCCGTGTTTAGCCATAAACCGGCACCCACCACCAGAAACAAAAGTCCGATAGCCGCCAATAAGATTCTAGTCAACACAACCATAAGTAATCCCTCAGTGTCTTATTTTAGTTCTCTGTCTGCATCAAACTCTGCTTCTTACTCAGCCAAATCTGTGACCGCTGCCCTACTGCTGCCGCTGCGCAGACAATAGGTGCTGGAGCTCATTAATACCCAGCCCCAACTGCTCTGAGATAGGGGGCAGTTCATCTGCTGTTGGCAAAGACCCACCCGCTAGCGCAGCCGCCTCTATTCTTCGAAAGCTACCGCCCGCCGCCTCCAAGCCAAAGGTTAAGCAGGCACTACCTAAAGTGTGCGCTTCACGAATAATAATATTTCGCTCCTCATTACCCATTGCCTTGCGCAACGTCTCCCATCGATCAGTTGATTCCCCCAGGAATTTATCGACGAGCGTATCCAGCACGGTGATACCAACCTCTCGAATAAGGCGATCAATCGGCTTCTGGTCGAAGGCCAAGACATCTTGTGGAGCATCACCTACCGCCAAGTTACCACTCTCACCCATACTATGACTCCCCCCGTGTACCATTGAATCTGCATTCAACGCAGATGAAGACTGCAAACCCTCACTGAGGGTTTGGCTACCTATTAAATCGTGTATCACGCCAGCTTCGGAAGCAACTGAAGTCGCAGGCAAATGTGCTAGCAGGGATTTGCGCAATTCGCTTATCAAAAGGGGCTTGGTTAAAAAGTCATGCATGCCAGCCTGCTCGGCTTTGAGCCGATCAGTAGTGGTGCTGTGGGCCGATAGTGCCAAGACCGGAATATTGGTTGCACCGGAGGTTGCAAGCAGGCCCTGTGCAGGGCTAACACCATTCATACTGGGCATGTCGAGGTCTATGAAGATAAGGTGAAACATATCAGGTTGAGCCTCAACGAGTACTCGTGCCGCTGCATCAGAATCTGTTGTGACAACCTTAAGGCCCATAGATTCCAGAACCTTGCCGTTGAGCTGCTGGCTGACTTTCTGTTCGCCGACCAGCAACACTGTGCCAGAAAATCCACTGGAGAACGCTGGAGTCGCCACCTCGGTCCGCTGCAAATTAGCGTTTTCCGTAGCGAGTGAAAGCGCAATGCTAAAGCTAAAGATCGTGCCCTCACCCACAGACGACTGAACCCTAACCTTTCCACCGAGCGCATGGACGAAGCGCTCAACAATACTCAAGCCCAAGCCCGTGCCTTGCGCCTGCTGCGTCTCTGAACTCAAGCCTGTCGCAAAGGGTTCAAACAATTTCTCTATCGCATTTGCAGGTATACCCGGACCTTGATCGGACACGGAAAACTCAATGAGATCTCGATGAGGATCATCACTCTCACACTTTAGTGCACCTAAAGTTACCGTCCCAGACTGGGAAAATTTAACGGCATTTGAAAGTAGGTTGGTCAAGACCTGTCGAAGCAGTTTCAGACGGCCGGTGTAGATGTTAACAAGGTCACGCTCGCCTGAACGCCGAAGCTCCAGACCCTTCTCTAAAGATCGAGAGCGCGCCAGTATTAAACACTCATCAATCAAATCATCAAGTCGAAAAGCACTTTCCTCCGCCTCACTCATGTGAGATTCAAGGGAGGCCGTCTCTAATGTAAAGTTAATCACCTCTAGGAGACGATCGGCACTTGCAGTCGCTAGCTCAGAATACTCTAGGAGCTTTCCGTCGAGCTTAAAATCACTCATTAAACTGAGCGCACTAATCACGCCATTTAAAGGTGTTCGCATTTCATGACTGACGTGGTGAAAGTACTTTTGACGCGCCTCGTTAGAACGTTCAACCTCTAGCTTAGCCGCTTTAAGTTGCTCATTGAGAGCTTGCAGATCTTCTACCATTGACTGCTGCGTACTCATGAAGAACAGCTGATCCATCTGTACATCATGCACAGGGAAATCAGACATCGTCGGAGTGCTGTTAACCGCATTCCCTTCTATCCACCACAACCAAGGAACACCTACAAAACAAAGCCCCTCAATACCCATCTCGGTATAGTCAAGAACTTGCCCTCGAATCGCAAAGCCCAACTCGTCACTAAAGCCCAAGAAAAGCTCACCGATTGCCTCTCGAGCAGATGCCATAGAACCGTTAAATGGTGTGGGTCGCTTAAATTTGAAAAGCTCGAAAAATCTGATGTGTTCGGAGAGATCGATCTGGCATTTTTCCGCCAGCAAAGGACTCGCTCGCACCAACTCGCCGTCGTCATCAATTTGGCCGACTAAGGTAAAGAGATTTTGAAGCTCATCCCAAAACTGATCTGATTTGATCATGACGAAAAACTGACTCTTAACCCATGCGTACTTTGAAGAGAGTTTTTTCTCCAATCTCTACGCTTTGAGGCTCAATGCCCATTATCTCCATGGACTGATTAAATCGCTGCGCCAAACCTTGCAGCAATCCCTCTACAAAGGGCGTCAGCCCTACGCGTTCTGACAGGTAAAGTATTTCCACATCCTTTCCATCGCCTTCCCGCACTCTAAAATTCGGGGGTCGGTAATTTAAAAAGGTGGAGCTGATACGGTCATGAAGGTTATTAAGGTTACCCAAAAAACCCAGCATGTCCGAGCCAGCAGCACGGAGGAGAGACTCATACTGCCTTGCCACCGTATTTTCGACCCAATGAACACCAAAAGCCCTTAATGCGTCACTGAGATCAATATCCATTTCATCGGCGCAGGCCTGCGCCAAACTATAAGTAATATCATCATCGTAAGATTGCATCGCCAGAAAGCTGTCATCGGGCACGCCAGAACGCAGCAACACCTGTTGCCACTTTCCTTCCCCAAACTGGTCTACAACCATGTCTCGCAGGGATTTATTAATAACTCCATACATTGAGCAACTCCAATGCCGCTAGCTAAGGCTTTATGATTTCCAACTTTGAATCTTCCGATAAATCGTGGAAGGGGCAACTTCTAGCAAGCCTGCGGCGCGGTTTACGTTGCCCTCACAGTAATCAATGGCCGACTGAATCGCTCGCTTCTCCGTAAGCCATAAGGGCTCGACTCCCCCTATGCGCCCTTCTGCAACTGAGGCAAAGGTAACGCTCGCAGCTTGTGTCGTGCCATCAACCAAGTCGCTGTCCATAATCGCAGCCCGAAGCTGCTCATAACCAATCGTCTGCTCAGGCGTCATGAGCACCAAACGGTGAATAATATTTTCCAACTGCCTTACATTTCCAGGCCAAGGGTACCGGCGCAACTCTCTGCGAGCATCTTCCGTAAAGCCACAAGTTTCTCGGGCTTCCTGCTCAGAAAACACGTTCAGGTAATGCCCAGACAACTGCAGCACATCCTCACCCCGCTCTCTGAGTGGCGGTATTCGTAAGGGCACAACATGTAAACGGTAAAATAGGTCCTCGCGCAGGCGCCCTTCGCGCATTTCAAACAGCGGATCTCGATTAGTGGCCGCTAAAATTCGAACATCAGCAACGAACTCAACATCACTGCCTACCGGTTTAAAGGAGCCACTTTGAATGAAGCGTAAAAGCACCGACTGTAATTCGTAAGGCATATCACAGACTTCATCAAGAAATAATGTCCCTCCATCTGACTGCTTTATCAATCCCTCGCGAGCATGAATGTTGCCTCTAACACCGGGCGCCTCTCCAAAGAGCTCAGATTCAATAAGATCACTCGGAATTGCAGCACAATTAACTGCGACAAACTCTTTCGGAGCTCGGGCCGATAAATCATGTATTGCTCTTGCAGCGAGTTCTTTTCCTGTACCACTCTCACCGGTAATTATCGCAGTCGCACGGCTAGAGGCTAATGATTCGATCGTCGAATAAACCGCCTGCATGACACCCGACGCGCCCATCATGGGCCCCAAACGCGCACGCATCTCTCCAAGCTTACTGAGCTTCTGCGTGAGCTCTAGCCGTTGTGCCGCATTGGCAAGCGTCACTCGAAGCCTTGAGGCATCGAAGGGCTTACCTAAAAAGTCGTCAGCACCACGCTCAATCGCCTGATCGGCAAATTCAACACCGTGGCCTGTCATGACAACAACGGCAGGCTTAGGCGTCAGGAGTACCGTTTCTGCCAGCAGATCTAGGCCGTTCCCGTCAGGCAATTCAATATCGAGTAAAATTAGGTCTGGCTTTAGTGTTTCAAGGGCCACGAGAGCACCGGTAAACGTTTCTACCGTGTGCACCTCGTAACCCGTGTCGTCTAGATATGCCTCATAAATTGCGCAGAGTGTAGAGCTGTCTTCAACAATTAACGTCTTCATTACAAAATCTCACGCCTAGATGCACCCGCATGACGTGCGGGATCGGTTTCGTCGCTAAGCCGATCAAAAATGACAGCTATTTTGTCTTGAGCAACCTCAATCACACGATCAAGCATTGCAAGAGACGCCAACGGCTCAGGCGCATTCCGATCTTTAAACACCGCCACAGGATTAAGAGCGCGCTCCACCTGCTGCGCATTGAGCTGAAATTGCAAGGCCGCTTGTTGGAGGTCACGCAGCGCTAAAGCTCGATAGGCGACTAGCGCCTCCAAAATGAAGCACAGGATCGCAAGCAAGGTCATAGACCTAACCGCAGCGGCTCTCACACGAATCTGCATTTAACTCCAACGCTATCAAATTGGCTGCTTGCCCATTATTGTACACAGATTACCGACGCAAACGCTTTTCGATTCGCAAATTGCATTTTATGCTTGGACTCGTTAGAGCAGTTAAGGACGATAGATGCAGCACTCAGGAATATTAATCGTAGATGACGAAAGCGTGATCGCTGAAGAACTTTGTGAATTCCTGTCATCTTTTGACTATTCGTGCCAAAAGGCACTCAGCGTCGACGAGGCTCTGAATATTATTGAGAAAGACATCACTCTGACGCTGATATTAACCGACATGCGCATGCCCGGTCGCGACGGTGCAGAATTAATCCAGATACTGCAGAACATGCCAGGCAGAGATTTTGAATACCTTATGATCTCTGGTCATCTAGAGGCCGACGAAGATTTGAAGCACATCAACAGTGATAACGTGACGCTAATGCGCAAACCCATCGACATTGAGGCTCTGTTATTGTTTCTTGAAGAACGGGAGTTTGTCGCAACACCTAAGCACTAGAGCCTAATCAACATCAGAAACTCAGCGCTGAGAGGGTGTAATTGCCCACTTAACGTTCTGGGTTGCCAATTTGGCAAGTCATCGCAAATGCTGCCACTTACAACGCTGACCCAATGCCTATCAAGTTAAGCCGACGTACAGCCCAGTCAGAGTGGGCTCTATTTATTAGTGTGAGGTTTATCTAATCAATATTGGCTTGGACGCTCAGGCCTCGGAAAAGGTGCTCAGGCAAAATCCTTGCCTTTCACGGGCACCCGTCCAAATGCAGCCCCTTTACTTTCTTAAATTTTTGAACAGTGGCCGCTAAAATTTCAAAAAAAAAGCCACCCAAAGGTGGCTTTCCAATTACCGCTTTTTCAGAACTCGTAACCCACTGTCAGGCCGAACTGCTGACGAGGGGCTAACTCTGCCCAGGTGAAAGAGCCTGTGGTGTACCGCCGCTGTACGCGGTTTCCATCCTCAAGTACGTCAGTACCGTAAACCATAATCTTAAAGGTGCCGGATGATGTATCCATCAGGTACGTTGCGGATAGATCCAATGATTCCCAAGAGTCTATGGTGATCTTAGGGAATGTCGCAGGATCATAAAGCGCCCAGGGAGTTTGCGTATACACTTCATCTTGGAAGCTAAAGTTAGCTGACAAAATTAGCTCGCCACCAAACAGATTTGATGTGTGATCTGCACCAAGACTCACGGTCAGCTCGGGAGCATAGAGCAGGTTAGCCTTGTCAGAAATATCAACCCCGTTGTAGTCGTAGGTATCAAATTCACCGTCTAGGGTACCTATGGCTGCACGCAGGCTAAGTGCCGAAGTTGGCATCCAAATACCTTCGAATTCAATACCGGCTAGACTAACCTCACCGGCATTCTGAATAAATGAGCAGGTAATGCCAGCCGCGTCTTCTTCAGCACCACCTTTACCACACTCAGGGACACTGGCTGGCGTAATAACAGGCAATTGCATGTCGGTGTATTCAGCGCTGTACAACGTCAAGTTCAGCTGAGTATTGTTTGTTGGGTTGGTTCGAAGACCCAGCTCAAAACTCGCCACTTCTTCTGAGTCATAAGGCTCAAGCTCAGAAGGCACTGAACCGCGGTTGAAGAATCCACCACTTCGGAACCCTGTAGAGAAAGAGGCGTAAGCCATGCCGAAAGACAAATCACGCGCGAGCACTACTCGGTAGCTCAAGTTATCATCTGAAAACGAGGGATTTCCGCTATTTAGCAGTACGCCTGGATCGGTATTTCCAGCCAATCGATCAGCATCGCCGACGACAGCTGGCCATGAGAAGGAATTCATTTCTTTATCTTCGTCGGTATAGCGCGCGCCTACCGTCAGTGACCAAAGCTCATTGAAATCATAGGTCATCTCACCATAGACGGCCATTGCCTCGGCGTTGTGATTTACAGTGAAGGGCTGAATAGGGCCTGAAGTAATGAATGAGTCGGCTTCCATGTAGTACAGGCCAGCTACGTAATTCAGCGGGCCGCTGGAATCAGAGCTCAGTTGAAGTTCATGTGACGTCTGTTTGAACTCTTGATCTCTATTGACTGGAAAGAAAACCGTTGCAGAACCCCAAGAAGACTCATGTACTTCCTCATCGTAGTCCATGATACCCATGGTGTACTTGATTTGATGGCCAGACCAATCGTGGGTAATGTTCAACGTGGTGTTGTTACCCTCCATGTACGCTTCGAGTGGATTCAATTGAGGTGAAGTCTTCCAGTCGTCTGCCTCAGACGCTAGGTAACCTGTCAACGGCTCTGGAAACGGGCCCACCATCAGGTTATCTGGAGCAATCGTTTGATGGTCGTAGTCGTCGTAAGTTAACTGGAAAGTTGTGTTGTCTGTCAGGTCATAACGCACTGTTATTGACGCTGTCGTGGAGTCTCTGAAATCTCTCCGATCATTCAATGTAGTGTTGAAAACGTGTGACTCAGACTCAATTTTCTTGAGAGCCACTTTAATGCCACCTCTCTCACCCAGCGGCGCGTTAATGACCGCCTTCAAATCTGTCATGGCTTGGTCGCCAAAAGTTCCCTCGAGCTTAGCGCCCCATTTGCCGGTGGGCTTTGTACGCTTTACGTTGATGACTCCACCAATAGTATTTCGCCCAAACAGAGTACCTTGAGGGCCGCGTAATACCTCTACTGATTCGACATCGTACATATCGAATACGGCACCCGAGTTCGATGCCATGAACACCCCGTCTACCGCAACACCGACAGTGGGCTCTAAGGATTTCTCAATATCATCAAAACCGATGCCGCGGATCGTTGCACTGAGTGACTCCGAGCCGATATACGTTTGATGCAGCTCAACGTTTGGAACCATTTTATCAATATCTGTAGTCCGCTGAATGCTCCCGCGCTCTAATTGCGACGGAGTAAGTGCAGTCACCGCCACCGGAACGTCTTGGAGAGATTCTTGGCGCTTTCTCGCCGTTACCACCACCTCTTCAATGAGGCTTACCGATTCTTGTCCAAGGGATACCTGAGGTAACCCACCAAACACACTCGCCGTGGCAATCGCAGCAACCAAAGATGTGTATCTTTTATTCAAGGGAAAATTGGGACGCTTATTCAGTCGCATAGCTGGATCTCCTCAATATTATTATGCCGCCGCTCTTTACAGAGGCAGGAGCTATTTTTTTCGCAGAGCTGTACTGCTGACCAAAAGCTTCGCACAACTCTGAAGGGATTACAAACAATGTTGATTGTTTTTAAAGAAACGCAGCGCTAGCCAGGAAAAAGACGTGGAGCTCGCCCTTTTTCAAAACGTGCCAAAAAGTGAGGCCTTGCTTTAAAGCTAGGCATACAGTCAATCTCGCTCTAATTCCAGCGCGGCAAGGGTCCGCTGCAATTTAAGGCAGGAGCCCTGTCGTAGAGCCCACAAACTCGCTAATACTTTGACGGAATCACACCCGCTGCAGAGATATTAACGCCACACGAGAAGTTCGTAATGGCGTTACCCCACGGCCTGTACCCAGTCAGTCAGAATGAAGATCAGGCTTATCTTCAGGATTCTGGGCACTCATGAGGTCTGCCTCCAACATCGCCGCATCGTAGTCAGATACGACACCCGGTCCGCCAAATGATTCTGGGTCTATGGCTGCTGCCACAGATCCTCGTCACCTGGCAGATTAAGCCTATCGTCATCGCCCAGCACGGCCTCCACGCTAATAGCAAAGCTCACGCCTTCGGCACTACCCATGAATCCCCCACCCATCAAGGCAAATTTCGCAAACTTGTATACCCCCTAAGGTCTGTCAGTGCTTCACCATGATGCAATGTACGTAGATAGGATTTCCGAGAGCGCCGCCATTTGCGACCCTATCACTGAGCTTCAGCGCGTTGATCGAACCCTAAAGCCTGGGGCGTTCTGTCAAGCGCGCGTGGGTAAAAAACAACACTGCGGTCAACAAAACGATCGCGCCCCCCTGATGCGCTGCTGCTACGGGCACTGCCACGTGAGTCAGCAGGGTTGAGACTCCTAGCGTGATCTGACAAAAAAGCGCGAAGACCAGGGCAACCGACCCCCACTTTACCCGCAAATCTGAGCTTGCTCGGAAATTGCTAAAAGCCACCGCAGCCACGAGCAAAACAAGACCATAAGCAAACATGCGATGGTTAAACTGAATGGTAGTCACCTGTTCAAACGCCGAACTCAACCCCTCGGCATAAATAGAGGGCGGCACTAAGTGGTCACCCATTAACGGCCAAGTCGGATAACTGTACCCGGCATCAGTCCCGGCTACGAAGCCACCACTCAAAATCATGAGGTATACCAGGGCAGCAAGACCAAAAGCTTGAAGAGACGGTTTACCCACTAGCTGCCGGTGGGGCGAGGAAATCTGAAGAATGAGCCACACCATATAGCCATAAACCAGTACCGCGAGCCCCAAGTGCGCGGTCAGTCGATACTGTGATACATCGGGACGATCAACCAGTCCACTCTTCACCATGTACCACCCGAGTAACCCCTGGCAGCCGCCGAGCACAAATAAGAGCAACAATTTGGGCACTAAGGGTCGCTGTACCATGCCTCTGGCCATAAAAAACATCATGGGAGCTAGGTACAACAAACCGATCAAGCGCCCGAGCACACGATGCAAATACTCATAGAGAAAGATGACCTTAAAACCCGCTAAATCCATCGCGTAGTTAACTTTCTGAAATTCAGGGTATTGCTGATACTTTGCGAACGCCACCAACCAGTCAGCTTCGTTCAAGGGAGGGATCACGCCCATAATGGGCTGCCATTCGACCATAGACAGACCTGAGTCGGTTAACCGCGTAACACCACCCAAGAGGATCATTCCAAAAATAACGATAGCGCAAACCGTTAGCCAGCTAGCGATCCACCGATCGTTGTTATCAGTAACATGTGGGTACACGAATTTCTCCTTGTTTGGTCTCCTATTTTAACCGATTCGAACGCTGGTATGGGATGGCGTACACTGCCAGCCCCTAAATTTGGAACACGACTATGCCCCTGCTGCGCCTTGACGAGGTTGAACTCCACTTTGGCAGTCATGTCATTCTGGATCGAGTCAGTCTGAATTTAGACCAAGGGCAACGTGTGGGCTTGTTGGGCCGTAACGGCGCGGGTAAAACTACGCTGTTTAAAATTTTAGCGGGAGAGCTGACTCCAGATGGCGGTGAGCGGTGGCTCAAGCCAGGGGCCCGACTAGCCCGACTTGAGCAGGAACTACCCGACGGCGAAGATGTCACCGTGTACGACGTTGTTGCTGGCGGTCTCGAAGCTGCCGGACAACTACTGGCTAGATACCACCAGATTATTGCTTCTGGATCAGAAGCCGATATGGATGAATTGGCCAACATTCAGCAGGCCTTGGAGGCCGAGGATGGCTGGCAGTTGCAACAACGCGTTGAAACCGTGATTTCTCAGCTGGGCTTGCCGACAGACACATCGATGGCAGCACTTTCTGGGGGTTGGCGCCGCAGAGTGTCCCTCGCAAGAGCCCTGGTTACCCAACCTGACATACTCTTGCTCGACGAGCCTACAAACCACCTCGACATACCAACTATCGAGTGGCTGGAAAGTCATCTCAAAAGCTTCAGAGGCGCATTGGTCATCATCAGTCACGACCGGCGCTTCCTGCAGAATTGCGTGACCAGCATGGCAGAGCTAGAACGCGGGCACTTGTCGGTATTGCAGGGTGACTATAGGGGTTTTCTTCAATTCAGAGAGCAGGAACTCGCTTCCGAGGCTAAAGCCAATGCCCTCTTCGATAAAAAATTAGCCGAGGAAGAGGTCTGGATTCGCCAGGGCATTAAGGCTCGGCGAACCCGCAATGAAGGGCGGGTGCGTGCCTTAGAAGCGCTGCGAGAGGAACGCTCCCAGCGTAGAGAGAGACAAGGAACTGCGAGTTTCGGTGTGGAAGATGCCAGGGCCTCAGGGAAGCTGGTGACCGAACTAAAAGACGTCAGCTTTTCTTGGTCCTCGCGGCCCATCGTTGATCGATTCTCCACCATTATTCAACGCGGTGATCGCGTTGGTATCGTCGGTCGCAACGGTATTGGCAAAACAACGCTGGTAAAACTCCTTTTGGGCGAACTAGCCCCCGAAAATGGTGAGGTGCAGGTCGGCACACGACTGGAGGTGGCCTACTCTGATCAATTAAGGGGTCAGTTGGACCCCGAGGCGAACTTGATTGATAACATTTGCGGAGGACAAGAATTTATTGAAATCAATGGTCGAAGACGACATGCCATCAGTTACCTAGGCGATTTCCTGTTTACACCTGAGCGGGTTCGCACTCCCGCCAAGGCGCTATCGGGAGGCGAGCGTAACCGCGCCATTCTCGCGAAACTTTTTACTCGACCTGCAAACCTACTCGTACTCGACGAACCCACGAATGATTTGGATATAGAAACCCTTGAACTGCTAGAAGAAATTTTATCCGAATTCAAAGGAACACTTTTGCTGGTCAGCCACGATCGCGATTTTATGGATAGTGTCGTGACCAGCCTGCTGGTAATGGGGGAGAACGGCTCTATCGAAGAACAAGCCGGGGGCTATAGCGATTGGGAGTCTCGGGGTGGCCGCCTGATGGCCGAATCCGTCGACGGAAACCCAACACCAGGCGCCAAAAAGCTGACCATCATTGACAATGACTTATCAGAAACTAAGTCCACAAGAAAACTGAGCTATAAAGAGCAGCGCGAATTAGATGGCCTACCGGCCCTCATAGAGGGCTTAGAAGAACAAAAGACTCAGCTAGAACAACAAATGGCAGCACCTGACTTTTATCAGCAACCCAAAGACGTTGTTCGCCAGCACCTCGATAATCTCGAACAGCTAACGGAACAACTGGACGGTGCTATTGAGCGCTGGTCAGAGCTGGATGATTAAAAAGCTGCCTAGAGAACAGAAGTCACCGCAGCCACCACCCGATCCATATTCGCAGCGTTCAGACTGGCAATGTTGATTCGTGACGAATTCAACATATAAAGGCCGCGCTCAGATCTAACGCGTTGGGCTTGCTCCTCCGAGAGACCCAAAAAAGAAAACATGCCGTTCTCTTTGGCGATAAACCCAAAATCTCGCCCCGTCGCGTCCTCAAGGCGGCGCTGAAACTCCGATCGCAGCCCGTTAATGCGGGCGCACATTTCAGTCAACTCTGTCTCCCAATCCGTTCGCAAAATCGGATCGCCCAGAACCCGCCCCGCCAACAACGCACCGTGCGCGGGTGGCATGGAGTAAATGCGTCTGGCAGCCGCCTTGGCCTGACTCACAGTAGCTTCAGCGGTTCGCGTATCGGGGCCCACAAAGATGGCCAAGCCAGTGCGTTCTCGATACAAGCCCATATTTTTGGACAGTGAAGCTGCGATAACCACCTCGGGGACGTGCTCAATGAGGTAGCGCAGTCCGTAAACATCAGCATCGAGACCTTCACCAAATCCCTGATACGCCAAATCGACCATTGGAGTGAAACCCTGATTGGCTGCCATGTCGGCTATCTCACGCCATTGCTCAGGCGTTAAATCGGCTCCACTCGGGTTATGACAACAACCGTGAAGCAACACAATATCCCCAGATCCCGCAGTCGCTAAATCTTCGGTCATGGCCACAAAATCTACGCCATGCGTCGCTGGATCGTAATAACGATACTGAGCCAATTCGAGCCCTGTACTGGTAATCAATGGAACGTGCACCGGCCACGTAGGATCGCTCACCCAGACTTTACCCTTTGTGCCCGAAGCTTTGAGAACTTCTGCTCCCAAACGCACGGCACCGCAGCCACCCGGAGCCTGAACGGCACCAACGCATCCCGCTCGGGCCGCCAAGACATCGGCGCCTACAACAAGCTCGACCAGCCCACTTATGAAGCTGGAATCACCCTGCGGCGGGATGTAGGACTTGGTCTGCTCCTCATCGATAAGTTGATGTTGAGCCAATCGAACAGCATTAAACACAGGGCAGTTCCCGGACTCATCCATATAAATACCGATGGTCAGGTCCACTTTGTCAGGATTAGGATCAGCTCGGCACTCTGCGGCCAGGCCGAGTATGGAATCGGGCGGCAATATGGGTAATTCTTCAAACATGATAATTTCTCGAGGTCCGTTAGCGAGCGGGGGTGAATTATGAATCAGCAGCAACCTCGCTGCCAACCACTGAGCTGACTTCTGAAAGGCCATAGGGTGTAACCCTGACCACCGCCCTTGGGTGATAAAGGTTTGTAGCACAATGCGGCGATTCAGACACAAAATGAGTTTTAATCCGACTTATTTATGGCGACAGATAACGCTTAAATGGCTCAGGTAGCGACTGAGCACGATATCGCCGACAGAAAAGGCGGTTTTAGCCTTATCAAGAAACTCGAAGTTATTGCAATTTTGTAAAGAGAACGACGCGACCAGGCATTAAGATTTTGGGCTTTTACAATGGATAAATGGATGGATAAATTTATAGCGCAAGACCTGCAGCAACTGCAGGAGCGCTGGGCAAATACACCCTTAGAACCCTGGCTAGCGGAATTACCCACCCAACTTGCCCAAGGCTTCTCTAGTGCACGTTATGGCGACATCCCTCGCTGGTCTCAAGCTTTATTGTCCCTGCCTAAAATTCAGGCAGAAGCTGTCAATCTCAGCAGTGAACACGTCGGGTGCACCGGGCTTCTCTCAGAAAGTCAGCGAGACCAACTCACTACCGGCTTAAAAGCTTTACACCCTTGGCGCAAAGGACCCTTTGAGCTTTTTGGTCTCCACATTGATACCGAATGGCGTTCCAACTGGAAATGGAATCGCCTGGAGGGTGCACTGAAAGACCTGTCTCAGCGTCGTGTATTAGATGTCGGTTGCGGCAGTGGTTACCACAGCTGGCGCATGCTGGGAGCCGGCGCAGAGGAAGTAATTGGCATAGATCCAAGCCCACTATTTAACGTGCAATTTCGAGCAATACAACACTATTTACAGCAGCCAAGCATCAATGTTTTACCCGTCACACTTGAGCAAATTCCGCCCAAACTGCGCGCTTTCGATACCGTCTTTTCAATGGGAATTTTGTACCATCGCCGGTCACCATTTGATCATCTGATCGACCTTCGAAATACGTTGCAAAGTGGTGGTCAACTGATACTTGAAACGCTGGTCATTGAAGGCGGGCCCAACACGGTGTTCATTCCCCCAGACCGTTACGCCAAAATGGGCAATGTTTGGTGTCTACCCAGCCCTGTGACGCTTCATGGATGGCTCGAAAAGGTAGGCTTTCAAAATGTGCAAATTGTCGACATCAATACAACCTCGCTGGAAGAACAGCGCACAACGCCCTGGATGACTTTCCATTCTCTGGAGCAATTTCTTGATGGCGACAATAAAAAGTTAACAGCCGAAGGACACCCGGCACCGGTACGCGCGATATTGACTGCCGACGCACCTTAATAACAATTTCTCAATGAAGGGGACGTTTGGCCGGAACCCCACTAAACACAATTTCAAAAACCTCATCAAAACTGCGTACAAAATGCACGGTCATATTTGCCGTTAGGTGGTCAGGCAGCGCTTCGTAGTCACCACGATTGGCAAGAGGTATTAAAACCTCGGCTATCTGAGCGCGGCGGGCCGCAACAATTTTTTCCCGAATGCCCCCTACGGGAAGCACTTGGCCGGTTAATGTCAGTTCGCCAGTCATCGCTAACGGGCGCTTTATTCGTTGATCTCGCGCTAAAGATACGAGTGCAGTCGCCATAGTAATACCGGCGCTAGGCCCATCTTTTGGCGTAGCCCCTTCAGGGACATGTAAGTGGACCATTGAGGTATCAAAAAAATCTTCATCGCAGCCAAAATCTGCCAAGTGTGCAACGATGTAGCTGTAAGCGATTTCGGCACTCTCTTTCATGACCTCGCCCAACTGGCCTGTGAGTTTGAAACCGCGGTTTAAAGTATGAATTTTGCTCGATTCAATGGCGAGGGTCACACCACCCTGAGCTGTCCAGGCCAATCCCGTCACTACGCCCTTGCCACGCAGGGGCCGCTCATTACGATAGCGAGGCTGCCCAAGTAACTCTGCAATATCTTTTTTGGCCAATCGAACGCGGGGGACACCAGTGTCAACAATCTGGACAATCGCTTTTCTAATGAGGGCCGCCAGCTGCTTCTCCAGCTGTCGAACTCCTGCCTCACGGCAATAACCATCAATCACCAAGCGAAGGCCCGCGTCATTAATTCGCACTTGTGATGGCTTCGCACCATGCCGCTTGATTAATTTGGGCCACAAATGATTCCGGGCAATCGCCAATTTTTCTTCGGCGATATAACCCGCAAGGCGAATGGTCTCCATGCGATCTAGCAGTGCGGGAGGGATCGTGTCGAGTTGATTGGCCGTGGCAATAAAAAGAACCCGGGACAGGTCGACACGCAAATCGAGATAATGATCCAGAAATTCGTTGTTTTGCTCCGGGTCCAGCACTTCCAAAAGTGCTGACGCCGGATCCCCTTGATAAGAGCGACCCACCTTGTCGATCTCATCAAGCATAATGACCGGATTGGCGACATCAACATCTTTCAGAGCCTGCACCAGCTTACCCGGCATCGCGCCAATATAGGTTCGACGGTGTCCCTTTATCTCTGCTTCATCTCGCAGTCCACCTAAACTCAATCGGAAAAATTTTCGGCCTAAAGCATCAGCAACAGACTTGCCAATACTGGTTTTTCCAACACCAGGCGGGCCTACGAGCAGCAGTATTGAGCCATCAATAGTGCCCTTAAAATTGCCTACAGCCAAAAACTCTACAATGCGCTCTTTAACGTCTCCAAGCCCATCATGATGCCGGTCAAGTTCACCTCGAGCATGCTCCAGACTGAGGTTATCGTCAGAATAAACACCCCATGGAACAGCGCTGATCCAGTCAAGATAATTACGCGTCACCGCGTATTCGGGTGAGCCTGATTCCAGTACTCTTAATTTGTCCAACTCCTCTGCGAAGCGGGTGGACACGTGTTCGGGAGGATTACGTGCTGACATGCGTTCAGCAAATTTTTCGGCATCTGAAGTTCTGTCATCTTTGGAAATACCCAACTCACGCTGGATGACCTTCATCTGCTCCTTAAGAAAAAACTCACGCTGGTTATCGGAAACTTTGTCGTTCACTTCACGACTAATCTCCCCCTGTAGTTCGGCAACCTCTTTCTCTCGTCGCAGCAAGTCCAGCACTTGAGTCATACGCGCGGAAAGGGGTAGCGTTTGCAAGATGTCTTGTAATTGCCCTCCCGATGCCGTCGTCATTGCGGCGGCAAAGTCGGCCAGTAGGCTGGGCTGGTTCGGATTAAACTTGCCAAGGTATTGCTTGAGCTCCTGCGAATAAAGCGGATTTAGTGGCAGCAGCTCTTTGATAGCAGCAATAATGGCCATGGCATATGCCTTGATCTCATCGCTGTCACGCTCACCTTTGGATCGGGGATACTCGACTTGTGCAATAAACGGTCCGTCTTCACGTAACCAGCGCACAATACGAAACCGCTTTAGGCCCTGAGCAAGAAATTGTCCCGGGTTATCTGACTGCTGCTGGGGTCTGTGCAACCTGACTACACACCCCATATCTGGAAAATCAGTGGCCACGACATCGATAGGGTTAACGTCGCCGACAAAAGCCAAACCCAGCACCCCCTTGCCCTGATCAGATATTGCGGCCAGTGTTTTTTGCCATTGCTCGGGGTTGAGACCAATGGGCTGTACTTGACCGGGAAAAAAGGGACGCCCTGGTAAAGGTAGTAGCACCAGTGTTTCGGGCAACACGTCTTCCGCTACAGCTGGGGTCGACCCCTGCTCTACCGTTATGACGTCTTCGGCACCCAGCTCATAGTGCGCCGACACCCCCTCGAGGACGCCGTCATTGGCATTACCGCCTGGCTTGTTTGGGTTTTGATTATCTTCGCTGCTCATTACAGCCTGCCTCATTCCTTGGCGTTGTGACTCGCTTTACCAAGATGTGGTGGTCAACAGGCTGCAATTCAAGGCCTTAAGCCCAGTCAGTCATCGCCCCCCGAGGGCGCGGATGGGATACCGTTAAACGGTAGGTGTGAGACTTTGGAACCCGTGGTCGACGCCTCAGATACACGAACTGCACCCTCTTTTTCAACTTCATCGATACGAATTACCGAGTGCAGCGGAATATAGCTGCGCTTAACCCCCGCAAACTCGGTTTTTAATTTCTCTTCCGAGGGGTCCACCAGTACCGCCGATCGCTCGCCGAAAACCAGCTCTTCAATCTCTATGAAGCCCCACATGTCGCTTTGAAATATTTGCCTAGCGAAAACCTCAAAGACTTGGCCTCCGTTTTGGAAGATCACCTTGTAGACGGGCTGAGTTGTCATGGGCAAAGGACGCGGTTAGGAAAAAAAGGGCGGGAATGGTACCACTTCTGACACTATCTGCCAGTGGATTCTCGCGCAGAGTATGATTCATAACGGTATACTCCCGCTCGATCGTTGTATCCACTGCAAATGAGAAGACTTTTTTGACAACATCACCCCAGAAAAAATTGTTTGTCCAAACCCATGGCTGCCAGATGAATGAGTACGATTCTGCGCGGATGGCCGACCTGCTGGGTGAAAGTCATGGACTCACGCTTACCGACCAGGTCGAAGAAGCTGACGTTCTTTTACTGAACACCTGCTCAATTCGAGAAAAGGCTCAGGAAAAAGTGTTTCATCAGTTGGGGCGGTGGCGACCGTTAAAGCAGGCTAAGCCTGACCTGATCATTGGCGTGGGCGGCTGTGTTGCGAGTCAGGAAGGTGCAGAAATCAGTAAGCGCGCACCGTTTGTCGATTTGATCTTTGGTCCCCAAACCCTGCACCGCCTACCCGAAATGATTGAAGCTCGCAGGGACGGCACCCCCGTTGTTGTAGACGTTAGCTTTCCTGAAATCGAAAAATTTGATCGACTACCCGAACCCCGGGTTGATGGTCCCAGCGCTTTTGTTTCAATCATGGAAGGTTGCAGTAAGTACTGTACTTTTTGCGTTGTACCCTACACCCGCGGCGAAGAGGTTTCCCGTCCGGTAGACGACATCATTGCTGAAATTGCCTCACTTGCGGGTGGAGGCGTGAAAGAGGTCAACCTGCTGGGACAGAACGTCAATGCCTACAGGGGGCCTAATTATCTGGGCGAAAACATCGACTTTGCCGAGCTGCTTCACCTGGTAAATTTGGTGCCCGGCATTGAACGTATTCGCTACACAACCTCGCATCCTATCGAGTTTTCCGAGGCCCTTATCCAGTGCTACGCGGACATTCCTGCCCTAGTTGACCATCTGCATCTGCCGGTGCAAAGCGGTTCAGACCGTACTTTGATGGCTATGAAACGTGGTCATACCGCGCTGGAATATAAGGCTAAAATTCGAGCCTTACGCCGAATTCGCCCAAACATTTCCCTGTCGTCTGACTTTATTATCGGTTTCCCGGGTGAAGACGAAAAAGACTTTGCCGCCACAATGAAGCTGATCGATGAGATCGGTTTCGACAACTCGTTTAGCTTTATTTACAGCGCCCGTCCAGGAACACCCGCTGCTGATTTAGCAGACGAAACCACCATGGAGGTGAAGAAACAGCGCCTGAAAATCTTGCAGGGTAGAATCGCTCAGCAAGCCGCCGCTATTGGAATCGCCATGGTAGGAAGCAAGCAGCGGGTTTTAGTGACGGGGGTGTCTAAAAAAGATCCCGGACAGCTTGCCGGGCGGACAGAGAATAACCGCGTAGTCAACTTTAGTTGTAACGACAGTCGTCTTATCGGGCAATTCGCCGACGTAGAAATTGTCGAAGCTTTGCCCAACTCACTGCGAGGTCGGCTAATAGCAACGCCGGTTTGAATCAAAAAACGCGGTTGACTCCCACAGTAAGGTCTGTATCTTCTCTCTCCCACTTGCGAAAAGAGCGAACAAACAGGCGTTGGACACCGTTAGCGCAGCCCCCGAATCGGACAACTCACCGGAATCGGCCTCACAACTCAGCATTACCCTCGAACCTAATGATGCCCGTCATCTGGCCGCGTTGTGCGGGCAGTTAGATGCACACTTGCGTCAACTCGAAGAGCGTCTTGGCGTAGTTATTCGCAATCGCAGCAATCACTTTACCGTTTCCGGCAGCGCCGATGCGACCGGGATCACGATTTCCTTACTGGAAACCCTATACGGTGAAGCTTGCCAAGGGGTTGGCATCAGCCCGGAGAGCATTCACCTGCACTTGCAGGAGGCGGACCTTGAACATCTAGCACAGCATCGCCAGCAGAGCTCCAGTAACGATGTCGAGCCCATTACCGTCATTCGCACCAAACGAACATCGATCAAGCCCCGGGGGAAAAACCAGCAAGCCTACGTACGGGCGCTACAACGACACGATATCAATTTTGGCATTGGCCCTGCAGGCACGGGAAAAACCTATCTAGGTGTTGCCTGTGCTGTTCAAGCGCTTTTAGACGAGCAAGTGCGTCGTATTTTACTCGTTCGACCCGCCGTGGAAGCCGGCGAGAGACTCGGATTTTTGCCGGGCGATCTCAGTCAGAAGGTAGACCCTTATCTTCGCCCTCTCTACGACGCTCTTTACGAAATGCTGGGATTTGAAACCGTCACCAAATACATAGAGCGCAGTATCATTGAAGTTGCTCCACTGGCCTTTATGCGCGGACGCACTCTCAACAACGCCTTCATAATTTTGGATGAGGCGCAAAATACAACTCGGGAGCAGATGAAAATGTTCCTCACGCGCATTGGCTTTGGCTCAACTGCAGTCATTACCGGCGACGCCACACAAATTGACCTACCACGGGGCCAGCAATCCGGCCTCATACACGCCACGCAGGTTCTGGAAGGTGTCGAGGGCATTACATTCACTTGGTTTGCCAATAAAGATGTCGTTCGACACCCGTTAGTTCAAAGAGTGGTTTCGGCCTACGATGACTTCGAGGCGAGAAGCCCCAAACTAGAGCGAAGGGAACCATGACTCCTGTGCTGCATATCGAGCGCGATGACACCATCGAAGCGCCAGAAGACGACAGCTTCAAACGTTGGGTCAATGCAACCTGCAGTGCCATAGATGCAGACGCTAATGCACGCCCCGAATTGAGTATACGAATTAGTGATACCGACGAAATGACGCAATTGAACCAGCGTTTTCGTGATCGATCGGGACCCACAAACGTACTGTCTTTCCCCGCAGACATTCCAGCCGATGTAGCTTGCGAACTGCTAGGCGATATTGTCATCTGCAGCCCCCTAGTCTTGGAAGAGGCTCGGGAACAAGGGAAATCCCCTGCTTGTCATTGGGCTCACCTGACCGTGCACGGCGTCTTACATTTACTCGGCTATGATCATGAAACAGCCGATGCAGCTGAGAATATGGAACACCTTGAAACCCAGATTTTGCAGCAATTTGGCTGCCCTGACCCCTATCTTTCTGTCGATGATACCCAGCGAGCTGACCTGCCGTGAACGATGTACAAACCCCTGAGACCGACGAGCGCTCTTGGGTAGAGCGCCTGACGCAATTTCTGTCTGGAACACCGCAGAACCGCGCAGATCTGGAAGGTCTACTCGAGCTTGCCGTTGATAACGAGTTAATCGATGACGACGCCAAAACCATTATGGAAGGCGCCTTATCAGTCAGCGATATGCAGGTTCGGGATATTATGATCCCCCGCGCTCAAATGACGATCATTAAAATTGATGCCGAGCTCGACGAAGCGCTGCCCCAAATTATTCATGCCGCTCACTCGCGGTTCCCGGTTATTGATGACAATCTCGACAATGTCGTGGGGATTTTACTGGCCAAAGATCTTTTGCCGTTAATTTTGGAGCGCGAGCCAGACTTTGATCTGCGCAGCCTTTTAAGGCCCGCGGTCGTGGTGCCCGAAAGTAAGCGCCTGAATGTCTTACTCCGAGAATTCCGTCAAAACCGCAACCATATGGCGATTGTGATCGATGAGTACGGGGGTGTAGCCGGCCTAGTGACTATCGAGGATGTTCTAGAAGAAATCGTTGGTGAAATTGAAGACGAAACAGACGTCGATGAAGGCCACGATATTCGAAAAATAAGCCCAACGGATTTTTTCGTGAAGGCTCAAACGCCTATTGAAGATTTCAACGAACACTTTGGCGTGGCATTTAGCAGTGAAGAGTTCGATACCATTGGCGGCCTCGTTGTCAATGCCTTTGGTCACGTGCCCACGCGCAGCGAGACCACCCATCTTGAGCGCTTCGAATTTAAAGTGGTTAATGCTGACCAACGTCGATTGCTTAGCCTTCGCGTAACACCACCCCACGACGCTGCCGACTGACCGGCATGGAGTCTAGAGTTAAAGCTCTAGCAAGCCTATTGGTGCCAATAATTTCCGGCGCCCTATTCGTACCCGGCCTGGCGCCGATGTCGGCCTGGCCCTCAACCCTACTCAGCATTGCTGCCCTGCTGTACCTCATGCATCGCAAGTCACAACAGTCTGCCTTTTTCATCGGTTGGCTTTACGGCGTGGGTCTTTTTGGTGCAGGGGTTTCTTGGGTTTATGTCAGCATTCAGGTTCATGGCCAAGCACCGCCACTGCTAGCCGGTACCCTGACCGCGCTGTTTTGCCTTGGGCTCGCCACTCTGACAGGCTTGCAAATGGCGCTCTACCGCCGCTGTAGTCGGGGTCGAAAAACTCCCAGCTCCCTTCTCTTTGCCGCTATTTGGGTCTTATTTGAATGGCTGCGCAGTTGGCTTTTTACCGGATTCCCTTGGCTTTATGCGGGTTACATTGCACTCGATACGCCAGCAGCTGGCTGGGCACCCGTAGTCGGCGTCTACGGTCTGAGCTTCCTTATCGCAGGACTCTCCGCCGCCATAGGCTCACTGGCGCTAAATAATGCCAGCACCCTTCGTAAAAAAGGGGCAGAAGCTTCAATTTGGGTAATCATCATCCTCACTGGCATGCCTTTGAGCGCCGTTTCCTGGACGCAGGACAGGTCAGCCCCGCTTACCGTCGCCATTTATCAACCTAACATTCCCTTAGAGAAAAAATGGGACCGCCGCTACTTCCGCGCTATCCAGCAGCAATACACCGACAACTCACGCCCTTATTTCAAAAATACTGACCTGGTGCTTTGGCCCGAATCTGCACTTCCCACCTACAGTGATCGTATCGAAGACTATCTGGGCCTGATATCTACGGAGGCAACGGAAACAGGCACCACGTTGATTACCGGCATCCCCACCCGTGACGCTCAGGGAGGCTATAACAGTATTATTGCGCTGGGCTTGGGTGCCGGTGAATACCGCAAACAAAAGCTGGTGCCTTTTGGCGAATACGTGCCCTTCGAAGAGAACTTGCGTGGCTTGATTCAATTTTTTGACTTACCCATGTCCAATTTTATTCCGGGCCCCAATGTGCCTCCAATCTTGTCAGCAGGCCCCCTAAAAGTGGCGTCTTTCATTTGTTATGAAATCGTTTATCCAGACTTTGTCTGGCAGGGAGCACGCGACGCGGCGCTACTCGTCACTGTCAGTAACGACAGTTGGTTTGGCCACTCAATAGGGCCCTTGCAACATCTGCAAATGGCGCGCTTTCGCGCGCTTGAAACCGGTAGACCACTCCTGAGGGGTACCAATAACGGCGTGTCTGCAATTATCGACCACAAGGGTGACTTGTTGGTTGCGACTCCGCAATTTGAGGAGGTCGTAATTACGGGTGAGGTACAACCAAAAACAGGTTTAACGCCACTCATGTGGCTGGGAAGTACACCGATTCTCGCTTTTTTTGGGCTATTAATTGTTGCCGCCGCTTATCGCAGACAACGTTGACTACCCCCAGCTCTCTCTCAGGCTGGTACACTTGAATTTTTTAGACCTTATGTCCCCGACTAAACGATGGGGCAAGTAAATAGAGCCCCTATGAACCAGGAATACAACCCCGAGCAAATTGAGCTCAACGCCCAAACACGATGGGCATCCGAGGAAACCTACAAGGCATCACCAGACAGCACCCTTGAAAAATTTTACTGTCTGGCGATGTTCCCCTACCCCAGCGGCAAGCTGCATATGGGGCATGTCCGGAACTATACGATAGCCGACGTTATTGCTCGGTATCAGAGGATGCAGGGGAAAAACGTACTCCAACCCATGGGCTGGGATGCCTTTGGCCTACCCGCCGAGAATGCGGCGATTGCCAATCAGGTTCCACCTGCTGACTGGACCCTAGACAATATCGCGGAAATGCGAGCACAGCTGTCAAGATTGGGTTTTGCCTACGACTGGACGCGAGAAGTCACTACCTGCCAGCCCGACTACTATCGATGGGAGCAGTGGTTTTTTACCCGGCTTCTAGAGCGCGGATTGGCTTACAAAAAAGAGGCGGAGGTCAATTGGTGTGAGAATGACCAGACGGTTCTGGCCAATGAGCAGGTCGTCGATGGCAAATGTTGGCGCTGCGACAACCCAGTAGAGCGGAAGGCGATCAGTCAATGGTTCATCCGCATCACGGCCTATGCCCAAGAGCTCCTTGATGACCTAGATTCTCTGACTGATTGGCCCGAGCAAGTGGTGGCCATGCAACGCAATTGGATCGGTCGTTCCGAGGGCGCTACGGTGCGATTCCCCCGCGATGACGGCGAGGCTATCGAGGTTTACACCACACGCCCCGATACCCTTATGGGGGTCACCTACCTAGCAGTCGCCCCACAGCACCCACTGGCTATCGAGGCTGCCGCCAACAACCCTGAACTGGCGACTTTCATTGAACAGCTCGGGCATATTAAGGTCGCCGAGGCCGACATGGCCACCCTAGAAAAACAAGGGATGGACACAGGGCTAACGGTATCGCACCCCCTCACGGGCAAGCCTCTGCCTCTTTGGGTCGCCAACTTCGTCCTGATGGGCTACGGATCAGGCGCCGTCATGTCGGTTCCGGGCCACGACCAACGGGACTGGGAGTTTGCCACTAAATATGGCCTTTCGATTGTCCAGGTCATTGACGACGTGGAGGACCTGCCCGCAGATATCACCCGGGCTGCCTATACCGAAAAAGGCTGTCTTATTAACTCCGGAGAATTTGATGGCCTAAACTTTACAGAGGCTTTCGCCGCTATAGTCGAGCGCCTTGCTGAGCACGATCTAGGGGAAAGTACGGTCAATTTCCGTCTGCGCGACTGGGGTGTATCTCGGCAGCGCTACTGGGGAGCCCCAATCCCCGTTATCAACTGCAAAACCTGCGGGTCGGTTCCGGTGCCGGCTGATAATCTTCCCGTCATACTTCCCACCGACGTTGCACTGGAGGGCGTGGGATCACCCCTCAATAAACTAGACAGCTTTACCAAAACAAATTGCCCACGCTGTGGCCAAGCAGCAGAACGGGAAACCGATACGTTTGACACCTTTATGGAATCATCTTGGTACTACGCGCGCTATGCCTCCGCCGGTAACAACAACGTTATGCTCGACGATGAAGCCAATTACTGGCTCGAAGTAGACCAGTACGTAGGCGGCATTGAACATGCCATTTTGCACCTACTGTACGCACGCTTCTTTCATAAACTGCTGCGCGACGAAGGCTTAGTAACCTCTGATGAACCGTTTAAACGTTTGCTTACCCAAGGGATGGTGCTTAAAGACGGCACTAAAATGTCAAAATCACGCGGTAATACCGTGGACCCTCAGAAGCTGATCGATCGCTACGGTGCCGATACCGTGCGCCTCTTCAGCATGTTCGCCGCCCCTCCTGAACAAAGCCTTGAATGGTCAGACTCCGGTGTTGAGGGCGCCAACCGTTTCCTGCGGCGCTTATGGCGAATGGTCTCTGAGCATATCGGTCGAGGGCCCGTGGCTGACATAGAGATCAGCGAGCTCGACAAGGCGCAGAAAAATCTCCGTCGAAAAACCCATGAAACCATCGGCAAGGTCGATGACGATTACGGTCGCCGACAAACTTTCAACACAGCTATAGCCGCTGTTATGGAGCTCTGTAACGAAGTCAGCAAGCTCGATACCAGCTCTGCCAACGGTCTAGCGGTAGAACGCGAGGCTTTACAGGCGGCCCTACTGCTACTTTGCCCCATCGTGCCCCATGCTACCGAGCATCTATGGCGCGAGCTGTGTGGTGAAGATATTATTTTGGCACGATGGCCGTTAGTTGATACCGCCGCATTGAGTAGAGACGAATTAGAAATTGTGGTTCAAGTTAATGGCAAAGTGCGAGCCAAACTCAGCGTGGCGGTAGATGCAGACAAAGAAACGCTGGAGGCGGCCGCTTTGGCAGAGGAGAACGTCATGCGCTTTATCGAGGAAAAAACCGTACGAAAGGTTATCGTTGTGCCAGGTAAACTCGTCAATGTCGTTGCTAATTAATGGCTATCGTCTTGAGTGCAGACATCATGAAAATATCCCAGCTTGGTCTGCATAGCGCAGCCATTTTACTGATCTGCTCCTTGATGGGATGTGGGTTTCAACTAAAAGGAACCCCAGGGTCCCCAGACTCACCATCGCTAGCCGGTACTGAACTGGTGTTAATCAGCAGTCAGCCTCGAGGCGAACTCACCACCGCGCTGCGTGAGCAGTTGCGCCTGCAGGGTGTGGTTCTTGGCGAAAAAACCACCGAAGGGCTGGTTCTTCGGCTGGGCGGGGAACGTTTTCAACAGCGCAACCTGTCTTTAACAGCCCAAGCGAGAGCCGCTGAAGTGGAGCTCACCATGATAGCGAGCGTGGCCCTAAGCCAAGGTGCTACCGAACTTATTGTGGAAAGCGATGCTCAGGTGGTGCGCCAGTTTCTCGATGACCCGCTAAATGTGGTGGGCAAGACCGAAGAGCTTCGGCTACTGCGCGAAGAAATGCGGCAAGATCTCGCGGCTCAGATTATCCGACGCATCACTCATAGCCTTGGCAATTAGATGCCGATCAAACCGGAGCAACTCTCACAGAATCTTAGCCGCGAGTTAAAGCGGTGCTATTTGGTATTCGGCGACGAGACACTGATCGTTGAAGAGTGTGCCGATACGATTCGAGCCGCTGCCCGATCTGCCGGCTGTACCGAGCGCGAAATTATCGAGGTTTCGGGAGCCGGTGACTGGCAACAGCTGTTGCAAAGCGCCGGGGCTTTATCACTATTTGCTGATCGCAAGCTTATTGAAATTAGACTGCCATCGGGGAAACCTGGAACTGAGGGTAGCAAGGCACTTCAGGAATACCTCTCTCTGGATACGGAAGACGTGCTTCTGATCATTGCGGGGAAAGTGGACAAACAGTCGCAACGTGCCAAGTGGTTTACCCGAATCGACCAAGATGGGCTGGCGGTACAAATATGGCCAATAGGACGTCGCGAGCTTCCCGGCTTTCTACAGCAGCGGCTTAAGAGCGCTGGATTACGCGCTGATCGTGATGCAGTACAACTTCTTGCCGAGCGTGTTGAGGGAAATTTACTGGCGGCCGTGCAGGAGGTCGACAAACTCAAACTGCTGACCACATCAGAGCATGTCACCGTCGACACAGTTTTAAATAGCGTCCTTGCCAACGCCCGATACAGCACCTTTGGTCTGGCAGACACCGCGTTAAGTGGTGATGCTGTGGCCGCCCTTAGAACATTACGGGGCTTAGAGGCTGAATCGACCCAACCCCCTGCGGTGCTCTGGCCGCTAAATCGAGATATCGCATTGCTCGCAGGTCTACATGACGACTGTGCGAAGGGTCAGGCACTATCACGGGCCATGAATCAACGAGGTGTTTGGCGCAGCCGCATGGCCCTCGTTCAGGGGGCCGCAGAACGACAGAACGCCAGTGGGATTGCCCGGCTCCAAAAACTGGCTTTTCAAACTGACGCGACGGTGAAAGGTTTTGAAAAAGGTAACCCTTGGGACATTTTGGACCAGCTTGTGGTGCTGCTGGCCCGGGGCCCTGGTGACAGATCTGTAAGACCCTCCAGAACGCAATAGCCGCTTATAACCCCGACAGGCTGGTCCGGCGTGAATAAAGTAGCAGTAACACCAGCCATCCAGCACCGGCTGCTACTGTGAAAACAGGGGTATAGCCAAAAATATCGGTTAGCGCACCCAGCGCAGCAGACCCCAGCGCCGGCCCTCCCATGGCAAACAGGGTCCACAAACTCAACACACGACCGCGATAACGCTCCTCTAGGCACAGCTGAATAATCGTTTGGCAACCGGTACCCGCAATAGTCGTGAATAAACTTAACGCAAAGATCAGCGCCCCCAATCGGTATAAATCAGAGCCCAGAAACAAGCCCAGCATTAACAGAGCGGCACCAGCGATAGCTAATGCTACAAGGTTGAGTAGGCTCGCCGTATCGGCCTGTTGACGGGTCAAAATTAGACCACCAACGATAGAACCCAGGCCTGCACATGCTGTTAACGTAGCCAGTTCTTTCGCCCCTCCACCCAAGAAGCCACCGGCAAATGCAGGCAAGAGCTCCACGACTGTTCTACCCAGCATGCCGTTGAGTACCGTGAATGCAAAGATCAGTTGAATAGCAGGCTCGGCTCGCACATAACGAAGCCCCGCTGTAAATTGCTGCAGGAATGGCTCCCGGGGTCGCGGCTCACGAATACCTATTCCATGAATTTTTAATAAGATAACTGCCGCAATCGCAAACATGACCCCGGCAAGCATAAACGCCAATGCTGGACCAGAACTGGCAATAAGAGCCGCGCCTAAAGCGGGCCCAAGAATACGAGCAATATTGAAGGTTGTGGCGGAAAGCCCTACGGCACTGGGCAGTGCCGCCCGTTCAACTAAAAGCGGTATCAGGGCGAGTCGCATAGGGCTATGACCCGATGTCACAACTCCCATAGCCAAAGCTAAGGCCAGCAATACCGGAATTCCAAAAGCATTGGCCCACAGTGCCACGGCACCGCCAAGCGCAATGATTCCATGCACCAGCATTGAAGCCACCAGGCCATAACGGGGATTGATTCGATCTGACAAAATACCGAACCAAGGTGACAAGAGCAGCGCAGGGGCCAGCATTAAGGCGGCGGTTATACCGACCCAACTTGCAGATGCAGTGAGATCCCAAGCACTCCAACCCAGTAAAAAGCGCAACATCCAGGAACCGAGACTGGAAAACCAGCTCGCCGGAAAATAACGCCTAAATGCCACCTCATTTAAAGCTGACCGCCTTACCTGTCGCTTTTCACGACGCTTCAAACAACCTCCCCTTGATTTTGTGGGCTTAGCAGACTACTGTTCATTTATACAGTATCTTATACAGCAGTACGTACAGCTCTTGGCAAGTCAGCTGTACGTTCCTAGCCGCAGAGGAGTACAACATGTCTGACCCACTTGAACACATCATCAATCGTCCTGATACCTGGCGCGGTATGAATACTGGCGAAAATGTATTCGCAATGCGTACATCTGCCAACAGTGACCTGCACGGTGTCGATACACTGCCCACCGGGTTTGCAGCCCTCGACGCTGAAATAGCCATGTCTGGCTGGCCGCTACGCGGTGGTGTTGAAGTCCTTAGTAAGGACAGCGGTACCGACTCTATGGGCCTGTTTCTACCCACCATGGCAGCTCTCAGCGACCAACACCGGTGGCAGGCTTTTATTGCGCCACCCCATGCACCTTACGCCCCGCTACTCGCTGCCCGAGGTATTGCTACGGAGCAAATCCTAATGGTGCACCCCAAAGACCGTGAAGAGCGACTATGGGCCACCGAACAAGCCATTCGCAGCACCACTTGTAGTGTAGTTTTCAGTTGGCTGGGGGCCAGTGATTACCGTTATGCTGAATTGCGAAAACTGCAGTTAGCTGCCACTGAAAACGACACCCTTGTCGTTCTATTTCGGGCTCATCAAGCCACCGAGCAACATACACCCTTTAGTTTGCGCCTAACGGTCAATCGCTATCACACCGTTGACATCCTTAAGCAACGTGGTGGAAGACCGGCAAGTAATATCAGACTGCCCGACGAAGAGGATATCATCAACACACCACAACCCTGGGAGATCCCCACAGGAAAAATGCGTCGGACCCATACCGGGCAAATACTGACACCAGTTGCTTAAAATGGGGCGGTCAAAAATGCTCAAATGACGTTGCATGAACAGGCAAGCTACACTAATTTATTTGTCCTGCCGACAGCCCCTATAGAGGCCATTTCATGGAACCTTTTCCTCACCGTTATACCGTCACTGCGAGCGGTAAAGAAACTAATAGCCACATTACGGTTGCTGCCTCGGGCCTGCCTGATATCACCACAAATGCACCCTCGGAGTTTGGCGGCCCGGGTGATCAATGGAGCCCTGAATCACTATTCATGGCCGCAGTAGCCGACTGCTTTATTTTAACGTTTCGTGCTATTGCGCAAGGGTCCAGAGTGCAATGGAATCAAATCCAATGCCAGGCTACGGGAACGCTTGATCGTATCGATCGCGAACCCAAATTTACGGAGATTCAGCTGCATGTCACCGTAACGCCAAAAGGCGATATCAGCACAGAGCGCGTACAACGTATTCTCGAAAAAGCCGAAGACAGCTGCTTAATTACCAATTCATTAAGCGCAACCGTAGCTATGACCAGCGATATTCAGTTCGCCTAATGTTATTGGACACTTGGCTTAGCGAGTGGGGGGTTACCCTAGGTATAACGGCACTCATGGCCCTTATGGTTTTTATTGTTTGGGACCTTGCTCGCCGCAATAATGCCGGGCGTTACGGCACCTTTATTTTATTTATTGCCCTCGCTATGGGCTTGCTGGGCTTTGCCATTAAAGGTGCTATCCAGTATTTAATGGAAGGGGGTGGGCTTTAAATCTAGCTGTAGTTAGAGCAACGTTTCTCTAAAAAAATCTGTGCCAGACACCGACTTTTAAGAAAGCTGCAATTTTTATCATCCATCGCAACGTCAAAGTGGCGCCACTTTAAAAGCGTGGCAAAATAATAAAGACACACCCCAAAAAAAGACACGCCCCAAACTTAAGGCTGTCTCATTAAAGACTCTGATTTACTCAAAATCTATCCGGCCACATTACGGTACCCCATGGCACCTCCAGTTGTCGTGAGTGACTCATAACAAGCCTTAAGACAACAACAACTTCAATAAAGAAGATGTTCTGAGGTCGATTAAAAAGAATTACCAATACTGTATATATATACAGTATTATTAAGCTATGTCGCTTTGGCTCTACCTTCGGTTTCCCCGGCTCCCCCTTGAGTGTCAACCACTACAACAGGATTACCCTGCCGTTGTCATAGAGCGACAGCGCGTTATTGCCGTTAACGACGAAGCACAGTCGGCAGGCCTTAAACCCGGGCAAAGTACCGCCACCGTTCGCGCCCTCGTCGAAACACCTCATCTGCAACTCCTTGAACGTGACCCAAGCCAAGAGGCACGTGCACTGGAACGTTTGGAATACTGGGCTTATAGCATCACACCAACGCTGGAACGCTGGCAAAATGAGGGACTGCAGCTTGAAGTGGGTCGATGCTTAAAACTGCATGGCGGTCTTAAAGAACTCGTCAACAACATCCAAAGTGACCTCGAACAGCGGGGCTTTACAGTTCGATCAGGCTTAGCGCCCAATCGCTGCGCAGCCTGGCTACTCAGCCACTGGGACCAGAATTTTTTATACGCATCAGAGCAAAGCCTACGACAAAGGCTCGATGAGATTCCCCTGCATTTACTGCGCAACGCTCAAGCAGATCAATTTTTTAGCGCCATTACCCGTCTTGAAAAAGCCGGGATTCAAACACTGGGAGAAATACTCAACATGCCCGCAAGCGCATTGGGACGCCGCTGTGGTCAGGGGTTTCAAAAATGGCTGAGCGATGTCACGGCGACTTCGGACACCGTTACCCAAGACTTTCATCCGCCCCCCCGGTTTTATGATTGCCTATGGTTCGGCTTTGAAATTCGCAGCCAGATCGAGCTGCACCCCGCCATGCAGCAATTGCTGCAGGCTTTAACGCGCTTTTGCCGTGCAACACAGCATCAGGCAACCCATATTGAATGGCAGATGCTACGGATGCGTGGCAATAACGATCTCTTTGACGTGCGTAGCAGTGAAGCACACAGTAATCCCGAGGTCTGGTTTGAGCTGTCACGACTGAGCCTAGAGCAGCATGCACTGGGTACCGACATAGAGGGATTGGCACTCCATGTTCACCAATTACAAGCTCAACACGACGTTGTTGCCGACTTGTTTGGCGAAGCCCACAACCGTGAACCCCTGCATAACCTGGTTGACCGCCTCAGATCACGTCTAGGGCTACAAGCCATTAACCAAATTGCTCTACGCGAGGCACATTTACCTGAACACAGCCAGCACTTAAGTCAAGATGTCGCATCGCTGCCGCCGTTCTTAACGGGACTGGCACAACGACCCTTCTGGCTATTTGATGAGCCCCACCCCATACGACTTAAAGACGATGTATTGCATTGGAACGGTGTATTAACGCTATTGCTAGGACCTGAGCGCCTTGAGGATAACTGGTGGCAAAAGCCCACCAGCCGGGACTATTACATTGCCCAAACCCAAGCAGGGCAACCTATCTGGATTTTCGAAGACCGCTATAGCAAGCAGTGGTACGTACAAGGAATACTGCCATAAGTACCGCAACCGTCGTCACCCACAATACTCTCAGAGCCTCTTAGAGTTAGTTAGCTGGGCTAGCCATTATCGTTGGTGGGCCTGCATCAGTTTAAAGGACTCATACCTTAGCAAGGGAAACCCAAGTCTCAGTCATTAACTGAACACTTTCTATCTTCGGCCTACCGCATTACGCACCGTTTCCCATACAAAAAACCAGACTCCGCTGTAGCGCATGCCGTCAGTGCAACCAGACCAAGTCATCTACCGCAAACCCCAAATCTCCGGCCCGATCAGTAAATCGCTTGCGAATGTCCTCGCTGATATTTGTCTCCCGAGCTAATAGCCACAAGTAATTTGTGTTGTAACCCGCCACAAAGGCATACCGATAGTCAGGGTCTAATTCAAAGACGATGTAACTACCGTAAAACGGCCCAAAGAATGACACTTTAAGATGCGCTGTCCCGTCATCACCCACAAACTTGGCATGGCCCTCGGCGACTTTGCGTTCTCCTGTTGTCGAGTCGGTTCCACTGTTGATAACACGGACTGCGCCATCGTCACGTAAGGAATATTCCGCCTTCACATCAACCAAATCTCGCTCAAAACTGTGATCGAGACGGGCAATTTCATGCCAAGTGCCCAGATAGCGAGATTTGTCGAAACCCGTCACCGGCTCAACGCCATCCGGCATACCGGTACAAGCAGACAACGCAGTCAAGATGAGTAAACTAAAACTCAGGTATTTAAATGTGGTTGTGCTCAACATCATAGTACTACCCTGTGAAATCGTTATTTTCAAGGCTGTGAAAAACCGCTGCACAGCCATCAGTGTGCACTGTAACCGTTACACCATTTGTGAAGGAAGGTGTGCCAGCCAACAATCATCTATGGCGCTCTTGATGACATAAAACAGCCACCCGCCTTCAAAGATAGTTAAAAATGTGCAGCCGTTATCACCCTGCACCATTAATACATTAAATCCAAATACCCATTCATTATACTGTATAAATATACAGTATAATGGCGGCATGCCTTACGCCGAACTCCACTGCCTTAGCAACTACAGTTTCCTACTCGGAGCCTCCCACCCTGAAGAATTAGTGGAGCGTGCCGCTGCCTGCGGCTACTCCGCACTGGCCATTACTGATGAATGCTCCCTTGCCGGTGTAGTAAAGGCCCATGTCGCGGCAAAGCGCTGCGGCATAAAACTTATTATTGGCAGTGAGTTTAATTTAGTGGAAGGCATTCGGCTTATTGCACTAGCACCCAGCCGAGAGGCCTATGCCGAGTTATCAGGCCTCATCAGTCGCTCAAGGCGTCGCAGCCCAAAAGGGGAATACACGACTCGTCTACGCGACGTCATCTTTCACTTAAAACGCTGCCTCATTATCTGGCTACCTGGCAACTCTGACTATGAAATGGGTACAGGCCAGCAACTGGCACGACTGTGTAACGGTCGAATATGGGTTGGCTGTAGTCACCTGCTAGGTAATGACGAGATACGAAGCTTTCGCCAGCGCTGGGATTTAGCACAAAAGTTGAACCTACCGTTGGTCGCCTGTGGTGATGTTCGAATGCACAGCGCATCACGAAAACGCCTACATGATGTGCTGACCGCTCTGCACCACAACACCACAGTGAGTAAGCTGGGCCTGCGTAGGCTGGCTAATAGCCAGCAGCACTTGCGCACTCTCGATAAATTACTTCCCCTTTATCCACCATCGCTGATCAGCGAAACCTTACGCATCAGTCAACAATGTCAATTCAGCCTTGACGAACTCCGCTATGAATATCCAGAAGAAGTTATCCCCACTGGCCAAGATGCCAATACCTATCTGCGAGAACAAGTTGCCCTAGGTGCTGCGCAACGCTGGCCTAACGGCGTACCCAGTGCCATTCAGAGTCGCATACAGCACGAGTTAATACTCATTTCTGAACTCGACTACGAATACTATTTTTTGACCGTATACGACCTTGTTCAATTTGCTCGGGAAAGACAGATTTTGTGCCAAGGCCGAGGCTCAGCTGCCAATTCTGTTGTTTGCTACTGCTTGCACATTACCGAAGTGAATCCCGAGCAAGTCAACCTGTTGTTTGAGCGCTTCATATCTCGCGAACGCGATGAGCCCCCGGATATTGACGTGGATTTCGAACATGAACGCCGCGAAGAAGTTATTCAATATATCTATCGGAAATATACGCGCAGGCGAGCCGCTTTAGCCGCAACCGTCATCACTTATCGGTCTAGAAGTGCAGTTCGTGACGTTGGTAAAGCCCTAGGGCTCGATGCCACCTTGGTAGAAGATCTCGCTAAATCCCTAGCGTGGTGGAACCGAGAGGGCGAACTCAAGCAACGTTTCGAACAGCAGGGCATGGGAATGCCCGGCAGACAGGCACAAATCTTCCTTGACCTGGTACAAGAGATACTCGGCTTTCCACGCCATCTCTCCCAGCACGTTGGCGGCTTTGTCATTAGCCGCGGACCTATCTCTAATATGGTTCCGGTAGAAAATGCCAGCATGGATGACAGAACGGTTATTCAGTGGGATAAGGAAGATATCGAAGCTCTGGGGTTGCTAAAAGTCGATGTACTTGCCTTAGGTATGTTGTCGGCGATCCGTAAAACTCTCGCGTTAGTACACCGGGAAAACCCTCAGATTAGGCGCATTCAGGATATTCCTCGGGAAGACCAAGCAACCTACAAAATGCTTCAGTCGGCTGATTCTCTGGGGGTATTTCAGATTGAATCTCGGGCCCAGATGTCGATGCTGCCACGCCTTAAACCTGCTTGTTTTTATGATCTTGTCATTGAGATAGCGATTGTCCGACCAGGCCCCATACAGGGTGACATGGTGCATCCCTATCTACGTCGAAAACATGGGCTAGAGGCAGTCACTTACCCCAATGAGGCGATTAAATCGGTACTCGAACCGACATTGGGCGTTCCCATTTTTCAGGAGCAAGTTATCCGCCTCGCCATGGTTGCCGCTGGATTTACCGGAGGGGAGGCAGACTCACTGCGCAGGGCGATCACCAACTGGGGACGTAACAGTAAACTCTTAACCTTTGAGAAGAAGCTCAAGGATGGCATGCGCGAGCGTGGCTACAGTGCAGCGTTTTCCGATCGCTTATTTGATCAAATTAAGGGCTTTGGCGGCTATGGTTTTCCCGAGTCCCATTCAGCCAGCTTTGCCCTATTAGCCTATGTTTCTGCTTGGTTGAAATGCCATTACCCAGCGGCTTTTTATGTGGGTTTACTCAATAGCCAACCCATGGGGTTTTATACCCCGTCACAACTGATCCAAGATGCCCAACGTCATGGCGTCACCGTATTACCCGCAGACGTCAACTACAGCGAGTGGAACCATCAACTACTCAGCCAGACTGATCAGGGGCAGCCTCCGATACGCCTAGGGTTACGATTAATCAAAGGATTAAGTAGGCATGCAGGACACCGAATCGCCGATAGCCAGCGCCAGATGCCATTTAAAAATATCAGTGATCTCAGACGCAGAGCACAGATCGATAAGGGTGACATGGAAGTATTGGCCAGCGCCGACGCCTTAAAAAGTCTAAGTGGACACCGACATCAATCGCAGTGGCAAGTCATGGCATTGCAAACGCCCAGCCCCCTGCTACAGGACACCCCCTATGAGAACAGACCTGAAGGTTTAAGCGATCACATCGAGCTACCAACCCCCTCTGTTGCTGAAAATGTCATGGCAGACTATCAAAGTACTGGAGTGACGTTACGTGATCATCCACTGGCCTTACTGCGGGAACAGGTTCCATTTAACCAATGTCGAAAATACAGCGAACTTTCAGCCTTAGGCAACAATCGCTTCGTGCGCATTGCTGGCATAGTTACCTGTCGCCAACGCCCCGGAACTGCCTCTGGCGTGGTTTTTCTGACCCTTGAGGATGAAACAGGCAATCACAACGTTGTCGTGTGGCCCAAAGTACAAGACCGCTTCAGACAGGCACTAATGACCGCACAACTACTCCTCGTCAAGGGAACCCTCGAATGTCGCGACGGCGTAATGCATGTTATTGCTGGTGCATTATTTGACCATAGCCCTGCATTGGCTGAACTGCAGGTTAAGTCGCGCGACTTTCACTAAGAAAACACCCGCACGGATAGCCATCGATCAACATCTAAAAACCGATACGCAAATTGGGGCATTGGATATGCTCTAATACGAAGAAGATCGCGTTTGCCAAAAGTGGCTTGGGTCGCTCATAGAGTGACTATTCGCCGGCCATACCACAAGCGCTGCTAGCATAGGCAAACAGCGATTACTTTAGGGGAAAAACAGGTACTATGCATTCATTGGTAAAGGTAATTTCGGAGCGTTAACAACCTATTCTCGCTCTAATACAAGGGGCTACGACGGTAACCGGCCCTCGGGAAAAGGCTTGTAGTTTTGGGGTGTACCAAAGTGGTAATAGCATCAGTATGTATAGTTAAAGGCCTGTCTTAAGCGCATGCTGCTTACGGATAATATTGACGTATTGGTAATCGCCGAATCACAAGCTCAAGGTCTCTATTAATGTAACGGTTGAAGTACTGGATTCTGAAAATTTTGTAAAGTGGCTGCAAGGCCAGCTTGAAGCTCATAAACTCGCGCCCAGTTCAATCATCATTGAAATCACTGAATCTCGCGTAGCAGGAACGGCCAGCAAGGTCGTCGAAAATCTCACCCGCTTAAGGCTTCTAGGGCTAGGGATTTCCCTTGATGATTTTGGGACAGGTTACTCCTCGCTGCTGCAACTCAGCCGTCTGCCCTGTTCAGAGCTCAAAATCGACCGGTCTTTTGTATCAGGAGCGTCTGACAAAGAAGAGACCGCCGTTTTGCTAGGCAACAGTGTGCGCATTGGACACGGGCTAGGCTTAAACGTTGTTGCCGAGGGGGTGGAAACTCGGGCTGACTGGGAGGCGGTCGCTAGAGCAGAAGTTGACGAAGTACAGGGTTGGTTTGTGGGTAGGGCCCAGTCTTCCGACAGCGTTATTCCCTGGATTGAAGACTGGAACAGTCGACAAATACTTTTGAAAACCGAACAACCGAGCCGTGACTTGCGGAAGTTCTCCACGAAAAAGCTATTCAGCAAGGATCAATGGCACTTTGTTCGACCCAATGCCTTGGGCCTCACACTACTATTCATTCTCATGACGCTATCGGCTGTGGCCGCTAAGCTAATTTAGGCATTCAGCTTACTATTGCGCCTGATTCACGCACTACCGGCACATCACTACTGTACCAGCTTGGTGACCGGCTCCCCTTTAATGCCTGCGTAAACGACTAAGATCACAGCATCTTCGTTGCCTATGCTCGCACCCCCATGGGGTTGGTTTATAAGCTCGATAACCCCGTCACCCGGATTAACCTGCAAAGTTTCCCCCTCAGGTGTTCTCACTTCCAAGCGCCCTTGCAACAGAACACCCGCAGTAGCATAGGGGTGGATATGCATTGGGAGTGCTGATCCTGAAGGTATGGTTACACGAACTACCGATATCTCCGGGTCTCCTGCACTGTATGACGGCAGGGGACGGCCATTCCAAGATGCGTCGGATTTAATCAACACCTCGGTTGTGATGGACTTCATGGCAGCCATGGTCTCATCTGACTGCACCGTGGCAGCACCGATGAACCCGATGATTAAAACAACCGCTTGCCCTAGACCTTGAACCGTCTTACGTGATGCCTTCACAGCCCCTCCTCTATCAATACCAAAAGGTCACTCAAGATGGTCGCGATCAACAGTCGAACTCAGATTGTAGCCTCGCCTCTAGCAAACCTTGGCCATTTTCGCTGACTAAAAAATCTATGGGCCTACAGCACACTTGGCAATCCTCAATGTAATTTACCCCAACATCCTCAGGATTAAGCAACACAGATATACCCTCTCCACAGTAGGGGCAAGACACCATCTGCTCCTGTAGCGCCCAGTTGTTCATAAAGTCTCAGCTAGCCCTTTTCAACTCAACGCTACTTTGCGCATCCGCAGGGAAAGCACGCTCAAACTTTAACGCACCGTCTTCTAGGGGCTCATCGCGGAACATTTGTCGATCTTTGCGAAAATTCTGTGGATTCACCCAAGGGCCTTGATCACCTTGTTTGGGAAACAAGTGCATTACCCGCTGCATGTAACCTGCGGAAAAATCATCTATCCATAGACGCTTGGGCATAGACTGATCCAGCTCAGCAGATATGCGAGGCGTAAACTGATGATTACCCGTTGCCTTTAAATGGTTCACAACTCGAGTCGTCCAGTGCGCAATTAGGTCGGCACGCAGTGTCCAAGAGGCGTTGATATAACCAAAGGTCTGAATCATATTGGGCACGTTGGAGCACATCATGCCTTTGTAAGTCCACTCCTTAGAGAAATCTACAGCTTCACCATCCACGGAGAATTCAGCCCCCCCCAGAACCAGTAAATTCAGACCTGTCGCAGAGACGATCACATCGGCTTCAAGATACTGCCCCGACTTGAGTAAAATACCCTTCGCGTCAATCTGGGCAATATGGTCGGTGACAACATCGGCCTTTCGTGCCTTCAGAGCCTCAAACAGGTCATCGTCGGGAACCAAGCAAAGGCGCTGATCCCAAGGGTTATAGTCGGGCGTAAAATGCTTCTCGACATCGAGAATATCGCCCACCTCAGATTTCACCTTTTTCAGCAAGCTCCGTCGCAAAATACTGGGAGCCACACGCGATAGGCCGTAAAAAAACTGCTGCCACACGGTGTTGCGCCAACGGGTTAATGCGTAGGCCATTTTTTCGGGTAGGTGTTTACGCAACCAATTGGCACCCGCGTCAATCGAGGGGCGAGAAATAACGTAGGTCGGAGAGCGCTGCAGCATGGTGACATGCTCAGCCTTTGACGCCATGTTGGGTACCAGAGTCATTGCCGTCGCACCCGAGCCAATCACAACCACTTTTTTATTGGTGTAATCGAGATCTTGAGGCCAAAACTGGGGGTGCACCCAAGTGCCTTCGAAGGAATCCTTACCTGCAAAGTCAGGCTGATAACCCGCATCGTAGCTGTAGTATCCGGCGCACATCAGTAACACATTACATCGGTATTCGGCCAAGCCACCGGGGGTCTCTACCGACAAAATCCACTGACCAAGCTCGCTGCACCAATTTGCCGCAGTTAACTTATGTTGAAACTGAATGTGCTCACGAACGCCGTATTCATCTGCGGTGGCGTTTACGTACTCGCGAATCGCGGTCCCGTCAGCAATGGCCTTTTCCGCCGACCAAGGCTTAAAGTCATAGCCCAAAGTATGCATATCACTGTCAGAACGAATGCCCGGGTAGCGAAAAATATCCCAAGTACCACCAATAGCCTCTCTGCGCTCAAGAATGGCATAGGTCGCGTCGGGACAGTCACGTTGCAGGCGAACCCCCGCACCAATACCTGATAAACCAGCGCCTATGACCATAACATCGACATACTTGGATTCTTCAGCGAATGTGTTGTTTGTCCCGCCGGTACTTTCCATGTTGTTGCCTCAATACATTAATTTCAGGTTCGCTCACGCTAGGATTAGAACACAGGGTATTGCCTTTTAAGGGTCATCCAATGCCAAAAGCAGGTGATATCCAGACACCCGCCACTGAATCGCTATTGCTGTGATCGGCCTTTTTGCGCAGCGATACGCATTCGCAGAGCGTTAAGCTTGATAAATCCCTCGGCGTCCTGCTGATTGTAGGCTCCAGCATCGTCCTCAAAGGTCGCAATACTCTCGTCAAATAGCGAATCGTCAGAACGCCGACCTAAAACCGTGACATTACCTTTGTACAGTCGAAGACGAACGTCTCCATTTACCCAACGTTGGCTGTCATCAATGGCCGATTGCAGCATACGCCGCTCCGGAGACCACCAGTACCCGTTGTAGATAAGTTTAGCGTATCGAGGCATCAATTCATCTTTCAGGTGCATTGCCTCGCGATCTAAGGTAATCGACTCCATAGCCCGGTGTGCTCGCAGCATGATGGTGCCGCCCGGTGTCTCATAGCAGCCCCTCGATTTCATACCCACGTAACGGTTCTCGACAATATCGGCACGTCCAATTCCGTGTGCACCACCGCGCTGATTGAGTATTTCAAGAACCTCCGCCGGTGTGTGCGCCACCCCGTCAATAGCCGTAATATCGCCACGGCTAAAGCTAAGAATAATCTCCTCACCCTGATCAGGTGCCGATTCTGGACTGACCGTCCAGCGCCACATAGATTCTTCAGCATCAGCCCAAGGATCTTCAAGTACGCCACCCTCATAGGAGATGTGCAGGAGGTTGGCGTCCATAGAATACGGTGATTTTTTGGCGGCGCCTGAAAAATCAACTGGAATAGACCGTTGCTCGCAGTAGGCCATTAGTGATTCTCGCGAACCCAGATCCCACTCTCGCCAAGGCGCTATAATTTGAATGCCCGGCTTCAAAGCGTAAGCGCCCAATTCAAATCGGATCTGATCATTGCCCTTGCCCGTCGCCCCGTGTGAAATAGCATCTGCACCGGTCTCATTGGCAATCTCAACTAAGCGCTTGGCGATAAGAGGGCGAGCGATAGACGTGCCCAGCAGATATTCCCCTTCGTAAATAGTATTTGCACGAAACATGGGATACACAAAGTCACGGACGAACTCTTCTCTAAGATCATCAATGAAAATTTCTTCAATACCGAGTGCCTGCGCCTTTGCTCTGGCAGGTTCAACCTCTTCACCTTGGCCAATATCCGCAGTAAAGGTCACAACCTCGCAGTCGTAGGTCTCCTGTAACCAGCGAACAATAACCGAGGTATCGAGACCGCCGGAGTAGGCGAGTACGACTTTATTGACAGACATGGACACACAACCTTTAACACTATGAAGGGATAAGAGGTGACAAGTTTACGCCTAGAGTGTGGGCTTGCCCAGCGCGCCCCTGCTAAACTCAACGCCCAGGACGGAACTCGATATGAAAAATCTCACCATTACTCAGCCAGACGATTGGCATGTACACCTAAGAGACGGATCTGCTTTAGTCAGGACCGCGAACGATATTGCCCGGTGGGCGCGCCGCGCTATTGTTATGCCAAACCTCTCCCCCCCGGTCGTTAATGTCGCTGCCGCAGAAGCCTATCGCGAACGAATTATTAACGCCCTAACCGAGGAAAATCGGCATTTTGATCCTCTAATGACCCTCTACCTCACCGACAACACATCGGCCGCTGAAGTGGCTCAACTCGCTGAATCTTCGGTAGTGCATGCCATTAAACTTTATCCAGCGGGCGCAACCACCAACTCTGCTGCGGGTGTTAACGATCTCTCGAGCCTTTACCCCGTCTTCGAGGCTATGGAGAAGCACGATGTTCCTCTGTTAATACACGGGGAAGTCACAGATTCTGATATCGATATTTTTGATCGAGAAAAGGTGTTTATCGATCAGCACCTAGGACCGCTCGTCGATCGTTTTCCCGGTTTACGGGTGATTTTCGAGCACATCACCACTGAGGATGCCGTCGCTTTTGTTGTGGCGGCAAGAGAGGGTGTCGCTGCAACCATCACGGCACACCATCTGCTGTATAACCGCAACGACATGCTGGTAGGGGGGATTCGACCCCATTTCTTTTGTTTACCGATTCTAAAGCGCGATCAGCACAGAATGGCACTGGTCCGAGCGGCAACCTCCGGGAATCCCCGTTTCTTTTTAGGGACAGACTCGGCACCCCATATTCGTTCCGAAAAAGAATCCAGCTGCGGATGTGCTGGCTGCTATACCGGTCATGCGGCCATGGAGCTCTATGCCGAGGTCTTTGAGGCTGAGGGGGCTCTGGATCAACTGGAGGGCTTCGCGAGCCATTTTGGTGCAGACTTTTATCGATTACCGCGTAACGACACAACCATCACACTCATACAGAACTCAAATCCCGTAGCCGCGCAATTATCTTTGGGCGATGACGACATACTCATCCCTATTCGTGCGGGTGAAATGTTGCGCTGGGAGTTAGTGTCGTGACCTCAGTCGCTGCCTATCGTATGCGGGATCGCTTTAGAGGCTTTCTACCGGTTATTGTCGATGTAGAAACCGGTGGCTTCAATGCAACCACCGATGCGCTTCTCGAAGTGGCTGCCACACTTATCCACTTAGATGACAGAGGCGAGGTGGTACTGGGAGACACCCTTAGCTTTAATGTGGAGCCTTTCGAGGGCGCCAACATTGAGCCATCGGCTCTTGAGTTCACTGGGATAGATCCAGAGAACCCACTTCGTGCCGCATTGCCTGAGGCCATTGCTTTAGGGGAGCTCTTTACCCGAATACGCAAAGAGGTTAGAGATACCGGTTGCAATAGGGCCATATTGGTAGGCCACAATGCGCACTTTGACGCTGGTTTTCTCACGCATGCCAGCCAGCGATGCGATATAAAACGCAACCCCTTTCACCCCTTCTCGCATTTCGATACCGCCACGTTAGCCGGACTTGCGTTCGGACACACGGTATTGGCCCAAGCTTGCCAAAGAGCCGGTATCGAATTCGATAACAGCGAAGCACACTCCGCCGCCTACGATGCGACTAAAACGGCCGAACTGTTTTGCTGCATTGTTAATCAGTGGCAGCGACGCGGTGGCTGGCAGTGGCCGGAGATGCCTGAGGACCACGAATAAGTGATCCCGGGTACTCCCCATGAAAGTTCCCGTCACTGAAGGTCACCACGCCAGACTTAATGGTCGCTCGATAACCTCGAGCATCCTGAAGCAATCGCATGCCACCGGCGGGAAGGTCATGAGCCACCCAGGGCTGGTTCAATCCCAGAGCCTCAAGATCAATAATATTGAGATCTGCCAGATAACCCTCAGAAATCAAACCACGGTCGTTAAGCCCATAGAGCTGTGCTGTATTGGCACACTGCCGGCGAATGGCCTGCTCGATCGGTATTCGGCCGCGACTGCGATCACGGACCCAGTGCTGCAATAAAAAGGTGGTTGCTGCGGCATCGCAAATCGTCCCGCAATGCGCTCCACCGTCGGATAATGAGTTAACACAGTCATCCGATGCGAGAATCGGTTCCAGAAAGTCGAGGTTGCCATCAGCATAATTCAGCAAGGGAAAGTAAATAAATCCCTGGCCGTCGTTAGCCATCATTGCGTCATAGGCGAATGCTTCAGCTGACATTCCCGCGCCTGCGGAAAGAGCGGCGATCGAATCTTCAGCCGTGGGTTCGTAGTCGAAACCATCACTCATTGGATACTGCATTTGAAAAGCCGAAATCATCAGTTCTAATAGTAATTTAAGATCTGTTTCCGGCAGGTCGTGCTCCTCGGCCAACAGCTGCTCTTTGAATTTTGCATCCTTCAGCTTCTCCAGCTGCTCAGGCCAGGTCAGATCTTTAATAGACAGCCAGCTGGGTTTAAACGCAAAGGGATGGAAGGTCGCCTGCCAACCCAGAATCAATCCAGTGCCCCGCAACGCGATCTGCGCGACAAGATGTGCTCCGCGTGCATTTTCATCACGCATTGAGGCGAGTTGGTTCTCCAGTGCCATCGCTTTAATTGGAGACTGGAGCGCCGTAAAACTAACGGGTAAGCCTGTCTCACGACTCAGCTCACCCATCCACTCAAATTCATTCCATTCGGGCATCAGATCGCTCGACAGCTCGAACACGCCATAACCTACTCGGCCCATGGCTCGCCCTATGCCCAGCAGTTCCTCGGGGGTAGCCGTTGTGCCCGGCACCAGCACACCATCAACTGATTTGTGCAGCACTGTCCGCGATGTGGAAAAGCCCAGTGCGCCCGCTCGCAGCCCCTCCTCAACAATAGCCGACATGCGCGCAATATCGGTTTCTGTAGGTGCTTCGTTGGCGGCACCACGATCGCCCATGACATAGGCTCGAACAGCGCCGTGAGGCACTTGTGTGGCGATATCAATGCTTCTGGGTAGGGCCTCCAAGGCGTCGAGATACTCAGGAAAAGACTCCCAGTTCCACTTCATACCCTCTGACAGTGCCGACCCCGGAATGTCCTCAACACCCTCCATCAAGCCAATCAGCCAATCGTGTCGGTCCTTCGCCGCGGGAGCAAACCCTACCCCGCAGTTTCCCATAACGACGGTCGTGATGCCGTGCCAAGCTGAGGGTGCCATTTCCTGATCCCACGTGGCTTGACCATCATAGTGGGTATGAATATCGACAAAGCCCGGGGTTACATAGCAGCCCTTCGCGTCGATCTCTTGGTCGGCACTGCCTAAACCCTGACCAACAGCAGCGATAAAACCATCTTTGACAGCAACATCTGCCAAGAACGGAGCGCCCCCCGAACCATCGACGACAGTGCCACCTTTTATCATTAGATCGTACATTCGCATCACCCCAAAAAATTCAATACGCAAAATCTACCAAATTTCAGCGAATCGCCAAAATCACCCATCTTCACCCGAAATCTGATTGAGCAAGATATCTAACTCGACGATCAGTTCATCCAAGGTGGCCATTCCCAACAATTCATATTTAACGGATTCATCAAAGGGCAAAAGCTGTATTAGGGTGAAAGCTACCTCCCAGGCATTGGTGTAATCGATCGTCAGATCCATCCGCTGAATATGGGGGTGAGACTCTAAGCCTCGTAGTACGATTTCTAGAGAGCGCCATTCGTCCGTCATTGGAGCCGGCTCCAAGGGCGCCTCCATAGTGACTTGCGAGCGAATCAAGCCCGATGGATCACGCCAGACCTCATTAATGTCAAAACGCTCCTCACCACGAATTGTGATGCCTAATAGTCCATTAGGCAGTTGGTCAAAGTCGGTTATGCGAGCGTGGGTACCGTAGTCGCCGACGTCAGGGGTATTGTGGGACCCCCCACTCACCTCCGAACCCTGCCGCAACCAAACCACGCCAAAACCGGTCCCTGTACGCATACAAGCCGCAACCATATCCAAGTAACGCTGCTCAAATATCTGGAGCGGCATGTATCCATAGGGAACGAGTGCTGATGATAAGGGGAACAGTGGTATCTCAGTCATGATGAATTCTCGGGGCGGCTGGCGCGTTCTAATTGATTCAATAACTCTAACGCTTGCTCGGCACTGTCACCACAGACATCGATATGAGGTTTAAAATTACGGCACACCGCCGGTCTCCGCGTATCAAGAAACAGGCCGCAGCTCCGCGCAGCATCGAGGTGAACACAAGGTGTTCCGGGGGGCTTTCCCTGTGGCATGCCGTAAAAAGGACGCGTTATACCCGGCGCTATACAGCAGGCACAGCAACCCGCACGGCACTCCAAGACCTCATCGACCACCTTCAGGTCCCAGTGGCCGAAACACCAAAATGAGCTGTGGCAACAAAAGCAGCGCCCCCGCAACCGCCGCTATCATCGCTAAATCAGTGAGCAGACCAAAATAAAGACTGGGGGTGAAATTAGAGAGTGTCAGTAAGGAAAATCCCACCATGACGGTTAGGGTTGTGTAATACATGGCTCTGCCAATACTCGCATGACTTCGGTGCATCGCCGCGTGGTAATTCTGATCGATCGCAAATTCGCTACGAAACCGATGGATGTAATGAATACAATCGTCAACGCCAATACCAACCACGATGGCGGCAATGGTGATGGTCATAATATCGAGAGGAATGCCCAAAAGCCCCATCACCCCTAGAACAAGCCCAGCGGCAAGGACGTTGGGCGCCAGCGCCAACAAAGCCAGAGGCAATGACCGAAACAAAACCCAAAACATAAGCCCTATCACCAGAAACACAACGCCCAACGTTAGAATTTGCGATTTAAAAAGGCTTTGAAGAACATTGTTATAGAGCACCAGCAAGGACGTAAACTGAATGCGCTCCGGTGCAATATCAAGTGTCTGAACTAGCTCTAAATGCAGTTCGCGAAGAAATTGATCGCGCTTCAAATCTCGACTGGTTTCTTTTGCCCGAACAGAGATTCGAGCCTCATCGGTTTCAGAATAAAAATAAGGCCTTACCAGCGTTGCAGCGACATCTTCCGGCATGCTGTTTTGCACGAGGGCCAGCTCTATCGCACCCAAAGGTGCCCCATACAAACCGTCCATCACCTCAAACGCGGTCGATAGCGATAGAACTTTCCCCGTTTCGGGTCGAGCCTCCACTAACTCATGGGCCTGATCAAGAAGATCGCGGCCCCGGGGCGAAAACCAAAATGAAGGCGCAACACTGCCCTCTTCGGCAAAAAAATCACCGCCATCAAAACCATCGTCAAAAAAGGGATCGTCGGAAAAAGAGTCGTCGAAGCCGCCACCATTTCCCCCATCGCCAACCACTGAGTTGTTCGGTCCAGGCGCCTCAAAACTCGCGTCAACTTCCGACTCGACAGATTCTTCGAGGGGCGGATACAGCACAATATCGAGGGGAATTGTCCCCCCTAAACGGGCATCCAGTAATTCCATGCCTTGATAAATCTCAGTGCTTTCCTTGAAGTAATCAATGAATCGATTCTCAACCTTTAACCGAGCGATACCCACCGCTACGAGCACCACCAGAACACCCGAAAATAACAGCACCCCTGCCCCGTAACGTTCCACCCAACCTGCGAATCGCACCGTCATACCGCTATCCATCGAAGACGGAGCAACTTGTGTCGGAGCTGGCAGCAATGAAATCAGTGCCGGTACCAACATGAAAGTGGAAACGAAGGCGAGCACAATGCCCACAGTCATCATGAGGCCAAAATCAATGACCGGCTGAATACCCGCAACCATCAAAGACGCAAAGGCCACAATTGTCGTCAATGCCGTGTAGCCACAGGGTACTAGCATCAGTTGCGCGGCCTTTGCGGCACGCTGGCGACGATTTTCTTCTGGACTTACCTGCTCTAATTCCCGGTAACGCACCACAAGGTGTACCGATAAGGACAGCGTGATAATCAAAAGAACAGCGACAAAGTTTGAAGAGATCACGCTCATGCGCCAGTCCAAAAACCCGAGCAAACCCAACATTATTCCAGCTGTGATCGAGCAATTTAAAATGGGGATGAGAACCCAGCGCCAGTCACGAAAAATTATGCCCAGCACGAGAATCATGATACCGATAATGGCAACACCAAAGACGACCAAATCAGCACGAATAAAATCGATCATGTCTGCGGCAATCATGGGTACCCCACCCACAAAAATTTCAGCGTAAGCTCGAAATTGCTCGGCAACGGCTCGCACTTCTGTCACCAGCTTACTGCGCCGCTCCCCCTCAGCCGCCAAAAAAGCATCGTAGCGAGCTTCGACCAGCCGCAAACGTATCGCCTCGTCGTCGTCTAAGCCCTCTAACAGTGACTGGCTGCGTAGAGCTTCACGTTCATCTAACAGCAGGGGCCCCTTTGGATCAGTGGCCAAACTGACCTGAATAGCACTAACATCACCCGCAGCGCCGACCAAAAGATCTCGATAAACCGGACTGGTCGTAAACTCTGTGTAAACGAGCGCCCTATCAACTTCAGGATCGCGAAGTGTCGGTAGCTGTTCGGCTTCGGACAGGTCCGTCAGGCTCAGCGGAGGACTTTCCAATAAGGGAACGTCCAATATGCTGGTGACCGACAATACCCCCGACACCCCACGTAAAGCCTCTACCATTTCTGCGAGAGGCTCCAGGGAATTGGCGGCCAATAAATCTCCCGATGGCCGCCAGGTGAGAATGAGAAACTCCCCAGATGCGTAATGGCGACTTGTCTCTCGGAAGAAGGCTAAATCAGGGTCCCCTTGTAGCAACAGAGAATCTGAAGAAGCATCCAGTCTAATTTTCTCTAGCTGACCACCCGCGAGGGTTGTCAGCAACCCGAAAAAAATGACAACTAACCAGGCTTTGCTGGTTATCCGACGAAAATAAGTCTCAATCATATTCAGCTCTGCCGGCCCAAATCTGCTGCTTTTTCCAAGCGTCGCAGCAGCATTTCATGAATCCCACCGAACCCTCCGTTGCTCATAATAACGACAACGTCACCCGATGATGCGACAGCCACAACGGCGTCAACCAAGGCCCCAATATGCTGCCAAACTGACTGCCCCGTTTGATCGGCAGTGATTTCCGCTAGAGGCCATGATAAACCGGGAGGTTCATACCAAAACACCTCATCAGCTTGTGCGGTAGCCGCTGCCAGTGCCGCACTATGATGCCCCTGTTTCATCGTCGCCGATCGCGGCTCAATGACCGCAAGCAAACGACCACCTTCAGTACCCATACGATGACGCACTGATTCTACAGTCATCGCAATAGCCGTGGGGTGGTGCGCAAAATCATCAAAAACGGCGATTCCGGCTGGCGTTCCTAAAAGCTCTAGACGTCGCTTAACACCACTGAATTCCTCCAGAGCACGTGCTGCGATCTTTAATGGAACCCCTGCATGGTGTGCTGCAGCTACCGCAGCGCAAGCGTTCAAAAGGTTATGCTCACCAATTAGGGACCACTGGATAACTTCCGTCGACCCTTCTGGTGAGGACAATTCAAACTGCTCACCCGCCGGCGACAAAGCCCTCACCCGCCAGTGATTGTCTGCCTTGTTGCCAAAACTTTGTCGTGACGACCACACGCCCTTGGAAAAGACCGCATCAATAGACGACGAGTTTCCATGAATAATCAGCCCCTGACTGGGCACACATCGAATGAGATGATGGAACTGTGTCTCGATGGCGGCCAAATCGGGGAAGATGTCTGCGTGATCATACTCAAGGTTAGCCATTACAAGGGTGCGTGGCTTGTAGTGCACAAACTTTGATCGCTTATCAAAAAACGCCGTATCGTACTCATCAGCCTCTACAACAAAAAAATCAGATTGCCCCATTCGTGCAGACAGCCCAAAATTTGCGGGCACACCGCCTACGAGAAATCCCGGTTTCAGCCCCGCATACTCTAAAATCCAGGCGAGCATGCTCGTGGTTGTGGTCTTTCCATGGGTACCCGATACGGCGATCACCCAGCGCCCTGCGAGGATGTTTTCACCCAGCCACTGTGGCCCCGAGATATAGGGCACCCCCAAATCTAAAACCGCTTCGACCTCTGAGTTGCCTCTGGAAAGTGCATTTCCCATCACTACCAAATCGGGTCGGGGCTCAAGATTTTCTGCAGAGAATCCCTCCGCGAGTACAATACCGGCATCGGCCAATTGCAGACTCATGGGTGGGTATACGTTGGCGTCAGAACCCGACACCTGATAGCCCAATTGCCGAGCCAGCAATGCCACGCCACCCATGAACGTGCCACAGATACCAACAATGTGAATGTGTTGTGCCACATCTAACTCCGTTTGTGACCCGAGTTTACCACGGGGATTGCACTCAGCCCCCTAGCGCACTATTTTAGGCAGCCTATTTATTAGACCAAGACGACCTTATGCCCAAAGCCAATGCATTTTATGCGCAATCGGGTGGCGTGACACCGGTTATCAACGCCTCCGCTTGCGGCGTGCTGGAAGCTGCTGCAAAAAGAAAAGATCGTATTGGTAAGGTCTATGCAGGTCGCAATGGCATTGTGGGTGCTCTGCGTGAAGATCTCATTGATACCAGCAAAGAAGCCAAGTCGGCCATTCGCGGATTAATGACAACACCCGCTGGCGCCTTTGGTTCTTGCCGATACAAGCTGCGCAGTCTCGAGGATAGCCGAGCAGAATATGAACGCTTGATAGCCGTATTTCAGGCCCACAATATTCGGTACTTTTTTTATAATGGCGGTGGCGATTCGGCCGATACGTGCCTCAAAGTTTCCCAGTTGTCTCAAAAGCTGGGCTACGACCTTCAGGCCATTCATATCCCGAAGACGATCGATAATGACCTCCCCTTCACTGACAATTCCCCGGGCTTCGGCTCGGTCGCAAAGTACGTGGCCATCTCTACACGAGAGGCGGCCTTGGACGTAGCCTCTATGTGCAAGACCTCAACCAAAGTCTTTATCCTCGAGGTGATGGGGCGACACGCGGGCTGGATCGCCGGCGCTTCTTGTCTTGCCGAGACCCAAGCAAGCGAAGCTCCACACATTATACTTTTCCCGGAAATTGCTTTTGATGAAAAAAAATTCCTGGCAAAAGTCCAAAAAACCGTTGATCGCTGTGGTTACTGCGTCATTGTTGCCTCGGAAGGAGCGCAGACTGCCGATGGCCGATTCCTGAGCGATAGTGGGGTACGTGACGCCTTTGGACATGCACAACTCGGCGGCCTTGCACCCACGCTAGCCAACCTCATCAAAAGTCAGTTGGGGTACAAATATCATTGGGCGGTGTCTGACTATCTGCAAAGAGCGGCGCGCCACATTGCCAGTCAAACCGATGTCGACCAGGCCTATGCTGTTGGTGAGGCTGCGGTCACGATGGCCTTGGCAGGAAAAAACGCTGTTATGCCGACCATTATCCGAGATCCCGGCAAAGGCTATCGCTGGCGAATTGGTGAGACGCCACTTAGCAAAGTTGCCAACCGGGAAAAAAAGATGCCCCGTAAATTCATCAGCCGCGACGGCTTTGGTGTCACTCCCTCTGGACGAGCCTATTTTGAGCCTTTGGTGCAGGGGGAAGCGTATCCTCAATACAGCAAAGGAATGCCCATTTACACGACGCTTAAAAATCTGCCTGTCGAAAAGCGACTCGCCCAAGGCTTCGAGGTGTCGTTATAATACTGGCGTATCCGCAGTAGAAACACCGACAATCCCGAAATAGATTTGCCACCGTTAATTTGACGTTATGACGCACTGCAGCTAACAGTGCAGAGGCCTTGTGCCGCCAACACGTTGTGGCTGTTTTCAGCACACTTATTTATTGAAACCTAGGGCAGGAGGCCCCGAAAAATGTATACCGACGAACCCTTCTCAGCATATAGGCGTCACCCCTGGCACGGCCTAGAGGCCATACCCGATGGCGTGGAGCCAGGAATTGTGCGAGCTTATATCGAGATGCTACCGAGCGACACCGTCAAATACGAACTCGATAAAAACACCGGGTTTTTGGTAGTTGATCGCCCGCAACGCACGACTGCAACGCCGCCGGCCCTCTATGGCTTCATCCCTCGAACCTACTGTGCCGAGGAGGTAGCAGCGCGTTGCGCCCATGCCGATATCGCAGACGGCGACCCCCTGGACATTTGTATTTTTTCAGAACGACTGATCACCCGTGCTGATATCTTGCTTAATGCAAGAGTGGTCGGGGGCATCCAGATGATCGATGAGGGCGAAGCTGACGACAAAATCATCGCGGTACTCGAGGGCGATAACATTTGGGGTGACGTCAATGACATCAAAGACCTGCCACCAATAAAAACCGAAAGGCTTCAACACTATTTCTCAACCTACAAAATGATTCCGGGAAAAAACGTTGAGATACGTGTTGACGGTGTCTACGGCCGTGACGAGGCGCTTAAAGTTATTGCTGCCTCACAAAAAGACTATCAGAACCATTACGGCCACTTACTGCAAAAAGCCAGTGAGGCCGGTGTCTAGCCTGTGGCGTAACACAATGCTGGAGTCACTGCCTAAAGCTTCAGGTTAAACCCAGTAACTTCGAACGTATCGGGCCATTATGGCTTCATATCGACCCTGCACTTCCTGTAGGCCCGCGAGGGCCTCAACCTTAGCCAACTGCCCGAGTTGCTTGGTTTCTCCTGACCACAGCTGAGTGAGTGGCGCATGATCCACAAGCGGCTGAAATAATTTGGCACTGGGGCGGTGGCTCACATGCCAGGGCTCGGGAGCAACACCGCCTAATTCCCCGGTGTAAGGACGATAAAAGCCCTCTGCATCGTCCTTATTGATCAATGTCGTCAACCAGCTCGACAGCTGAGCAAACGGCCCGTCCTCGCTATATTCACTAGGCTGTAGCTGGAGCGCATAGTCGGCAGGCACCGCGCTGGGGTCCCAAATATCAAAATCGGTCCCCCAGTGATGTCTGGAAGTGCCTGGTAAAGCGGAGTAGCGAAGAATGGCGTGTAACCAGTCACGGTCCGTCAGCGACTGCTTCGGTACCAGCGCCCCCGTATCGGTATAAACCGGTCGTTCCCCTCGCATCTTGGCATTAAAAATGGCTAATTGGCGGCCATAGTCGCGGTGCCCCGATGCGACCGACAACTGAAAACCTGATTTTTGAGCCCTTACCATCAATCGACTTAAGGCAGCCGCTGCAGCCTCATTGGCTAGACCTATTCCGGGGAAATCTGTCAGACCCCTGAGGCTAAGGCCCAGAGCCCATAGAACAGAGGGTTGCGTGCTATTGCTTAACGCCAAGTTTCAGGTCCCCCATATCGAGTGGCTTTGTTGCCTTTAAACCCCGCGGTGATATTTCCACGCCCAACCCGTAAATCTCAACACCTGCCTGAACAGCGCCGAGCAGCGCCTCTGCGTACTTTGGATCAATCTCTAACGCCGGAACAATTCGCTCTATGCCTTCGTGAAAAGCACAAAATATCAAGGCTGCCCGGGTGCCCGAGCTTACGAGACTCGCCAACTCTTGCACATGCTTACGGGCTCGAACACTCACCGCGTCAGGAAACTGACCTAATCCTGCACCAACGCACCAAGACACAGCCTTTACTTCTACCCAGATGGAGGCAGCGCCTACTGCAAGTCTGAAGTCTACTCGGGTATTAGCCCCCAAGTTCACCTCGCGATGAAGCGTGTCAAAGCCAGAAAGCTCCGGGAAAATACCGTCTTTTAATGCGCCTTCTACCACCCGATTCGCCAAAACCGAGTGCACACAAACTAAGCTACCCTGGTCTTCAACCAGCTCAAGGGTCCACGCTAACTTGCGTTTAGGATTGTCGCTGGGTGATAGCCAAACTCGCGAACCCGTTTGCTGGCAGCCCTTCATCGCACCTGTATTTGGACAATGTGCCACAACGATTTCACCATTTTGCAGTTTTACATCGGCCAGGAACCGCTTATAGCGCCGCTGTAAAATACCCTGCTCTAAGTTGTCAAAACCCCAATGCCAAGTCATATACACACAGTTTATCCTAGGGAACGATTTTATTGTGGCATGGGAATTGAATGCAAATTCAGTGGCAACAACGCGACTAATCTGGTAGCTTCCCGTCCCCGTTGCAGGAGCGTGCTGTACAAGCCTCCTTCGAGCAGTCCTTTTTTGCGGTGTTTTGACTGCCTCCATAATCAACTCGGTAATCAGGTAATCTGCCATGGCCACCAAAAAGTCCAACGCCAAGACCAAAGCAGCGCCAAAGAAGACTGCTGCTAAAACGACGTCTTCCAAGAAACCCACCGGTAAGGGCACAGCCAAGGCCCCCGTGGCTAAAAAGGCTCCAGCTAAAAAGGCTCCAGCTAAAAAAGCTGTGGCCAAAAAGCCTGCTGCAAAAGCTGCCGCTAAGAAAGTGGCCTCCAAAGCCCCTGCGAAAAAGGCTGCCGCTAAAAAAGTGCCCGCCAAAGCACCCGCAAAAAAGGCTGTCGCCAAGAAAGTGACCGCCAAGGCCCCAGTGAAAAAGGCCGCCGCGAAAAAAGCGCCTGCCAAAGCCCCTGCGACTAAAAAGACCGCCGCCATAGCGCCGATCGTCAAAAAAGCGGCCACTAAAAAGCCTGTAACTGCAAAAGCCGTAGCGAAAAAAGCCCCGGCCAAAGCCACCAAGTCAAAGGCAAGCACCACCACTAAAAGCCAAAAAATAGTGGAGAACAAGCCGGTCAAGAAAGCGGTAAGTCGAGGGAAAAGTAGCTCGAAGAAAGTGGCTCGGGCAGTAGGTAATGTACAGAACTTTGATGACTTCAAACCCTACAAGCCATCTCGTGGCGAATCCTATATGAACGAGGAGCAGCTAGAGCATTTTCGGGGCCTATTGCTGCAATGGCGCGCAGAACTCGTGGACGAAGTTACGCGTACGGTATCGCACATGAAAGATGAGGCCTCGAATTTTCCCGACCCTGCAGACAGGGCCACTCAAGAAGAGGAGTTTAGTCTCGAACTTAGAACTCGAGATAGAGAGCGCAAGCTGATCAAGAAAATCGACGGCACCCTAGAACGCATTACCATTGACGATTACGGCTACTGCGATGCCTGTGGGATAGAGATAGGTGTGAAACGACTAGAGGCTCGCCCCACGGCCACACTCTGCATTGATTGTAAAACCCTCTCGGAAATTAAAGAGCGCCAAGAGCTGGGTTAATTTGAGCTGCCTTGGGGACGCCGATGGGATGGAGTTATTAATACCCTAGATGTTCATAGTGCACACGCTGTTGTGGGGCGCTTTGCCCCTTCTCCGACGGGCCCTTTGCACGCGGGGTCTTTGCTGGCGGCGCTGGGAAGTCTCCTACACGCGCGCGCGCAGGGAGGGGTTTGGCACCTTAGAATCGATGATATTGACCCCCCAAGAGCCGTTCAGGGCTCGGTAGCCGCCATTCAAGCAAGTCTAGAAGCGCACGCATTGCGATTTGATGGCGACATTCAATATCAAAGTGACCACAGCTATCGCTACGAACAGGCTTTGCAAAGACTAGAAGCTCAAGGGGATCTTTTTCATTGTACCTGCACGCGCGCCATGCTCGGTGCTGCTGGCAGCTGTCAAAAGTCTTGTGCTCAGAAACAATTTGCGGCGTCAGAGGCCACGTGCCTAAGGGTTAAAGTACCGCTTAGCACAGTCATTACCTTAGACGACGCATTTTTGGGTCCTCAAAACTGGCTTCTCGGTCAGCAACTCAGCAACTTTGTTGTGCGGCGTCGAGATGGTTTGTACGCCTATCAACTGGCAGCCGCAGTAGATGATGCGGCTCCCGCGGCGACACAAGTTATCCGCGGACGAGATTTGCTCGACTCCACTCCACGCCAAATATTTTTGCAACGCAGATTGGGCTTGCCCTCCCCTGAATACGGACATCTACCTGTTCTGACAGATCAACACGGTGCCAAACTCAGTAAGCAGCAGGGCGCATCCGCAGTGAATAATCACCAACCACTGCACAATTTAAGGACCGCACTGAAAGAATTGGGACAGCCCGACCCTCCCGCCAAGCTGAAGGACTCCGTGTCATTGCTTGCCTGGAGTCAGTCAAAATGGGATCCGCTGCGGGTACCTAGGTAACAAATAATGCCATTTTGTTACCTGGTTACTTAAAGTAATGTTACGTTCGACTCAAAGACTTTGCCCTCTTTCGCAACGGATTCGATTTGCATGCCACTCATTTTACTAGTTGATGACGAACCCTCTCAACGACAAGCCCTACGCCGGGTTTTAGAAGCGAGGGATTATAAAGTTGCAGAGGCTGCGGGAGTTCAGGAAGCAGAAACCCGTTATAACTTGGCCGAGTTCGACCTCATTGTGACCGAACTTAAACTCGCCGGCGCCAGTGGCGCCGAGCTCATCCGATCAGCAAGTCCGGTACCGGTCATTGTTATGACCAACTATGCCAGTCTGCGCTCAGCGGTTGACTCGATGAAAGCCGGCGCTGTCGACTATTTAGCGAAACCTTGTTCTGATGATGATTTGTTGAATGTGGTGGCGGCGGCGCTACCCCGACAAGGCCGCGCAGATAACGCCGACCGGCAACGAACTCCCGCCATCCGTCAATTTTTTCAGGGTCAATGCCCGACATTGCGAAAACTCGATGAGCAGATTCAAAAAGTCGCGCGAACCGACTCTACCGTACTCATACAGGGTGAAACTGGAACGGGCAAAGAGCTGACCGCCAGGCGTGTACACACGCTAAGTCGACGTAATGGGCGACCCCTAGTCGCTCTAAATTGTGCTGCCATTCCAGAATCCCTGATTGAATCGGAGCTGTTTGGCTACGAAAAAGGCGCTTTTACCGGCGCAACCAGTAATCGTATGGGACTCATAGAAGCTGCCAATGGCGGCACGCTTTTCCTCGACGAGATTGGAGAGCTTCCCCAGTCTGCACAGGCCAGGCTATTGCGCTTTATACAAGAAGGTGAGATTCGACAGATTGGCGCGGTCAGCAGCAAAACAGTGGATGTTCGGCTTATTTGCGCAACCCATCGAGACCTATCGACACTCGCGGGCAGAAATGAATTCCGACAAGACTTATTTTATAGAATCAACGTTTTAAGCCTAACTATTCCAGCCCTTAGGGAACGATCGGTAGATATTGCCTCAATGGCACAGTGGTTTGCCGAAACCCTCGCTGCGAAGCTCGACGTGGAACATCGCCCTTTAAGCGCAAATGCTATTAGTGCGGTCATTCACCATCCTTGGCCCGGTAACGTAAGAGAGCTCGAGCATGCCGTAGAGCGCGGCTTGGTGATGGCGGAAGGTGAACATATCGAAATTCACGATATGGGCCTGGCCCCTGTTGCTAAAGCCTCAGAAGCACCACTCTCCCTAATTGGCAGCGTAACGCCTGAAACCGATACAGAAGACATGCCGGCCGCGGACGAAGAACTATCTCTGGAAGATTACTTTATGCGCTTTGTCCTTGAGCACCAGGACTCCATGAGCGAAACACAGCTTGCGCAGAAGCTCGGGGTTAGCCGGAAATGTCTGTGGGAGCGACGGCAACGTTTTGGCTTACCCCGCAGGCAGCAGGTAAAGCGCAGCCACCGGTAAGTTCGACGGACCCATGATCACCGTGAGTAACACTGAGGGGAATAAAAGTAACACTTTTAAGGGTGTAATCTTTTGGCAAACCCCTCCAAAAAATACTAAACCCCTGTTAATCATAGACTTTTTTCTGTTGGCACATGTCCTGCTCTTATCTGAGCAGAGCCCAAATAATAATAAGCGGCCCAAAAGCAATAATAAAGCAAGAACGGACCTGGGTGGGGAAGAGCACTTCCCCATGTTTCTTTTTGCCCGTCTGAAAGCCAAACTCCCCCTGAGCGCCGCCGGATAGTACACTACCGACCAATTGCGCCCAGAGGACATTCAGTGTCACTAATCCCCAAGGCTATGCACAACGTCAATCGCAAACACGTGAGTCCCGCGGCCATTCGTGTCGTAGAGCGACTCCGCGCTGCAAATTATGAAGGCTATATTGTTGGTGGCGCCGTCAGGGACCTTATCCTAGGAGGTAAGCCCAAGGATTTTGACGTTGCAACGAATGCCACCCCAGAAGAAATAAAAGGCCTATTTCGCAGCGCGCGAATTATTGGGCGACGGTTTCAAATTGTGCACGTCAGAGACGGTCGCGAAATCATTGAGGTGACAACCTACCGAGGCCCTCACCTAAGCGAAGAGCCTGTTAAAAGCGCCAGCAAGAAGTCCGACAAGGGCTTGCTCCTGCGCGACAACGTTTACGGGACTTTGGCAGAAGATGCCGCCCGACGTGATCTCACTATCAACGCTATGTACTACAACCCCATTGACGAGTCAGTGCTGGACCAGATGGAGGGCAATCAAGACATTAGTGCGCGACTGGTGCGCATTTTGGGGGACCCCCAAACCCGTTACCGTGAAGACCCAGTGCGCATGCTGAGAGTCGTTCGCTTTGCTGCAAAATTACAATTTGATATTGAGTCAGAAACCGAAACGGCCATAGGACACTGCGGTCCGCTGCTCGCCGAAATACCCCCGGCACGACTTTTTGATGAGTTCCTGAAACTCTTCATGGCGGGCCACGGTCGCCCTACGCTTTTGCTGCTCCTGCGCTATAAACTGCTAGACAGCCTGTGTACCGATGCGGCGTTTCTCATTGAAAAAGAGCCCCGCTTCAAGAATTTGGTGACTCAAGCCATGGGGAATACTGACCAGAGAGTCAAAGACGGGCGCCATGTAACACCTGCGTTTCTGCTTGCGGCACTGCTTTGGCCTGTTGTACAAACTCGAGCCGATAACCTGGTGCGAGGGGGCGAGGCCACTGCGCAAGCCATTCACAGTGCAGGGCAACAAGTCATTGCCGAAACCTGTCAAAAAATGGCGATCCCCAAGCGCTTCTCTTACCCCGTCAGGGAAATTTGGGAGCTACAACCTCGTCTCGAACGACAACAACCCAAACGCGTTAAGGACCTCATTGCCGATCGCAGATTCCGCGCCGCCTATGACTTACTTCTTTTACGCGAGGAATCCTCAGAAGCGCTGGGTAATGCCGGGAAATTTTGGGAGCAGCAGCAGTTGGAGTACCCAGAGCTAGTAGGTAGTGCACCACCACGGGCAGAGGATAAACCGCCTAGGCGTCGCAGACCGAGAAGGAAGAAAGAGGATTGACCGAGGCATTCGTGGGGCTGGGATCAAACATTGAAGAGCCTGCCGCGCAACTTCGCAGGGCCTGTACGGCCTTGGCCGCTCTACCCAATACTCGGCTTGTCGCAGTATCTTCAGTCTACGAATCGCTACCCATGGGGCCCAGCGATCAACCACCATTTCTAAATGCTTGCGCCCAGATTGAAACAACCACTAAGCCCGCCGCGCTTCTAACCGCCCTACTAGAGATAGAAGCTGCCATGGGCCGAGTTCGTAAAAGACATTGGGGAGAGCGCTGCATCGACCTCGACCTGCTCTTTTACGGCAACATCGCGTTACAAAGCGAAGCGCTGACCCTACCTCATCTGGGCCTGTATGAGAGAGATTTTGTGCTCAGACCCCTCGCCGAGCTGCTGGGCAATGAATATCTGATGCCCAATGGTGTGGATATTGGTACATTACTCCAGAGCTGTCCGGCCCACGGTCTTAAGCTGAGCTCAGCTCAACTTCACACTGGCGAAATACCTGGAAACGCACTTTGAACGCCAATTCTCCAGACACTTTTAGCCCCGCAAATCTCAATCTGCAGGGACGCACCCCTCCCGGCTACATTGCAGTAGAAGGGCCGATAGGCGTGGGCAAAACAACCCTCGCGAGACGATTGGCAGAAGCTTTTAATTATCAGGTACTACTTGAAGACGCGCACGAAAATCCGTTTTTAGAGCGTTTCTACCAAAATCGCAAAGAGGCCGCCCTCGCCACACAGCTTTTCTTCCTTTTCCAGCGCAGCCAGAAAATTGCCGACCTTCGTCAAACCGACATCTTTGAGCCCGTTAGGGTCTCTGATTTTCTAATAGACAAAGACCCTTTGTTTGCCAGAATCAATCTAGACCCCGATGAGTTCTCCCTCTACGAAAAAGTGTTTCAGCAACTCACCATCGATGCCCCACGACCCGATTTAGTCATCTATCTGCAGGCGTCGCCTGATCGGCTCCTCGAACGCATATTGACGAGAGGCGTCAGCAGCGAGCGCAGGATTGATCGCGAATATCTCGAGCAAATCAATGAGGTCTACAGCGAGTTTTTTCTTTATTATGACGCCGCGCCCTTGCTGATCGTGAATGCTAACGAAATCGATTTATCACAGGGATATGAGGATTTTGCTCAACTTGTCGATTATCTTCTCGATATTCGTAGTGGTCGGCACTATTTCAACCCCACCTTCTTCGGTTAATCTTGCACCCACAGGAAAATCAGCGATGACAGACAGCCAACCGGATAGCACAGATGAGTAGAAGGATAACTATCGGTACGCTCAACACCATGAAAGCGGAGAGCGAGAAGTTCGTCATGATGACGGCCTATGATGCAACATTTTCGCGTCTTATCAGTGATGCAGGGGCGGAAACCATTCTTGTCGGCGATTCTCTCGGCATGGTTTTACAGGGCCACGATACAACGATTCCGGTCACCATTAGCGACATGGCGTACCACACCAGCTGTGTCTGTCGAGGTCGCCCGCGCTCCCTTGTTGTCGCGGACATGCCTTTCATGAGCTATGACACCACCGACAAGGCCCTAGAGTCGGGCATGATGCTGATGCAAGCCGGTGCCCAAATGGTCAAACTGGAAGGGGGTGTTTGGTTGAGTGAGACCATTCATCAACTGGTAGAAAGGGGTATTCCTGTGTGTGCTCACTTGGGGCTTACACCGCAGTCGGTCAACGTTTTCGGTGGCTACAAGGTACAAGGTAGAACCCCTAAAGAAGCCAAATCAATTTTAGCCGATGCCGTTGAAATTCAGGATGCAGGTGCCAGCTTACTGGTGCTTGAATGTATTCCCGCACATCTCGCCGCAGACATCAGCTCAAAATTGGATATTCCGGTTATAGGCATTGGAGCAGGCCCCGGTACCGATGCCCAAGTACTGGTCTTGCACGATATGCTGGGGCTCAGTGAACACCCCCCAAAGTTTGTAGAAAACTTTATGACGGGCTCAACCTCGGTGCAGCTCGCTCTAAGCGCCTTCGTAGATGCCGTGAAAACCGGCGTATACCCCAGAGAAGAGCACACCTACTCCTAACCGAGGTTTAGAGGTCTATGGAGATCGCCAAAAACTCCCATGAACTGCGCCAGTGTCTCGCCGCACTCAGTGGGGACGGCACTGTCGCCTTCGTACCAACAATGGGCAATTTACATGAGGGACATTTGTCGCTCGTGCGACGAGGCTTTGCTATGGCAAAGCATGTCATTGTTTCGATTTTCGTTAACCCACTCCAATTCAGTCCCACAGAAGACCTAGAGGCCTACCCCAGAACCCTCAAGCAAGATCTTGAGCAGTTAGCTGGGGAAGGTGTGGCTCTCGTATTTACGCCAAGTGTCGAAGATCTGTATCCCTCCGGATTGCAAGCACATACCAAGGTCACCGTCCCGGGGCTTACAGATGTTCTTTGTGGCCGCCAACGTGCTGGACACTTCGATGGTGTGACAACGGTAGTTTGTAAGCTACTCAACCTGGTATCAGCAGACATCGCCTTGTTTGGCGAGAAGGACCTGCAGCAGCTGTTAGTGATACGAAAGATGGTCGCTGATCTGGGAATACCGGTACAAATTGAGGCCGTTCCCACCCAACGGAATGCCAATGGGCTAGCGCTCAGCTCACGAAATGGCTACCTCACCCCAGAAGCCCTAGACCTCGCTCCCGCCTTATATCGCAACCTCATGGCAGTCGGCGACGCGGTTCGGGACGGTGCCAGAGACTATGAAGGCCTTTGTAGCGGTCTTATGCAACGACTTAACGCTCTGGGCTTTGTCAGCGAATACTGTGAAGCTAGACGCTGTTCAGACCTGCTACCTGCTCAGGAGGACGATACCGATATTGCTATTTTCTGTGCAGCCTCACTCGAAGGGACACGGTTAATCGATAATATTGTGATACCACATTACTGATCACTCGGTTCCGTGAAGGTCAGTGCGACATCACCAAACCAGGAAGCCCCGCTGACACCGGTCACGACTCTCAGGCGATCTTCACTCGACGGTACCACGGCAAAATTATGCACCCATCTATCCTGTTCAGCAGACACTGGCAAAGCCTTCACCGGGCCTTGATCATTCGCCGACTCTAGGCCCACAAGCACATAGTCGAGCGGCACAGCCGACATCATGCGCAGTTGGCCTGTTGGCATTAAAACAATTGCCAACTTAAAGTCTTCGTTAGACAAACCACAGTCACCTCCCGCATAGCGACACCCCGGACGCTCAATCAAAGGGTACGAATTACCAGCTTGGGCCGGAGCGGGCTTTTGCTCTTCATCATCATTGAGTTGCCCGGCGCCATACCAAGCGAGTACGGCAAGTATTGGAGCCACTAAAAGCGCCGCTAGAACATGTTTATTGGTCAACATTGACATAGGAATGATCTCAAATAAAAAAAGGAGTCCGCGTTTAGTGTTGAGCCGGCGCAGCCACAGAACCGGCCGGTATTCGTATTTCCTGCACCAACCTGCGAACGTGCTCAGGAGGCTCACCCGTAACTCGGCTCACACCAAGGGCAACAATAAAGTTAACCGCGGCGCCAATACAACCGAAGGCATTAGGCTCAATACCAAAAAACCAGTTCTTACCAAGGCCCGGTAAAAATTGCCATTCTGCGACAAACATGACTCCCTTATGCTGGAAAACGTAGAACAGAGTGACACCCAATCCAACCACCATGCCGCTAATAGCGCCCTCCCGGGTAACTCGACTGGAAAAGATACCCATCATTAACGCCGGAAAAATAGAGGCGGCCGCAAGTCCAAAGGCCAGTGCTACAGTTCCCGCCGCAAAACCTGGCGGGTTTAAACCCAAATACCCCGCTCCCAGCACGGCTAGGCCCATAGCGCCCCTGGAGGCATTGAGCTCCATTTTTTCAGAAATCGACGGGTAAAAAGTGCTCTTCAATAAGTCATGAGAAATCGCTGATGAAATAGCCAGAAGCAGCCCCGCGGCGGTAGAGAGCGCGGCCGCTAAACCACCGGCGGCCACCAACGCGATAATCCAATTGGGTAATTGGGCAATCTCAGGATTAGCCAACACCAGTATGTCGTTGTCGAGCTTTATCAGCTCATTGCGCTCTGGGTCGGCCACATACTGCAACCTCCCATCAGCGTTTTTGTCCTGTATCGCCAATAGTCCCGTCTGTTCCCAGTTTTTAAACCATTGCGGACGCTCTTCAATCAACACATGCTGCCCCGGGCTCGGCTCTATCGTTTGCATAATATTAAGACGCGCCATTGCCGCGACTGCAGGCGCCGTCGTATAAAGAATCGCTATAAAGACCAGCGCATAACCCGCAGATTTACGCGCGTCTCGAACCTTGGGCACGGTGAAAAATCGAATAATGACATGGGGTAGACCGGCCGTGCCAATCATTAGAGACGCCGTGTAGGCAAACATGTTCAAAGTACTCAGCCGCACCGACGTTGTGTATTCCTTAAAGCCCGTCTCCAGAAGCACCCGGTCGAGTTTATCGAGCAAGAACGTGTCACTGCCGGCGAGGGTGCTACCCAACCCCAGCTGAGGAATGGGGTTGCCCGTCAGCTGAAAGCTAATAAAAATAGCGGGCACGGTGTAAGCGAGAATGAGCACCACGTATTGGGCAATCTGGGTGTAAGTAATGCCCTTCATACCGCCCAATACCGCGTAGAAAAAAACAATGATCATTCCTGTGTAGAGCCCGGTTTCGTAATCTGTCTCTAAAAATCGCGAAAACGCCACCCCAATACCTTTCATTTGCCCTATGACATAGGTCACGGAACATAAAATCAAACAAATGACGGCTACCACCCGAGCGGTGTCGGAGTAATACCGATCACCGATAAATTCAGGTACGGTGAATTTGCCGTACTTGCGGAGGTAGGGCGCCACCAACATGGCGAGAATAACGTAGCCACCGGTCCAGCCCATGAGAAAAACCGAACCTCCATAGCCGTTGTAAGAGATTCCAATCAACCCCGCCATGGAAATAAAAGACGCCGCCGACATCCAATCAGCCGCTGTTGCCATACCATTGGCAACCGGGTGTATACCTCCGCCCGCCACATAAAACTCTTGGGTTGAGCCCGCTCGCGCCGCGATAGCAATAGCCATGTAGACGGCAAAGGTCAGTCCCACAACAATGTAGGTAATGGTGGCCAGCTCCATCAGTCTTCCTCCACCCCAAACTCACGATCTAGCCGGGCCATAGCCACCACGTAGTAAAAAATCAAACCAATAAACACAAAAATAGCGCCTTGCTGAGCGAACCAAAAACCCAATTTATACCCCCCAACCTGAATAAGGTTGAGGGTATCAACCCACAAGATTCCGCAACCAAAACTCACCACAAACCAAATGATCATTAAGCGAATCATTAAATTCCGATTACGCTTCCAGTATTCCTTGGCCTGCGCTTCCGACAACTCACTCATACTTGGCATCCTTCAACATCTTGTGACTCGTATTATTTTAATTTGTAGCGGACAGAGAACATC